>Ga0209636_10001696_pt1 | contig 22269 bp, 18 predicted proteins | sample DeeMarSWOR152_54_FD_187464 | JGI IMG/M metagenome (GOLD analysis project Ga0209636, IMG submission 187464) | Marine sediment microbial communities from White Oak River estuary, North Carolina - WOR-1-52-54 (SPAdes) (version 2) | ecosystem: Environmental > Aquatic > Marine > Intertidal zone >...
CGCTTATTAGAGGCAGACATTATTTGATTCTTTTTCCGATATAAAACACATAACCATAATATGCTTTGTATTTGTAAAATAACTCTGCCTCATACCGCTGATAGCCTATAAATTCTTCTGCGGTTTTGTTGCCGTTATGTTTTTTTAGAAAAGATTCTTGAGTCTCTTGCATAGCAGAATAATAGTCTGTCCAACAAGTTTCGGGCACGATAAAAGAAGCAATCGGAAGATAACCTGCTTTTTGCATTTGAGCAACTTTGTTCGATATTGTGTCTATTTCGGGATAGGCTTTTTGCCAAAAATCCTGAATTTCGGCGGGTCGTTCTTCGGTAAACCAAGTATTTTCTGTAACTGCGATATATCCTCCCTGTTTCAGAAATTTTCGCCACTCGTTTAATCCACGTTCAAATCCAATGTTATAAATCGCACCTTCCGACCAAATCAAGTCCAATTCTTCTTCTTGAAACGGAAGATTTTCCATATTGCCGACAACACCTTTCACTCTATCTTGAAGATTTTGGTTTTGGGCGTTTTGGTTAAATTGTTTGACATAATCAGAATATAATTCAACACCGATAATTTCGCTCGCTGTGTTTTGTGCCAACACCATTGTTTGACCTCCTGTTCCGCAACCAATATCGGCAATTTTGGATTTTTCGGAAAGACCGTCTATAAAACTCAATGCTTTGAGCGTTATTTCGGGACTTCCTGGTCCTTGCCGTTCTGTGTTTGAAAAATAATCATGAATAATATTCAAGTCAAATTCGTAAATCGTTTGTTTTTCGTTGCTCATAAACTATCATGTTTAATTTTTATTATTTGTCAATCCTCCCTGCTGTCACCATGCTTGCCTCTAAGTGCTGTTAGGTGTAGTGCCCAGTATATTATGTTGACGTTCATTTTCTTTACAATATCAGTCACTATAATTTTCTCCCTCTATTTAATTGAATATCTTTTGAAATAATTCCTTCCCATTAGAAATAGCAACTACAATAACCACAATCCAAAGAGCAATCGCTAATATGAGATAATAAATAAACAAGGGATGTCCAGTATTGGAAATGTTAAAAATAAAAAATGTGCCGGCCGTAAGCGTCGCATGCATAATCCATGGCAATAATATACTTTTAGTCCTGTCATATAGCCAGACAAGTATGATTCTGAAAGGAATGAGTCCGGCATAATGGAAGAAAAAACCAGGCAAAAATAGTTGATTGTCGAATTTACCCGTAGCATCACCGCATCCCCAAAAAACAGGAAGAAAGTGCCATGCCCCCCATAAAGCACCTACAATAAGACCTGTTGAAAAGATACTATGATGTGAGCGTAATTTTGGAATCGCAAATCCTGTCCAGCCTAATTCTTCAAGCAATACTCCAAATATCCCGGTTAAAACACCTTTTAAAATGAGATTTAGTTTATTCTCTGTCGTAATTATGTCAGGAAGATATACTTCAGAGAATTGTGAAAGAACAAGAAGTATACCACCTGCTAAAATCGGAAGGAGCAGAAAAGCTAAAGCATACCAGCGAATACTTACACGCCATTTAATCAATCGAGAGAAAAGGTCATGAAAGCCGGTTTTACCAGAAATAAAACCAGTTAAAATCAATCCTGCTATAGTGGGGCCAAAGAGAAAAGGTAAAAAAGCAATAGGGCCAATCTTTTCAAATTGCGAACTAGTGGCCGGTATCCCGGTATAAAAAGCCAGAATAAATACACCACTCCATGAGATAACAAATGTTAAAATGAAGTAGTATAGAACGGGATGTCTTTTGATGAGGGTTGTCATATTCATATATTTAATCTTTAAAACTATGAAAATATCCACATCAACCATAGCCCGCATTACACCTAACGGTCCGGCAATAAAATTAGTATATGTTGCTGAGCGAATGAAGGTTGTGACCACAACTTTTTCTTCGGGTTAGAGTCCTGGCACACAACCAAAATGCGCGAAGCATGGCGCGTGTTTTTGCAATCCAGGTACAAGTTTTCTGAGTTTTATGAGTGTCGCGGTACAAATTTTATTGCGAACAGGTAACAAGTCAAGGCACACAAAATTGTATAGAATGCAGATGCGCGGTCTGGTTTTGTCATGTTTTACAAAGCTATCTAAGTGGCAGAAAGCCAATGCAAAAACGGTGATAAACCTATTAATTTTATTGTCCATGCGTTGGCTCCTGGTATTTATTAATTATTCCTTTCTATATAATTTACAGGTTCAGGATCTGAGAGGTACAATAATTTTATGCTGATCTGAACCATTTTCTTACTGGAAAGGGTATAAACCCGGGAGTTTCCGCCCTGTATTTTCTAAAATCATCTCCGAAAAATTTTTCCATCTCTGCATATTCACTTTTAATAAAAATTTTACAAAGGGCAAAGCCAACGATGCTTGTTGTTAAAACAAGCCACGAATTCATCATCAGAGATATCCCCGGAATAATTAATACAATTATTGACGAATAGAGGGGATTACAGCAGAGATAAAAGGTCCCCTCTGTAACAAGTTTTGTTTCTTTCAGTCCTTTCAGTAAACCTGGTACAGTGAGGAAATACATTAATGAACCAATAATTACCAAAGTAAGTCCACAGAAAAAAATAATCCTGTTTCCATCTTCAGGGTAACTGAATGAATTTTTGAACTTCAGTGAAAAGAAGATTGTAACAGCCAGCCAGGGAAGTACTACGCCCCCGACTTTTGGTCCGATTCCCATAAAATTTAACTTTTTCATTTTGTTGTCTTTTTAAGATTATTTTTAATTAAGCGAGATCCGGTTGAATTTGAAATTGTTGTCTTCATTGTTCCCTGATAATTTGCTCTGGTTTCAACCGTATGTTACTTCTGGCTGATTGTTTATCTGCCCTGCCTACCCTCAGAACAATTGCAGGATATTCATTTCTTGCTTCAGGGAAAATGGAATAGAATGGCTTATTGTGGCTCCTGATGATAGCCACATGTCTGGGAAGAAACGTTTCAGCCTCGATTTCAACCTTTGTCAGGTACTGCGGAAGCACTCCATATGGGTGTATCGAAAGATCTTTGGCCGTAGCAGCAAGCCAGAGCTGCTCCATTGCGCGGCCGGCCTCCATATAAGCAACAGGATTGCGCTTTTTTGCTGTAATCAGGCATATGGCACCTGCTTTGCGCAACCGGGATGCCAGCTTTTTTGCCACGATCCGGCCAATCCCAAGGCGGCTGATAGCCCTGTTAACTGACCAGTACTGGAGTTGACAGGCAAAAAAAACAGCAAAAGACCGAACCTCCAGGCTCTTAAAGTCAAGCCCGTATCTGGTAGTCTCCATCTGCCTTCGTGTGAACCGCAGGATATCGAACAGTTCATCGTGAAGGGGCTTATGTTCGAGGCGTATAAATGATGAATTGGCATCCATCGAAGCCATTAATTCAAGACCGGAAGATTCGGTCATCCAATGGATTCCAGCATTCAGCCCCTGTATGCTTTGTGTTAACATGGAAATCACAGACGGTTCTAAAGGCAAGGTATCGTATATACTCCGATTCGTAGTGCGCAGGGCAATCCAGTCAGCCAGGTGGCCATCAATACTACCGGAATATAACCTGACAACTGCCGCAGGCTCATCAATTTTTTCCGGAGTTCTGTATTCAACATCAGATACAAATCCAGCAGCAGCAGCAGCAGCCACAATGTTTTGTATTGCGGCACCAATACTGACCCATGTGAACATGCCATTGACATCCGTAGGCAGGATACGCTGTTTTGCACAGAAAACTTCGACCATATTGTCCTGTTTGCGGAATTCCCATGGCTGCATGTTGTCTGCAGAAGGGGCCAGAGAGGCAGCTTTGACTAATTCTGTGAATAATTGATCTGTTAACATACTATCTTCTTTTATTTAGCAATTTCTTTATTATTCCGTGACGGCCAGTTTGTTGTTCTTATCCTTTTGAAGACATCCAGGGCACGCAGCAGCATACTCTCATCATGAGTTGCCATCAGGCTGATCCGCAACATTTCCTGGTTTCTCGGTACCGCAGGATGGGTGACAGGATTCACGAATACTCCTTCATCAAATAATTTATGAAATGCAGCTAAAGTGAGAAGTTCATCACCACAAAACAGAGGTATGATTGCACTGCCCTGGTGGCCTGTTTTATAATCCAAATCTCTGAGTCCATCTGCCAGAAATCTGGCATTTTCGAGCAGACGTACACGCCGTTCAGGCTCCTCATCAATGATCCTGATCGCAGTAAGTACTGCAGCCACTGAAGCCGGCGGAAGACTCGCAGAAAAAATGTGGGATCGGGCCGTATGTCTGAGTGTGTCGAGTATTTTACGGTCACCTGCCACAAATCCGCCTATCGATGCAAATGACTTGCTGAAAGTTCCCATTATAATATCGACCTCACCAAGCAAACCGTAATGTTCAGCAACACCCCGTCCTGCCGGGCCTATGACGCCAATCGCATGAGATTCGTCCAACATCAGGCGGGCATGGTGTTGTTTTACTAGCCGGACTATTTTTGGAAGGTCGATAATGGTACCTTCCATACTAAAGAGGGAGTCTGTTACTACAAGTTTTGGTTTATCTGCATATTTCTCCAATATCACCTCAAGAGATTTAATGTCGTTATGTTTATAGCGCACAAGGGTAGCACGCGATAACCTGGCACCGTCAACCAGGCTCGCATGATTACGCTCATCCATAATGAGAACATCATCCCGGTTCACCAAAGCAGAAACTACTCCCACATTGGTCTGGTAACCGGTTGAAAAAATAAGCGCATCCTGTTTGCCCACAAACCGGGCAAGTTCAAAAGCAAGCTGACGGTGAAGATCAAGTGTGCCGTTCAGCATCGGTGAACCCGAACACCCGCTGCCGTACTTATGAATGGCCTCCTGCGCTGCCTTTTTGACCTTTGGGTGAGTGGCAAGGCCCAGGTATGAGTTCGTTCCAAGCATAATCACGTCGCGTCCCATATGCCTGATGACAGGCTCCTGGGCACTTTCAAATACAGGACAGTATGTATATAGATCCGCTGCACGTATGGTGTCAACACGAATATACCGAAGGTGTTTGGCAAAGGGATCCAGCGGATCATCCGACCTGTACAACCTGGACTTTGTATCTTTGATCTGAAGGCGGTTCAGGATATTACAATCCCGGAACACACGATGGTGGTTTACCGGTTGTTGGATATTCTTTTGAATCAGATTGGCATAAATATTACTATAGTTTAGTTCTTTAAGTGACTTGACAAAGTAAATGCATGGATCGAGCTCCGCACCGATGAAGGTTTTAAAATCATATGTTGTTATACCTATATTAAATGTTTTCTTTCCCAGTTCACATGCAACACGAAGTCCCTCAAAGATGTTATTAGCATACAAATCATACAAATCACGGACATCATAATCAAGACCTTCCGCTACACCAAAATACTCTTCATCACCGATAAGATTAAGTCCAAAGGCAACTATTTTTCCGTTCTGCTTAACGGCTACAACGTGGCTCCGCCCTTTAAGATATTGAGACATGGCTTCGAAATAGGCAGGGGTTAGCCGTTCGTGCTCATAGCCGTTCTGGCGTTTAGCCACGTTCGTCCAGAGCCCGGCAAGACGCTCCGAATAAGGAGCATAGTCTTCAATAATTTTAACCGTTATTTCAGGTGCCTGTAATTTTGCCCGTCTGTGCCGGATGTTGTTGCGTTTCTTGGATTTGAGTGACGCGAGATATCCGTCAAAGCTGTTCCAGTTTAGCTTCATACGGGCAACAGGAAAACCCATGGCCGGTCTGTAACCGCATTCTTTCAGTTCACAGAATTCATTATAACGTACGGCGGGGATGTCACGAATAATGCACAATTCTGCTTTCTCCAGGCTTGCGATCTCATCAATTTTACCGGATAATGCCCGGAGGAAGTCTGTAATGTATGGTTGCGCTACCTCAATGGTAGTCCCAAGCGATGCTAAATGGCCAACCTCAACAATGCGCATTTCCATGAATTCAGGTTTCCAGGTTTTAACAGTTTCAACAACTTCAGCAGGATAGCTATTGGTCATCCTGGCCAGGTCGACCCGGATAGAAAAGCAATATGCTATACCTACTGGTTCTTCTTCCAGATATCCGATAATATAATAAGGATGAATATCATTGATGCGTGAAACTTCAATTGCTTGCAGATGACCTAATTCTAGCCCAACCGCGCCGCGATGCACAAAGCGGTTCCAGATAATGTCCGGAACTTCTTTGACAGACGTATAATGTTCCATTCGAAACATATTCGATCTGCTCTTATGATTAATCTCTGGCTGATAAACTGTTTCTATTTCCATTTTATTTGCTTCTGAGGTTATACAGCTGATAATCCGGCTGAATGAAACCTGATCATCCTGGTTTATTTAATCCTGATTTTCGACAGGATTTAAAATACTTTATTAAATAAAGCTAAAGAGGGAGAACCAGACGGGAAAATAATTTTAAATGAACGGATATTTTCTGCTGTTGAATGCCTGAAATGTTAAATTGAAGGGTATTATGATAATTATTTTATAAGGGATTTAGTGATATATTATACATCTGCTACCATCAATTGAAAAAGATGAATTTTCCAGGATTGTTAGATGATAGGGACCCTGAAAGTGTATTTATTTACCGTTTGATTTTAAATCAGACAAGATGTCAGATAAGTGTTCGGTGATCATTTAAAGCTATTTTGCAGTTGGAGTAAGCTGTATTTGTTTTGCAACAACTTTCCCCCTATATATCTTGGTAAACAAAAAATCAAATAATTTGCCGGTTAATTTTTTCATGAGATTTAATTGTACCGGATAATAATAACCGGATCCAAACCAGCCATTTGCCCGGTAATAATTATAGTCTTTCCAGCTTTCGTCGAGCAATAAATTCACACTGGTTCGCGCCATTCTGAATATCATTAATTGGAATATACCTGATATCGGGTATTCTTTTCTAATTAATGTTGAATAAAATTTTTTGCTTTGCCTGTAAATAATCCTGTCAGTTTTTTCCTGGTCTTTTTTTGTCATCGGTTCAATTGAATTCAGGCAACAACCATTCACAACATTGAAGCCCAGTGCTTTCCCAATGAAGTTGAAATAATCAATAATTTTATCACCACGGTATACCCCCTGAACAACAATGCTGGTGCAGGCTTTCCCAAAAAAACGCGGACGATGGAAAGCGAATCCAAGCCTGTCAAGAAATATTTTCATGAGTCCGGACATATTAAACGAATAATTGGGAGAGGCAAAAACAATCCCGTCTGAATGATTCATTTTTTCAATAAGTTTGTCCCTGTCATCTTTTAACGGACAAAATTCTTCTCCTTTATCCAGGCATAACTTGCAACCTTTGCATACCTCCAGGTGATAATCGCTTAAGGTTATTATTTCATATTCGATGTCTCCAAGTAATTGCAAATTGTTCATGAACTGCTCAGTAGCACTATAAGTATGTTTTTTACGTGCACTTCCGACAAATGCAGTAATTTTCATATGATTATTTTTTTAAGGTTATTTATACTTGAGAGTAATACTTCCAAATCTATCCCGTTTATCTTTGGTCAGGAATTGTTGCATTTATTGAATCCTGCACCTTTAAAGACTTCAGGAGGATAATGGCCAGTACAACGAGCCATAGCAGGAACGCCAAAATAGTAATGCGCTCCCAAACTCCGACCCACGGTGTAGGCAGGTTTGCCTGAATGCGGGGGCTGCCCAGTCCTGTCAGGGTACCGAACACGAGAAGTATTATGATTGTCACGATTGAATAGAAGCGGAATCGTTTTCCGAATGCGGCAGCCCCGAAACCTATGATTAACAGGTTTGAGAGAACCGTTAACATCCCGAGAATGACATGCAGGGTATCGGCAAAAGTTCCTCCGCCTGCTGCCAGTACCTCACGTTGGTGCATCGGGGCAAATGGCCATACAAAGGCGAGCACTCCGTATGTGAACAGCAGCAGGCCTCCAACGACACGCAGAGCACGATTGCTACCATCAGATACCCAGACTCCCAATCCGAATGCAATCATGAGTACGGTGTATACAAAACCCAGTGGAATCCAGAGTGATCTGGTGGGAGCACCGATCGCTGAGAGCTCACTCGGGACTTGAGAAGTAAGGCTGTAACCCTCGTATTGTATAGTTATCATCATTGCAGCATAAAGCAGCGAAGAGAGGATACCACAGATGAGCAGAATTTGTTTCAACGAGACTCTTTCTGAAAATCCGGTTGAATTTGAAATTGTTGTTTCCATTCTATTGTCTTTTAATATTTATTTTTTTTCGTTACCAATTTTAATAGGCTGCAACTTATTATTATATAGTGTACTTATCCTTAATATGTTGTGCTTTAAGTTTTATTAAACAAAGCTATATCAGGATTTTAAGAGGATAAAATAATGTTAAATGAACGGGCATTTTCAGTTGTTGAATGATTGAAATGTTTGATTGAAAGGATTTAGTTAAAGGTTATGGTATGCGTATTGTGCCGGAAATATCCCCTGAACTTACTTTTTGAGTATTTTCTACAGCATATAAAGGTTGCGAAGAGAATTTCCTATTTAAAAAGTTTTCAGGGAATGTTTGTAATCACTTGATACATGCATTATGTGAACTTTACTGAACTGGCTTACAATTTGATATTTCTGGCATTTAAAATTTGATTTTAGTTATTCATTAAGTAAAAGTTCTTAATTTTTTACCTTAAGTATAGCTTTGTCTAAAACTAAAATCAAAATTTTGAAAGTATTAATAATAGGTACAGGTGGTATGCTGGCAAATCCGGCAGTCCAACATTTGGATAAAGCAGGTTTTCAGCTGCACTTTTTTCAAGAACAGCAAATCAAGGGTAATCTGGATGAAACAAACAAATAGCCTGGCAAATCCGGAATTACATTCGAAAATTGGATACATTTAAAAATTTGATAGTATTATGAGAATTTCAAATGATGGTTTTGTTTTCAAATGCATACTTAAGCCAACATAAGATACAATAACCATAATGACAAAAGAATATTTCCAAATAAAGGATAATTGCAGAAAAGGACTCTTAAAATACCTGGCTAAAGCCTTTTCACTTATTCCAAAAATTGAAAAACCAAAAATTCTGGATATTGGTTGTGGAACTGGTGTTCCAGCTATTTGGCTTGCTGAAAACCATAGCGCGATCATTACTGCCATTGATACCGATAATAAATCTTTAACCTGGTTACAAGAGAAAATATTAAACACAAATCTTGAAAAACAGATAACCACTTTAAATATTTCGTTCTTTGACCTGAAATCATACCGGGATTATTTCGATATCATTTTAGCGGAAGGTTTTTTCAATGTTGTTGGATTCGAGCGGGGTTTTACCCATGCATACGAAATGCTTGGAAATGAAAGGTATTTCATAATTCACGATGAGTACAAGGATCATGAGAAGAAATGTGCCTTCATCAGCAATAACCGTTGCAAGCTGATTGATACTTTTTCCCTTGATGAAAATGTCTGGTGGAATGAATATTACAAACAGCTTGAAGCAGAAATAAATGCATTAGATAACGAACAAACCAAAGATTTATTTAAATCTGACCTGGAAGAAATTGAACTCTATGAACTTGATCCAACTCCATTCAGATCAATATATTACATAGTCAGGAAACGATAACAAATTAACACCACCTGATACTTGTCATATATCATGATAGTGTTAAAGACAAAATCTACTTAAAACAATAAAAAAATGATTAAAAAGCAATGGTACGAGAGTCTGTTTCAGGATTATGGACAGACTTATGATTCGGAAAGCTTCACACAGGGTACTGAAGGTGAATCTGATTTCATTGAACGGGAGCTTGGTTTCAACAAGTCTGTCAGAATACTGGATGTTGGATGCGGGACCGGCAGACACTCTATAGAGCTCACCAAAAGAGGATATAAAATCACCGGGATTGATCTTTCTGAAACCATGCTCCAAAAAGCAAGAGATAAAGCAAAAGCAAACAACCTGGATATTGAATTCCTGAATCATGACGCAAGAAATCTCCCGTTCAGCAAGGAGTTTGATGTAGCAATAATGCTTTGTGAAGGAGGATTTCCCCTGATGGAGACAGATGAAATGAATTACGAGATTCTTAAAAATGTGACCAGGTCATTAAAAGATAAAGCTAAGTTCATATTTACAACCCTGAACGGACTATTCCCTCTATATCATTCCGTCAAAAAATTTTTGGAAGATAGCTCACAGGGTGATAATGCGACTTACAGAAGTGAGACTTTCGACTTAATGACATTCAGGGATTTCAACGTAATTGAGTTCACGGACGACTTCGGAAATAAAAAAACTCTTGAGTGCAATGAAAGGTACTATGTTCCAAGCGAGATAACCTGGCTGCTGAAGTCACTGGGATTTAAAAAGATAGAGATATTCGGTGCAAAGCTGGGAGCTTTTTCCCGGAAGGACAAGCTTACTACGGAGGATTTCGAAATGCTTGTAATTGCAGAAAAATGATTCAAAAAATGTCTCTTGCTGAAAAATATCCACCTTCAGAACCCTGTTCCTGCCAGATATGCCTGAATTATTGCAATCGTCCGGGTTGGTGGACCGTCGAAGAAGCAGCCCGTGCTTTAATCAAAGGTTATGGGAAGCGTATGATGCTGGAAATATCTCCTGAATATACTTTCGGAGTACTTTCTCCGGCTTTTAAAGGTTGCGAAGGGAATTTTGCGTTCAATCAATTTGCAGGAAATGGATGTAATTTCTTAAAGAATTATTTATGTGAACTTCACGGAACCGGCATTCAACCATTGGAATGTCGTTTCTGTCATCATGACCGCAAAAATGAAGGAGAAAAATGTCACCTGGATATTGAAAATGACTGGAATACTCCCTCAGGACGGGAATTAATTGAAGAATGGATCATAATAACTAATTTCACAGGAGCATCTCTTTATCATTTGATGCTGCAGTCATACTTTAAATAACTTCCTCAATAATAAGCTTTTTACCAACATGATTATTTAATATAAAGTAACAGGTAGTTCAAGCTTCCGGAAAATCGTGAAGTTTTAAAAATTAATTTAGTGAATCCCGGTTCTATCCTTGCATTAATTCCAATTAATAATAAATAATCCTTTCAATCTGCCATTTCAGGCATTTGATATTCGATTATTTCAAAGGCCGGATGTTATGACCACAGTTGGTTGGCGAATTACAATTAACATCCTTTATCAACATGCATTTATCACTATTGAGAGATGTTTAAACTAACCGACCCAAAAGTGGTCAGTACCTCTGGTTTATTCAATATTCAGAATCGCACCCCAATTCCCTTTTCCCCGTTTCACTTTTGTTTCACCGGTCTCAAAATGACAAAGCTAATTATCTGATAAACAATTAATTAACTTTACTAATCGATTCCTCTACGGACTGTGTATCTAAATCTCTGTATATCAATTAGTTACAGAGATTTTCATTTTTATTTAACTGCTAAAATTGGGCTATTTCACAAGCTTTTTATAATACCTTCTCCGTTCTTAAAACATCTTCTCAAAATAGTTAATCCTTCAATCTCATTAGTCGAAGAAGACCAGTGCGTTTTGTGACCTATGGATCCTTGTAGTTACCAACCTGGTTACTTGAAGTTACCCGGTGAATATTTAATTATCTTGTTTTTCCTATCTTTGTTATATAATGATAACTTATCAGATTATTTGTACTTCGGGAATCAAAGATCGTTTGAAACATTAAAAGATGAAGAATCATTTGAAAATTATTAAAGAGCTGAAATCCTTATTAGTAAATAAACTTGGTCAAGACATCCGGGACGTGATATTATATGGCTCACAAATAAAGGGTACAAATGACCAGGAATCAGATTATGATATTTTAATCGTTTTGAACAGGAAATATAATTGGGTACAAAGAAGAATAATTCGAGATCTCAGTTATGAAGTATCTTTGAAATATGACATAATTATTGATTCTAAAATCATTTCTCTGGAGGAACTTGAAAATAGCCCAACAGGAAACCATCCACTTTACCTTGATGCCTTAACTCAGGGAGTTTATGCATAATGATAAAACCCAACCCAAAAGAATTAATTAACTACAGAATCCGGCAGGCAAAGGAGACTGTATCTGAGGTTAAAATCCTCATTGAAAATAACCTTCTTAAAATTGCTGTAAACAGAATCTATTATGGGATGTTTTATATGGTGCTGGCTCTGGCAACAAAATACAATTATCAAACAAGTAAACATCAGCAATTAATTGGATGGTTTAATAAAAATTTTGTTAAAACAGGCAAAATAGATCCTACGTATGGTAAAATGATAAATGATGCATTTGAAAACAGGGCAGATAGTGATTATGGAGTGTTTGTTGAATTTTCTGCAAAAGATTTGTCAATAATGTCAAATGAGTTGGAATCCTTTATAAAGGAATTAGAAAAGCATATAATGAATCAATAACTATTTTATATCTCTCCTAAATATTCTTGATGTATTTGAAGAAAAAGAATCGCATCCCAACTCCCTTTTTCCTGTTTCACTTTTGTTTCACCGGTTTCAAAATGACAAAGCTAATTATCTGATAAACAATTAATTAACTTTACTAATCGATTCCCCTACGGATTACCTCTCAAAACCTCTGTAAATATATGATTTACAGAGGTTTTATTTTTATTAAACTGAACATCATCGGATAAATCTGGACTCTAATAGACAAAAAAGTGCATTTAATAAAAAACCCTCCGGTTTTTTATTTCTTCAAACAGAAGATGTTCTGTTATCTAATTACTTGGAGAGGATTTTTTAAAAAACTAAATGATCGATAAAACATAATCAGAAATAGTCAAACTGAATCATATTCATTATATCTTTTTTTGGAGGGGTTTCAGGCCATTCTTCCGGAATACCTATAGGAGTGAAACAAATTAACTTATAATTATCCGGGATATTGAAAAATTCTTTCATTTCCATTTCAGGAAAAAATGATGTAAAAAAACCGGTTCCATATCCTAAAGCTCTTGCTGCAATCATTAAATTACCAGCAGCTAGGGACCCATCCTGAAGTATATAGTTTGAATATTTAACATTTGAATCAACCAATACAGCAATATAAACCGGTGCTGACAATATATTTTTAAGAATATTTTCAATAGAAGACCTAATTTCAGGTAATTTTTCAGGTACAATATTTTCCTTATTTCTCTTGATATACCATTCAGTAGCAATTTTTTCCAATTCGTCAATTTTTTTTCTGTCTCGAACAATCAGAAACTTCCAGGGTTGTTGATTCCCGGCTGTCGGTGCCATGCGGGCAGCATCAAGTATTTTCAAAATGTGCTCTTCCGGTATTGGAGTTGGTTTATATTTACGCACTGTACGACGACTTTTGATGATTTCAAAAAGATATTCCTGGTCGAAGTCATATTTTAATTCAGGATCCGTTTCGGTATAATATCGTGATATGGGCGTGCATATATCTGTAACAACTTTCCATTGTCCATCCTCTTTTTTATAAATCAGTGTAAAATATGAATCTAGATTATAAGTTCGTCCATCAGGAATTTTGCTTTTGTAATGAAAAATCGCAGTTGAATACCCGTATGTTTCTCCTTCATATATATTTATTAACTCAACAGGCATTTCCCAATCAGTTTCCCTGAACCAGTCTTCATGAAATTTATAATAGCCTTCCCTTGTATCAATTAATGTTCCTGTTGAAGTAAGAAAAAAGAAATCCTTTTTCTTAGTTACTGTTGTGAATAATGTTTCAAGATCAGAATTATGTATAGCCTGGACATAGCGGTCAAATACTTCTCGTATCGAAGAAAATTCCTGACCATTAGTTACCTCTGATAGTAAATTACTTACAATTAAAAGATAAAATGATACCCTTAAAGACAAAGTTTTAATACTCATTGGTTTATTTATTAATAATCTTTATTAAATATCTCGAATAGAAATCATTCTCAATCCTGTTAAAGTGATCAAAAACTTAATTGTCTGGTAATTTTAAATTTAGTTATTATTTTTAAAACTGATCGTTCGAATAAAAAAGGAAACCGGTTACACCATTCCAATAAAAGGTGTTAAATCCGAATTAATAGCTGCTTACTATTTAAGCTGTTTTATGCAACTGTAACAAGCCTAGTCTATAATTTTTAAACAATGAAATATTTTAAAGTATTTAAAACGTTTTACGTTTTTGTATCTTTTCTCGTTACTATCCATGCAGGCTGGTTCCAAAAGGAATTACCTTCACGTTGATTTGCCGGATTTTGTTACCGGGCCATAACACAGGCCGACATGGATTCTATGAATCTCCCTGATAAAAATGGGGTCCTGGTTAATCTTGTTTTGCCGGGTAGTCCTGCTGAGCGGGCAGGATTCAGAGTGAACGATATACTTAAAAAATATGATGATTATGTCATCCTGGATAATTTACAGTTTGTTGGTATATACCAAAAGTATTATGCAGGAGATGAGATCCGGGTAACATTTTTAAGAAATGAAAGTTTAAAAAAGACCCATTTAACGTTAGCGCAATTTCCCAGGGAACAAAGCAGTGAAGTGGAAATCGAATACACACCCTTCCCGGTTCAGGATATTTATCTCAGGGCAGTGGTTACGTCACCGCCGGATAGCCGGAATAAGAAGATTCCGGCACTTCTTATGGTCAATGCACTGGGTAGTTACCGGTTAATTGCTTCCCCGTATTATTCCCTTCAGCAGGAATTGGCCTATGATGTTTCAAAAGCCGGATTCAGAGTTCTGAGATTTGAACAAAGAGGCTTCGGTGACTCGGAAGGAGAAGATTTTCGCACCATGGATTTTAATTCAGAAGTGAACGATAACCTGGCAGCACTGGATTATCTATTAAACAGGGATGATGTCGATACAAACAACGTTTTTATATTTGGCCACAGTACCGGAGGTATCGTTACAGCTTTGATTGCCGGTATCATCACATCCTGTACGATAGGCCGTGCATATTATGAACGAATGATTGAAATCCTCAGGCTGCAGGGAGAAATGGCGGGTGATTCACAGGTTGAAATTGAAGAAACCATTAAGAAATACATGGATCTGGTTGTATTGGTAGCTCAGGGTGATTCCTTACCGCAAATACTTCGCAAGAGTCCCAAAACAGCAGGCCTGGTTAATTCCAATGGCAGGATTATAGATGACAGAACAGTGGAATACTGGCATCAGAAACTCAACCTGAATATTGCCCGGATATACAGTGAAATCACAGAATCGGTACTGATTATTTACGGGGAATCTGACTTTCTTACACAACTTGCCTGCCACCAGAATATTGAGAAGGTATTATTATCGGCTAATAATCCCGATGTAACTCTTAAGGTTATACCAGATCTGGACCATGCCTATGCGCATGCCAGGGATAAGAAAGAAAGTTTTATGAATTACAGAACAAGGAATTTTAAGAAAAACCAGGTTGCGTTAATTGATGGCTTTAAAATGGTGGTTTTATTTTAAATGCATACTTCATTGTAAATCCTGTTTTATCTAAATTATTAATGTCCGAACAATTCATGGGTATGCAGATACTCAAATAAAGAGGCAATAAATGTATTTTTGAGCAGACAGAATAATTAATCTATGAACTAGTTATAAATAGTAGTGATTGGATAAAATAGCAAAATTCAGGATATTTGCAGTGGATTAAAATTTATTGTATTCTGAATATTAAATCTCAGTTATTGACATAAAAGTTAATAGAATCAAACTACTGAGGAATTCTTTAATGAACAGCTTAAATTCATTTTATAACTATTTAATAGCTTAAGATAAATGAAAGGATTCTCCCGGGTGAAAAACTTATTATTCTAAAACTTCTTTTATTTGTGCCTCTGATGAATATAAAGTTATTTCGTTATAGGATTAAAAATTTTCTTATACAACCAGTCCTATTGTATTGTTGTTTTTTTTGTGGTATAGATTTTATATCGGGACAATCACTCAATTTTGATCATTATACTGTTGAAAATGGGATTTCACAGAGTGAGATAAAGTGTATTCACCAGGATTCTGAAGGATATATCTGGATAGGGACCCAGAATGGCTTAAACAGGTTTGACGGGTATACTTTCGAAAAATATTTTTATAATCCTTCCGATAATTATTCAATTTCAAACAACTGGATTTTCTGTATTGCTGAGGATCCGGATGGAGGTATCTGGCTGGGAACAAAGGGAAATTTAAACAAATTTGATAAAAAAACCGGCCTGTTTTACCGGATTAATCATAAGACTCCAGGGGCCATTGTTGAAGATAATTTTGTTTACGGTCTTATTGCTGATGAAACATCTTTATATATTAATACTCCTCCTGTTTTAACGATATTAAACTTTAAAACAGGAATCCTGGAAACATATAATAATGAATTTAACTATGATGGGGCGGTATATGATATTGGTCTCCCTGTCATCAAAGACAGCGAGGGATTGATTTGGCTGGGCTCATATCATGGTCTTTCATGTTTTGACCTTCAGGAAAAAAAGTTTATTAATTTCCTTCATGACATCACAGACCCGAATTCTTTAAATCATAATCATGTTACTGCTTTATACGAAAATAATCAGGGGAACATTATGATCGGAACGGAAGATGGAATGAACCTTTATAACAAAGAATCGAACCAGATAACACAGTATTTTTCAGTTAATAATAAATCGAATTACCTGACTCATACTATTATTCATTCAATCATTCAGGACTACACCGGGGCAACCTGGATTGGTACAGAGGGCATGGGTTTAAATAAAATGACCTTTAATAAAGATGGTTCGATCAGGTTGGATCAATTTAGAAACGGAACAGGAATAACCAATGTGATAAGCCATGATATTGTTTATTCACTCTATGAAGATAATTCGTTTAACCTTTGGGTTGGAACTATTGCCGGTCTCGATAAGACGGATTTGAAAAAGAAAAACTTTATGATTTATAAGAAATCCGACAACCCAAATTCTGTAGATTTACTGGATAATGTAATTGCCTCAATATATAAGGACAATTCAGGAAACCTCTGGATTGGAAATTGGGGTAAAGGCCTGAATATATTAAACCGGAACACAGGAGAGGTTATTCACTATTCCTCTGATTTTTCAGGAAAAATGTATATCCCTGAAAATCACGTTCATGCGTTATTCGAGGATAGTGAGTCGCTTATCTGGCTGGGAACAAGGGATGGAGTATGCATTTATAATGAGAATACCGACCAATTTATTTCTGTTCAGGACTATTTCGCGACTGATGAGTTCGATTTATTTGACAACAACAGGGTATATTGTATAATTGAAGACAGCAACGGCAAAATCTGGATCGGAACCGGGAATGGAATTAACATTCTGGATAAAAGCACAAAGAGTGCATCAAGTCTGAAAGCTGGCGCCGAAGGACCTTTAACAATTAGCAGCAACCTGGTATATTCCCTGCTTGAAGATGAAGACAAGAATATATGGATAGCAACATCAGATGGCCTGGACAGGTATATCCCGGAGGAAAACATACTTTATCACTATATAAATAATCCTGCCTCGACAAATACCCTGATTGATAATTTTACCATTTCACTCTGTGAAGATTACCTTGGGAATATCTGGATAGGGACCAGTTCCGGGGTGAATATATTCCACAAACCTGACTCTGTATTTACTTATTATTCCACCAATGATGGACTGCCCAGCAATATCATTTATGACATCATTGAAGATAATAACAACAATCTGTGGTTGTCCACGGGAAGCGGCCTGGTTATGGTAAATCCAGGGGGGGATATAGTTAATAACTTTATAGTTATTGATGAACTGCGTGGTGAAGAATTCAACCTTAATGCTGTATTTAAAAGTGCTGATGGTGAAATGTTTTTTGGTGGTATAGATGGGATGGTTTCATTTTATCCTGATTCAATCAGGGAAAACAATTATATCCCTCCCGTCCGGATTACTTCATTCGAAAAAGAATCTGAAGGAATCAGGCAGAGAGTAAACGTATATACAGATGGTATAGAACTTTCTTATAAGGAATATTCTTTTACTATCGAGTTCTCAGCACTTGATTATACAAATCCTTCTAAAAACAGGTACGCCTATCAAATGGAAGGTATTTCAGATCAGTGGATAGATATTGGTACCCGGCGGTTTATTCATTTTACAAACCTGCCGCCAAAAGAATATATATTCAATGTGAAGGGAACCAACAACGATGGTGTATGGAATGATGTCGCAACAAGCATTAAGATCAAAATTCACCCCCCCTGGTGGAGAAGTAATTATGCATATGTCGCCTATCTGATATCAGGTTTAATTTCAATTGTTCTGATTATAAAAAGGAGAGAAAGGAAACTGATTCATGAAAAAAGGAAACTTGAAGAAAATGTCCGCGAACGTACCGCTGAAATAGCACTACAGAAAGAAAAGGTAGAAGAGAGTGAAGAAAAACTGAGATCAACTGTAAGTTCAATCGATGATCTGGTTTTTGTACTTGACCGGCAAGGAATATTCAAGGAATTTTATTTTCCCGGGAAACTTCAAACAATCTTTAAAAGTCAGGAGTATTATATAAATAAGAATTTTGAGAATGTTGGATTCCCGGAAGAAGTTATTCAGCAATTAAAAAAAGCTTTTGAGAATTTAAAGCAGGCAGATACTATCCATGAGTTTGATTATTTTGATAAGTCAGAAGGGAAAGGATACTGGTATAATGCCAAGATATCACCCAGAAGAAATACAAGGGGTGAATTAACAGGCTTAACAGTCGTTGCAAGGGATATTACCGGCAGAAAGATTGATGAAGAACAGTTAAAAGAGCAAAAGGAGCAATTAAAAGAATTAAATGCAACAAAAGACAAATTCTTCTCCATTCTGGCTCATGACCTGAAAAATCCTTTCTCCAATCTGTATTCTATGAGTGAATTGATTTCTGGGAATTATGATAACCTTGATGAAGAAGAAAAAGTAATGATGCTTAAGAATATTAACAAGTCAGCAGAATTCATTTATAATCTGTTGGAAAATCTATTAACCTGGTCAAAGACTCAGAGAGGCCGTATTGATTACAACCCAACAATTTTTAACCTTACAAAACTTATCCAGGTGAATATAAATTTGCACAGAATCCCTGCTGAAAATAAAGGAATTATCCTGAAATCAGATCTGAAAGATGATATCCATGCATTTGGTGATAGTGAAATGATAAATACGGTGTTAAGAAATTTAATTAATAATGCGGTAAAATTTACAGATAAAGGAGGTACTGTTGAAGTATTTATCCGGAAAAAGGATGGATATATTGAAGTGCAGGTGAGAGATGAAGGTGTTGGCATTTCGACAGAAAATTTGAAGAAGTTATTCCATATTGATGAAAAATTTAAATCAAAAGGAACAAAAGGAGAAACTGGAACCGGGCTGGGTTTGATTTTATGTAAGGAATTTGTCGAAAAAAATGGAGGTATAATCCGGGCCGAATCAGAAGAAGGGTCTGGATCAGTTTTCTTTTTTTCGATCCCGGAAAATAAATAAAAATGAAACCAGGAAATTATTCCAGGCAGGTACTTTTTATGGTTAAATTAATTGACATGTCACTTTTTTTGACTCCTTTCATATTCGATAAAGTTTTTAAATCCCCATCCTTTTTCAGTCAACCCACAGGTAGATAACCTTATATGGATATCTTCGATTAATTTCAAATCTTTTAATCTACTGATTATTGCTGTTTTATCTGCAATCCTGCCTCTTATTAAGGAATCCATTTGGTACACCAATACACTTTTTTTTTCATGACAGAAATTATCTTTCTTATCTGTTTATTCACCCCGGTTGTAAATCAAATTTTAGAAAACAGAGCGAATAGTATGTTCAATACTGAACAACAGCTGTCCGTATTAGAACATTAACGGAGGATCTGGTAAATGGTTGAGATAACTATTTGCCTGATAACTAATTATAAAAGATTTTGGGCATGTTTTTTGGAAAATGGTTAAAGCTTTCTTAATTAACATTTTCGGATTTATTTCTACATTAAATTCCATATTATGAAGTACTTGAATTTATCCCGCCGTAATTTTCTGAAAAGATCTTCATTCAGTTTCCTGGGAGCCGGTATATTGGGAAACAGAGCTTTAATCAATGCAGGAGCACCTGACGATGATCCTCCTGCGAAAATCAAGGAATACAGGACACTTGGCCGTACGGGATTTAAAGTGTCTGATATTGGTTGCGGACCAGTAGAAATCCCGCATGAAAATATGTTAAAATATTTAATCCGGTCAGGGATTAATTTAATTGATACAAGTGCATTCTATGAAAATGGAAATAATGAAAGAATGGTAGGAAAGGCAATAAAAGATGTTAAAAGGGAATCTTTATTTATCAATACTAAAATTATCGTCAGAAAAGACGATACCAAAGAAAACATTATCGAAAAGGTCCGTAACAGTCTTGTCCGTTTGCAAACTTCTTATATTGACGGACTTATGATGGGAATTGTTAATACGAGTGAAGAAGTCAGGAATGAAAAATTTCATATGGCTATAGAACAATTAAAGCAGGAAGGGCGGGTTAAATACTGCGGTGTTGCCTGTCATGGCTCAAGCTGGACCGAAGATTATGAAGAATCCATGGAACAGATACTTTTAAATGCATTGGACGATTCCCGGCATGACATTGTCCTGCTGGTTTATAATTTTGTTCAAAAGGAAATGGGTAAAAATATCTTAAAAGCATGCAGAATTAAGAACGTTGGAACACTGGCTATGAAGACAGAACCTTTTGGCGGATCTTTTCTGGAAGTACTTGAACACATTGAAGAAGCGGAAAGAGAGGGAACTGAATTAAATGAGTACTGGAAAACATTATACAATAAATACCTATACAGGCAGGAACTTGCAGAACCATTCCTTGAAAAATATTCTCTGCAAACAGAGAAGGCTATTCGTGATGCATCAATACGCTTTATCTTTGATAACCCGGATATGAACTCGGTGTTAATTACCTTCAGGGATTATCAAAGCGCGGATGAATATATAAACCTGTCAGGTTCAAGGCTGACTGAATCGGATATGGCAGTGATGAACTTTTATCTTGAGAATTTTTCAAACTTCTATTGCCGTCATGCCTGTAATATCTGTGAATCAGCCTGCCCCTATCATATTCCTGTTAATACCATCATGCGTTATAATCATTACTTCATGGCACAACACCGGCAAAAGTATGGTATGCAACTTTATAACGAATTAAAAGGAAAAAAGCCAAATGATGTATGTGCAAACTGCCAGGGGTATTGTGAAAAAGCCTGTCCGTATAATGTCCATATAAGGGGATTATTAAATATGGCTCACCGGAATTTGAGTTTTAATAAAATACATTATACCTGATCAACTCCTTTCTATCCTGTACAATTTGAGAAAAATCATTTTGACGTTAAGAAAGAAGCTGTCTCAAAATCTCATAATAAGGCTTCCCGCAAATCCCAATAGTTATCGGGACGCAAAGTTATCGCAAAGACATGGTTAATGTACATCTGATCTTTGTGTGCTTTATTTTTTCTTTGCGTTCCCTGCCTGCCAGGCAGGCAGGTTTGCATGAAAAATTAGTTATGATATAGCCCCCTTCATCTACATAATTTCAAGAACAACTACCGATTTTGCCGGAAGTTCTAGTGTAAGGTTTTGTTTGCTAAGCTTTGCTCCTTTGAATTCTCCCGGTTTGATGACTTCGGGGTTGTTGAAAGTGTTATGAGAATTTAACTCTGTACCGGTAAGGATTCGCCCGGTCACTTTTGATACATCTGCACCACGTATTTCAATATTTACATCAGCCGATTTTTCAGGTTCAATGTTGACAAGGGATATATGGATGGCCCCGTTTTTATCTTTCGAAGCGGAGACATTGATGGCCGGCAGTTTCTCATCTTCAAATTCATATTCATAAGGTGATTCAAAGTCAAGGGGAATGAGTGTTGCATCATGATGTACCTGGTACATATCGAACACATGGTAGGTAGGTGTGAGTATCATCTTTTCTTCCCCGGTCAGGATCATGGCCTGCAAAACATTAACTGTCTGGGCGATGTTTGCCATTTTGATACGCCTGCAGCGATTGTTAAAATGATTCAGTGATATGGCAGCCACCAATGCATCCCTCAGGGTATTTTGCTGGTAAAGAAAACCGGGATTTGTTCCAGGTTCAACATTCCACCACGTACCCCATTCATCGACAACAAGGGCAACCCTGTTTCGTGGA
>Ga0209636_10001697_pt1 | contig 22266 bp, 19 predicted proteins | sample DeeMarSWOR152_54_FD_187464 | JGI IMG/M metagenome (GOLD analysis project Ga0209636, IMG submission 187464) | Marine sediment microbial communities from White Oak River estuary, North Carolina - WOR-1-52-54 (SPAdes) (version 2) | ecosystem: Environmental > Aquatic > Marine > Intertidal zone >...
CTGACCAGGAGGTCGGCTATGCCGGTTTATCAATACCAGTGCCCGAAATGCAACTTGAAATTTGAGCTAAAACAGAGTTTTTCTGACGACTCTATAGTTTCCTGCCCCAAATGCCAAAACGGAGCTCGGCGACTTTTCTCCACGGTGCCTGTCATCTTCAAGGGCCAGGGCTTCTACGTGACTGACAATAGAAAAAGCACACCTGAGGACAAAGCTAAAGAAGCCACAAAAGAAGATAAAAGCGGGTCTGAGGAGACAGAGGCATAAAACGCGAGAAACCGAAATTAGGTTGCCGCTAATAATCTTGCCAGCTAACCCTTCCTGTGTTACACTCTCAATTTGAGTCCCTGTAGCTCAGTGGACAGAGCGGCTGCCTTCTAAGCAGCGGGTCGTGGGTTCGAATCCCTCCAGGGACGCCATCACAGCATGAAGTCACGCCGGCACTATTGGCTGCGCAAATCAGTGCAGGCTCATACCTCCCCTATAACATTATGCTTCCGCCATCGACATAGATGACTTGCCCGGTGATAAAATCCGAGTCGGCTGAGGCTAAAAATACGGCAGCCCCCACCAAATCAGCCGGCTCCTCACGTCGTTTAATGGCACGTTCCGAGATACCAATTTTGAATGCTTTTTCACTATCGCGCTGGGCTAAAGTGGCTTCAGAAACCGTGTGTCCCGGGGCAATAGCGTTCACATTAATACCTGAGGGACCCAAAGCCCTAGCCAAGGCATGGGTTAGTGTGTAAACCGCTCCTTTGCTACAGGAATACGGCAGCCAAAATTTAGCCACGGGAGCTTTGGCAACACCAGAGGAAATATTGATAATCTTGCCTTTTGATTGCCTTATCATCAAGGGAGCTATTGCCTTACAGCACAGCCATGTACCCTTTACATTCACATCAAATATTCTGTCCCAGTCCTCCACTTTCCAGGCGTCCCACGGTGTAATTTCGAGTCCATACCAAACGGCAGCATTATTGATGAGTATATCCACCTTATCATATTGCTTCATAACCTTGTCAGCGATCTTTTTGGTGTCGTTTTCATCCGAGATATCGGCCTTCATAGCCACAGCTTCCCCACCTTTAGCCTTTATTTCCTTAACTGTGTCCTCAGCCCTTTCCAGACTTATGTCAGGCAATAGTAATTTCGCCCCTTCCTCGGCAAATTTTAGGGCAAATGCTTTCCCAATGCCCCGGCCTGCTCCAGTTATGATAGCCACTTTGCCTTCCAATGCTGGCGGCATGTCTACCTCCTTTTAATCCTGGCACTTAATGCCACTAAATATCTTTCTGGTAGAATCCATCCAGGCAGCGCTCTCTGCTAGTGCTGCCCAGCACAAGATAACCCTGTTATAAAGGTAAACCAAGCCGGCAGCCTTAAGTTAAAAGCGCGCTTTGAATCTATAGCCTCTTAAACAGGCTTTTCCAGGCCGCCGGCTTAAATGCTTATTCTGTTGTCTATAGCTTGATATATATTCTTACTGTGGAGGTGCTGGCCACGCCGGCTTGGGATACACAAAGTCTGCGGTAAGCTTAGTGTTAGGCCATGGACCTCCGCCTACGATTTCAAATAGCCCATTTTGCCACTGACCAACCTCCCCCTGATGAGTTTCCTTGGCCAGAAGCGCACCACCACCACCGATCACCGTGTAATACGTATCTCCCACAATCGTATTGAAATGCTCCGTAGCGAATACATCCCTTAACGTTTTCTGGTCAAGAGTTCCGGTCTTCTCTATAGACTGCTTCCAGAAATCCAATACCCCCCAAAAGAGATCTGACCCCCACCCATTTTGGAGCTCCAGAGGCTTGCCGGTGAACAGTATATCGAATAATTCATTCATCTCGGGAGACTGTTTCCGGTTCCAGGTACCCCAAGCACATATCCCCTCTGTCGCCGGGCCAAACGCGGCATAATAGAACCCGTAGTTGCCTCCGGGGCCCACTATCATAGCCTTGGGGTTATAGCCAAGGGCTATTGCCGTGCCGGTAATCGGCAGGACCTGGTCGGGATAGCCAAAACAGCAAAAGGCATCGGCGCCGGAGTGCTGAGCCTCCAGTATTACGGGCGCGAAGTCCTTAAGGTCGGGCGGAAGGCTCACATTTCCAAGTATGTCAATTCCGACCCTCGCGAATTCGATGCCTGCCACACCGGAGTACTCTATGCCATGGAGGTCGGCGATGTAGGTTACATATGCCGACTTGGCGCCGGCTGCGGCGAGCAGGTCAGCAAAAACCGGCATCTCGTACCAGTCAGAAAAACTCAAGTTGACAAACGTGTAGGGTAAGGTTGGAAGCAGATCTTTCATACTGGTGGCACCACCCTCGAAGGTCGGAAATAGATATTCATACTTATTGGCGATAGGGGACTGAGCAAAAAGCATGGCGGTGCTATTACCAGACCACAGAGCGTCAACCTTGTCCTCCAGAATCAGCTTCTCCGTCAGCCTCACCGCCGTGCCCACATCGGATTTATCATCATATATGAGTAGCTCTACGGGCAGCTTCTTGCCAACTTCCCCGACAAATATCCCGCCCTCGTCATTGATATAGGGAACCCATGCATTATAGACTGGCCCGAATCCCGATTGGTCAATCGGAGCTAGTGGGCCGGAGAGGGACCTTGACATACCAACAACGATTTTGTCCTTGGCTGGCGGGGCTGGTGCAGCACCTTCGCAGGCAGCGAGCAATGGCACGGCTACTAATGCTATCAGTGCTAGTGCTATCACGCTAAATAACGCTTTCCTTTTCATTCGTTTCTCCTCCTTTCAAAATTTCCCTGGATTACATTAAGTCCTATAGCTATAAAACCTCACATAGACAATGCCTCCTCCTTATTTCATTGAAATATTGGTCCTAGTATCCAGTTGCCAGCTGCGAGCCGGGTAATATCGACCACGACCAGCTCTGAGTTTCTGGGGTTGCTCTCCAAGTAATCAGCAGAGACGATAAGGGAAATCTCTCTGGCCAGTGAGAGGCTGACTTAGTAAAAGAACTAAATGAAGACAAGGCAACTAGTGCTAACACTGAGCAACCAAAGGATCCCTTCTCTTTCACTTTCTCCTCCCTTGGGCCTTTACAAACTGCTTTATGCATTCTAGTGCTTCAGCCGTTTTCAGATAAATAGATGTGCCAAAATGATAAACTCATCCCCAACCGTTGTCAAGATACCCCGTAGCTGCATCACCCTCCGAGACATTTCACCACTTCGGCTGTATAATCTCTGTTAGCACTCCGAAGTTACTCTGTGGGTGTATAAATGCTGCCTTGAAGTCCTCGGTATCAACCTCCGATATTACCCTTAATCCCTTTGCCTTGATTTCCTCTATCACCTGATCAAACTGGTCAACCTCCAAGGACACATGGTGAATTCCCTCTCCTCTACTCTCAATAAACCTATCAATTACACTCTGTGGCTCGAGACTAGCTGACAACTCAAACTGTGCTTCACCGATGGAAATAAGGGCTGATTCTATTTTTAGGTCCTCGAACTTCTTTCGCCAAACTAGTTCGGCGCCGTAAGTTTCCTGAAAGAACTGGACCGCTCTGTCAAGATTCTTGACAGCAATTCCTACGTGATTGAATTTCTTTATCAAATGTCACCTCGCATAAATAAAGAAGAGGTATTATCGTGCAAGTATGTGAATACCAGCAACTATACCGTGTTCAAGTCCTGCAACAACACCACCATGCATATGTGCCAGTCCGACTTTGGCATTGGGCGTTTGTCTCGCGCCGGCTTCATCCCTTAGATGCAGGACAATCTCACAAATGGTGCGAATACCAGACGCACTCAAGGGATGTCCTAAAGAAAGGAGGCCACCGCTTGGATTAACTGGAATCCTGCCCCCTATTTCAGTCGCCCCTGACCTGAGTAATGCTACACCTTCGCCTCGCTTACATAGACCAAGATCCTCATATCGCAACATCTCCTCATTGGCAAAAGCGTCGTGCATTTCAACAAGGTCCATATCCTCCGGACCACATCCTGCCATTTCATATGCCATCTTAGATATCTTTTCGAGCAATGGGGAGACGGTAATATCTTTTTGGAACTCTTTGTAATCGCCGCTGAGAAGTGTAGAAGCAAGCACTCTTATTGGTGTTGTAGTATATTTTCTGGCTACATCCGTCGAGCAAAGAATGGCAGCTGCCGCCCCATCGGTATTTGGGCAACACATAAGTAGTGTAATAGGCTCGCATATCATACGTGAATTTAAGACTTCTTCTACGGTAAACTCCTTCTTATACTGGGCTTGGGGATTCAGGCAACCGTGGCGATGATTCTTCACCGAAACCTGGGCAAAGTCCTCCACAGTAGCCCCGTGTTGCTCCATTTGCCTTCTGGCTACCATTGCGAACATGCCAGGCATGGACATCCCCAGATGTCCGTCCAGATCATCCTTCTCCGGGGTAATCATTTTACCTGCTATAGGGCTGGTAGTCATCGACTCCACACCAATGGCGATGCCGACGTCATAGTGGCCATCGGCTATTTCCTTCCAGACCCCCCTGAAGGCAGTCGATCCACCAGCACAGGTATTTTCCACATTCACCATCTCAATATTTCTTATGCCTACTTCTTTCAATATGTCTTGTGCTGTGCACCACGCGTTATACTGTCTCGACGCATAGGCAACCTGGATATCCTTAGCGGAAATGTCAGCATCAGCAAGCGCCGCAGCAACAGCCTCGCTACCAAGCTCAGCCACAGTTTTCTGTGGTAATTTGCCAAACACACTCTGTCCAATCCCAATTACAGCCACTTCTCTCATCTTTTTTAACTTGCCTTTTGAATTAACTTCTTGAACAATTACACAGGCTTGAACTTATAACCAATGACCTGTTTATCGTCTTCCTGCCAAAGCTTTTCTATTACCACTTCCATATCCATACCCACTTTGAAAGGCTTGCCCTCCGTCATCTTTAGTGGGGCAAAAACCCGTACCCCTTCAGGCAAATCTACGAACCCTATAGCATAAGGAGGCTGGAAATGGGTTGAAGGCATATGAGCGATTGTGTAAGAGTAAAGCCTACCATACCGACTTAGCACTGCCTCCTCCATATCTTTGTTAAAACAAGTAAAACAAAACCGAGCTTTGGGAAAAAAGAGCTGCCCACAACACTTACATTTATTGCCGAGCAGTCTACCACCCTCAGCATCCTCGACTAATATACCTTCTCTAACGGGAACCACCTCAGCCATTATTCCCTCCTAATACCTGATGCCTGCTTACATACCTTCATCGCCGTGTTTTAACTTCCGATTTGACCTGGCTGGATTTTCTCTATCTCTTAACTTCATACCCTGCTTTCTCCCTATCCCAGGTATTAGCCGTAATGCCTGCCTCCCTGAGTTTATTCTTCTGCACCCTATCGGTAGGTGTTTTCGGAAGGCTTTCCACAAATTCAACGTATCTTGGGACGGCAAAATACGGCATTCTAGGCTGGCAAAAATCAAGCAGTTCTTTTGGAGTTAATTTTTCTCCCTGCTTTAATACGACTGTAATCTTAACCTCGTCTTCTGCTAGCTCCGATTTGACTCCTATAGCAGCAGATTCGGCCACTTTGGGATGAGCATTGACTGAACGTTCAACCTCAAAGGAAGATATGTTCTCCCCACGTCTTCGAATATAATCCTTTCTTCGGTCAACAAAGTAAAGGTAACCATCTTCGTCCAGGTAGCCAGCGTCACCAGTGTGGTAATAGCAATTTCTAAGGAGTTCCACGGTCTTCTCCGGCATATTGTAGTAACCAACCGCCGCTATCCACGGTATTTTCGGTCGGGAAACGATCTCGCCTACAGTTCCCGCCGGCACCGGAAAATCATCCTCGTCAACAATCGCTACTTCAAAACTCTTTGTTGCCTTTCCACATGAGCCAACCTTCGGCGCATCCCAAGGGTTGTAGGTGATAATAGCTAGTTCTGTCAGACCATATCCCTCAATAACCTTCAGGTTGAACCTCTTCTCGAAGTCCTCATATATCTCCTTGGGCATTGGAGAACCCATACAAACCCTCACTGGATTATCAGCATCATCTGGCTTTCTGGGCTGGTTATATATGAAATTAGCCATCGCTCCCAGAGAGTTGAATACTGTAGCTTTGGATTTACTAATCCAGTCCCAAAAGCGGCTGGCACTAAATCTCTCCCGGATGGCAACCTTTGTTCCCAACAGCATAGCTGGGTATACGCACAATATCCTGGCATTAGCGTGGAACATGGGCAGGCTGGTGAAGAAAATGTCCTTGGGGGTAGACCTAGTTGCCTCAATGTATTCAAGAGCACTATGATAGATATGCGCGTGGCAATGCAAAACAGCCTTTGCTGGCCCAGTTGTTCCGGAGGTGTAAATTATCTGCTGGGGTTCACTAGCTCTGACATCTACCCCAACCACTTCAGAAGAGCTATTGGCCAACTCATTATAGTCGAGAGCCTTAAACCTCAACTCCGGCATCTTCCCTGATGTCAAGGCTCTTGTGACGACAACTACCTTCTCTAGCTTGGGCACGTCGTTTTCAATAAACTTTAGCCTATCAATTAGCTCGCGGTCTATGACCAGGACCTTGGAATCGGAGGTGTTTATGATATGGGAAAGGAAATCCCCCTTGTTGGCTATGTTTATAGGTACCTCTGTTATGCCCGCTTTTGCCACCCCGAACCACAGATAAATCTCCTCTAGGCAATTTGGCATCAACGTAGCCAGTTTGTCTCCTTTTTCTAAGCCGAGCCTGCGTAGCCCGTTGGCGATTCTGTTGGTAATCTCGTTGACCTCCCGATAAGTAATTTCCCTTCCTTCCTCATATTGAAGAAAAGCCCTATCGCCACAGGTCTTAGCCTTATCCCCAAGAATCGGCCCTAAAGCTTGCTGACTAAAAGGATATTCTTTCATCACCACCCCTTTTGTGGCACTTGATTCACCTAAATCATCTGAAAGCGTTTGGGGAAGATTACCTCTGTTTTTTCGCTGCTCTCTTCGCCCTTTCTCTGGCTACAATCTGACCTATCCTGGCACCAGCCTCTGCTTTCTTGGCCATAAACTTAGGGTCATCCACAGCCTTAAAGAACTTGGGGTCTTTAACCCATACCGGCCCAGACTTGAACGGTGGATGACCGTCGCCGACAAATGCAACAAACATCTGGGGCAGTGTGGCCTGCATAAACTCTACATGTTCCGCCATCGTGAATGAATCCACCGAACCAGCCCGGTTGTACCAGACTGACTCTCCATACGGCCCCAGTGAGATTCCAATACACATGCTACAACCTTCCAGGTGCCCTAGCAGAAGTGCGAAGGAACCATAATCGGCCTGCATACGGCACTCGACATTCATCGCCGAAATGGCAGCGGCGGCATAGGACATAGCCATTCCATGATCCAGAATTTTCCAATTGCAGCTCGGTCCAAGCATAAATCTCCCCGGGCTTTTATGTTCTTTACTGTAACGATTAAATTCAGCGCAGGTATCAAAGCCACAGGCTCCGCAGTTCCAGGCCAAGTCAGACACGGTTGCATCCACGCCAATCAGCAGTTCAGCAATTGGTGTCCCAGCCTCACGAGCCTTCTTAGCGACAACATAATCTCCCTGAACAAATGCGTTGGTCTCACCAGCAATACCAGCCAGTTCAATCATAGGAGCCAAATCCTCACCTGTTACAATCTCCGTTCTTATCTTCGATTTTGCTATCACTGGGGCCCGCAAAGCTGCCGATGCTCCAATCTTGGCGATAGCAAGCAAGTTCTCATTGACTGCCTGAACTCCGTCGATAACTGACATCTCTATTCCTCCTTTCCCGTGTCTTTAGGATACCAATTCCTGTAATCGAACCAGTGTACCATTCGAGCAATTGAATAGTCCTTACGTGTCTTTTTAAGAACCCTGTTCAAATTTAGGTACTGGTAATCAGGAGTAATATCCACGTAGGGATTCTTCGCCAGCGAGGCTACCGCCACCGCCACAACGATATCAGAATTCACACAATATCCCAGCTTTTGCCCGGCTATTCCGACACCGATTAGTGGCCTGGCGTCAACTAGCAAAAGCCCGGCTAGAAACGCAGCAGAACCTACGGCAATACCCAAATCATTTACCCATTGACTGCAAAGTGGGCCTTGGACCAAGCGCCGAGGATTTGCCACTTTCGACTCAAACGCGTCTATCTGCCCATACTCTGAAACTTTTCTGTTGTAAACATAGGCACATCCGTCGCTACCACCACATACGCCACAATCTACATCGAACAGCATATCCCCAGCATACGTGTTGCCAATGAACAGGATGCAGTCAGATTCCCTGGCCATTATCGCCTCGGAGCGAAAAACAACCTTCCATTGCTTTGTCTTTGGATTGACAAGGCTCAACTCCTCCACCTTTCGGGCAATCTCCTCCTGTTCTTCCTGACCATAGACGATTTCACATTCTATATGAGGGACTCCTCCAGACTTTGGAGCAGTAAAGGCAGCATTTGCCATCAGCTTGGCAGCAGCGATGCTTCCTTCCCTTCTAGCTAGATCAGCAGGGCTATAAAATGGCCAATCACTTAAGTGTATCTTGGGCATTTCTATCTCCTCCTTTTTTTATTATTATAAATAATAATATTGGCTCTGATGCCTCAGTGAACTTGTGAACTGTGTTTTGCGCCGCCGAAAGCTTTTTGTTGCCAGCAGGAAAAGCTCAAGAATATCTGCAGCATCCTCCAACCCCTTGCCCTCACAGAAGTATAGGTAGCTGACCTAGCCTTGTCAATACCCCAAAAAGGTAACGACTCCATTAAGCCGCCGCAATTCACTTTCGACGTTTTCTGTGGCTTCGCATCCTGCAACGAGCAGAGCAGAATCTGGCACGTGGATCTCGTGAATCGAAATAGTCACCACAGCTGGCACATCGCACTAGCCTTGTTCTACCGCTAATCTCCCATAGAAACACCAACCATATTGTGGCCAACAAACTGTCTGGGAACAAACAAATCTCGGAGTTCTGGAGGGGTAGAAATTTCATGGTTAATGTGTTAAGCAAGCGCTTGTCCGTTTCAAGAGAAAGATAATATAATGCTGGCCCCCTGACATCACCCTTGCTCCATCTGTCCAAGAGCGTAATATTTGCCCTGCTTATCAGTGGTACATGGTTGCTACCAAGTCTTATTGTTATGCCGTCTCGATGCCATAAGACGGTATTCTCCAACTTTTCATCGTTCCCCAATATCATATTCCATAAGTCCAGGCATGCAGCCAAATCTTCAATCTCTTCCTTCCACCATAGCAATGATTCCCCTAGTTGAAATTGTTGTCCAGTATTCTGGTTCCGAAATACAAGATCATGCACCGAATAACGCTTCAGTAAGCCATATTTGTTCGCGAATTTCAGTATCTCTTTCTCATCTTTTTTTATAAGGCTGGCAAATTGGCGGTGCAGGGTAATTTGAGAAGGCCCCAACCCTGGAGTCGCAAGCCCCTCACCCCCCTTCCGCAGCGGACTGTATTTGCGATAGCGTATTGAATTTGGGACTATCCACAAAGGCTCCTCGTCAGTTTTTCTCAGGCCAATATTAAATACAGTCCTCAATATTTCACTTTTGAAACTGCCGTCGATAGAGGTGAGCGGATTACACTCATTAATCCTGGCAAGAACTTCACTGCCATCGAAGCCCGGCACCGGGGTCTGGCTAAGAGAGTGGCCATCCTGGCATACGCTTAGCAGAGACGTATACAAGCCGACCCCTACACCGCTTAATGAGATTGTGTGCCCTTCATGCATTTTGTTACGGAAATTTAAATGGTTTCGGTAACATCAGTCTACAGCACCAGCAAATCCGGGTCAAGAGTGCCCAATCGGACCTGCTATTTGGCGCAATAGCGCGAATCCGCTAAATATCCTATAATTTCTGATGCCATATGGAGCAAAAGCAGCTTAATCAAGATTTGGCAAAACTAAGAGAAAACCTGGGCTTGCTTCCCGAGGCGGTGGCTAAGCCTGGCTTCGTAGTCGTTAGCGGTTTGCCGGGAACAGGCAAAACCTTCTTCTGCCGTAAAATGGCTGAGAAACAGCCCTTCTGCATCCTAGAGAGCGATACAATACGCAAGACTTTATTCCCCTCTCCTGACTACAGCGCTACTGAAAGCGCTCGAATATTCGCTGCCTGCCATAGCCTTATCGAGTGGCTTCTAAAAAACGGGGTACCCGTTATCTTCGATGCTACCAATTTATCAGAACACCACCGTGAGCATCTTTATCGTATTAGCGATAAAACTGGAGCCAGGCTGGTTTTGGTGCGTGTCGAAGCACCGCCGGCATTAGCCTACCAGCGTCTTCAAGCAAGAAAGAACGCAGCTGCCCCTGAGGATAAATCAGACGCTGACTGGGAGGTCTACAGGCAGATGAAGCCAAGAGCGGAAAAAATCCGGCGTAATCACTTCGCAGTTGATACCTCTCGGGATATCACCCCTGTGATTGACAAAATAATACGCGCGCTGAATCGCTGAGATCATAGAGAAATATGAATCGAGAGGGGCATTCCATTTCATGGCAGTATGGGATAAAATAGATGCCAGCCGAGTCCGGAAAGCTCTAACAGTCCAGAATTAAGCCGAGTTTCGAATACTCAGGAGGTAAAGTTGGAAGTAAAGGCAATCACCGCCGACATCACAAGCGTCAAAGCTGATGCCATTGTGGTAAACCTTTTCGAAGGAGTGGAACATCCCGGTGGAGCAACAGGCGCGGTAGACAAGGCTCTTGACGGAGCTATATCTAAGCTTATTGAACAGGGCGAGGCCAAGGGAAAGCTTGGTGAAATCAGCATCATTCATAGCTTGGGCAAGATTCCGGCGCACATTGTGGCTGTTGCTGGACTGGGCAAACAGTCCGAGCTTACACCGGATAGAATTCGTGGTATATCTGCAGAATTCTGCCGCTATCTAAGAAAGCTGAACTGTCGAACGATAGCCACCATCATCCACGGTGCTGGTGTCGGTGGAATTGAGCCTGAGGCAGCATCTCAAGCCATAACCGAAGGTAGTCTCCTCGGACTGTATAGATTCCAAAAGCATATAACCAAGGAACCTGAAAACCAGGATATTGAAGAGCTTCTTATCGTGGAAAGAGAGGCCGGCAAGTTGACAGCTGTGGAGCAAGGCTGCAAAAAAGGAAAGCTAATTGCGGAAGCTACCAACTGGGCTCGAGACTTGATAAATGAGCCGTCAAATTACATGACCCCCACCGATATGGCAAAGGTGGCAGAGAAGTTATCAAAAACCCATGGCCTCAGTTTAACCATCATGGACCGTGAGCAGATGAAAAAGGAAGGGATGGGCGCGCTTTTGGGCGTAGCACAGGGAAGCCTCCAACCGCCAAAGCTAATAGTCCTAAGTTACAAAGGTGACAAGACGTCCTCTAACACCCTGGGCTTCGTCGGCAAGGGCATAACTTTCGATTCCGGAGGCCTATCAATTAAGACATCTGAGGGCATGACCGAGATGAAAAGTGATATGGCAGGTGCTGCATCAGTCATAGCAGCTCTGGGAGCAATCGCCCAGCTGAAACCAAAGGTAAATGTCACTGCCGTTGTTCCAGCTACCGAAAATCTACCCGGAGGCAATGCTCTTAAGCCGGGTGATATCCTGAAAGCCGTAAATGGTAAGACTATAGAGGTCGTAAACACTGATGCTGAAGGAAGACTTATTCTGGCTGATGCCCTAAGTTATGCCGTCAAACAAAGGCTGTCACCTCTGGTAGATCTGGCTACATTGACCGGCGCCTGCCGCGTAGCTCTCGGAGATATTTACAGCGGTATCCTGGGTAATTCCCCTGAGCTAATAGAAAGAGTAATCAAAGCAGGTGCTGATACCGGAGAACGTCTCTGGCAGATGCCGATGCACGAAGACTATAAGAAGCTGAATAAAAGCGATGTGGCTGATATCAAAAACAGTGGTGGCAGGTGGGCTGGTACCATCACCGCAGCACATTTTCTAGCCGAATTTGTTGGAGATACACCCTGGGTGCATATTGACATCGCTGGTACTTCTTTCAGAGACAAGGAGCATGGCTACCTGGTGAAGGGTGCTACGGGAGTCGGCGTGCGAACCTTGATTAACCTCGCCTTAGCCTCAGCTAAATAAGACTAGCCAAGCAGGCTACACATATGCCCTGCACATAAACTGAATACGAGGAGGTGCACAATGAAACTGAAGTGGCTGGGACATTCCTGCTTTCTGATTACATCCGAGGCAGGGCTTAAGATTATAACTGACCCATACTGGACAGGTGATGGTATTAACTACTCGCCTGTCAACGAGGCTGCTGACATCGTCACAGTAAGCCATGGTCACCTCGACCACAACAACGTTGCAGCAGTGTCAGGCAAACCTGAAGTCATCACAGGCAGCGGGACAAAAACCGCCAAAGGGATTCAATTCAAAGGTATCGCTTCTCACCACGACAAGTCGAGGGGAAAAGAACGAGGAGCCAATACAATATTCTGTTTCACCGTGGACGGAATAAATCTATGTCACCTGGGCGATCTGGGGCATGAGCTGAGCCAAGAGGAAATTGCTCAAGTAGGCAACGTGGACATATTGCTCATCCCAATAGGGGGCTTCTTCACCATCAATGCCAAGCTCGCAGGCAAAGTTGCCGATGATTTGAAGCCTAAAGTCGTCGCCCCTATGCACTACAAGACACCCAAGTGCGACTTCCCTATTACCGGTGTTGAAGACTTTGTAGCCGGCAAGAAAAACGTGACGAAACTAAATTCCAGCGAGACGGAGTTCAAAGCCGGTAAACTGCCAGAGACTACCGAGATTGTAGTCTTGCAACCAGCATTATAAGGCTGTAATCTAGCACCAGCCGAAGGGACTATCCTCCAACTGTAACATTCTCCCATGCTAAGCGGGCAGCTTCCATCTCAGCGGCTCTTTTACTCTTACCTGAGCCTGCCCCCAATACCTTGTCCCCAAGCGCTACCTCAACGCTAAAGCCTTTATCGTGGTCGGGGCCCGAAGCTTCCACGACTCGATAAGTTGGAAGCTGCTTAAATTTAGCTTGAGTGAACTCCTGCAAAAGAGCCTTATAGTTTCGCCCTATTCCCTTGGACCTAACGCTCTCAAGATGACCACCGAGCTTTCTCAAAATGAAACCCCTGGCAGCATTCAGCCCCTGGTCAAGAAATATGGCACCAACCAAGGATTCGAATGCATCGGCGAGGTTATTTTGCTTTTCTCGCCCACCCGTCGCCTCCTCTCCTTTTCCCAGATATAGGTAATCACCAAGTTTAAGCTCTAAAGCAAGCTGAGCCAAGGTCTCCTGCCGAACAAATGAAACACGGATTTCAGTCAGTTCGCCCTCTCCAGAATCAGGAAACTCATGATACAGCTTTTCAGCGACTATAAAGCTCAACAAGGCATCACCGAGGAACTCAAGACGCTCGTTGTCAAGAAGGCGAAGGTTCGGGTTCTCATTTATATAAGAGGAATGAATAAAAGCCTGCTGAAGTAGAGATACATCTCGAAAAATTATCCCGATATCCTGTTGCAGGACATGCCAATCAATGAAAGCCACGCCATCCCTCCCAAATGAGTATAGCAACCAGGCTGCTAAACTCGCAAGTTGTCTTGTCTTAACGGTAGCCCTTTGCTATAATCCCAGCAGGTTGGGGATTCGTCTAGCGGTAGGACAGCGGACTCTGGATCCGTAAGGCCAGGTTCGAATCCTGGATCCCCAGCCAAACTGAAAAATCGAGGTCACACGGCGCATTCGTCTAGGGGTTTAGGACACCTCCCTCTCAAGGAGGAGATCACCGGTTCGAATCCGGTATGCGCTACCAACTGCTTGCAAAAGTTTACAAATCGTAGCTAATTTTTCAGCACTCTTTGAATTTGCCCTTGAAAAAGGCAGAGGAAAAGTCCACGTTTTCCAAGTTAACAAGCGACAGAATACTTAATTGCCAGCGTTGGTAATGCTTAGGTATATCACTGAGAACTTGCTTCGACTTAACTAATCAAGTCCAGTCAAATATTCTCGAAGCGGCTTCACGTTGAAAATCCGGCTCCTGCTGGCTAGCGCTTTCAAGGCTACAATGGCAGTATCAAGTGATGTAAAACATGGTATTCGCTTCTCAGCGGCAGCACGTCGAATATGAAAACCATCTCGGAGCGGAACACGCCCGCTGGTGATAGTGTTGACTACCCCAGCTACAGAGCCATCAGTGATTATGTCAACCACATTTGGGTGGCCTTCGCCTAACTTCTTGCCAATCTTTTTTACTTTAACGCCAGCAGATTCAATCATAGCTGCTGTACCTTCGGTGGCATAAACCTGGTAGCCTAGAGAACTGAAGCCTTCGATTATGGGTAAGGCTTCATGCTTATTTTGGTCGGCAATGCTGAATAATAGACTGCCTTGAGACGGCAACATTAGACCGGCTGCCAGAAGTGCTTTTGTTAAAGCAGCTTCATAGGTATAGTCAATTCCCATGACTTCGCCTGTTGATTTCATTTCAGGGCCAAGGTATGTATCTACACCGGCAAGCTTAGACATGGAGAATACCGGAGCCTTTATGCCGACTAGTTTTTGTCTCCTCCACAGGCCGGTGTTGCAACCCTGCTCTTTTAGACTTATACCCAGCATTATCTTAGTGGCAATCCGGACCATGGGCACACCAGTGACTTTAGAAATAAATGGGATAGTGCGGCTGGCGCGAGGATTCACCTCAATTACATAAACTGATGATTGGCTTTCGTCACGCATGATGACAAGCTGAACATTCATCAGCCCCTTCACCTGAAGCGCCTGCCCGATTCTTATCGTGTAATCAACAATGGTATTCACTTCGTTTTGATTAAGGTTCAATGCCGGATATACGGCTATTGAGTCACCGCTATGCACGCCAGCACGTTCGATATGCTCCATTATCCCTGGAATAAGAACATCTTCTCCATCACTGACGGCATCAACTTCGACCTCCGTGCCTTCAAAATATTTATCAATCAAAGTTGGATGTCGACTGTCCATTTCCAGGGCTAGTGACATATAGCGGACTAACTCCTCTTGACCATGAACAATTTCCATTGCCCTGCCGCCAAGTACGTAACTGGGACGAACCAGGACAGGATAGCCAAGGTACTGAGCCGTGTTGATGCCTTCCTGCAGAGAGGTAACCCCAGCTCCCGGAGGCTGAGGTATACCTAGCTGGTTAAGGAAATCTTCAAAGCGGCGGCGGTCCTCAGCAATATCAATAGCTTCGGAAGTAGAACCAAGTATCGCCATATTGCTGCGAGCTAGAGGCTCAGCTAGGTTAATAGCTGTCTGCCCGCCAAACTGGACAATGGACGGTGGAGTGGAGTCATTCTGAAATGGAGAGCTTTCATTCTCGAGAATATCTCGCAAGCTTTCTTCATCCAAAGCCTCGAAATAGAGACGATCGCTGGTGTCAAAATCCGTGGAAACTGTTTCTGGGTTAGAGTTGACCATTATGCTCTTGATACCCGCCTCCTGAAGTGCCCAGGCTGAATGAACAGAGCAGTAGTCAAATTCTATCCCCTGTCCGATACGAATAGGACCACTCCCAATGACCACAGCCTTTTTATCCTTCAGCGCTTCTGCCTCGTTTTCTTCTTCATAAGCGCTATAAAAGTAAGGCGTTGCGGCGTCAAATTCGGCAGCGCATGTATCCACCATCTTATACACAGGATGTATTTGCCAATTGCGCCGCAGTTGCCGCACCTGCTCGGGCAATTTATCAGCTAGGGTTCCGATTTGGGCATCGGAAAAACCAAGGCGCTTTGCCTGCCACAAAAGTTCGGGTGTTAACGACTCAGAAAGAAGCCTCCTCTCCACGCTGACGATGTTGAGTAATTTATAGAGAAACCAAGGCTCAATTCCAGTGTGATGAGCAAGTTGTTCACAGCTTGTGCCTCGCCTGAGCGCTGCCATAATTGCCCACAGTCTGATATCGTTGGGATATAGCGGATAGGAATCAATATTTTCATCCCAATCCTTATCTTCCCAGAGAAGAGATTTCTTGCCGAACTCTAAAGAGCGTACTGCTTTTTGCAAGGCAGCTTCGAAGCAGCGGTCAATTGCCATGACCTCGCCAGTGGATTTCATCTGACTGCCTATATGGCGGTCTCCCAAGGCGAATTTGTCGAAGGGCCAGCGAGGAATCTTAACCACGCAATAGTCCAAAGCCGGCTCAAAAGCTGCCATCGTCTTGCCGGTCACCCGATTGGGTATTTCGTCCAACTTTTTGCCCACAGCTATCTTGGCAGCCACTCTGGCAATAGGATAACCAGTAGCTTTGCTAGCTAGAGCTGAACTGCGGCTAACACGAGGATTGACCTCAATCACATGATACTCGCTCGTTTTCACATTCAACTGGTCTGGGGCCCACTTTTCGGCTACTATCGGGCTGGGGGTCAAGGCAAACTGTATATTGCAACCACCTTCGATACCTAAAGCCCTGATGATCTTTAGGCTAGCTGACCTTAACATCTGGTATTCCTTGTCCGTCAAGGTTTGACTGGGTGCGACTACAATGCTATCACCGGTATGAACCCCCATTGGGTCGATATTCTCCATATTGCAGACAGTGATACAGTTATCTGCAGCATCACGCATCACCTCGTACTCAATCTCCTTCCAACCAAGAAGACACTTCTCCACCAGCACCTCATTACTCAAACTGGAAAACAGCCCATCAGCCACCGTGTTTTCGAGTTCTTCCAGAGTGTGAGCGATGCCGCCACCAGTTCCACCTAAGGTATAGGAAGGACGGACAATCAATGGTAATCCGCTTGATTCAGCTAACGCATTTGCTTCAGCTACGGAATGCACAGTGGCGCTCTGTGGCACCGGTTCACCGATATCTAATATAAGCTGCTTAAATAGAGACCTTTCTTCAGCTTTCTTTATTGTTCCCAACGGTGTGCCCAGCAGCCTAACGCCATATTTATCCAATATACCGGCATCGGCGAGTTCCACAGCCAGATTCAGGCCGGTTTGTCCACCAAGCGTAGGCAACAATCCATCAGGGCGTTCCCGCTCGATTACACGAGCTACAACATCTACGGTTAATGGCTCGATATAGACAATGTCGGCAATCCCCTCATCGGTCATAATAGTTGCCGGGTTGGAGTTCACCAGCACCGTGGTTATGCCCTCCTCACGGAGCGATTTACATGCTTGCGTGCCAGCATAATCGAACTCTGCCGCCTGCCCGATTATTATCGGCCCTGAACCAATGACTAAAACCTTAGAGACTTTAGGCATTCGTGCTCTTTCCCTTAACCATATCCAGGAACCTATTAAACAGGTAGACATTATCCTGAGGGCCAGGAGAGCCTTCGGAGTGGTACTGTATAGATATGACTGGCAGCTCTTTATGGTACAGTCCCTCAACAGTGCCATCATTCAGATTTATCTGGCTGACCTCAAGCCCGCCTTTCAAACTATCGGCATCTATGGCATAGCCGTGGTTCTGGGTAGTGATGTGGACTCGACCAGTTTCCAGATCACGGACAGGATGGTTTCCGCCACGATGACCGAATTTCAGCTTGAATGTTTTAGCACCAAGAGCTGTACCTATCAGCTGGTGCCCCAAGCAGATGCCCATCACCGGTTTTTGATGAACGAGTCTTCTAACCGTTTCCCGCATATAGTCAAGAAGAACCGGATCACCGGGGCCGGGAGAAAGGACAATACCGTCCGGACTCAGATTTAGAATCTCCTCGACCACCATAGTGCAGGGGACAACAGTCACTGCACAGCCGAACTGAGTCAATATGCGGGCAATGTTATACTTCAGCCCCATGTCAATAATTACGATATGTTGGGTGGGGATAGTGTTGCCTGAAGTCAACTCGCACTTATATTTCTTATCACTGGCGACTTGCTTGACGAAGTCGACGGAATCATAGCGGGGCAGGTCTTTTAGCTCCTTCAGGGCCTCTTCTGACGCCATCTCTGAGGTTAAAATCCCCATCATCACACCAGATGAGCGAAGACGGTGTGTTATAGCTCGGGTATCAACTCCAGTTATTCCGGGAATCCTATTACTCTGTAGGAATTCGGCCAGGCTACCTGCGCTTTGCCAGTGGCTGGGAGCAAGGCAATGCTCTCGGACAACAAGGCCTCTCACCTGCACTTGCTTGGACTCGAAATAGGCGTCGTTAACTCCATAATTGCCGATGAGAGGATATGTAAGCACCAAAATCTGCCCGGCGTAAGAAGGGTCAGTTAGCATCTCCTGGTAGCCGGACATGCTGGTGTTAAAGACAACTTCGCCGTAAGTAGTGTCTTTAGCACCAAAGAAATAGCCCTCATAAACCGAACCATCTTCCAAGGCTAAAAAGGCGTGTTTACTCATATTCCCTTTCGAAGCTTCGCTACCCCTTTTCGCTGAGTCACATCCACCTGATGCTCTAATATCCCTTGAATGCGTTTGTAATGGGCAATCTCCTATCTCGACCGAAAGCCCTCGGTGTTATCTTGATGCCTGGCGGTGCCTGACGTCGTTTATACTCACTAGTATCAACTAGTCGAGCTGTTCGCTTAACTATCTCAGCTTCAAAACCTATGCCAATTATCTGCTCGACACTTTTGTCTTCCTCAACATAAGCTGTCAGAATTGGGTCGAGCAAATCATAGGGCGGTAAACTGTCGGCATCTTTCTGTTCAGGTCTCAACTCAGCCGACGGTGCCTTATTTATAACGCCGGACGGGATAACTTCTTGTCCGGCTGCTGAATTCCGATAGTTGGCAAGTTCATAGACTAAGGTCTTGGGCACATCCTTTATCACAGCAAACCCACCGGCCATGTCTCCATATAATGTTGTGTAGCCGGTGGCCATCTCGCTCTTGTTTCCCGTAGTCAAAACAAGCCAGTTGAACTTGTTAGACAAAGCCATCAGAATATTGCCCCTAATACGCGCTTGGATGTTCTCCTCAGTTACATCAGGTTTAGTCTTACGAAAATTGTCTGTTAACGTATCAAGATAAGCTTGGAATACTTTATCAATAGGGATAGTTATATGCCTGATGTCCAAATTTCGGACTAAAAGTTCAGCATCAGATATGCTTCCTGAAGAAGAATACCTCGAGGGCATTAATACTCCTGTTACGCTGGCTGGACCTAGAGCATCAGCAGCAACAGTCGCCACAAGACTGGAATCGATGCCACCAGAGAGTCCTATTAGCACCTTTTCAAAACCGTTCTTTGTGATATAATCTCGTGTCCCCAAAACCAAAGCATCGTAGACCTCACCAGGAAGACCACGCACCTCGACTTGCCTCGGAGGCAACACTGGCTTTGAAGCAGCGAAAGGCGACTCAGAGACCACTATTCTGGTTGTGTGCCATTGCTGCTCTCGTAACAGTATTGCTTCCCCCCTCCATCTGGGGTCATGCAGACGAGTGCGAAAAACTGATTCAATATCAAGGTCAATCACTATCAGGTCTTCTTCAAATTGTTTACCTCTAGCTACAAGCTCCCCTCTCTCATTCAGCACCATGCTGTTGCCGTCGAAAACCAGCTCATCTTGTCCACCTACTAGGTTGTTATAGGCGACAATCGCCACACTATCTGAGGCGCGGGTTCCCAGCATCCTCTCTCGAAAATTGCGTTTAGCGGCGTGGTAAGGCGAGGCACTTATGTTCACTATCACCTCAGCCCCGGCATAAGCTTGAGCTGTAGCCGGCCCAGCTTCATACCACATATCTTCACAAATACTAACGCCGACACCAACGCCACCTATTACATATACAGGACATTCCTTACCAGACTGAAAATAGCGGTTCTCGTCAAACACTCCGTAGTTTGGCAAGTATATTTTGTGATAAATGCTATAAAGCTTGCCATCGTTAATAATCGCGGCAGCGTTATATATATCTTCTTTAGCATCGACAAAACCAACAACGACCGCAAGCCCAGAGGTATGTTCGACAACCTTCTCAAGGCATCTCGAATTTTCTTCGATAAACTGCGGTTTAAACAGGAGGTCTTCCGGCGGATAACCGCAGATAGCAAGCTCAGGAAATATAAGAAGGTCCACTCCGAAAGACCTAGCCTCAGCGATAGCTTCCAGGATTTTCCGCGTGTTACCAGCAAAATCGCCTACGGTGACATTGCTTTGAGACATGCCGATACGCAGCTTGCGCATACTTACTGTCCTCCCCTATGCCAGCCTGGTAGTCATTTTAGCTAACGGACGGGTATACCCTCAAATTTATATACGGTCAACTCAGTCCAACATCTACAGTCGATATTCCCACTCCAATGAAGGCGCCAAAAATGTGACTAATAGTAATTGCTAAGTAGCTTAATTCTCAACAGTAACTTCCACTACATTTTGCCGGGCAATTGCGGTTTCCTTACCATTCTTTTTAACAAAGACGTGCATCAGCCCCATCACCTCATATTGCCCATTTTTCAGGCTTGTTGTATCCCACCTGGTTGGAAAATTCTCATGCTCATCGGTCGACTCTCCAATCTTAAGCCAGCTATCCGCACCCTTTACGCGATAATACCAAGGATTGATGATTTTCGTGATAGGTCCGGTTATACCTAGTGATTCCAACTCTCTACGCAGCAGATCTCCATCAAATTCCTCCCTCAATACAACCGCCCCGGAGTAGGTCTTCAAAACCGCAGTTGGAACGATATAGTGTGGCCCCCAATTGTATGACATCGCTCACCTCCAGTTAATCTTATTCATTGGATTCTTCCTATTGATTTAATCGACTCATTACATCCCATGATCACCTCCCTTCGGATTAATTTGCTTGGTCATATCAACTGTTTTTGCCGCCGCATTACAAGACAGGCAAGTATTTATTAATTTCATATTCGGTCACATTTATCCGGTACTGGTCCCATTCTATCTTCTTGTTCTTGACGAAGGCATTAAAAACATGCTCGCCCAAAGCTTTGCGCACTAACTGGCTTTTTTCACATAGTTGAATCGCCTCGTACAGGCTAGCCGGCAAGGTGTCAATGTTCTTTTTCTTCCTCTCCTCCTCTGTCATCTCATAGACGTTTTCCTCCACCGGTTCAGGTGGCTCATATCCTTTCTCGATGCCATCAAGCCCGGCAGCCAGCATCACACTGAAAGCCAAGTAAGGATTGCATGCGGGATCGGGTGACCTAAATTCTATTCGCGTTGCCTGTTCTTTGCCAGGCTTGTACTCCGGCACCCTTATCAGGTCAGCACGGTTCCGACACGCCCAGGACAGATACACCGGAGCCTCATAACCAGGCACCAATCTCTTATACGAGTTCACCCATTGATTGCATACCAGCGTTATCTCAGGAGCATGTTTTAACAAACCAGCGATGAAGCTCTTGGCCACCTTGGACAAATGGTACTTATCATTAGCATTGAAAAAGGCATTCTTATCACCTTTGAACAACGACTGGTGTACATGCATGCCGCTGCCGTTTATGCCGAAAACCGGCTTGGGCATAAATGTTGCGTACAACCCATTCTGTTGAGCCACCTGCTTGACCACCAACCGGTAGGTCATCATGTTATCTGCCATAGTCAGAGCATCGGTATACCTCATGTCTATCTCATGCTGGCTATGTGCCACCTCATGGTGCGAGTACTCCACACCAATGCCCATCTCCTCTAGCATGAGCACCGTCTCTCGCCTCAAATCAGTAGCCGCATCCAGGGGCAACATATCAAAATAGCCTCCCTCATCAAGAGTCTCTGTTCCCTTCGAGTCTTTGAAGTAGAAATATTCCAACTCCGGACCAACATAGTACGTATAGCCCATGTCCACAGCCCGCTTCAAATTCTGCTTCAATACATAGCGTGGGTCACCTTCAAAAGACTCGCCACCAGGTCTCAGTACATCGCAAAACATCCGAGCCACAGCATGATGCTCCCTCGGCCGCCAAGGAAGCAACTGAAAGGTGTCCGGATCGGGCATGGCGATCATATCGCTCTCGTCAATCCGGGCAAATCCTTCAATGGAGGAACCATCGAAGCCCATGCCATCTTCAAGCGCTTGTTCCAACTCCTCACGAGTGATGGCGAAGCTCTTGAGGAATCCCAGGATATCTGTGAACCACATCCTGATGAACTTGACATCATGATCCCTCGCCATATTGAGTACATACTCCTTGCTTTGGTCTTTGCTTCTCTTCGCCATTTTTAACCTCCTTCTATTTTTAGTTTTATCTATATTGCATTCTCACCCATTTCACCGGTTCTGACACGTACTGCACCTTCTACCGGAATGATGAATATCTTGCCGTCGCCCCTCT
>Ga0209636_10001698_pt1 | contig 22257 bp, 17 predicted proteins | sample DeeMarSWOR152_54_FD_187464 | JGI IMG/M metagenome (GOLD analysis project Ga0209636, IMG submission 187464) | Marine sediment microbial communities from White Oak River estuary, North Carolina - WOR-1-52-54 (SPAdes) (version 2) | ecosystem: Environmental > Aquatic > Marine > Intertidal zone >...
CTTATTCTACGGGGACTATCCCTTTCAGTTTTTATTTATAAAAGAGAGTGACTATCCTCTTATTGCAGAAAAAGCAGTCTGTCCCCATTTTATTTTTTGCCGGCGGTCTTATGGAGAATATTCTTGATTATATAGGCAGCCATGGCCGGGTTGGCGGCCAGCCGCCTCTTGCAGTAAGCAATGGCAAACTTCCATTTTTCGGCAAAAGGAACATAGAGGCGGACGAGGATGCCGTTCCGAATGAGCTCATCCTGATAAGCCTGTTTGGGGACGCCCATGAGCATCTGGACTTCATACTGGTCCTTCTTCATGTTTAACCTCTCGGCGATGTTGAGGGCCTCATCAATGACCGCCTCATCGTGAGTGGCGATCTCCGGATAATGGCCTTCTTTGAACAGGACTTCGATCTGCTGGAGCATCTTTTTTTTCATATCCGGCTTGCTCTGGAGAGCGATTTCCTTCGGTTCGTTGTATATTCCGATGCAGATACGAATACGGGTATTCAAGCCTTTTAAGGACTTCATGTCCCCGTCCGTGCGAAAAAGCCGCGACTGCAGGACCGTCCCAAAAGTGGGATGATCTTTAATCAGAGCACGGAAAATATCCAGAGTCATGTCGGTGTAATCATGGTCCTCCATGTCCAGAGTGACTTTTATCTTCTGCTCTGCGGCCTTGGCCACGATTCCCCCGATGATTTTCTGACAATGTTCTGTACTGCGGTGACTCCCGAGTTGAGTGGGCTTGAGAGAAAGGGTGGCATACTCCTGTCGGCCCAAGGCAGCAATAAGCCTTTCATAGACGCCGACTGTGTACTGGACCTCCTCATCACTCTCCAGCTCTTCGCCCAGAAGATCTATGGTCGAACAGACACGCCTCTCTTCCCAAAACTTCTGGGCTGTGTTGACTGCAGCCTGGATGCTGTCGTCTGCCACATAAGGACTGGCAAAAAGTTTCACCACAGGAGAGGGGGCGAGGTTGACAATGAACCTTTTAAGATCCATGGATGACTCCTTTAATATTATGAATTATTCTAAAGAAACAGTATGCTCAGATGGTTTATTCAGACATATGAAATTAATCTATTTTTCTACAAACTTCAAGGATTGATTGAAAATTTTCGAAAAAATCCCTCTCTCAATCGGAATAGAAGCGGTTTTAATGCGACCGGACAAACGCTCATTCGCGCTGTGCTTTTATAAGGAAAAAATTGCGGTCGTGTCTCACTATCAGATATTCAGCTTCTCCTGATCCCTTAACGAACCGTTATCCACAAAAACAATATAAAAGTGTGCAAAATTCAGCTAAGAAATGCGGAAAGATGGAACCCATCCCATATCCATTCTATCCATCAATCTTGAGAAATGTCGAATATGGGGATGCAACCGCTTCAATAGCGGGGTTGAACTCTGTCGCCCAGAGTCAGAGCATCAATACTGGAGAGGATCTTCACCGTTGAAGAATTCTCCTGAACATCGATTACGATTAAACTTCCAAGCTTCTTGATCGTCCCTTTTTTCTTATCCATCTTTCTGTAGATAATCAGCTGCTGTCCGAAATGGATCCCGTCTTTCTCTCCGAGATCTATGATGGCCCAGTGCCCTTTGGATATCTGTCCGTAATCATCCTGAAAATAAATCAGGGTGCCCTGGGTTGTTCCCTCCTCATTGATCTCAACGTCGTAACCCAGGTCTGAGCCTAAAAACTCGCTTTTTTCCTCAAAAGGTATCAGGTACTGTCCCAAGGTCACCTGTTCACAGGCCTTTTCCAGTCTGGCGAAGGCTCGTTTCTCTTCCACAGAGACGATCTGGGCTCTGCCTCTTTTTATGATGAGACGACCATAGTTTTTCCCGGTGAAAGGATTTCTGACTTTTCCTCCGACCTCTACAATCGTGAATATCTGACCCGTCTCGAGGCCGCTTGCACTCCCTTTATTCACGAAAAATATATCATTCTCTCTGAAAAGCACTCTTTCATCCTGTTTCTCAGCCCCGACTATCTGAATGTCCAGCTGGGGTTTTTTCATGACAATAAAGGAACAGTAGAGGTCCGTCTCAGAGATTAGAGGAAAGATATCCTTGTATAATTTGGCCTTCTTGGCCTCCTGTTCCTGGCTCATATCTCCGTTCACGGGACTCAATCCGGTGCCCTCTCCTTGAAAGGAGAGGAGAATAATTATCACGAAAGAAAACAGGATCCTTGCCGCAATTTTAAAGGTGCGATTGTTCATTATTGCTCCTTTTCACTGGTATTTTATCCACCTGAATTTTGCCCTCATTATATTCAGATGGCTAAATTCTGTCAATAGAAGCATCTTTTTCGGAGAACTTAACTGTTTCTCTTGACATCAACAGCCCATCTTCATAACATAATTAAACCTGCATTTAAACGGAAATAAGCTAAGGAGGTTGACTTTGAATAAAAAAGCAATTACCGCCAAAATGGCAAAGGATTCCGGCATCACCGGACTCCAAGCTGAAAAGGCCTTCACTTCCCTGATCAGCGGGGTCATAGGCGCCCTGACAAAGGGAAAAAGAGTGACATTCTCCGGGTTCGGGAGTTTCGAAGTCAAAACAAGTAAAGCAAGGAAAGGAAGAAATCCCAAGACCGGAGTTCCCATCAACATCCCCCAAAAAAAGAGAGTCAAATTCAACCCGAGTCAAAGTCTGATCGACTCTCTCTAATTCTTCGTCCTCAATAATTTTCCTTCATTTAAAATCCATGGAAGCAAAGCCTTTTTTTTCTGGATTGGACAAGGACATTCCATTCCTTTAAAATAATCTCAGCTTACAAGACTATGATGCCTAAAAAGAAAACGATCGCTCTCCTATTTGGGGGACGCTCTGCTGAACATGAAATCTCTCTTTTATCTGCAGCTTCGATTTTCAATAACCTTGACAAAACCAAGTTCCAAATCAGCTCTATCTTCATCGATAAAAAGGGAAGCTGGAGAGTGGTCGAATCCCCGTTACTCTCCCCTGAAAAGCTGAATAAGGGCCTATCTGCCACCTTTCTTCCCTGGGATAAAAACTATTCCTCTCCGCTTATCGAGGCGGACATCTATTTCCCTGTCCTCCATGGCCCTTACGGAGAAGATGGAACCATTCAGGGACTCTTGGAGATGGCCGATGTCCCCTTTGTGGGAGCCTCTGTTATGGATTCAGCCATAGCTATGGACAAAGCCATGACCAAGATAATCCTCAAGGGCAAAAATCTACCCGTAGTCAGACACCTCATCATCATGGAAAAAGACTGGAAAGAGAACAGGGAAAATATTCTGGACCAGATCAGAAAGGAATTGCCGCTTCCCTTTTTTGTGAAGCCTGCCTGTCTCGGTTCGAGCGTGGGTATTTCTAAAGTCAAGGAGATCAGTCAGATTCCTGCTGCAGTCGATGAAGCGTTCCGCTATGACCGGAAAATCCTGGCTGAAGAAGGAATTCAAGGACGGGAGCTGGAATGCAGCGTTTTAGGAAACGATGATCCAGAGGCTTCGCTGCCCGGAGAAATTATTCCCTTCCATGAATTTTACGATTACGATGACAAATACCTTGAGGGAAAGACACGTTTTGGGATTCCAGCAGAGCTCACACCATCCCAAACCAAAGAAGTTCAGAGCCTCTCTGTGGAGGCCTTTAAGGCCATCGGCTGTACAGGGATGTCTCGAGTGGATTTCCTGATGGACGGGAAAACCGAAAAAATCTACGTGAGTGAATTGAACACCATCCCTGGCTTTACAGAAATAAGCATGTACCCCAAGCTCTGGGAAGTGAGCGGCCTTCCCTTTCCCCATCTTCTGGAAAGGCTGATTCAACTGGGCTTCGATAGACACGAACATAAAAAAAAAGACAGGGAAGACTACAGCCGATGAGAATCCTTGGAATAGACTTCGGTGATAGAAGCCTCGGATTGGCAGTAAGCGACCCGCTTTTTCTGACCGCCCAAGGATTGGGCCGCTACCGGACCCAGAACAAAGAAAAAGACAAAAAATACTTTCTGGAACTCGTCTCACAATACGAGATTGGCGAAATCGTCATCGGACTCCCGTTGAGAATGGATGGGAGCTCAGGCACAAGGGTCGAAAAGACGAAAAAGTTTGCCCGCTGGCTCGAAAAAATACTCAGTCTTCCTGTTACCTTCTGGGATGAACGGTTGACAACACATCAAGCACTCAAAATTATAAGCGAGCAAAAGACCGATTTCAGGAAGAAGAAAACCCTCAAAGACCAAATATCCGCTTCTCTTATCCTGTCCAGCTATCTCGAAAGCAAAAAAGCCCAAGACGATGATACTCAAAGTCATTAAAACCACTCTCATCATATCAACGGTCATTCCTCTTCTTGTCTCCATATGGTTCTCTTTCGAGCTCTACATCGCTCCCAAAACTATTCCCCAAAAAATATTCTTCGTGGTCGAAGAAGGAACTGGGGTGCAGGGCATTGCGCAAAAACTCAAGGAAAAAGGAATTATCAAAAAAACATGGCCCTTTCTCCTTGGATACAGGCTCTACTTTTTTTCAAAAAGCCTGAAGGCAGGAGAATACGAGTTCGACCTGCCTCTGTCAACAAAGAAAATCTTGAACTTGCTTTCAGAAGGGAAAGTCTATCTCCATTCCCTAACCGTTCCTGAGGGTCTGACAAGAAGAGAAATCGCGCAGCATCTTGCCTCCCTGGAAATCATAACCGAGAAGGATTTCCTCGAAGCATCCTCCAAGACAGACATCATCGCCTCTTTGGACAGTGAAGCGGAAAACCTGGAAGGATATCTATTCCCCGAGACTTACAGCTTCTCAAAAGGAACATCTGCAAAGACCCTCATCTCCTCCATCGTTTCTCAGTTCAAGGATGTCTTTACCGAAGAATGGCAGAGAAGAGCCGCCGAGATAAAGATGACTCCGAGAGAAGTCGTGATACTGGCCTCTCTGATCGAGAAAGAAACCTCGATTCCGGAGGAAAGGGAACTCGTCTCTGCCGTGTTCCACAACCGTCTGAGAATAGGGATGAAACTCGATTGCGATCCAACCATCATCTACGCCATGAAAGAGCAAGGGATCTATAAGGGCCGTCTTCTCAAAAAACACCTCAAGTTCAACTCCCCCTATAACACCTACCTCAACCGCGGCCTGCCTCCCGGGCCCATCTGCAACCCAGGCAAGCCGTCTCTTCAGGCAGCCCTCTACCCCGCGGAGGAAAAATACCTCTATTTTGTTTCGAAAAACGACGGAAGCCACGTCTTCAGCCGTACCTTTACAGAACACCAGAGAGAGGTGAGAAAGTACCGGCGCTAGGAATATGGGGACGTTCCCTGAGGGGACACCCTATCTCCTCCTTACGGTTTCTTAAATACTATTAAGAGATAGAGGAATATGGGGACGTCCCCTATTATGCAATCATTCGTCTGACATCCTCTATTGAGCGGGTCTGGATGCCCGTCGGAGTATCCGACGGGGGGAGCCGACGGGACTGGTTCCCTCGGGGTCCGGGGGCTGAGGGTGGCATCCAGGCCGCGCAGAGATTGTAACCTTATTTACTGCGTAACCATTAGACCAGATGGATCCCTTATCACAGAAATAGAAACGATTGCATTCGGTATTTATAAGTGGAAAATATTGCATGATTCTGCTATATTAAGAATTGTGAGAGGAGGAATAAAATCCTCTCAAGATATTCAGAAACGCCCGGATTAAAACAGTCCAAGTCACTCAGATTTGAGAGCTGGAATTTAGGAGGAAACATGAAAACGAGAAAGCGAGCGATTCTGGTTCTTGCATCAGGGCTCATCTTGAGCTTGCTCCTGTTACCGAACTTAAAAGCCGAGGAGCAAGAGCAAGCCGCAAAGGCCCAAGAGTCGAAGGTCATCATTATCCCCGATCAAGTCAAAAAGGTCTTTGAAGAGGGAATGCAGACTCGGGAGGTTCGTTCTGATATTCCATTCACGGTTGTCCGGCATCTCTATTTTCCAGCGGGTCAAAATTTCTACACAGTCATCCTTTTCAAAGTGAAAAACGCTGACCTCGGTTTTGCTCCCATTGGAGGAGCCCCGGCCAAGAAAAAAGAAGAAGCATTATCCGCCTTCGAAACTGAGGCATCCAAGCTGCAGGCCCGCTCCCATCTTTTCATGCAGTTCAACAAGCTCGAAAATGGTGTGCCCGGAGAAGTGGCTCAAGAAGTCTACGTGCCGCTCAACCTGCAGGAAGAGAGCTCCGCCTTTGAGCCTGAGAAAATGGAGATCTACTCGGCAGGATATCCTCTGACCTCTGGTCAATATCTCCTATCCCTGGCTATTTGCTCCCAGAAACTGGAAAAAATAGGAAGCCAGTACTATGAATTTTCTCTCCCCGACTTAACCTCTATCACTGACAAGCTCGAGACCACCCCGATCTTCTTCGTTAATAATCAGGAATACATGGATTCCGCGGAAAGAAAGCCCACCGCTCACAAACGCTCCTTCACCTACTCGATCATAAACATCGAACTCAATATTGACAGAGTCTTTGCGCCTGGAGAAAGCCTCGGGCTTTTCTTCTATATTTTCGGTGCCCAGCCGGATGAGAACGGGAAATTCAACATTGAGGTATCCTTTGATGTCTTGAAAGAAGGAGAAAAAGCTATCCTTTTTGCTCCCGGCCAATACGATTCCCCTCTGATCATTCAGGAGCTTCCGCTGGTTAAAACCGTGTTGGTCAAGTCAGAGTCAGGAGAAACAACAGAGAAGCGGAACGCTGAACCCGGAAAATACACCCTTTCAATGACGATCACGGACAAGATTTCAGGAAAATCGATCAGCAAGAGCATTGATTTTGAGGTGAAATAGAAGTCTTTTAGGCCCCTTGCTCTTCAGATAAAAAAAGGAATCCCCTTAAGAAACAGAAGAGGCATTATCTCGCTTCATTTGAGTCCTGACTTTTATCAATTTCCGTGATCAGCCTTTTCACGTCTTCCTGGTCGGCATTCAGGTTGATGGAAGCTCTGAGCACTTCCAAAGCTCTTTCTTTCTGTCCTGTTTTGTAATAACAAAATCCCAGAGAATTCAAAAGACCGGTATCACTGTTGTAAATCTTGTTTCCCTCAATAAGGTTATCTATGGCTTCATTGTATCTTTCCAATCCCATCAACGCTCTTCCCTTGACGAGGAAATAGTCAAAACTCATGTCCTGTTCATCTTTAATGAATTCGATCAAGTCTAAACTTTTGTCGTACTTCTTCACCCTGTACATGAAGTTGGCGTACTCGACCACTCCTCTTTTATAATCAGGATTGCCGCTGAAAGCTTTCTCGTAAGCTTCCTCTGCTTTCTCGTATTCTCCGAGCTTGCCATACTGATGGGCACGCATGTAATAAAAAAGGAAGCTGTTGGTCAGCGATAAGATCTTGGCTCGAGCGATGGGATGCGAAATCGCGGCTTCCGGCGAAATGATGAATTTTCCTTCCTTTTCGTCGATCACCTCTCCGTCCTTTCCGACCAGCTGCACTCTCATCTCATAATAATCCGGCGTAAATTCTCCGGCTGGAATGGCATGAGGAATATTGATGATTTGAGTGAATGGATAATCCTTTAACCGTAAGGTCAAAGATTTCTTCACGGGATTCACCTTCTTCATTCCGTCGATAAGGACCTTGAGCTCTCCCTCCTCCCATAGGCTCTGGGGAATATTGACCAGGCCCATAAGGAACGCCACTTCATCTGATGAAGAGAATGTATTCTTGGGGTCTACAACCAGCTTCTTGTCGACCGTCTTGAACGGTATGTGCATGTTGCTCTGATACTCCTGGAACATGTAACCCAGAAAGGGGCCGAAGATCTGAGGTTTACTCGACCCTTTCGGAACAGAAATATTCTTCTCAAAAATGCAGAATTCTTTACCCACTGAATTCTGCAGGAGGATGGTCAACCTGTAATCCCCTTCCACTACTGGAAAGGCATCTTCGATCGATATCCCGTTGGCTCTAATTCTGTCCAGGTCATCAGGGTCAATATAAATAGGGAACTCCTTGGTGTACTGAAAGATGATATCCTCTCCTACCCTCAAGCTGACGTTCAGAGAGAAATTGCAGAAATACTGGTCATTCTCCTCATAATAATCTATGGAGATGGCCTTGGGAACTATGGAAAAATGCAGAAAATCGATCCCGACGATCGGGTCGGGAATAAGGGCTGTGCTCGTTTCACTCTCCACGATATTCGTCATGTGCTCTGTACTGACAACCCCTCTCAAACTCAGGAAATGGGTGGCATAGGTGGGATTGATATCCTTTTTGGGTGATTCAATGATGTTGGCGATAAGTATGGCGTTCAGCGGAGAAGGCCGATAGTCATAAGGAATCTCACCCGGAATCAGGGATATGGATACAGAGGCCAAAGTCGGAGCCAGCTCAAAGATCCTTTCGTACATGGACTCATAATCCTCGATGGCATAATCCCTGCCGTGAACCATGAGAGCACCCGGGCCATCGGAGACCGGGTCATACAGCTTGTACTCACCAGCGCCGCCTCTCTGGAAAAAGACCAGCACGAAATGGGAAGGGAGCCCTTTTGTCGGGTCTCCGTAGTACGACCAGACTTCGCAAGGGTATAGCTCGAGAGGATTGGGAAATCTCTCTTTGCTCACCGGAGGACCGAGAATAATGTAGAATCTTCCCTGGTCTGTCATCCAGCCCTCCCGAGGTGAGCCTTTTCTGAATTCTTTATTGGCGTACATGAAACGCTCGATGTGCTCATCCTTGAACTCGTTCTCCGGAGTCCCGGGTGTGGGGTCCCTCAGCCTCCAGAACATATCGATAAAAACATCTCGTTCGCGGTTGTTGGTCAACTGCAGGAAAGCCTCTCTCTCTTTTTCATGCATGATATAGCTGGTGAGCTTGAGAAAATCCTGATATTTTTCGGGAAGGTCTTTAACCCTCATCTTTTGCTGCGGAGATAATAAAGATGCCAAAAGCAGAATGAAAATGAAAACGGCGAATATCTTGGCTTTCATCGTTCCTTATCCTCTATAATAATTAAAACTCTGATTCCCGGATATCGTTTCACTTTAAATGGGAATCCACAACACCGATTAGGCTGTCGCCGAAAATCTAAACCTTTATCTCAAAAATCTTTCTCGTCTTGCCCAGGCTCCCCTTTCCAAAAATGATGATATCCAGATAGTACCGGCCGGGTTTGATCTCATGAACAAAGGAAAATACCATTTCTTCCATCCTCAGCACCTCATCCTCAGGCTTGGCGAACGACCTGGATTCCCGGAACCTTTCCTTCCAGATGCCATCCTTCTCATAGAGATGAAAATCAAAATCTAAATCAGCCTTGAGCATTCCTTCTTCAGCGAGAAAATTGACATTCTTGACGGGAATGGTGATGACAATCTCTTTGTTCTGGGCGTCATACTCCGCCTTGAAATCCACGTATCTTTCAGGCATCCGGCCATCCTCATAAGAGACCCCTAGCTTGGCCATCTCGAGAGCATCCGGAAGGCTTCCGGCTAATCCGTACATAGGATCAAAGGTATATTTCCCGTCTCCGCGAACATCCATGAATTTTATTCCCAGGTTGTAGCGATAGTAGATCCAGACTAAAACCGGGCCTCTGATCCTTTCTCCTTTGAAATCAACCTCATTATGAACAAAAAACTCCTCGAACTTATCCGGCGGCCCTAAATAAATATATATCCTTCCTCTTTCTGTTTTCCAGCCTGGAGGGCCCTCTTTGAACCGCTGGTTGGCGTACTCGATCCTCCTGTAAAACTCCGCCCGGTACTCGTTCTCCTCTGTATCCGGAGTGGGGTCTCTCTTGTCCCAGAAATCCTGGATGAATTCCTTCCTTGACTCTTTGTCTGGAAGATGGTTGAAAATATTCTTCTCCACCCTGGTCATGATGAGAGAGGCATACTCATAAAAATCCTTGCTTTCAGGGTCAAGAGATATTTTTTGGCCTATCCCGCCGCAGCACATCATTCCTAAAACAACGAGGACCACAGCGGATAATAACAGAAAAGATTCTATTTTTGTCTGCATTTTTTTATCAACTCCTCCAATCTCTCCTTTTCCGGGGGAGAGATAAATCGAGAAAATTTATCTCTATAGCTCATGAATAAACCAAGAGCTTTTGTCTTATTCCCTTTATTCAAATACGCCAGGCCCAGATTGAAAAGGGCACGAGCAGAGTCAGGCTCTATTTCCAGGGCTTTCTCCAGGCAGTAAATGGCCCCATCAAAATCTCCAGCCAGCAGATAGGCGCTTCCTAGACCGTTATAAGCGGATGCATAGTCAGGGTCGAGTTCAATAGCTTTTTTAAAATTCTGAAGAGCATTCTGGAAAGCCATCCGGTCTCTTTTTTCTATGAAGATCAAAAGATACGTCGACCCGAGGTTATTGTAAACAGTATGATGTCTATCGTCTATGGCGGCAGCCGCTTCGAAGGCTTCCAGGGCCTTCTCCAGTTCTCCTTTACCGGTGTAAGCAGAACCCAAATAATTCCATATCTCCGGGTCAAACTCCATCTGGCGAAAACTATTCGCTTTGATCAGCCCAATAACCTCGTCATACGATTTGACGTTGAGAAGATAATTGGCATAGGCCGAGAAAATTTCATAACTCGAAGGGAAATCTTTAAATCCGCCCTTGAGCAATTCAAGAGCCTCCTTCATTCTGCCTTGTTCCTTGTAGAGGGTGGCAAGGCCAGAATAGGCTATATCTCCACCTTTTTTCTCAGCGATAACCTCTTTTAACATCGAAATCGCCTCATCCACTCGCCCCTCTCTGTAAAAATTCATAGCTTGCTTGGCTTTATTCTCGTTGGGCAAAAGAACCTTTATATCATCCGAGGGGCCAAAATTCGTCTTCATGGAAAGTTGAGGAGTCGAAACATATCCCAGACTTCTCAGCTTTTCCAGGTCTTCTCTGTCTATTCTTCGCTCGACCTTCCCCTCCTCTTCAGGAAGAGATAGATCCTTCATGATATCCGCCAGCTCCTTTCTGAATCCGGACAGCTTTTTTGACATGGCGAGATTATGGAGTTCATTAAAATCTTTATCCAGGTCATAAACTTCAGGGATGGGTGTCTCTATATACTTTTCCTCCTCATAGATGTACCCTCTCAAAGGAGCCCATTGACGGCTGTAATACGGATACAGTGATTCAAAATAGACTGGCCTTCTGGGCAGCTTTTTTCCCTTGATGGCAGGAAGGAGAGAAAGCCCCTGAAGAAAAGGCTCCTTTTCGATCCTTAAAACGTCACAGACGGTGGGAAAAATATCCGTATGGGTAACCATTTGGGTGACCTGCTCTTTGTTCTCACCGGGAATGGTAATGATCAATGGAATCCAGATGGTGCTGTTGTAGGCAAAGTAGCCGTGGGTGAGTTCTCCATGTTCCCCCAATCCCTCACCATGATCTCCGGTAAGCACAATTAACGTATTTTCCGTTAAGCCGTTAGTCTGCATATAGTCGAACAGCCTTCCCAGGATAGAGTCGACATAAGCCACCTCTCCATCATAGAGATGGTCTTTGTATTGGGTATGGAAAGGCTCTGGAGGGTCATAGGGATGATGGGGATCCCAACAGTGAATCCAGAGAAACCAGGGAGCTGACTGCTCTCTCAGCCACTCCAAAGCTTTATCTACGACAATTTCTGCTTTTCGCTCAACATAGGAAAATTTTTGATACCGGTCACCCCTGTAATCATCGTCATAAACGTCAAATCCCTGGGCCAGCCCGAACTTTGAATCAAGGGGAAAGGCACCGATAAAAGCACCGGTCGAATAGCCATATCCCTTCAAATGCTCGGCCAAAGTCAGAAATCTATCTTCGACGATAAAGGTGCTGTTATCATGAACGCCATGATAAAGGGGCACCGTTCCCAACAGTATGTTGACATGGGAAGGGAAGGTCGTGGAAGTATGGGCAAAGGCTTTTGTGAACAGGATTCCTTTCTCAGCCAGACCATCGATGTTCGGTGTTTCCAGATGTTCCCTGCTGTAGCAGCTCAACCTGTCTGGCCTTAAGGTGTCTATGGTGATGAGAAGGACATTGAGACTGGCTTGACCCCTGTTTCTAGCTGAATGCAGGAAAAGGGTTAACAAAGATATGCAGACAAAGACAAAGGAGAAGAAAAACCTCCCTTTTTTTCCCATCCTCATTGAGGGCTCTTACCCGGTCCTCCGCCTGAGATACTCGAGAAATCCTTTAACCTGGGTCGCTCTTTCGGACTCGGAGTCATGCTTTAAATAGTTCTCGAAGACAGTGATGGCTTCCGGGAACTGTCCCAGAGTCAGATGAGTCAGGCCCAGCTGATAAAGGCCGTCGAGAAAATCCTCCTTGATCTCCACAGACCTCCTGTAGTACTTCAGGGCTTCCTCATATTTGGAGAGATTTTTATAGTTTGAGCCGATGTTGTAAAGGACTATTGGATCACTGATTTTCTCAAAATCGATCTTGCCGTACCACTCAATGGCTTTTTCGTTTTCATTCTGATTGGAATAACAATTCCCGATCAGCATTTTGAGCTCGTTATCATCGGGGGCCTGCTCCAGGACCTTTTTATAGCTTTCTTCAGCCTCATTGTATTTCTCCAGCTGAAAATAGGCATTTCCTATATTCTTATGGATGATATAGGCATCGGGATAATCCTCAAGAATTTTATTATAGACAGCGATGGCCTCTTCATATTTTTCCGTATCGAAAAGTGCGTTTCCCTCATTGAGAGCGTTCTTTAATTCATCAGTAAGCAGCAACCCTTCGGCCTTTTCCAGATTAACGGTAATGTCAGGATTCTTCCTGACCTCGCTGATGTCAACACTGATTTTTTTCGGCATATACCCCACTTTTTCAAAGTCGATATTCCAGGCTCCGTTCCTGATCCAGGAGGCATTCCATTTGCCCTCGGCATCTGTGACCACATCAAACCCAACATTACCTCTTACATAAAGCAGCTTGACCTTGACTCCTTCCAAGGGATTCCCTTCTGTGTCGTAAACATAACCGAGCAGCCTCCCCTTGCCTTTCCAGACCTGCGGAAATACAAGGGTACCCAATAACACAATCAAGGCCAGTACAAGTATGATCCTTCTCATCTCATACCTCCATAAAAAGCTTATGCATATTTTATGCCAACACGCTCATTCCCAGGGAACGATCGACATTCACTTCATCTCATGAACTGGGAATTTGTATCTTTTTTTCCTGGTATCTTGGCACTTCAATTCTACCATTTCAAAAAGGAAAAAAAAAGCCCCTCCCGGCCGAAGCCGGAAGGGGCTTTGAGCTTCTGCTTTAAGTCCCGGTTAGAACTGGAATCTCACTCCGAGTCTCAGAATTCTCGGGTTGAGGAGCTCGTTCAGGGTGTAGGCAGTGGAGCTGCGGGTGAAGGAGAGACTCCTGTCCGCATAGCGGTAAATTGTTCCCCAAGTCCTCTGGTACCTTCTGTTCTCCAGCTTGGCGTTGAAGACGTTGAACAGGTCGGCCATCAGGTAGATCCTTCCGGTGTCACCGAGGTTGATGACCTTTTCCAGCCTGAGGTCAAACCTGTAGAAGGTGTTCAGACGGAATTCGCCGAAAGGATGAATGTAGGAGGTGTAGCCTCTGCTTCTGGTGTTGGGAAGTCCGTAGTCTGTATAGCTGATTTGTTCTATAAGCGGCCAGCCTTCTCTGGCCATGAAGGTGAAGGAGACGTTGAAGTCATAGGGAAGCTGATAGAGTCCTCCAGCCTTGATCAGCCATCTGGAGTAGGTGTACTGGTTGATCTTTCCGCTGGCGCCACCGATGGAGGCCGAATAAGCCCTGCCGTCGATAGCCCAGAGGTTTTGGTCGGTCCAGACGCTTTCAGCCGGATAATGGGCTGCCTGGTGCTGCCAGGTCAAGCTTCCGTTCAGCATCCACTTATCGCTCAACCTCTTGTTGAAGATGACGTCGACTCCGTAGTAGTCTCTGTAGAAACCGGGCCGCCTTTCATAACGCTGGTAGGGCGTGCTGAGGGCGGTGTTGAATGTGTCTGCGCCCTCTGTGAAGGCCTCGTCCCTATAGTACCAATCATGGTCAGGGGCTTCGCCCGTGTCGCCGTCCCACAGAGTATCCACACCGGTCACATCATAAGATGCGGGCGGGAGAGCATCGGCCAGGGTATCAGTGGCACTCACGAACCAATCCCTGGACTGTTCGTGTCTCTCCGTTATCGCAGTGTACTGGCCGGGGACATAGAAATTCCAGGACCAGTTGAAATGATCGTATCTTCTGTAACTGGCGTTCACGGTGACCGCGAAGTCAGTGAAGATCTCTCTCTCGACCGTGAGCATGAGCTCGGTTGTCCGGGTTGACCCCCTGGACGGGTCGATCTCATCATAAGGAGCGGTCAGGTCATTCCTGGTCGCCCAGGATGCCACTCCGGTCCAGCCCACGCCGTTGGCGTCTTCGATCTCAGCCGCAGTCGGCAGGAAGTTTCCGGTAGCGTCAAACACATTGTAGGGCTGATACACGGGAACATTGAGACCGGTTCCGCGCCAGTAGAGCTCGGTGAATTCCAATTCTTCATCCCTGTTCTGGTCCAGCCACCAGAAATCAATGGTTCCCCCTGTTCCACCGGGCATCTGGTTGTAAGAACCCGTGCCCATGAAATCGCCGTACATGGAAAAGGACGCCTTACCGATGGTCTTGCCGTCTCCGGTGATGTCCCAGGTCAGTCCGAGCCGCGGAGAGAAGAATGTCCAGCCCCACTTATCGCCGTTCACGTCGTACAGTGTCTGATACTCATCCGTCATCTCGATCGCAGGAAAGAGGGTATTCAGCGCGTCAGAGATGGCCGTGTCTCCTCCGGTGACACTGGCCCAGGCCGGGTTGTCGGTGACGGTCAGGATCGAGGCAGGATTGAGCCTCGGTGTCTGCCTGTCATACCTCAACCCGAGAAGCACATTGAACCTGCCGAAGGTGATAGTATCGCTAAGGTAGGCAGAAAGCGCACTGACACCATAGTCCCTGTAGAAGCCTCTACGGTACTGGAAATACTTCACGTTCTCGGCATCTGTGGGGATATCAGGAGTGCCGTCATAGGTGCTTGTCCCGTAGGGTGCGGGAAGGGCATCGAGGTCGATGGTCGGGCTGTTGTAGTTCCAGTTATAATAGAAGTTTCCGGGATAGACAGACTCGGTGTATGCGTTCCTGTCCGCGTACTCGAATCCAACCTTGATGTCATGGCTCACGCCAATCAGGTTGTCGTTGAAGTAGTTGAGCAGGAAGTTGTACTGGTTCACCGGACGCTCCACATAGTAGCGCCTTAATGAAGTCAGCCCATCCGGAGCTTCCCATCTGGAATTTGTAATATCCCAACCTGCTGGATTTACAAAATCTCGGTCAGCCATCGGGGTCAGGTTAAAGCCCGCGTCCGAGAAGGCATACTTCAAGGACACAAACAGGTTGTCGCCGAACATATGCTCATCCTGGAACTTCAGGATCGGGCTGCCGAAATGATACCGGCCTCCCTGATACAGACCAGCGGGATTGGCAGCAGTTGAAGACCGCCCCCACTTGTTCTTGCCGCCAACATGCATGAACGCCTCAAACCTGTTCTCAGGAATGATCTGCACGTTCAGCTTGGCCGCGTAATTGATAAGCAGGGTGTCATCCGGCTGCTGGTAGACAGTGGTCGTCTTGATGTCCTGGATGCCGTAGGAACCCCACAGCCAGGCCTTGTCCTTGACCAGCGGACCGCCCAGGTTGAACCCGTAGTCCTTGTTGTTCCGGATCAGGTTCACACCCAGGAAGTCGGGATCATCGAGCTGAACATCGGCCACATAGTCCTCGTTCTTGGCCTGGAACTTCTCGTCGACCATGTAGAAACGGCCGCCCAGGGTGACCTTGTTACCGCCGCGGCGGGTCACCATGTTCAAGGCAACTCCACCGGTCTGGATGGTCACGTCCGCGCCGCCGACCGTGACCTGCATCTCTTCAAAAGCGTCAAAGTCATAGTAGCTCGGAGACGCTCCGATAGCCGCAGGGTCGGTGATGACGATACCGTCCATAGCCCAAACGTTGTTGTTGTAGGTATTGGCTCCCCTGGCCACGTAGTTGGACTGCTGGCCGGATTCCACACCACCCACGTTCTCTCTGTCCACGATGATCGAAGGCGCCATCTGCAACACAACCCACGGGTCTCTCGCCGTAGGCAGCGACTGCAGCACCTCCTGAGTGATGTTCTGTCCGACCGATGTCTTCTTGGTGTCGACAACCGGGGAAACCGCGGTGACCGTCACCTCTTCCTCGATCGCTCCCATGGTCATCGTCACGTTCAACTCAACGTTGGCACCGACAACAATGATGATCCCCGTCCTCTCCTCTGTCTTGAAGCCGCCCAGCTCGCAGCGGATGATGTAGTCTCTGGCGGCTGGCAGAGAGAGGAAGCGGTAGATCCCCTCAGCCGAGCTGATCGAGGTCAAGGGCGCTGTTCTCGCGCCGGTCAAGGTGATCGTAACACCGGGAAGCGGGTTGCCGTCTTCGTCAGTAACCTTGCCGTAGAGGTTTCCTGTTCTGACCTGCGCCATCAATGAACCGGCAAAAAGAAGCACAAACAGAATAGTTAATACCTTTCGCACTTAAAATCTCCTTTTTCTCCTTCTCTTGAAGGATTTGAAATTTTCCACAGCCCTGGAGTGAAGCATCTCACTCCAACAATTCCCTTTTTATTCTTTTGCACTATCTTGTCTCTTCTTATCACCTCCTTGTCATTCCTCTTTGAGCCAAAAAAAAAGAGGCTGCTCAAGACTCGTTGGAGCCTCAAACAGCCTCTTTTTCTAAAGTCAGCTGTTAAGTTTGAATTTTAATTTTCTTCTAGGTCATCTCTATCTTTGAATATACCTTTAGCAAATAACATGCCAACAGCGGAGAGAAATTTGGTATATTATTGATTAATAAAGATTTATGTTAAATACGATTCTTATGGAAAGCAAGGATAATTCAATTATTTGAATGGCTATATTCAAAATTTTGAATATGGCTTATTAAAGATTTCCGCTGAGTTGTTGAATAGGTCCCCTGGATATAAAATATGAATTTGGACTAAAAACGACACAGAAAGTGTTTTGAGAGCACTATTGTAAAGGCAACAAATGTTTCTACACTATCATTGCGGGCCCAAGGTGGTCTGGCGATGTCGTTCTTTTGGGGCTTTCCAAGCACATCGTGTCAATCTCTTTTTTTTGGTGTTATTGCAGGCCCGGAGGGCGTGGCGATCTGTTCCTCGTGTCATTGCGAGTGAAGCGCGGCAATCTCTTTGTTTTGGTGTCATTGCGAGTGAAGCGCGGCAATCTCTTTGTTTTGGTGTCATTGCGAGTGAAGCGCGGCAATCCCATAGGATAAAATAAATTTTTTTTTAGAGATTGCTTCACTGCGTTCGCAATGACATATTAATTAAATGAGTTTATCTTACTAAAACTCGACCGGTCTTTTAGAAAGATGTATTTTGTACTTTTTTATTTTTTCATTCAGCGTGGTGTGCTTGACGCCTAAAACTCTGGAGGCTCTCTTTTGATTACCGTTGACTTTGGACAGAGTTCTAACAATGATATTCCTTTCCACACTGTCCATAAGTTTCTTCAACGGAACCCTGGAGCTCAGGAAAAAATACTCGATGAAAAGCCAGAAAAGTCTCTCATCCAGCCGGGATTCTTTATAAAGCCCTTCCCTTTTCTTCTCATAACTGGACCTAAAATCACTGAACTCGCTTCCGACCTCGCTTCTCTCCTGCATTTCTTCTGGCATGAAAAACCAATCGGGCAGCTTCAATCTTTCATCGTCCGTCCATTCCTCCAGATCTAAAAGATCGAGTGCCCTTCTTTTTTGTTCTGGAAAGCGTTTTCCCTCTTTCATGATTCTCAACCCCTTACTATCATAATCTAAATCCTTTTTTTATTCCGTAAATTTGACCTTTTTCTTCACTTCTTCAGCTAGCATCGGAAGTCCGTCTTGAATCTTCAGTTTTTCGATCTCTCCGTATTTCAAAGCTTCACAGTATTTGATGAAAGAATACCAGACGGGATGGATCCGGATGAGCCGGTGGGAATTGAACTCAAGATCCTGCCTCTGGACTTGATGAGCCATAGGACCTCCTTTATACTCTATACTCTTTTCTCCGTATTCTTTTCTGAATTCAGAAGATGGTCTATCGATCGATTCAGGGCATCCAGATCCAAAGGCTTCACAAAGAAATGTGAAATGGAAAGACGAGACAGCTCGTCGATATCGATAAGGTCTGGAAAGGCGGAGATAAGGATGACATCGCCTTTATAGCCTGCCGATCTAAATTCAGAGACCATTTCCACGCCACTAAGATGGGGCAGCTTTAAATCAGCAATGATGAGATCAACATCGGTATTTTTAAAACGCTGCAAAGCCTCCCTGGAATCCTTAGCAAGATAGACTCTGTAGTTCTCGTGAAGGATCAAGAAAAAAGTCTTTCTGATGGATTCATCATCATCAACTACCACGATTCTCTTTTCATGCATTTTTTTATCTATTTTTACCTTTCTTAAATTTCGACGCCGTATCACGTCAAAATAAAATTGCACTTTTCGTGCCAATTCATAAAAAAAGCTTTTTTTTAGTGCTCCACATCTTCCCCCCAAAAAGAAAAAAATGATGATTTAAAGGCAGCTCAAAAGCGAACTGGACAGAATTTTTTTAAATGTAATTAACAGATAATAATAAAGTTAATCAAACTTGGGTACTACTCTGGTGGTAAGATCAGGCTTCATTGAAAATTAGAGACGCAAAAAATTTTTATCCAGCTAGACCCGGATTGAATGCCGTGAAAAGAATATTTACAGATGGTAAAAAGCATTTACAGTTTCATCATAAACAGGAACTTTCCTGGATGCGGTTAGCATTAAGGCCATAATTCATCTTGCATCCCATCTGGGGCCTCGGTTTCTCCTCCATCCGAAGCCCATGGAGGCGGGTGGGGAGGTCTTGGCTTGAGTGGAGTGAAACCGGTGCCTCACTTATCAACTCAACTTAACGCTATAATTCGTGTGATTCTTTCTATGCGCGGACTTGGATGCTGACGGGAAGAACCGACGGGGCAGGTTCCCGCGGGTATCGAGGGCTGAAGGCGGCTTCAGGCTGCCTAGAGATTGTAACCTTATTTACTGCGTCGACATCAGACATTGAGCTTATATTCTTTAATCTTCTTATCAAGGGTGGGACGAGTTATTTTTAAAATCTGGCTGGCTTTGGTCTTATTCCCTTTTGAGGCATTCAATACATGCTGGATGTATTTTTTCTCCACCTCTCTTAAAGACATGAGCTCTTCAGGAAAGATCCTTTTCTTCCCGGTATCGACAGGCAGGTTTTCGGCAAGGATAACATCCCCCTTGGCCAAGATGACAGCGCGGGTCAAGGCGTTCTCCAACTCCCTGACATTCCCATTCCAGGAGAGATCCTTGAGAATCTTCATGACCTCAGGTGGAATCTTCTTCACGTTCTTGCGCAGCTCGCGGTTAATTTTTTCGAGAAGATAAACGACCAGATCGGGGATATCCTCCTTTCTTTCACGAAGCGGCGGCAGGGAAATTTCAACGACCTTTAATCTGTAATAGAGGTCTTCCCGGAATTTCCCCCGCTCGATCAACGTTTTGAGGTCCTGGTTGGTGGCGGCGATTACCCTCGCTTCGGTCTTCAAGACTTTCTCGCCTCCCACCTTCATGAAATCCCTGGTCTCGGTAACCCTCAACAGCTTTGATTGGAGATTGGGGGAAACATCCCCCACCTCATCCAGGAACAAAGTCCCCTTACCAGCAATCTCAAACTTCCCTTTGGTCTCGCAGACAGCATCAGTGAAAGCTCCCTTGACATGGCCGAAAAGCTCGCTTTCAAGCAGCGTATCCGAGATGGCAGAACAATTGATGACGATAAAGGGTTCTCTGTTGTAGGGGCTGTTAAAATGAATGGCTTTGGCCACCAATTCTTTCCCGGTTCCACTTTCACCTTGAATGAGGATATTGGTTCTGGTATTGGCGACCGACCCGATCAATTTGAAAACCTCCCTCATCTGCTGAGAGCGGCCGATGATGTTATCGATAGTGTATTCTTTCTGCTGCTCCTCCACCAGATAGCTTACTTTATCCTCCAGGCTTTGCATCTGGAAAGCCTTGTTTATCGTCAAATCCAGCTCTACGTAATCGAGAGGCTTGACGAGATACTCAAAAGCTCCCAATTTTATGGCATCGACCGTTGTCTTCATGTCATCGTAGGCGGTCATGATGATGATGCTCGCATTCTTATCCTTCTCTTTAATCCTGGAAAGAACCTCAATGCCACTCATATCCGGAAGACGGATGTCCAGTATTATCAAATCCGGCAGGCTTTCCTCAAAACTCCGAAGGCCTTCATCACCATCTTCTGCCATACTGATTTCATAATCCGCCTTGGACAGATGAGAGGAAAGGGTTTTCCGGATCAAAGGGTCATCGTCGATAATCAGTATTGATTTCATCGTACCCCCTCGACTGGAATCAGGATTTCAAAGGATGTCCCCTTTGTCTCATTTTCTTTGACTCTTATGAATCCCCTGTGCTGCTCAATGATTTTTCTGGCGATGGCCAAGCCCAGACCGATTCCGGCCGGCTTTGTCGTATAGAAGAGCTCAAAAATAAGCTCCCTCTCTCTCTCCGGAATCCCGCAGCCATCATCAGAAATATCAACCTTTATCATCTTGCGAGACCGCTCTTTCAGGAGGGAGAGAGAAATGTTGATCTTTCCTCCCTCCTCCACAGCTTCATAAGCATTCCTCAGGACGTTCAAAAAAACCTGTCTCAATTTGTCTCCATCCACCGACACCTGAGGCAAACCATCCTGATAATCCCTCTCTAGAGCGACTTTCTTCAGTTCCAGTGAGTCAGCCAGAGTTTTAATCGACTCATCGAGTATCTGGCTGACCGAAAAGAGAGCCGGATTCAGTTCGGAAGCCCGGGTAAAGTCCAGGAGATCCTTTATGGATTTTTCCATATGCTTGATTCCTTCCTGGGACAGGCTCAAATGTTCTCTTTCCATTTCGTCTAGGTTATCGCTTTGGGTGAGCTTTTGGATGTTCAACTTAACAGATGTCAATGGATTCCTGATCTCATGGGCGATACCGGCAGAGATGCGGCCGATGGAGGCCAGCTTCTCAGCCTGGATCAGCTTTTTATTGGCAGCTTCCATCTTTTTGCGCGTCAGCAGAAGCTGGCGGCTCATCTTGTTGAAGCTCCGGGCCAAATTCCCGATTTCATCCTGGCCGGTGATGGTTATCCTTTGAGAGAAATGTCCTTTCGATATTCTCACAGTTGCCTCCACCAGCTTGGTCAAAGGACCGGTGATTCTTTTGGCCAGAAAAATGGCTCCCAGCACTCCGATCAACAGTCCCCCCCCGCCGATGAGAATCAGTATCAGCCGCGTTTGTTGAATCTCCTTTCGTGTTTCTTCCAAAGACAGGCCAATTTTGATCGAGCCCCATCTGTCTTGCGACCCTTTCACAAAAATCGGGATCTCAATCTCCAGGATCCTCAGGATCTGCTCTGTGTCTTTGTCAACGATTCTCTTTCTCTGAGAGAAAACGCTGTTCTCGTTCACATCCCTGCCCAACTGGCTGAAGCTATAGATCTCCTCATAATCTCTAATGAATCTGGAAGCAGCAAAGGGCATCCTGAATTTGTCGTAGATAGCGATATAGATCAGCTTTTCGTCAATCTCTTCTTCGATACTCTCCTCCACTCCCTCTTCATCCCATTGGATCAAGGGCTGCGAATTCAAATTGGCGATATACTTGGCTGTCAGTATTCCCATGTTCTCCTGTTCCTCAAAAATCGCTTTGATCTCTCTCTTCTCGATAATAAAAAGGATCAAGGCCGCGAGCACACAGAGAAGGACGATCACATAAAGCATGAATCTTGTCTGGAGGGATATTCGCAATTTCATTATTTTTTATTATTTATCCAGCCATATCTTTCTGGCATCCAGATAATAAAATCCCAGAGGAGGAACCTCAACACCCCTCACATGAGGCTGCATGGCCACCCTGTTTTGGTGAGAAAAAAGAGGAAGACAAGGAACGTCCTTAATCAGAATCTGCTCGATCTGGTGGAAGAAATTGATTCTCTTTGTCCAGCTTGATTCAACCTCAGCTTTATGAAGAAGCTCATCCAGCTCAGGATTGTTGTAGCCAAAAACATTGAACACAGATTTAGAAAAAAAGAGGGGTCGAATGATATCTTCTGGATCAGGGAAATTCATCACTCTTCCCAAAAATATCAAA
>Ga0209636_10001699_pt1 | contig 22250 bp, 14 predicted proteins | sample DeeMarSWOR152_54_FD_187464 | JGI IMG/M metagenome (GOLD analysis project Ga0209636, IMG submission 187464) | Marine sediment microbial communities from White Oak River estuary, North Carolina - WOR-1-52-54 (SPAdes) (version 2) | ecosystem: Environmental > Aquatic > Marine > Intertidal zone >...
GAATAAATACGTTACACAAATCATACCTTTAGACTACATTTATCATCCGATTCTTTAATTTCTCATTCTCGTGTTTAAGATATTAAAAAATCATGAGTCGTTTCAAACTTAAACTCAAAATTATGTAGAGTAGTTCTCTTTTCTCCATAACTATCCACATTTGGAATAGCCACAAACCCGACAAAGAATACACCCTTCACCGTGCTCTACAATATTCCCACATTCAGGACATTCGGGCCGTAAACCTGAAGTAGTATGAGATAGGTAAATTGTATTACCCCCTAAATTAGAATCACTTACAGCTGTTTCCCTCACCTCATCATTCTCATGTTTGTGATTATTAATACTATAGCGTTTTATAAAACGTTCTACTGACTTGGCTACCGCATCAGCACAAGACAAGATTGGGCCGTCCTGACCAAATGTAGGAGATGGACAACGAATGGATTTAAGCTGTAATATAATTTCCTCAGGCTCAATCCTACTTCGTAATGCTAGGGAAATTAGCCGACCCATTGACTCGATATGCGATGCAACACAACCACCAGATTTCCCCAGTGACAAAAACAGTTCGGCTAATCCCTCCTCATCCTCATTGATAGTAATAAATAAGTTTGTACCACAACCCACACGAACCCGTTCCGTGACTCCCCGGGTAACATCTGGTCTATATCTAGGCTTTTTTGATGGAATAACCTCATCTGATTTGGTTTTTACTTCGTTTGTTCCTTTTTTAGACAAAACGTCGTAAGTACGAGACCCAGAACGGTATACTGTTAGTCCTTTACATCCCAATTTGTAAGCTAACATATAAGCATTGTTAATATCAGCCTCTGTTGCTTCCTTGGCGAAATTAATAGTTTTGCTCACCGCATTGTCTACCCCTGATGTTTGGAATGCTGCTTGCATTCGGACATGCCACTCAGGGGAGAAATCATGAGCTGTGACAAAAATTTGGCGTATTTCTTCAGGTATCTCTGTAATTTCTGCTATTGAACCAGTTTTTGCAATCATTTCCATTAGTTCTTGTGAGTAGAATCCCTGATTTTTAGCAGTCTCTATGAAGAAGGGATATCCTTCCACTAAAATATCATCATCCAAAACTCGTCGTTCATAGGTCAGCATAAATAATGGTTCAATTCCACTTGAACAACCTGCAATGATCGATATGGTACCTGTCGGTGCTATTGTAGTTAATGTGGCATTTCGCATCATTGGATACTTTTCAGCAAAAATACTCCGGTCAAAATTGGGGAATGATCCCCGTTCTTGAGCCAATTTCTGAGATTCTCGAATCGCAATAGTATAGATGTATTTCATAATACGTTGTGCTAGCTCAATCCCTTTTTGAGAATTGTAAGGAATACCTAATTTGATGAGTAAATCAGCAAAACCCATGACTCCTAGTCCAATCTTTCGGTTTGCTTTTGTCATTCGCTCAATTTCAGGGAGTGGAAAGGTGGAGACATCAATCACATTATCCAAAAAACGCACAGCAAGGGGAACAACTCGTTCAAGCTTGCTATAATCGACATGGGATTTCAATGGATCGATATTATCCTTCTTTATCATCTTACTGAGATTGATAGACCCTAAATTACACGATTCGTACGCTAACAGAGGCTGTTCTCCACAGTTCTGTGTTTTGACGAATTTGATATTCGTTCTCTCTCCAACTTGCTCTTCAAACCCTCCAATGAAAAAAGAGTGAAATTCATCCACTGTACCATTATAAACATCCTCCTTTCCTAGATATTCAACTTTTACAACTTTATGATTATACATGGTTGAGTGTTCTTTAAGCTCCCTATAACTTTTAAATCCAAATTTTGTTCCTAATCTGAACGGGATAGAAGATTGTTTGCATAATCTTTCCCATTCCTTTTTAAAAGGTTCTCTGTCTAATTTTTCCTTCAATTCAAGATAACATTGTATTTGTTTCGTTCTTTTTTCTTCAGCAAGATTTTTGTATGTATTTTTTACACCAATAGTTCTTTTGATGATCATTTCTTTTTCTGAATTGAAATGCTTCATGAAACATTTTCTGTTACAATAGCTGATTTCTCTTTCGTTAAAACTGATATGAAATACCTTACCACAATGCTCACAAGTCTTTTCAACCATAACACTATTGCCATCTAAAAAGCATTTGAGATCTGTTTTTTGTTTACATTCTTTTAACTTTCTTAAGGCTCTCTGATGAAACCCTATTTGAGCTTTTTTGATATATGTCGGATCCTTCCATTTTTCATGAGATATCTTTGAGAGAAGGAGTTTTTCTTCTGGATTATTTTTATAAGATTGTATCCGTGATAAACTTATTTTTCTCTTTGTTTCTTCTGAAACTTTAACACCATATCTTGGGTTATTTTTTCCAACGGGGTGATAAAAGAGATTTTCTTCTTGGTACTTTTTCCACTTCTTCGGATCAGCTTTTATTTGGAAGATGGGATTCTTTCTCCCTTTCATGGATATACTGTGTAAAGCATCATGTTCATCAACATGCATTATCTGAAGATTTTCTGGTGAATTATTTTCAGAATCAAAGTCTAAATGGTGAACTATATGATCTTCAGGTATTGGTTCATCGTTATTATGGAAAAATTTTGCAATTACTGTATGTTCTGATTTTTCAGACCGACCTCGATTATACATTCTCATGTATTTCTTGTGGGGATTAACTGAAAATTTCCCTCTTTGAAATTGTAGTACTTTTGTTAAGATATGTAAACTGTCTCCAGATTGTAACTCATCTGTTCGTTTTATCGTTCCACTTCTAAGATAAAATCTATGGTTGGCCGTTGTTTTTAAGATCTCTCCTGAATCAAGATGTACTTGATATACATGCACTTTTCTACCTGTTAATCTTGGTCTTCTCATTGACCTGACTGTTATTTTACCTTCTTCATCTTCTGTAAATACAGGAACATCACTTCCTTCCTCTGCTAATTGTTTTATTGGAACAGCTGACCTACCATCAGCTGTTGCTATCAATGTATCCCCTGTTATACAAGGATTTGTTGCCTCAATCTTACCTACTTCAGGGGTTGGGTTAGTCCCATTTATTCTATCCAAAAAGACTATGCCTGGTTCTCCATTGGAATGAGCCATCTTGACGATTTCATCAAATACTACTCGAGCTCTCAATCGAGTAACTTCTTGGGAATTACGGGGATTGATGAGGGGATAATCGTCGTCATGAATTACTGCCTCCATAAATGCCTCAGTGAGCCCCACAGAGATGTTAAAATTATTTAAAGTGCTTAAATCTTCTTTACACCGAATGAAGGCCATGATATCAGGATGATCGACCCTTAATATTCCCATGTTGGCTCCACGTCTTCGGTTATGAATGAGAATGCTATTAGCTACAAATTGATTTGAACCTGGAACTTCTATATCCATCGTATACGCTTTTGCCCATTCAACACTCTTAACCTGCGTAAAATAATACTGGGGATCAGAAATCTTAGTAAAATGCTCATTATTACTAATAATATCAAATTTTTCTTGAAGAAATCTCAGTCTTTTTCTTGTTAAATTTCTTCTATGAGATGAATCCCCTATGTAATGCTGAATAGCTCTATAGAACCTTCTATCAGCTCCTCTCTTTCCTCTTCCTTTACCTGATCCTCTCCCAACATATTTGTAAAGTTGTCTTAATTTTTCTCCTTGGTTTGGTATTATATCATTGTACTCGAATGCTTTTTCATGGTACCTTGATTGAAATGTTGCTGTCTTCCTTTTTGATATAAATCCTATTTCCTCTTTAAATACTCTTAGACTTCTATCTGAGATGATTTTTAAGGTATAAATTGGTTTTTTCCCGTAACTATTATCTCTTTTCTGCCGTACACTATAGCTAGATACAACATTTAATCCTAGTAATAACTGTTGTGTTTGTTCTATTAATTTTCGAGATGTGGAGTAGAATCTGGGATAACTGTTTGTATGTATATTCCCGTCTCCCTCAAACAAACCTTTTACAAAAGCTTTAGCTACTTCTGGATGAGACTGAAATATTTCTCTTGGAATGAAGGCTTCAGCTGATGATTCCTTCTTCCACCCCATATTTTCAAAAAATCTGTTTAGATCGTGAGAATAGAAAATTAAATCGCTCCAAGAAACATTATCCTCTTTCCTTCCAATTTTCAGGCCAAAAGAAAAAAGCATTAAATCTTCAATTCGATGTATTAAATCAGAATCTCTGTTATCAACACTAAAAATCATTCTTCCTCCAGTACTCAAGCAACCATCGGCCATATATAATCCTAAAATTTCACCAAGCTCAGGTGTCATCTTTTCTGGAATTTTAATGGGAGTAGCGTTGAAATGCTGTTCATCTATTTTTGGGAGGTGAATCTCTTGGCCATTATGACCTCCTAGTACAACAGTTACCCAATCTCCTTCTCGAATTTCATTAATAGTTTTCCAAATTTTTCCCCCTTTTTGATTGATACAAGCAATTTGATGATTATAAGTTGCTTCTAGATTTAATCCAATATCAGTTTTAAGCTTAAGAACTTCAGCTATACCATTATCCATTGAAATTAAGGCATTATTATATGAATTTCCATCATAAACAAGCTCTCTTGTGAAGTTCTCTCCCATTGGGGGACAATCAAGTAATTTACCGAGTTTAATAACTCCTTTTGGAGTTCGGATGAAGCTATCAGCTGATACACATCCTCCTTGTTTAATGATCTCTGTAGCGGAATTGAAGACAGTCATGAAACTGATCGGACCACTGGCAACTCCCCCAGTGGTTTGAACTTTATCATTGGCAGGACGAAGATGAGAAAAGGTAAAGCCAGTCCCTCCGCCTGATTTATGAATTATTGCTGCATTTTTAATAGCGAGGAAGATAGAATTCATATCATCATAGACAGGCAAGACAAAACAAGCTGAAAGTTGATTGAGCTCTGTGCCCGCATTCATCAAACAAGGTGAATTCGGGAGAAATTCTAAGTTAACCATCATGTTATAGAATTTTTCCTCATATAAAGTTGGATCGCTGCCATAAAGTGCTTCATTTGCTGCAATAGCCTTGGCTACTCGCTCAAAAAGTTGACCAGGTGTCTCAATAACCTCTCCTCGTTCATTCTGTCTCAAATAACGTTTCTCTAGGATAATTTTTGCGTTAGATGTGAGAATTGGCGGTTTTGGCTTCATAGACTTCTCTGATTCTTCTGAGATGAGAGTCATAATTTTAGTCACTTTATTTAAAATGAAATGAGGTTAGGTTACAATAGTTCTATCTATTGAGAGTGAATTAGTCTTCCAAGAGGAGTCCAAACTAGAGTGTCTTTCCATTAATTGATTATGAAATATCATTTAAGAACCCAAAAAAATGATGGTGTACTAATAATGATTAAGCGGTTAGGAACAATAACAGCTCAAACCATTTTTGCTCCTCAAATCGCAGACTTGAGAACGCTCGATACTAATTAAAAAATTAATTCATTCCTTAGTAGTACGCAAAAATGTCGGATTTGATATTGTCTAAAGATAATTTTTATGTGTATCACAAATTTTCGTTTTGACATGAAATAAGGTCGGATTAAAATGACTAGAAACTGATTGACAATTAGATGTAATAATCAGTAAGTACTGGGATATTACCTCGGAAATATGCTTGTTTTAAACCATCCATAATATCAAGTTCTTCAACCAACAAAAAGAGGTTGATAATCCAAGATGATGAAACTTATAACAGTGCATCTACCAAATGATCAGGTATTAGGACTTGACGAGTTAGTGCGCAGTGGACGGTACCCTAATCGGAGTGAAGCTATCCGCTTTGCTATCCGTGATATGCTGAAAGACGAATTGTGGAGCCTTCGTGCTAGTTCATTGATTCCCCAATCTCGAGAGGTTTATTAATCCCACTATTGATTTCCAAGATAAGTAACTGACCAAAAGTGGGAGAAATAATCCTACTATCAATAAGAGCAGTATATGATCAATGCTGTTTTTTCACAAAGAGCTAAAGATTCTTGATTAGTGTTACTCATTCCGAAACTGCATTTTAAGTAGTTGACTTTATTTAGTCTATTTTGGGCATTCTAATGAATGAGAAAAGAACAGTTAAGCGTTGGCGAACTGTCAAGTCGAAAACTCCCATAATCGGAATTGATGACGGGGGATTTGATCGGTTTTCTGAAGAAGATATAAATATCCCAGTTTTTGGCGTCATCATGAAAGGATCAGCATATGTTGATGGCATCATCCAATGTTATCTTAAGAAAGATGATCCTCAAGCCACTACCACCATCACTCAGATGATCTTAGATTCAACGCATAAAAATCAGTTAAAAACAATATTTTTACAGGGGATCACGATTGCTGGCTTTGGAGTTTTAGATATTGTTGAAATGTATGAAATAACGGGAATTCCTGTTATTGTTGTGCTTCGAAAATATCCCGATTATTTAAAAATTAAAAGTGCTTTAGATAAGGCCTTTCCTACTGACCAAGATAGATGGCAAAGTATATTGCGTGCTGGAGAGCCGATAAAAGCGAAGAAGGATCCTATTCTTTTCCTCCAACTAGCTGGAATTCATCCAAAAGATGCTTATCTACTTATTAAGGCATGTACGGCCGTTGGTACTATTCCAGAAGCTTTGAGGATTGCTCACTTCATTGGAGCAAGTTATTTTCATTATTCATATTAAATGAAGCTTAAGCTTTAAGCTTCTTGATGCCCTTTTTCTATCTGGGGAGTAGATATTTCCTCGTACAGGAGAACAGCTGGTGCTAATAACCAGCTAAATCCGCCTCCAATTACAAATAAAGAAAAACTGCTTGATATGCACAAGATTCCGATTACAATTAAAATTCCAGACAGACTGAAAATCAAAATGGAATTTCTAATCACATGTATTTCTCGATTCCAAACACTCCCTTCACTTAAAGGAGTATTTTTAAGTAATAATCCTTCTATTACACCAGAGATAATGAAAAGAAAAGCACCTAATGAGAATAAATAGAAAGGTATCAGCTGTAATAATCGTATAATCAAGTTTTGTTCCCTCTTCTCCCAAATAATGGCTAATAGAGCTGCTAAGGTATAAGATATACTTACCAGCGTCGGCATCAGGTATCCTAAATGAAATCCAAAGAACTCGCTTCGTAAAAAAGGGATATCATTTAGCATCATTATTGCCAAGAGTGTCACCAGAAAAACTATACTAATTCCTGAAAAAAAGGCCATTGCATTCAGGATCAATTCAAATTTTTTTTTCCATCCGAGGTAAGGTGAGGATAGGATCGATCGTAATCGTATTCGGAGGATATTACAAGCACCATGTGCCCAGCGCCACAACTGAGCTACTTGGGCTTTAGCTGTCTCAGGAACAAGTCCATACGACCCAATAAAATCTAGATATCTTCCCTCATAACCCAGCGATAGAATTTTCATTGATGTATCGATATCTTCAATCAATGTATCTTCAGAAAAGCCACCAATTTGAATTAGAACTTCTTTTCGGAAACAGCCTGTTGTACCATTAAAAAGTACAACCCCCCGTTGTTCTTTCGCTGCCTCAAAAACTTCATAAAACTGGGAATATAGAATAGAGTTGGCAGCTTGATATAATCTTTGTGTGTTTCTATAAGAGACTTTAGCTTGGATGTAACCAACTTTTTTATCCGATATTGCCTTTGAGAATTCCGTCAATAAGTTTGGGACTGGGATGTGATCAGAATCTAAAATTACTATAAAATCCCCTCGAGTTAAATTAAGCACAGCGTTAATATTTCCAGCTTTAAAGCCTCGTGTGTCTGGTTTATGATAAAATTGAATCTGATGTTTTTCGCAAAGCTCCTTTAACTGCTTAGTAACATTGGGATCCTGCCCATTGTCACTTACAATGATATCATAATGTGTATATTCTATTCTTAGGGCTCCCTTTATAGTCTTCTTAAGTACCGAATAGGGAGTACCATGGGAAGGTATAATAATAGTAAAAGACGGAGCTGTTATATAATTTTGATCTTGGGAGATAGATTGATACCGAAAATGAAACGCACCAGAAATCATGTAAAAAAGATAGAATGCAAACAAAAATCCAAACAGTTCAATCATAAGAAGAAATACGTTAAGTAATATGGTTACAAAGTCTATATGAGAGAGGATCATAATAATACTAGATATTGTATAAATAGGAATCACGATCAGAATAAGAACAGAGATGACAAGAGTTATCCACGATAAAAAGCGATATACCCACATTTGATGTGTTCTTCCAAGTTCTAACAGTCTTAGCTAAAAATCGAGTTTTCCAGCTAGGAAGTCAGACCAACCCTTCTTATATTTCTCAGGACTGTTTATATGATTCCAATAGACTGGAGGTTCTGGAAAATATCCATAAAGGAGCTCTTCTTTAGCTAGAGTAGGAAACACATCCTTCTCTAAGGATGAAACTTGTTTCTCTATATATGTGAAAATCTCTGGTTCAAAAATGTAAATACCTGCATTAATGAAATTCAATCCTTTTTTTCCACCAGTGATAAATCGTGTAATTTTTTTACTTTTTTCATCAAAATCAACTTGGCCGTTACTATTTTCAAGAATAAACATTGTGGCTATTCCACCCTCTTTGATTTTTCGACGATGGAATTCTATTAATAAACCAAGATTCAAGTCAGTGATTAGATCTCCATTCATAACTAAGAATGTAGACTTAAACTGTTTCTGGGCATTTAATACTGCTCCTGCAGTATCCAAAGGTGTATCTTCGGAAATAAATCCAATTTCGACACCTGGAATCTTTTTCTCTGAGAATTGCTGTTGGATGTGTTCTTGAAGATATCCTACTGAAAGAAAAATATCTGTTAAAGCATGCCGTCGTAACAAATCTATAGAATATTCAATAATTGGTTTATAGCCAATTGGTAACATAACAGCTGGAGTTGCAACAGAAATCGGACGAAAGCTGGTTCCTCGACCTCCGCATAATATCAGGGACTTAATAGTGTGAGCTTCTAGTGCAACCTTTAATGCTTGGATAATAAACTGCTTAACATTGCCGTGTCCCGCTACTTCTACCAAATTCAGCCAGAAAGTGTTTGAGAACTCAATCGTATATTTATGAATGTCCTTATTTTTCATTGAAAATCATTCTCAATACTATTTGAAAGGGTAGGGGCTATTTTTCTCGTTCGGCAAGAAATTGGACTAAAATTTTTAGAAAAATAAACAATTCACTTATTTGGCTATCTTCACTATTCTGTGCCGCTTGGATGGCTTCTAATTCCTGTATACAGAACTTGGCATACTTATCTCTAACCTCTCTTACTTTATGATTTACAGAACGGAAGGCTTCTATAACAAAGTTTATTTCTTCTTCTGTTTTCTCTCCAACTGGTTTATTATAAATCTGTTTAATCTTAGAAGCATATTTTGTTTGTAAAACGAAATACAGAAATAAATTCCGCTTTGATTCTTGAATATCCCAATATGGGACTTTTCCGAATTGTTCTGGGTTTCCTAGTATGTCTAAGTAGTCATCTTGAATTTGAAATGCAATACCAGCAGCAACGATAGCATCATGTAATCTATCAGTAAAAATATCTCCACGGTTGGCTGCTAAACAACCTAATTTGACACAACCAGCAAAAACAATAGCTGTTTTCAGCTCCATAATTTTGATAACATGATCCATGTCAAAATCAAAATTGTGATTTAATCTATCTTCTAATTCAATAGCATTGCCTAAACTGACTTGATATGCATAATCAAGAACAAGATTTAGAGTAGGTTCATTCTTTAGTAAGGTCAAAGCATAAGCATGAAGAACATCCCCATCATGAAGTGCACGATCTGCTCCATGAAGTATATGAAAGGCTTTTTTTCCGCGTCTAATGGGAGCACCATCAATTAAATCATCATGAATCAAGGTCATGTTATGTAGAAGTTCAATGGCAATAGCAGCATTATACGATCTCTCCATTGCCACTTCACGATATTCAGTGTCTCTAACTAACAAATCAGTTGTTACTACTATGAATGCTGGACGAAGTCGTTTTCCTTTGGTTGTTAGAATGAAATTATGGATTCGCTCTCTTGTTGGACTAACAAGTCCATTTATTGCTTGAGTGAGTTTTTTGTTTAATTGTTCCATAATTTCTGCATCTATGAACTCTAGTACCACGAAAAAAGCCCTCTTTTTCGCATTACACAAAATCTTGTGTTTCTTCAGTGCGCTGTTAAAAGATCACAGCTGTGTGACCTTCTATCATCCTGTAGGTTCAATTTTTTGGACAGTATTTAATAGATTTCCTGTATCTTATAGGGAAGTCGAGATCAAGACTTGAAGTTATTTTGAATTGAATTAGTTTTAAGTGTTGAAATAAAATCAGTATAACAATTTGTTGAAACTATCGCATAATACTGTTTTTTTCATCTTGTATTGTCTTAAGAAGTCTCAAAATATTATTATTTCATATTACACTAATATACCTGTTTATTGAGAGAGGATTATTACTTGTGATCACACACTTGTGATCTACGACACATGATTAAAAAAAAACGAAATTTATCTTATTTTTTTCGGAATTTGAGATTCGGAGGTCTCACAGGAAATCATTTCCTTTGGTTTATGGCAATTCACTAGGTTTCCTAAACCAATAGGCTTTTTTAATATAATCGAAACTCTCACATGGATGATCTAACAATTGCTTTTTCAGTTCTGTCCTTATTGTGGTAGGAAAACTCCAGAGAAGAACTTTTGTGTCTATTGCGGAAAACAATTATCAAATACTAATATTTGTCTGTATTGTCACTCTCCGATTCCTATGAATGCCACTTCCTGTCCTTTTTGTGGCTTTAATGGCTTCCAATCGAGATTCAACAATACATTGGAAGATTTTTCATATCTCAACTGGGTTTGTACTAATCTCCGTTTAGCAATTTTTGTCATTTTTCTTCTTTCAACATTCTCCCTTACCCAATTAATGGTTGGATTTGTTTTCATTATCTTTTTTTCAGCTGATTTTATTTATGATAATGCTAATTTTCCCTTTTTTTCTCTGGTCATAATGCTAGTTAGTAGTGTAATACTGATTGTGATTATAAATAAATGGTTAATATTCTCATCGGGAGAAAAACCTCCTAAAATAGACCAGGTTAAAGTCCTTTTCCTCTTACTCATCGTACTCATAGCATCTATCTCTATCATTGAAATTCTTGTTACACTCACCGATTTTGGATTGGATCTGATTAATGTAGATCCTTCTCTATCTTCTCCTTATGATGATTTCTTTAGAACTCCTCTTAATATTCTCGCTTTCACAATTTTGGTTACTATAATTGGCCCGATTTTTGAGGAGCTCGTTTTTCGCCATTTTGCAATATCTATGATGTTGAAACAATGTCAATCGAAGATTTTCATAATTAGTACAAGTGCATTAATCTTCAGTCTTTCACACACAACAACAAACTTATTAGAAAGCCTTCGTTATACAATTTTACATATGGTTGCTACCTTCTCTATAGGAGTTATTTTGGGCATAATTTTTCTCCGCTGGGGATTAAAATACGCAATTATTTTTCACTCTTTTTGGAACCTATTTTCCCTCGTAGTCCAATTACTGATTATTTATGAATCAGTTTTGTTAATAGATCTGATTTTATTAGTCTCCATGGCTATTACTTTCATCCTTACAGTTTATTTTCTTTTTTCGATTCGAACATCTCTACGTAGAATTATTTCTGAAATTACTCTCCCAACAAGACGTGAACTTCTTTTAATTTTAGTAAATTTCTTTCTGATCTTAACTTATGAGCTTTTTTTGCCTTTAATATTGTTAACTGCTGGTTCTAATTTTTTAACTGCAGGATTCACCTTCTTATATCAGTTTTGCGGTTTTTCAATCGGATTAATGTTAATTAACCGAGAATAAAAGATATTAAGCAATTTGAGTTGTGTTTTGCCAGTTAATTCTTTACATGACAGGCTAGGGGATTGTATTGAATCTATTGGTACTCTAATAGAAATGATTGTTGACTGGTTAGATACTCCTAAAGAATTTCAAAATTGATCACTAATATGTATGTAACGATTCATGAGGTTTATTGTAGTTTTTTATGAAATCAAATAAAAAAAAGGTAGATATTCATGTTAATGCCCCTTAAAGTGTGATTTTGGATCCTCTATAAAAACTGGAACTGCAGCTGCTCCTCGTTTCACTTCAATGTCATTCATTCCAAGAACCCGCACGATCTCCTTGAATCTATTTCGAATTGTCACTGGTGTTGTTTTTGCAGCTCTAGCAATTTGCTGTTGTGTTCGTCTTTCCCCTGTTTTGACTCCTGCGATATATAGGCAAGCAGCAGCAATGGACATGGGGTTTTTTCCAACAGTTATGCCATATATTTTTGTTTTTTTTGCAATATCGACTGCAATCATGCGAGTTGGCATAGAAAGTGACAATTCCTCGCCTAAACGATGTATTAGAGCTTCGTGTCTTCCAGAGTCAGGTTTCGTATGGAGATGCTGGGCTATTGTCCTGACACATCGTCCTAGCTCTTTGAAAGAAACATTTGTATTAGTTGATACATCCTTTAAAGTAAGGGGGATCTTAGTTTTACGACATGCTAAATATAGGCTTGCTGCAATCATCCCATCAATTGATCGACCTCGGATAAGGTTCTTTTTTAGACACTGACGATAGTAAGAACTGGCCATTTGTGCTGTACGATCTGGTAATTCCATTTGACTTCTTAGTCGTTTTAACTCACGTAAGGCGATTCTAAGATTTCGAATTTCGCTTTCATGGGCGTGGTTATCGACATTAGTTAAGCGATTGTACACTAATCGTTTTGATGAAGAAAGTTTCCTTCCTTTACCGTCCTTTCGTGACCTGCTTATCTGAGTTTTGATACCGAAGTCTGGTTGGAGTAAAGATAAAGGAGACCCCCCTCGTGAGCGATCCTGTTCCTCTTGATAATTATATGCACGCCATTCGGGTCCTTGATCAAACATTAAAGAGTCAACCACTACCCCACAACATGCGCAAATGAATTGTCCTGACCGTGGATCAGAAACTACATTATCTAAAGTACCACATTCAGGGCATTTTCTGTAACGACTGATATCATGCCTTTGTACCATAGTAATCGTGGTTTCCTCCAATATTAACTTTTAATGACTTTCTAGATAAGTTCCTCGCAATTTTTATTTTTGGCTTAATGACTGTAAATTAAGGTAATAATGTTTTTATTATGTTAGATACTTTAAAATGCGATCTGTAGTTAAAATTAATCCTTGAAACCTGTGATCTCACCAATGCTTGAATTTGTGGATTCTAGTTAATTCATCCGAAGTAAGGATATGTTAACTAGACGATAATAGAATACATCGAGTACTGTCACAATAAAAGAAAATTTGCTGAATTATTTTTTTCCAGAGGAATAGATAGACGGAGACAGGAAACTATTTTGCCATCACGCTTTTTTTCAAAACATTTTCAATATAAAATTCCCCAGCACGATAAGAGCTTCGAACAAGGGGCCCTGATACTACATAAAGAAATCCCATTTTTATAGCTTCTTTTTCCCAATACTCAAACTTCTCAGGTTCTATATAATCAACAACATCTAAGTGTTTTCGTGAGGGTTGAAGATATTGTCCTAGTGTTACTATATCCACTCTTACACGTCTCAGTTCAAGAAGAGCAGCTAAGATTTGTCCCTCGGATTCACCAAATCCCAGCATTATCGAAGATTTTGTTAATATTTGGGGATTAAGCTTCTTTATGTTTTCAAGCACATAAATTGATTGTTTAAAGCTTGCTCTCTTGTCTCTGACTATTGGTGTAAGTGCTTCTGTAGTTTCGATGTTATGGCCTATAACATCAGGTTTACTTTCAACGAGGGTCAGAAGAGCGTCCAAATTTCCTTGAAAATCAGGAATGAGGATCTCTATTATCACTTCAGGATTTTTTTGTCTCACATTCTTTATACATTGGCTTAAATGCCCTGCTCCCCCATCAATCAAGTCATCTCGAGTTACAGATGTAAGAACCACATATTTTAATCTCAATTCCTTAACAGCTTGGGCTAAGTTTTCAGGTTCCTTGGTATCTAGATATTTGTGAGGGTTCCGAGTTCGCACATCACAAAATTTACAATAACGAGTGCAATAGGGGCCCATGAGTAAGAAAGTCGCGGTACCTGATTCCCAACATTCGGTGCAGTTAGGACAGAATGCTTCTTCGCAGACCGTATGGAGATTTTGATGCTTGAGTAGTCTTCGCATTTTTCCATATTCTTTCTTAGTTGGAAGTTTTGCTTTAATCCATTTTGGTTTTTTTTTCACTGTAATAACGCCTACACTTAATAATCAACTCAATTATGCTAAAAAAAAACAAAAAAATTGAAAAATAAATAAGTTGAGATTATGCAGAGTAGCCATTTTAAATATTAATAGTTTTCGCTGATTAGAACAAGATATTCACTGACAAGCCTTAATTTTAGGTGAAGAGGCCTTTGAATTTTCAAAATAAGCTACAGAATTTTATAATCGAAATTCCTCCCGAGCAGCTTCTCGCAGGTGTCATTACTATTGTTTTAGCTGTAATTTTCTTTCTAGAATTGAGAAAATATTTGAAATACCATGCTTTTCCCGACCTCATGGAACTTTCGGGTATTGGTGTTATGGCCACTGGACTTTTTTCTTTAACTGGTGATATTCTTCTTGCGGGTTTAGCGGGAATCCTGGCGTTAATGATAATCGGTTCTTTCGAAGTGCGAGAAAACCCCATATGGTTTCGAATGATGGTAACTTTTACAATTAGTTATGGGTTTTTTTTCTTAATGGTTGCTTTAGGTTTTCTCACAACTAAGGTATTTTCTTTATTAGGAGTTACAATCAAAGAATTTCTACTTTCTCTGGGATTATCCCCCAATATCGATATACAGCAGTTTTTTGTAGGAATTGGATATAATCTAGTCCTCTGGATCATGATCTTAACAGCATTCTTAGTATTTGGTAAGAAGTTTATTGTTGTAACCCGATTCATTAGTCCTCAAATGGTTTATCTTGTGCTTTACTTAGTAGCATTACTGGTAATCCTACAAATTGATCTTCCCGAAATTACAAAATATTTCGCCATTTTTATTGTTAATATTCTTATTTACTTAGTTTCAGGTCCATTATTATCCTTTTTATTTGGAATACAACCCCTAGAAGATGAGAGAGTAGAAAATATAATCAATGAAGTACAAACTAAGGTACAAACACCGATTCGAAAAATCGGCATTGTTAAAGCGCCAATCCTTAATGCATTTGCATTTGGACCATGGTTTGATCAAAGAATTGCTTATATTGCCTCAGACCTAAGTCAATTCACAGATGCGGAGATACGTGGAATAACCGCACATGAGCTGATACATGTTCAGAAAAAACATACCCTTTGGTTATTAGGCCTTACTGCTGTTGAACTAGTAATCAAGGCTGCGATTGATGCTCCATCTACATATTGGGAATTTGTTTTAGGAATGAGTCAAACTTGGGATTTTCTAAGTTTTTGGTTATTCAATATAGCATTATTCGCAGTTTTACTTACTTTTGTGAAGATAATGGAAGGACAGGCTGATAAGATCACGAGGGAAAAGGGTTTTGGCATTGATTTAGCGGAATCTTTATTCCGCTTGGAAGGTTTTTACTATGGAATTGCAGGGGAGATTGGTTTCAATACTCAATTAATGACTGGAAAAACACGGTCTAAAGATGAGAATATTCGTTTTATGGGAGACCAAGCCTATTATCTCTATCGTAATCTTGCTCCAAGTCGGATGACTTGTTTTATGAACCTTATTGCATCACATCCTCTCACTTCCATTCGCCTAGCATTGCAGTTGGACCATTCCATTGGGGCTATTAAAGCGGGATTTATGATATGGTTCCTGTTAATTCCAGGATTGCGAAAACGAACTATACGTAGACTCCAGAAAAGCCACCAACAAATGGCTGAACTGCTATCTCAAAAATATTCCAGAGATTTCGGTACAATAAATGACTACTTGGAAATAACATTTGAGGAATATTGGGCTAAATACTTTGTAGGACATTATGTGTTAGCTAAACCATGGTTATCTGAAGGTAACGCTTATTGGGGTAAAATAACAAGTTTCTCTCCCACTGAGAATATAGTATCTCCTATTGAGTTTGAAATGGAAATTTCTAATGGAAACATTGTCAGAATTCCTAAAAGCGACTACAACTTTATTCTAGCAGAACCACAACACAAATACTTCACAAAAAAAGGGAACACAGTGATTTTAGATCAAGTGCAAATAGAAAAAGGTAAATTTCGAAAATTTCATTTCATTAAAAATGGAGAAGAAACTTCATCACGCTCCATAGGATTGGATACATCAGAATTTCAACAACGAACATATTGGTTGGTCTATAAAAATGGTATAATACAACCATGGAGTTTGAAAGAGGTACGTTTAGCAAAGGATTTCAAAAAAACTGTATTTATTTTTGAAGATTCTATTCAAAATGAATATCAATTTTTAGGCAAGGAACTAGTTATTTCATCCCCTCCTTTAGTGCAAATGATTAATGCTAAAAATTGGGAAAAAGAAAAGAGCTTTTTCCAACTTTTACAAAACTTAAGTGAACCATTTATCCTCTATGATAAAGAAGACATCGACATTGGTGCTCCCTGTAAAGTAAATACTGTCTTGGAAGATAATACAATAGAACTCTTGGAAGGAAGAACCCTCCGAACAATTAAACCTAATATGATTGATGCATTAATTCTAGATTATCCTTTTTATCTAATTAATTTCCGAAATGAAATGGGATTTGGCAACATTCTCACATTGAAATTGTTTAATAGAGGCTTAAAGACAAAATATGTAGGTCTTAATAGTTATCTTTTTTGAGAACCAAAATGTTTTAAACGTCCTCCAATTATGAATAGAAGAAAAAAATCTTAATCTTTGATTTCTAATACTTCTGTTGCTATATCCTTAGCTCGTTGGCGCCTTTCGCTAAGGGATTCGGTGGTTTGAGTCAAATTTTTCTTGTTAAGAGTAATTTCCTCCTCTTTCTCTGTCAAATTTGCTCTTAATGCTACTATTTTCTCCTCACACTGCGTTAGCTGATTATTAACTGTTTTGAATTCTAATGATTCTTCTATCTCTTCTTTTTGTGTTAAATGGCCTTTCCATTCGTCTTTCCATAAATCCATTTTTCCTTGTTGTAGAGCTTTTAGCTCATGGGTTAAGTTATTGATACTTTTTTGTTTTAAATGGAGATCAGATTTGCCAACTTTGATTAATTCCTCCATTAGAGCAATAATTTCAGGATTACCTTCTTCTTCTTCAAGAAAACTTTGAACAGGTTGCTTCTCATAGGCCAATGCGGTGTTTACCAAACCAAAATCTCCCGAGACCGATCCACGTTGAATTTCACGCGCATATTTCTTGAAAGTCTTTTTGAACGAGTTTAAATGCCTACCTATTTCAATTTCCAGTTCTGTCATACGGATCCCACGTTGTCGTGAGTCTTTTATCAAAGGATTCTCTAATAAGCGGGATTTTACTCTCTCTGCTTCTATTATTGTCTCTTCAAGGGCGCTCTTTTCAGTTTGAAGTTGAGTTTGTTCTTCTTTGTATAATGAGATCTTTTCTAAGAGATCTTTAACATCCGCATTCAAATCATTTAAATCCTCTAGAGATTTAATTATACTATATTCCTCTTTTTGAAGATCACGTAGGTTAGCCAAATCAGATCCTAATTTACCGAGCGGATTATAAAATGTTCGCTTTTTGAGCATGAAATCAATGCCCATTACTGAGTCAGCAGCACTCTTCTCACGATTAGTATCAGTTAGCAATCGAGAAACAATTCGGATAAATTGGTTCAACTCAATTGAGGTTAATTTTTTTGAAGCATCAGGAACCTGAAAATCGGAAAACTGTTGGCTAATATAGTGTGCTAATGCATTAATAGCTTTTAAAGATTCAAACTGTGATCGAAATTTTATTTTTTTCATCCCATCCTCTGTGAGCTTTGGTTCAGTTTCCTCAATAATCTTTTTACAGCCTTCCTTGACCTTCTCAGAATTTTTATGCATTGACTGGAGGAGCTTCTTACTTTTTTCATAAGCTAATTGAATGATTTTCTTTTTTTGTGTTTTTATTGATTCAGCAAGGCTTTGAATTTCATCTTCAGACATTAAATCACCTATTTATTTGAATAATAGATCGATGAAAGAAAAAGCTCATCTAGTCGTGTTATCATCATTTCTAGGGCTGGTGAAACATTCTCTTTTTTCGTGAAGCCGACAATAATATGATTAATTTGGCTTTTATTGGAAATTAACTGCATACTTTCAGAAGTTGGGGTAATGGTTTCCCATATCTGAGGAAGAATTGCGCTCATTTGCTCGAACTCATCAATTTTCATTTCAACGATAGATCCATCCCTTCTCTTCAGCCCCGTCAATGGAAAACCACTATCATCACTAATAAATGAAGCTATCATATGATGTTTATCTCCCCCTCCAGTCATTTGTTTCGATAAAATTGCTCTAAGAGATAAGCGCATTTGGTCTTCTAAATTTCGTCCCATTTTTCGTCTCATCAACTTAACTGTTAACGTTTCATTATAAGAGAGATCAAATTTCTGTTATTAATTTTTTTTGAATTTTCGACCAGACTTTTCGATTAGTTCGAAAGGATAATATTTTCAAAGAAGCTCAAAGTGAGATGGCAAGGTTTCATCAATCAAAATGTCTCCAACCATTATTCAGCTTAAAATTACTTTCAGGTACCAATCTATGTGAAAAAGCGATGAAAATTCATAACAATATAGTAAACATAATATATCACTCTGGTGTAATCGTATTCCTCCTCATGTTGGTTATTCTATCTACGTCTGTTACACTTAATGTAGATACCACTGCATTCACAGATGAGGAGAAGATACAAGATGTGTCGCCAGATATAACACCTAATAATTTGAAAATAAAACTTACTGATGATGATATTCAGGTAGAAAATATTAGTTTTGACGTTGAAGCTCTATTTAACTATGTAGCTTCGCTATACAGAAAAGAAGGGATATTTTTAGAAGCATATGGGGGATATGCTACGTCTGTTGGTACTTATAAAGCTCTCTCTATATTAAGGTTCTTGGGTTTGGATTATTATCAATTTGGTTCTGAGTGGGAAGATAAAGAGGTAACTATTGCTGATAAATTGCTAGATCTTAGAGATAAAGCTGGTTCAGGAGGGTATTATCTTTCCCCAGAAACTAATTCCCCCTCGTTAGAGGGAACATTTGGGGTGACCACTTCTCTCTGGATTATGAATGAATTGCCTTTGAAACTAAAGCCGATTACACCAAGATTGCTAGATTTTGTATATAATACAACTTTTGATAATGAAAATTTCGGTTTTCATGAAGTTGGCCAAGAAAACTGTTCAATCAAAGCAACATTTCAAGCCTTAACAATTTTGGACTTGATTCGTAAGATTGTTATTATTCCCGAATTATATGATGAAAAAAATACACCTTTAATCAATAAAACTGTTTTAGATTTTATGACAGATTATTCTTTAAATATCTTCAAATTTCTCAACAGTTCGTGGATTAATAACTCATATTTTTATTCAAACACCCCTTACCAAACTAAAATCGAAGATACATGGTACGCACTCCAATCAATTAAGATCTTAGATGATTATGGGAAATTTTTAAACGTAGATTTACCTAAAAACCTCACTGATTACCAATATCCTGTTATTAATTGGCTAAAATCATTACAAAAGACAAAAGGGCCCACCAAAGGAGGTTTTGGGACATCAGAACATGCAAATGTCTCTGAGACTGGTTTAACTTATGCAATCCTAAATCTTTTCAATTCCACTAAAGAAATAGATGTCAATCATACTGAAACAATATCGTTTATTTATTCATCTCAATTTCTTAAACGGGAAAATCGAACTTACCGTTCTTCGGAATTACCTCATTTAGGAGGATTTGGTCCTAACAATGCAACGTACCGTGATAGTGAATCAAGTAAACGGGTAAACGTCCATGATACATATTATGCTGTATTAACTCTTCTTCTATCGGGTGATATTTTTAACTCCATTAACCTCACCTTAGAAACAACGCACTATCAGGAGATTATATCAAAATATCCTGCTAGCATAAATAATTCAAACTATATCGTTCAAGGAGAGCTGGGTGTTATCGAACAGTATTTCAAAATCTTTAATTACAAGTCTCATGGATCCCTAGAATTAACAACTATTGTAGACAATTGGAATCTTACTCATCCAGACTATACTGAAACTAATGAAAATTTTTATGGGAAATCTAATGCACAATATGTTGTAAACTTAGAGAATGATTCACAAGCTAATTTCAATTGGACATTAGGTTCTCATAAACTTATTAATATACTTTCAATTCGAAACTTACCAATCATTCAATCACCAGTATATTATCTCAATTCATCTTTGTATGTAAGTTATACAAACGAGGTGAAATTTAATTCAACACTCATCAAACCAGGAGGTAACATCAATACAACGATTTTCTTTCAAAATCGTTCTCTAATCACCTATTCAAAGCAAAATATTACAGATGGAACAGTTAGTGTATATTTAAAATCACCAAATAGGGAGACTTTTATTTGGTTTGATTTAGTACCAATCAATACCACCATAGAAGCGATAACATACCTCTGGAAAGTTCCTGATCAAGCTCTATTAGGAACCTGGGAACTTACTCTAATTCTTAATCAATCCAATTTTTCAACCACTTATTCACTTCAAATTGAAGTCACAGATACTGTATTTTTTTATAATATGTCCCAAATGCCTCAATACTACCCTGGTGAGGATATGAACCTAAATGTTTCATTGAAATATACAAATGGTAACTTTACTCCGAATGCAAACGCATCAATGGCATTTGCTAGCAATTTAACCCAAAAAGAAGTTTTCAATTTTACACTACATTATTTGGAGGGTAATATTTATACAACAAGTGGTATCAATTGTCCCACTCGCTTCTTATATGGATTCTATAATGTTTCTATCAGATTAACATGGAATTCATCTTCAGAAGTGCTAGTTAACACCGTTTCTAATAGTAGTCTTCCAGTTATCTATATTAAGGGTGTTCCAACTGTATCTGAGGCTTTCTTTAAAACTGATTACCGAGATATTCTTCCATTAGTAGAAAATAATTTGTTTTATTATGGGGAAACTCTCAATTTGACTTTAAAAATTGGTTTTAAATCCAATTCTACCATTAATAGTGTTGAAAATGCTGAAAGTGTGACTGTGAAGGGAGGATTGATTAACAATAGCCACCCTTCATCTTTTGTTCAGCTATTTCAAATCTCTCATCGTAAGAATATCCTTTCTTTAACGGGTCTAATTAACACCAATTTTCCTAATGACACCCTAGGAACACGATTCCAAATAAAATCAGAATATAACAATTCCTATAGTTACATTAGAAACCCAGTGGACACAGTTAAGCATGCAGCTTATAACTTTTCTCTGATTGGAACCTTTGAAATTAGAGACATTAATTATGTAGCAACAGAGATATCCAATGGCCTTTATCAGTATGCTCTTGATACAACTTCAGTTATTTCAGTTTCATTTAAAGTCTACAATAATGAATTAGATGATACCCCTATTCAAGTCCCGAGTCTAAATCTTTACGGTATATTAGACATTCAGAATAAAATTGGGACTTTAAATCAGTCCTTACCTGGTGTAACATCAGGAGTAGATCAAAATGGAACAACAATCTATTTTCTATCAATACCAACTTCAGGTTTAAGTACAAATAAATATGAAATTTCGATTTACACTTGGACTGCAATCAGAAACCATTTAAAAATTGGTAATCTGTATCCAGGTTTTTCAATCATAAAGACTTTTTCTCCACAACCGATAATTCAAGTACATGAGGTATTAATTCTCATTTCAGGGCTAGTTTTGATTGTACTAATTTATTTGAATGTTAGGAAATTTTGGTAATAATTTGTTCTCCGATATCTATGGCCCATCCTTCAAAAAAACGAATAATTGCATTCAATTCATGTTTCTTTAGTTCAGGAAAATGAACACCAAGTATTACCACTGTATAATAGCGTGTTATTTTTGCGATGTTCCGTGCAACATAAGCTGCGAGTTCTCCATCCCGATGAGCTGGGAGGGAAATACAATGGTAATTTGCTGATTTTTCACCATTCTT
>Ga0209636_10001703_pt1 | contig 22217 bp, 20 predicted proteins | sample DeeMarSWOR152_54_FD_187464 | JGI IMG/M metagenome (GOLD analysis project Ga0209636, IMG submission 187464) | Marine sediment microbial communities from White Oak River estuary, North Carolina - WOR-1-52-54 (SPAdes) (version 2) | ecosystem: Environmental > Aquatic > Marine > Intertidal zone >...
CGTCCTTCCTGGAAGCATCCTCGCCGCGCTGGTGGCATACTTTCTGGGGAAACTGGTCCTCCGCCTGAGAGGTCCGTACCTAGCCCTGGCCACTTTGGCCTTCGGCGAGATCGTCCGCATCCTCCTGCTTCACTTTACGAACGTGACCGGCGGCCCGTTGGGAGTAACGATTCCATTTACTGGTACCAACTTGTGGAGCCTCCAGTTCCCTACCGAACACGTGAATTACTGCATCTCACTGGGCCTGCTGGCCTTATGCATCTACGTCGCCTCGCGAATACACAATTCTCGGATGGGCTACTACCTCCAGGCCATTAAAGAAAACCAGGACGCGGCCGAAAACCTCGGCGTACCCCTCGCCAGAACCAAAAACTTGGCTCTTGTGATCAGTGCTGTACTCACCGCAGTCATGGGGGGGTTCTACCAAATCTTCATGACCTACATCGATCCGTACGCTGTAGCTGGGCTCCACATGTCTATTGAGATCATCCTCGTGGCCATCATCGGCGGTGTTGGAACGGTCTGGGGGCCAGTCATCGGGGCCTGTATCCTGGTGCCATTAATGGAGGCGAGTAATTTTATCCTCGGCGGCGGACGGGCCGGGGCTTCGATGCTCATCTATGCGGTTATCTTGATTATAGTCGTCTTGTTTAGCCCCAAGGGCCTAATCACCCTCGTCCCCAAACTGGAGGGCTACCGAAGTGAATAGCCATGATTGTAAGGGGGCTTTGCGGGTGTTGATCTGTCTTAACCAAGTAACCTGAGGGAGCGACGGTGACGGAAGAAGGGGTTCGTACCAACGGAAACATATTGGTCCTGCATGACGTCAGAAAGGTCTTCGGCGGCCTGGTCGCGGTGGATGACGTATCATTCAACATAGCCAGGGGAGAAATAGTCGGCCTCATCGGCCCCAACGGGGCAGGCAAGAGCACTATTGTCAATTTGATCATGGGTGTCCACAAGGCCGATGGCGGGACCATTAGCTTCAATGGAGAGAACATCCTCAATTACCGGCCGGATCAGGTGGTCAAGCTAGGCATCTGTCGGACGTTCCAATTGGAAAAGCCGCTCCTCAACATGACGGCCAGGGGTAATGTCATGATTGGGGCGATGCTGCATAATCCCCACCGCGGTGAGGCCATGGCCCTGGCCGAGAAGATTCTTGAACGAATGGGTTTAGGCCGTGTGTCCCACCACCTGGCCAAGAACCTGACCGCCCAGGACCGCAAACGACTAGAAATTGCTCGGATCATGGCCACGCGTCCATCACTGCTGTTGCTTGACGAATGCATGGCAGGATTGACCCCGGCAGAAATAGATCAGACCCTGGATTTACTCCGTCAATTCCGGAATGAGGGCCTGTCCATGCTGGTCATCGAGCACGTCATGCACGCGGTCATGAGTATTTCGGATCGGGTAATCGTCCTAGATAACGGGAAAATAATCTGCGGAGGAAGCCCTGACGAGGTCGTGTGTGATCCCAAGGTAATAGAGGCTTATCTAGGCAAGAGGGGGTACTCACGTGCAACCGTTACTGGAACTTAAAGATCTCGTCGTGGCCTACGGAGAACTTCCCATACTCCACCAGGTTAACCTCAAGGTACAGAGCGGGGAGCTGGTCAGCGTCCTGGGGGCAAACGGGGCGGGCAAAACCACCCTGCTCCAAGCCATCTCCGGCCTCCTTCGGGCTAAGGCGGGGAGCGTCCATTTCCGCGATCAAGACATCAGCAAAATGCGGGCCCACGAATTGCCCGGCCTCGGGTTAGCCCACGTTCCTCAAGGACGTGGAATCTTTGCCACCCTGACTGTTTTTGAAAATCTTCTGGTCGGCAGCTGGAATCCTCAAGCGAGGAAAAAACGGGAAGAAAACATCGCCCAAGTCTACGAGCTATTCCCCAGGTTGAAAGAGCGATCCCGACAATTAGGCGGCACCCTCTCCGGAGGAGAGCAGCAGATGCTGGCCTTGGGCCGCGCCTTGACCCAGGAGCCGAAGTTGTTGATGCTCGACGAGCCCTCACTGGGCTTGGCCCCTTTCCTCGTGGACAATTTATTTAAGACCCTGGAAAAGATTAACAAGGGCGGCATTTCCATTTTGCTGGTCGAGCAGAACGTCTTCCATGCCACTGAGCTGGCGAACCGTTGTTATCTATTAGAGAACGGCCGGGTAACACTTGAGGGCAGCAAGGCAGTTTTCGAGGAAAACCCAAAGATCAAGAAATCTTACCTCGGAATGTGAAATAGACACTTTTCCGCTCGAGCCCGGCGGGTGGAGGGGTTTGTGCTAAGGGCGAATGTAATAGGCCGGATTCAGCGCCCAGCATTTTGACAGAGGCCATCCCTAGAGGAGGAGCAGATGAAGATTTCAGATGTACGGGCCTATACGTTGACCTGCCCTTTGAAGAAGCCGTGGCGGATTGCCGGAGTGACTATGTCTGAGATGATGGCAACAATAGTGGAGGTGGAATCGGATAATGGCTTGGTCGGTTACGGGGAAGCCTTGACCCGATTAGGCCCAGGAGTAACCAAGGAAGTGGTCAATGCCATCCTCAAACCAGTCGTGATCGGCGCCGATCCTTTGAACGTGGACGTGCTCTGGGAGAAGATGTTCTCGACCATGATGTCCCGGGGCCACTGGAAGGGATTTATGATCGAGGCCATAAGTGGGGTCGACATCGCCCTGTGGGACCTAAACGGCAAGATCCTGGGTAAACCGGTGGCCACCTTGCTGGGGGGACTTCACCACGAGAGACTGCAGGCTTACGCCTCTTCGGTCATGATTATGGACACAGCTGACATGGTCGAGGAGGCCAAATCCTTAGTTAAGCGGGGGTATAATGAGATTAAATTCAAAATTGGTCGGGAAGTTGAGGAGGATTTCGAGTACCTCCGGGCGGCGCGGGAGGCCGTAGGTCCCGATATCGGGATCATGGCCGACGTCAACTCCGGTTACTCCCTGGAATCGGCCCTCCGGTTGGGGGGAATGCTACCTCCCCTTAACATATTATGGCTGGAGGAGCCGATACCGCCCCAAAACCTGGACGGCTATGCCCGTCTGAGCGAGTGCTTGTCAGTTCCGGTGGTGGCCGGCGAGTCCGAATTCACCCGTTGGGGTTTCAGGGATCTTATTGTCCGTGGCAAGGTCCCGGTGATCCAACCCGACATCGCCCGTTGCGGAGGGTTCACCGAGGCCCGGAAGATCGCGGCCTTGGCCAGCGCCCACGGTGTGACCGTGGCTCCCCACACCGGCGCCTCGGGGGCGGTCTGTATCGCCGCGGCGGTCCAGTTTGCTGCCTCGTTGTCAAATTTCTATATCTTTGAGCACATGTACCCGGAGAACCCGCTGCGAGAAGACATCCTCAAAGAGCCAGTCTTGGATTGCGAGAACGGGTTCGTTAAGGTCCCAACCGGCCCCGGTCTGGGGATTGAAATAGACGCTCGGAAACTGAGAGAATATATGAGTCAATAATTGACAAGGCGATAAGTTAACGACTACATGAATTGAATCATCATACTTCTTCATGTGAAATTCCTGCCTTATTTCATCGGATCACCTCTCAATCGCCGGTTGAGGTAAATCGTTACATTTCTTGACTCATTCTTTGTGGCGTGAAACGAAATCAGGTTTAGCGCGGAATTAGCACCAACCCAAATGGGGTGGCTCCCAAGGAGCTTTCCCCTCCTCCCTTTTTCAAGGTAATTGACAACAGGCTCCATTTCATCCAAAATCCCATAGAGAAGGGGAGTGGCTAACGTCACCTAGGGTGATATAATAAAAGAGAAATCGCCTTCTCCACGGAGGGAGATGAAAGGGATTGTAAAGGTATTGGTCGATCTGATCTTTCCTCCGCTCTGCGCTTTCTGCGGCACCCCCCTGGCCGAAGATGATAGGGGCGAGATCTGCCCGGGTTGCCTCCGGAACGTGCGTTTCGTTTCGCCTCCTATCTGTCCCAAATGCGGCCTTCCCTTTGTTTCGCAGTCTGGAGATGACCACCTCTGCGGGCAATGCCTTCGGGGGAAATGGCATTTCGGCTCGGCCAGGGCCCTGGGGCTCTATGATGGGCCGCTGCGTGAGGCGATCCATGCCTTGAAATACGAGGGAAAGGCTTTTCTGGCAAAGCCCTTGGTCGGGCTCTTGGACAGAGCCTATCCCTTCATGGACTATGGATCGTATGATCTTCTGGTCCCCGTTCCGCTACACCCAAAGAGGCTCAGGGAGCGGGGATTCAATCAGGCACTTGTACTGGGGAGGGCCATGGCGCGGAGGGAGGGTGTTTCCTGCACGGGGTTCGTCCTGAGGAAAACGAGGTCGTCAGCGCCCCAGATTGATTTGAGCCCCAAGGAACGGGAGAAAAACGTAAAGGGCTCCTTTGCCGTGGTAGATCCGGCAAAGGTCCGGGGGAAGAGGGTGCTCTTGATCGATGATGTGATGACCACCGGGTCAACGGTCAATGAATGCGCGAGGGAATTATTGAAGGCCGGGGTAATGGAGGTCGACGTCTTCACCCTGGCTCGGACCGTTTGATCCCCAACGGAGAGAAGGGTGAAGAGGATAAGGAGGAGGCTCCTATTTTGGATCATCGCTGGGCTCCTCATCGCGATATTCGGGGGATCCATCCTTCTCCTGAGATCGGTTGCGGTCCCCCAACGCTATAAGGGAATTATCGAGGAGCGGCTGAGAGGGGCCACGGGAAGGGAGGTATGGATCCGCGGGGCCAGCCTGCGCTTCCTGGGCGGAATCGGGATCGAGTTTGAGGATGTCGTCATTAAAGATTGGGATGGGAAGTCAGATTTCATCCGGATCGAGGGCTTGATACTCCAGATAAGGCTCCTTCCCCTTTTGCGGAGGCAGTTGAGGTGGAAGTCGCTCATTCTCCTGCGGCCCTCCGTCCGCGTCCGGCGAAGCAGCGAGGTCGATTTTCATTTTCGGCCCAAGGGGAAGGGCGTGACGCCCAAAGGCCAAAAGGAATATCGCCATGTACTGGGCCTTTTATCCACCTTTACTGGCGGGGAGATTTGGATCCGCGGGGGAAGCGTCGATTTTTCCGACGAATCCCTGCCGTCTGGCTCCACCAACGTAGGGATTGATGACCTATACGTCGAGCTCAAGTCCATATCCGTGGACGCCCCTGTTCCCTTTCGCGTCCGAGCAAGGCAGCCCAATCCTCAGGGGCCGAGCGGTCGCGTGAGGATTACCGGCGAACTTCGTTCCCTGCCGAATCCCTTTGAGCCGTCCAAAATAGAAATCGCCGCGGAGGTGCGCGCGAAAAACCTAAACCCCCGTCCCTTCTGGCCTTACTACGGGCCCTCCATCCCCATGAAGCGGATTGAGGGATTGGTGGATATCCATGCGCATTACGAAGGGAATTTCATGGGGCTGTTTCGATCCCGGGGGCAGATTCGAGTAAAGGGCCTGGAGTTCGACTATGGGCAGGTTTTCGAAACCGTATTGAAACCGCGGGAGTTTATGGTCGACTACGATGTAAGGAGGGATAAAAGGAACTTGATCGTCTCGAACGTCTCCTTAGGGCTCCCCGAGATCGAAATCAGGGGAAGGTGTTCCTTCACCGCGATTGGATCGCCGCGGAGGCGGATAGAGGCCTTCGCCACCACCGGTTCTTTCCGGTTCGATGGGATCAGCAAGTATATTCCCTATAGGATTCTTTCCCCTGGATTAGCGACGGTCATGAGGGAAGTGACGCGTGAGGGGAGTGGAAAGATCGTGTCCCTCCGAATTGACGGGCCAATCGCGGATTTTTCCGCGTTGAAGGACCCGGAAAAGGGGGGGCTCATCTATGGAAAGATGCGATTGGACGGCGCGAATTTCCCCTGCGTCGAACCTTTCCACCCCATTGAAGATATTTCCGGATGGGCCATTCTGGAGAAGGGATCCCTACGGTTTCTGGATCTGAAGGGATCATATGGGAGGTCAGTGGTCAATGCCCCTGAGGTGATAATCTCCCGCATCTACTCCTCCGCCCAATTGAATCTCGGCCTCAAGGCGGAGATCGATGTGGAGGGGGCGAGGGAAATAGCCAGGCCGGAGGCATTCCTCGGGAAGGGAATCCCGGTCGGGGATATCTCCGGAAGGGGATCCCTCGATCTTACGGTGGTGGGGAGCCTGTCGGGCCCGCCATCGGCATTGAGGTACAACGGGCATTTGGTTCTCGAGAGATCCGGCCTATCGATTATGGGGGTTGGGTTGCCGTTTTCCGATGTTTCGGGGGATGTGGTCTTTACCAACGACCGTATTCGTCTCGTCGGCGTCAGGGGGAAGGTGGGCGATGCGACCATTTGGGCCCATGGAGAGGTCGGAAACCCATGGCTTGGGAAGGCAGGCCGGGACGAGGTGAACCTTTTCCTCCGGGGGGATGTGGATCTGAGGGAATGCCTTTCCCGTATCCTTCCAGGGATTTCGCCCCGGATTTCCCAGGCCGTAGGGCAATTCTCGGAGGTATCGGGCAGGGCCGCGATAACCCTTGAGCTGGTAGGAAGGGGAAGAGGATTCAGGGGGATGAGTTATAAGGGGAGGCTGAGCCTGGGAGATGCGGTCTTTCGCTGGCATGGGATGGTCTCCCCATTCCGCCTTGTCAAGGGCTCCATCGACTTTGACGAGAAGACAATCCGATTTTCCGGCGTGGAGGCCCGGTCTCAGGGGTCATATCTGAAAATGGAGGGATCCGTTCGAGACTACCCCCGATGGAAACGGTCGAAGATCGACCTCCATATCCGGGCCCCGAATCTGGACGCAGGGGATTTTAGGCTCAAAAAGGGGGGAGGAGGGGAATGGATTTGGAGAGGCGGTATGGTCCTTCCCGAGTTTGGGCGAATCGTCCTTCAGGTAGATGAGGGGAAATGGCGCCTTACGAGCTTTTCGAACCTCATCGCCCATGTCACCGTGAAAAATGGGCGGCTTAGCCTTGAGAAATTCCATTTCGAGGTGAAGGGGGGCGCGGTAGACCTCACGGCGTGGTTGGATCTGGATGATGGAAGAGGGATGGCCTTTTCATTGAACCCCAACTTGAGCCATGTGGATGCCGGTCGGCTCTTCAAGGATTTTGCCTTAGAGAAGCGGGTCTGGATTACCGGGGACTTCAACCTATGGGGAAGCCTGAAGGGGAGTGGTCGTGATGAGGAGGAGGTGAGACAATCCCTTGAGGGAAATCTCAACGTAAGGATGGAGAAGGGGCGGATCCGGCGTTTCAATGTCCTTTCCAAGATTTTCTCCCTGCTCAACGTCTCCCAACTGATCAAGGGAAAACTTCCGGAGCTGACCGGGGAAGGCCTCCCGTACAACGGCATTACCGGGGAGATTGGGATTGCCAAAGGAGTTGCGAGAACGGAAAACCTCCTGGTGGACAGCAATGCCATGAAGATCGGCATCATCGGGGATGCGGATCTGGTGCGGGAGGAGTTGGATCTCACGGTTTCCCTCCATCCCATGGGGACCGTTGACACCATCGTGAGCAAGGTGCCCGTGGTGGGAAGGATTCTCGCGGGAGAGGACGAATCCGTCATCTCCTATTACGTGAAGGTAACGGGGGATTTCTCCAATCCCAAGGTGAAACACATACCCTTCCGATCAATGGAAAAGGGGCTTATACAGATGATCAGGAGGCTTTTAGAGAGTCCAATGCACATCATCCCCAAGGGAAAAGAGGATGTGGGCTCCGTCGATGGTGAGCGCGGCGGATTCCCCGAGGATGGGGGCGCGACCGAGTATTCTCCGTAGTCATTGGAATCAACGATCATGGAAAAGGAGGAGTGCGAGTATTTTCCCATAAGGTGATGGAAAGCTTCAAAAGGGCGAAGAAGGTGGTGGTGATCACGGGGGCCGGCATCTCGGCGGAAAGCGGGGTTCCCGCCTTTCGGGGAGCCAATGGGCTCTGGAGGCGATATCGGGCGGAGGATTTGGCCACTCCCCATGCCTCAGCTCGTCGAAAGCACGAGATAATTTTTTTTTGCAATTTTTCCTTGACATGCCCTATATATTGTGGTAATTAAGGAAATCAGTACAACATATAGGAGGGATCCATGGATTACGGAATGGGGAAGGCGGAGGAGGGTAAGGCGTTGAGGAGGGAAAACGAGACCACGGATATGGCGCTTTTCGTGCGCACCTCGGATGAACAGTTTGCGGGTTGGGACCGCCAGAGGATCGTCGATGCCCTGATAAAGGAGACGGAGGTTGATGTGGTTACTGCCCAGGAGATTAGTCAGGAGGTGGAGGAGCTCATTGCCACATCGAAGATCTCCATGGTGACCGCTCCCCTCATTCGGGAGCTGGTGGACGCGAAATTGATCGAGAGGGGACTGGAGCTAGCGCGCAAGAAACATACACGGTTGGGCATGCCCCTTTACGACGTCGATCAGTTGATCCTCCATCCCAACAAGGAGAACGCCAATGTCCCCCACGGTCCTGAGGCCACCAACCTCACCCTGGCGGAGAGAATCAAAAAGGAGTATGCCCTGCTTACCGTCTTCTCCGAGGAGGTCGCTGATGCGCATATGCGAGGGGATATCCACCTTCACGATCTGGGTTTCATCGATAGGCCATACTGTTCCGGGCAATCCCTGGAATATATCAAGCGGTTCGGGCTCAGCCTTCCCAATTCCATTGCCATGGCGAAACCGGCCAAGCACGCAGAGGTCTTGTTGGCCCACATGGTTAAATTCGCCGCAGCCCTGCAGAGCCATTTTGCCGGGGCCATCGGCTGGGATGCGGTCAACCTTTTTTTCGCCCCGTACCTGGCGGGCATGAAAGACGAAGAGGTAAAGCAGTTGGCCCAGATGATGATCTTCGAGTTCTCCCAACAGGCCGTTGCCAGGGGTGGTCAGGCCATCTTTACGGATCTCAACCTCTATTGGGAGGTCCCGAGGCATTTTGAGGATGTTCAGGCCATCGGGCCGAGGGGAGAGTACACCGGAAAGACGTACAGCCACTATGAGCATGAGGCGCAGAGATTCGCGTGGTTTCTCTTCGAGGTGTTCAAAGAGGGGGACGGATCCGGCAGGCCTTTCTTCTTTCCCAAGCCCCTCGTCCACATCACCGAGAAGTTCTTCATGACGGCGGGGCATAGGGAGTTTCTCCACCATATCTGCGATGTGGCCACCGATAAGGGAAATACCTACTTCGTCTTCGATCGGGGGGAAACTGCCAAGATATCCGAGTGTTGCCGGCTCAGCTTCAAATTGGAAGCCTCGGATTTGGAGGATGCGAAACAGCCCTGGAAGATGCGATACTGTGCGCTGCAGAATGCGACTGTTAATCTCCCCCGAATTGGCTACTTATCAGGAGGAGATGATAGGACCTTGTTCGAAAAGGTGGAGGAATTCATGAAGATGGCTGTCAGGGCCCACCTGGAGAAGAAGGCCTTCATTGAAAAACTCCTCTCCTACGGCGAGAGTGGTCCCCTGGCCCTTCTCGCTATGGACCGGGATGGATCTCCTTACTTGAGAATGCACCGCGCCAGCTACCTCATAGGGATGGTCGGACTGAACGAGCTGGTTCAAATCCACGCCGGCAAACAGATGAACGAGTCCAAGGAGTCGTTTAAGTTCGGCCTCAAGGTGATCGCCCACATGAAGCTCCTGGCGGATCAGCTGACCAGGGAATACGGGATGCATTTCGTCTTGGAGCAGACACCTGCGGAGAGCACGGCCTATCGATTTGCCAAGCTGGATCTTCAAAACCACTGGGAAAAGGCCCACCATGTGGTCAAGGGGGATATCGCCCGAGGGGAGGTCTACTATACCAACTCGACCTATCTCAACAACGGGGCGGTCATGAACCCCATCGAGAGGGTGCGGCAGGAGGGGCTCTTCCATCCGTTGATCGAGGCGGGAGCCCTCACGCATATCTGGCTGGGCGAGGCCAAACCTTCAAGCGAATCCCTGGCCAATTTCGTGATCAAAACCTTCGCTCACACCCAAAACGATCAAATTGCCTTCAGCCCTGAGTTCACCACCTGCAATCGCTGCCATCGGACGAGCCGCGGCCTTACCGAGGCTTGTCGTTACTGTGGCTCGGGGGATGTGGACGGAATTACCAGAATTACGGGATATTTCACGAGGGTTTCCTCCTGGAACAAGGGGAAGATCGGCGAGCTCCACGATCGGTACAGAAACCAGGCATTTCTCAAGGGTGAAGGGAGAAATGGGAGCCGTCAAGCGGATATGGTTGAATTGGGTTCGGTATAAGTGTGCGATCCGAAAATGGGGAGCCGGTGAAGGCGGCTCCTCTCGGGCGAGAAAGGAGGAGAGATGGGAGCGATAAAGATCTTTATGAAAAGACAGTGTCCGAAATGTCCCGCTGCCAAGGATGTAGGGGAACAGCTGAAGACGCGAGGGATGAGGGTTATCGACTACGATCTGGAAACCATCGAGGGGCTCGCGGAAGCGGCTTTTTACGGGGTGATGGCTACCCCCACCATCATCGTGGAAGATGGAGAGGATAATGAGCTGGCGGCATGGAGGGGCACTGTCCCGACCCCACAGGAGATCGAAGGGGTGTTACAGGCCAATGGGTTCTTTTCCTCATGATGGATTGGGGAGATGATGGTCCCACAGATCAAGGGTTTTCTGGAGACCTCGCTTCTGGATTGGCCGGGGAAGTTAACCGCAGTTCTCTTCCTTCCCGGGTGTAATTTCAGGTGTCCATACTGCCACAACCATCCCTTGGTTATTCATCCCGAGGGGTTTGAGAGCATTCCCTTAAACCACATCTTGAGCCGCCTAAAAGGATTAAAGGAGTGGGTCGATGGGGTCTGTGTTACGGGAGGGGAGCCCACTCTTAACCCCAACCTGCCGTTCCTGTTGGAGCGGATAAAGGAGGAGGGGTGGGTTACTAAAGTCGATACCAATGGAACCTTCCCCGACCGGATCCATGAGCTCATGGAGAGGAATCTGGTGGATTGCGTGGCCATGGATATCAAAGCGCCATTGGATTCGAAGCCTTACAGCCTGTGTGCTGGTGTCCCCGTGGATATTTCGGCCATTCGGCAGAGCGTTGCCATACTGACCCATGGGGGGATTGATTATACCTTTCGGATGACCGTGGTTCCCACCCTCCTGACCGAAGAGCAGGTCTACGAAGCGGCCCTTCAGCTCGTGGGGGCGAGGGAGCTTCGCCTTCAGGATTTCAACCCCTCCGATCCGCTCAACCCGCAATTGAGAGGGGTTAAGCCCTTCGGGGAGATGAGGTTAGGGAGGATGCAGGAAAGGGTGAATGCCATTTTAAGCGAGGGGGGGGAATCGTATCATCAACCTCTCGTGCCGAGCTGGCGCTCGTCCATTGGTCCATCCCCCTAGGCTAAGGGGGGTTCTCCATACCCAGCGAGGGAGGTGATGGGAATGTTCTGGGGCGAAAATCCGGGCGTGGTGCTTTCCCTAGTTGCACTGATCCTCGGCATTCTTATCCTCGTGATGCCCAGACTGCTCAACATCTTCGTGGCGCTCTACTTGATCTTTTCGGGCATCCTGGGGCTCATTGCCCACATAAAATAGCCCAATCGGGGGGGAAATGACGGAAAAGGCTAAGTACGAGGGCCTTAAAGAAAAGGTTCGGAGATTGGAAGGGGAGCTCATCGAGAAGGAGAGGGAGATTGGCCAGTGGCAACGACGCTGGGAAGAGAAGAATCGGGAATTGGAGAGTCACAATCGAGAACTCTTGGCTCTTAAGGAGCTGTATAAGGAGAGGGCCCGGGAATTGAGGGCCGTTATGGAGAAATTGGAGGAGGTATCCATAACGGATGATTTAACCCAGATTTATAACCATCGCTATCTCATAAGCCGCCTCCACTATGAATTCGAGAGGGCAAAGCGATACGGGGTGGCCATCTCATTGATCATGCTGGATATCGATCACTTCAAGGTATACAATGACAACAACGGCCATTTGGCCGGGGATGATGCCCTCCGAAGGGTTGCAAAGCTGATTCACGGAGCGATTCGGGAGACGGATATCGTCGGCCGCTATGGAGGGGAGGAATTCGCGGTAATTCTGCTCCACGCGGACATGATCCAGATGGCGGAGGTTGCTGAAAGGATTCGGAAGACCATCGAGGAGGTGCCCTTCCCCAATGAGGAGCTCCAGCCCATGGGTAAGATCACCGTCAGCATTGGGGGTTCATGCCTTTCCGATGGGATGATGACCATGGAGGACTTGATCAAATCAGCGGATGAGGCCCTGTACAGGGCCAAGAGGAACGGAAGAAATCAAGTTGCCCTAGAGGAAAGGGTGTGCATAAGGGATACGCAGTTGCAGATATGAACGAGCTCAGAATCGTTACCGCTGGGATCGTTATCCGGGATGGCAGGGTTTTGGTGGCCAAACGTCCCCGCCAAACCCACGGGGGTTCCCTGTGGGAGTTTCCCGGGGGGAAGATGGAATTGGATGAGGATCCCAAGGGATGTCTGAGGAGGGAGCTCTTGGAGGAGCTCGATATCGGGGTGAAGGTGGGGGAAATCCTGGAGGTCGTCTACCATAGATATGACAGGTATCCCGTTTTGCTCCTTGGTTACCGATGTGAATTGAAGGAGGGAACTCCGAAGGCCCTCGGATGTCATGAGTATCGGTGGGTGGGAAAGGGAGAACTTAAAAGCCTTCCTTTGCCGGAAGCCGATAAGCCGATACGTGATAAGCTTATGAGGTCCCGCCGACTTTTGGTGGATTAACGGAGAAAGAAGACCGGTGAGTTGCTTTCCCACCATTGACCCTTCGCTCACTGTTCGTGATGATTAGGACCGAAGACGGCGGACGGCAGACCGCGTTAGAGGATGGTGTTCGTGCTCGTGGACCGTGTCCGTACCTTTCATGCTCGTGATTCGTGACTCGTAATTGGTTTTTTTAGCATTTGACATTTGAGCTTTGACATTTGGCATTCATCCTCGTGTCCGTTATCAGTTATTTGGCATTTGAAATCTTGCCTTCTGCCTTTAACCTTTCCCTTGAAGTCTCGAAAAAGCTCGCTCTTCGCCGCTCAGAAATCTTTTTTCGACCATTCTAAAGTTCCCTTCGCTTCAGCCGGAATATTGGAATAATGGAATACTGGAATGATGGGGTTCACGGGTACATATTACCGGGATAGAGGTTAAAGGGCCGTCCGCGCGGGGCGGACTTGAGGCTTAAGGCCGAAAATCCTTTGCCTTGTGCCTCAGCGAAGCGATCCTCAAACGGAGTGCTCCTTGGGCAAGAATAATGTTTTTTCTCTCGAAGAACTCCGGAAACTTCAGGTGGGATTTTATTTGGAAAAACGCCTTCATATGGTATAATTGATCCTACATTCCCATGGGGTCGAGATGGCGGAGGATCTAAAGGCCAGGCGCTATGTGATGAGCCTGGAGAACAAAATCGATATGAACCTCCGTTTCTTGAGCGATATTCACGATGAATTTCGCGAGAAGTGCAAGATGGTTGCGCCGGGAAGGCCTTTTCCGATGGATGTGGTCGCCCGGGTGAAACGCCAGTACAAGGAGGTCAGGGACCGATTTTCGGAGGTCAGGGCCGTCCAGCAGTTGCTGAGGGGAAAATATAGACGAGTCGCCAAGAGGAACCCGTTGAGGGACAAGAAGATCGACGAATTGGGGTTTGCCTTCAAGAATCACTATTCGAGTTTCGAATTTAACCTTAGATCTATTGAGAGGCTCAAGAGGCAGGCACAACAGGAGGCGGGTAAACCCCAACACCTCTTCCGTGATCGGGACAAAAACCTAAAGTTCAACGAAGCATTGAAATTGCTGAACGCAAAGGAGGGAGGCTACCGGTCCATCTCGGTGGTCTTCCTGAAGGGGGATAAGGCATCAATAGGGAAAATTTGTGAAAGGGGTATCCGAGTCGGGGAGGGAGGTATCTTCGAGAAATATGCGGACGACGAGATTCGCATGTCCATTGTCCATAGCGAGGAATCGGGAAGCCACAGGCTTCAGGAAGCGATGGGGAGGTTCCTCCAGCACGAATGGGTTGAATCGGCCAAATGCGCACTTTATCGGATTCGGGAACAGGGGGATCTGAGGAGAGATGTCGAGGGATTGCTCCATCGAACCCTGGAGTCCATGGGGAATAAGGAGCTCACGGTGGTGAAGTAGATTCACCCCTGAGCCCGGTGGAAGGGAGGTGAAGGGTTGGTGCAGAGATTAATGCAGGTCCTCATGGTCGTTGCCACTGTTGTGGCCATTATCAGCGTCGTCATCGGGGTTATAGGCAGATTGGCGGGAACTTTAGTGGCCGGGCTTACCCCCGGCGCCTATTTGAGATTTACCGACACATGCCTTCTTTTCGCGATCACGTTTGTCCTCTTGTTGCTGGTACGCGGTAAATCGGCGGGGAAATAGGTGATGCGGGGCCCTTTGGTCCGCCGACTTCCATGAAAAAGAAGGGGGATCTGATATGCCCATATCAGCCTATGTCTTTATAGAATGCACGGCGGGGGCTGCACGGGCAGTCGCTGAAGAGGTAGGGCGAATCCCGGGAGTTCAGCGATCCAATGCCACCACGGGGCCGTATGACGTGATTGCCCTTGTCGAGGCCTCCGATGTCAACGTGCTGGGAGACTTTATCGTCAGCAAGATTCAGAATATATCCGGGGTACTGAGAACCCAGACCAACGTTATCGTGGATTGATACCCATCAACCTGGCATTGCAACCGGGGGAAGTCGTCCTGGGAAGGGAAACGGATTGTGTTGTTCCCAGGGTGAGGAATAGAAACGTTTGGGAAGGATTGCCAATGGGGAGTGTGGTCAAAAAGCGAAGGAAAAAGATTCGGAAGCATAAACATAAGAAGCTCCTGGACAAGACCCGACACAAGAAAAAGAGGAGATGAGGGGCCGAGATGAGGGGAAAGTCGTTGAACGTCCTGCTCTTTGCCCTGACCGTTTGTTCGACCTACCTCATCGGAGGGGCTTGGTATTCCCTGTCCTTGATCTCCATCCTCCTTGCCCATGAGATGGGTCACTTCGTAATGAGCAGGAGGCACGGGATGCCTGCAACCCTTCCCTACTTTTTGCCCGTTCCCGTTCCTCCCTTCGGAACTTTCGGTGCCATCATCAAGATGAAGGGGAGGATGAGCTCCCGAAAGGCCTTATTCGATATTGGCGTGGCGGGGCCTCTCATGGGATTGTTCGTTGCCCTTCCCGCCATCATCATTGGACTGCTCCTCTCCAAAACGGTTCCCCTGGCTCAGACTCAGGATCATTTCATCCACCTCGGGGACTCATTGCTATTCACCCTCGTCGAGAAGGCCGTCCTCGGGGACTTACCAAAGGGCTACGACTTATGCCTCCATCCCGTAGCTTACGCCGGCTGGGTGGGGTTATTCGTCACCGCATTAAATCTGCTTCCGGTGGGTCAATTGGACGGGGGGCATATTGCATATGCCCTGTTCGGCAGGCAGAGCAAAATCGTATTCGGTTTGACGGTAACGATTTGGATGGGGATCACCTTCTTCTTCTACGTTGGGTGGACCCTGATGATCGTCCTGGTGCTCCTGTTTGGCTTTCGGCATCCACCGCCCCTGGATGACATTACCCCCTTGGATACAAGGAGAAAGATCCTGGGGTGTGTTGTTTTTTCCCTCTTCATTCTCTGCTTCACCCCGGTTCCCTTCACCCAAGCCCCCGGGGGGCTAAGGGATATCCTCCAACTGGCCTTGCAGGGGTAGCTCATCAGCGCTCACGGTGGATATGATCAGATTTCCCCCCCATTGTCCCTTCGCTTCAGTGCTCGTGATGGTTAGGACCGCAGACCGCGTCAGAGGATTGTGTTCGTGATACGTGACGTGTCCGTATCTTTCGTGCTCGTGATTCGTGACTCGTTATTGGTTTTTTGGGATTTGAAATTTGAGCTTTGACTATTTTGCCTCTGGCGTCAAGCCTTGACCTTCTCCTCAACCTTAGCCTTAACCTTTCACTTTTGACATTTTACTTGCCGCCTCCACCCTCAAACCTTTAGCCTCTGACTCTCTTTCCCCTTTCCGACCGCAACACTGCAGCACTGTACGATTTTGCGCTCAGAGTTCCTCTTTCACGGATCTCTATATTTTCTCCCGAAGGAAGTGATTGAGACACGTTCCGAAATTGTGGACTACATCCCTTCGGCTGTTGACGATAAAGATACGGTCATGGACGTGAAAGAGCTCGTCGACGAGCCTCACCACGGGATGGGTCTGGGAAGCCTGGGGCCCAAACCGGTTCTCGAGTTCCTCCTCGAAGAGGACTACCAGCTTGTCCTTCATCCTCAACTGGGTATCGTTAAAAAACAGGGCGGCATCCGGTATCAGGTCATCGATGCGGGAAAAGAAGGTGCTGACTTCATTGATCTCGATTCCGCGTGGGGGGGAGGACTTGACCTCCACGTAGACCACCCGTCTTCCCCACCTGGCGATGACGTCGAAGTCCCCTCCTGATCTGGTATTCTTGAAGTGGACCCCGTATATCGCCGGGGAGGCAAATTCCCTCTTAAACATCTCGGCCACGAACCATTCGAGGGTAGGCCCGAAACTGGTGATCGATTCGTTTCGAATTCGAAATGCTTCCTTGTCCTTTTTTTCTATTGTTCCGGCGGACAACAGAAATCCGACGTAGTGCTCGGCAACCTCCGGAGAGACGTATCGCACTAAATCCGCAATTCGAAAGCCCTGGCTCTTCTTCGTCATATCCCGGAGGAAGAGCCTGAAAGAGTACCGCTTTAACAATTCGTAGAACCGGGTTTTCATTCCAGGGGAGATGTCCGGCGGCAGAAGGAGTTTCTCGGTGGGATTTTGTCGAAAGACCCTGAGCCCTCGCTCCTTAAGGAGGTTCTTTATGGGGACGTCAACCGGGAGGTTTTTCCTGAGGGCCACGAGCTCTTGGCGGAGGGCTTCCAGTTCCTCCTTCAGCCTCTCAACCTCTCGCCGAAGTCCCTCGACTTTCACTTAGAAACCCCTATGCAGGCCCAGGCGCCTGGCCAGTTTAACGGCGTTTAAATACTCCCCGTAGGTGATACGGCGGCCGAGTTCGGGGTAATCATAGCTCTTGTATTCGGGCCGATATTGCTGCATGACATTGACGTAGGAATTGGGGGAGATCTCCTCCGCGATGAACTTCATGAGGTCATCGGTACCGGCCAAATTCTCCGGCATAACCAGATGTCTGATCAGAAGACCCCTTTCCGCGATCCCGTTTACGTCCATCTGGAGGTCCCCCACTTGGCGGTACATCTCCGTGAGCACCTCCTTTAAGACGTGGGGGTAGTCCGGGGCATTGGAGAACCGTTTCGCCGATTCTTCCCCCGCGTACTTTGCATCGGGCATGTAGATGTCGATGATTCCGTCCAGGAGCTTGATTACCTCGAGGGATTCGTATCCCGAACAATTGTAAACCAGGGGAAGCCTCAAACCGAGCTCGATGGCCTCGGGGAGGGAGCCTACGATTTGCGGGGTGTAGTGAGTGGGGGTGACGAAGTTGATGTTGTGGCATCCCAATTCCTGGAGCCTCACCATGTAGCTCGCCATTTGGGAGGGGGAGGCACTCTCGCCCCTGCCCAGGTGGCTGATGTCATAATTTTGGCAGAAGACACACCGGAGATTACAGTGGGTGAGAAAGATAGTTCCCGAGCCGCGATATCCTACCAAGGGCGCCTCCTCCCCGAAATGGGGGAACACGCTTGAGATCATCAGCTCGCCTCCCGCCCTGCAATAGCCCAGCTCTCCCTGGATTCGGTTGACCTCGCATCGTCGGGGGCAAAGAGTGCATTGGGAGAGGATTTCATTGAGGGAGCGAATCCTTTCCGTCAGCTCGTTCTTCTCATGCAATTGGATATAGGAAGGCGGATATGGCATTGACCTACTCCATGGGGAGATGGGGGCTATGGCGGGGAAATCCTTAGAGCAGCACAATCGCCCCCTTTGGATCCGTGCGCACCTCGCCAACCATGGCCGCCTGTCGCACGCCTTTGGAATGGAGCTGTTCGAGGAGACTGTGGGCCTTTTCTCCCTTTACGGAGATCAAGAGGCCCCCTGATGTCTGGGCGTCGTAAAGGATATCCATTATCGTGTCGGGGATCGTTCCGGCCAATTCGATCCTGCACGAGCCGAACTCCCGGTTCCTTCGAGTTCCGCCGGGAACCATGCCCATGGAGGCATACTCCTCGGCCTCGGGGAAGATGGGGACGGAATTTGACGTGATGGCGATGCCCACATCGCTGGCAATGGCCATCTCCAAAGCATGACCCAAGAGGCCGAAACCCGTGATATCGGTACAGGCGTTCACGCCGATTTCCACTGTCACTTCGGAGGCCATACGGTTGAGGGTCGTCATGCTTTCGGTGATTTTCGCAAGCGCTTCCTCGGAGGCCACCCCCCCCTTCAGGGCGGTTGCGATGATCCCCGTTCCCAGCGGCTTGGTCAAAATCAGCCTATCCCCCGGATGGGCATTTGCATTGGTCAGTATCTTGTCGGGGTGTACGACCCCCGTGACCGAGAGGCCGTATTTAATATCGTCATCGTCGATGCTGTGTCCCCCAACCAAAAGCGCCCCGGACTCCTGGACCTTCGAGAGCCCTCCCTTGAGGATTTCCTTAAGGATATTCCGATCCATCTTTTTAATGGGGAAGGCGACTATGTTCATGGCCGTCAGGGGTTTACCCCCCATGGCGTAGACATCGCTGAGGGCATTGGCGGCGGCAATTTGCCCGAAGCTAAAGGGGTCATCCACGATGGGCGTGAAGAAGTCGATGGTCTGGACGAGGGCGATATCATCCGACAATCGATATACCCCCGCATCGTCCAGACGATCAATGCCCACCAACAAATCCGGATGGCTGATGACTGGAAGCTCGCGGAGGATCTGGTCCAGGTCCCCCGGACCAATCTTTGCGGCTCAGCCCGCCGCCTTGACGTGTTTCGTTAGCCGAATAAGGTCCTCTGTCATCTTCACGATCCGTAATTAAATAACTTCTATATGCTAATATAAAACAATTCCACAATTCAAGGCACTTAACGCTCGGAGTTTCCCCGATTTTGTCGAGGACACCATTGTCCGTAAGCGAAATTCAAATACCTGGGGATTCGGAAAAGGAGCTCTGAGCAAGAGTGAAACCCCATGGAACGATGGGATGTTGGAATATCGGGTATTAAAACCTGAGAAAGTGGTACTTTTGGTTCAGGAGCGCTTCGCTTGAGGATCGCTTCGCTGAGGCACAAGGCAAAGAATTCTTGGCCTTCAGCCTCAAGTCCGCCGCAGGCGGACGCTCCTCCAACCTCTTTCAGGGTAATACCTATCCATAAATCCATCATTCCAGTATTCCATTATTCCAATATTCCGGCTGAAGCGAAGGGAACTTTGGAATCGTCGGAAAAATATGTTTGAGTGGCGAAGAGCGAGTTTTTCCGAGACTTCAAGGAAATGGTTGGAGGCGGAAGGCAAGATGTCAAAGTTCAAAATTCCAATGACAAATGCCTTATGACGGACACGCTTCACGAACACGAAACTTACGGACACGGTCCACGGGCACGAGCACGAAAAGCCAAGGTCGTCAAAAGGGGGGACTTGCCGCCTTCACACTTGGTAACCTGCCAACACTCCGGTGATGAGTGTTCCCACGGCTCTTTCAAACCTGGCGATCATCTTCCGTCTCCACTCCTCATCGATGGAGATGACCTGGGATGCAACGCGATGGCAGTAGCCGCAAAGAGCGCAATCGGTACGAAGGCAATCGACGTCGTGGAAATAATCGAGGAAGCCGCCCAGCTTCTCGTTGTCAATATAAAGCCTTCCGGGGAAAGGTTCGCGGAGGACATCCAGGATTTCCTTGAACGTCTCCTGTTCGATGAGGTCAGGGCGTTGGGTGATCTCCAGGTTGGGTGATAGATATGAGCCTTCCTGGGGGAGGGTTAAGAGCTCGGCTAGGTTCCCAGGGTAGCTCCTCCGCTCATAGGCATCCAAGATATGGATGAGGCTCTCCGTCCCTCTGAACCTCTCTACCAGTTTGAGGCAATCTACCCCAATCTCCTCATAGTAGTGCAGATCCTCGGGGCGGATCCACCGGGCCTTGATCAGTTCGGCGGGTCGCTTTAGTTTTTCAAGCTGACAGGCGAGCTTACAATAGTCGGCGGCGAAACCACCGCACGGGTGTCCTTCCTGGGAGCCATGGGAGACCATATTGCGGTGGTGGAGGTCGAACGGGCAGTGAAAGAGGCAGCAATGATTGGCGATGAGCTCCAGCTCGCAACTCACCGCTTTCCGGATAGCGGCCAAGGTGTCGAAGTCGCGGGCAATGGATTCGGGGAGGATGATTTTATCGGCCCCCATCTCCTCCCAGGATCGGGCGAGCTGGACGTTTTGGACGCGGGCAAAAGAGGAGACGCAGACCTTGAGGTGAGGAGCGTATCTCTTGGCCATATGGAGGAGGAAGGGAAGGGTGACGGTCACCATATCGACCCCGGTGGAGGAGATCCAGTTTAGGTGTTTCGCAATCCTCTCATATCCATCCTTGGTAAACTCCAAATTGTCGAAACAAGAGGCATTGATGAGATAGTTAAACTCCAGACCCCTCTTGCGGGCCTCGGCGATGAAAGAGAATGCCTCCTCCTTCCCCACCTTGGGAATGAAGAGGGCCATCCTTCCACCGCCCAGGGGATCCCCCCATATCTGGCCATACAGCCCCGACACCGAGGTTCCCTCTATCCTCTTCAATAGTTCGAGATCCCAATTGGTAGCGATTGAATAATGCATAGGTGTCCTCAATCCTCTGAGCAGAGCTCACCGTTGAGCATCGCCTCGATAAAGGCCTCAATCCACCTTCTGCGCCTCTCCGCCTCCTGCCGGTTGAAGTTGCCCACTTTCTTGAATAAATCCTCGTATTGCTGGGCCCAATTGACGGAGTTGACCCGGCAGACGACGGAGGCCTTAATGTTCATCCCCGGGGGCACCTCCTTTTTCCCTCGTTTCCATCCCCCCTATTTCGTCTTTCTTCTCCACATCGCACCAGCGCAACAGGGAGGCCAGGGGTGATATTCCGTCGTGGTGCCACATCATGGAGGGTAGCGGCATCTTTCCGGGGGACGTAATTCTGGTTACCCCCAATTCCCCCAAACTCCTGATAAACTCCTTCTCCCGCTCATCCCCAATGGCCACGGCGGCATTTTGCAAAAAGGGACAAATGGGTTTTATGGTTGGAAGGATTCGAAAAACATCATCGACACCCCAGATCCACAGGGTTCGGTTGAGGGGGGAGGGGCGAAAGATTTCAGGATTTCTTTCATAGACCACTGTCCAATCCGTCCCATGAGGGGAGGCGAAGAGGAGAACGTCATCACCCCTCAACTCCTTGAGCTCATACCTTCCCCTGAGCTGATTTATGGCCGCCGCCACGGCAGGTGAGGTTCTCCCCCTGGGCATCTTTTCGTTCATTCCAGCCATGGCCGCTGACAAGGCTTGGGCGAACTCCTGGGGAGATACCTCCCCTCCCTCCTCCAGGTAATAGCCATGGGGGGCGAGGCAAGCTTGCTGGTCGAACATAGAGCAGTCATAGGCCACGGCAGCGACGAGATCTTCCAATCCTTGATGTCGTAATACCTTCTTGCCGATCACCCCGAGGCCCAGCTTGTGGCCGTGGACGAGAACCCGGATCCTCCGGGGAATCCTCTTTGTGAGGGAGTTGCATGCCTCAACCCCTCCGAACACGATCACCGCATCGGCCTGATTGAAGGCCGCCTCCTCTATTGCCTCTTCCCCTCCTCGCCAATAGAGCACCGCCATACAGTTGGCCATACCCGGGTCTATCTCTTCAATGGTCCTTAGGTAGAGGGGGGCAAATGTGGGCTCCCCTGCGGCTACCTTGCCCAAGCATGCTGCTTTCACGAGCGCCGACCTCATAAATAACAGGTGTGGCAGCCCCGGGATATTCTCGGAGAAGAAGGAGACAATGAGCTTGGGACCGAAGGCCCGGCAGTACCCGTCCAGTTCTGGGGAGTATTGAAAGTCGTCCAAGTAAAGGGGATTTTTGATCTCGGAGCGCAGGGCTCGCCAGATATCCTGCCCCAAGGAACTCTCCATCTCCACATCAACGCTCGCCTCCACTACCTCACGGGAAAAGCCGGTAATGACGGGGATGGTTTTCAGGACAAGCTCTCGATAGCGGTAGCTCTTGTCAAGCCACCTCCGGGAGGCCTCGTCGAGGACATCGACGATTCGCTCGATAGGCTGGTGGGCCAGGTATTTCTCCCTTTCCTTTTTTAGGTGATCG
>Ga0209636_10001704_pt1 | contig 22211 bp, 20 predicted proteins | sample DeeMarSWOR152_54_FD_187464 | JGI IMG/M metagenome (GOLD analysis project Ga0209636, IMG submission 187464) | Marine sediment microbial communities from White Oak River estuary, North Carolina - WOR-1-52-54 (SPAdes) (version 2) | ecosystem: Environmental > Aquatic > Marine > Intertidal zone >...
CAACGGGAAATTAATGCCTATTACTATGATTTATGACTTTTAACTTTCTTGGATTCTAGTTAAAAAAAGGAAATATCCCTGTGAAGATTTCTGCCGGAATCGGTAAACATAACAATGCTAGGAGAATAGAAAGAACAGCGATAACTTTGCGGCTAAGAGTGACTGATGAAAGATCATCCAAAGGACCAGCATGACCAGTTTGTGAATACATTAGAAGGATTAGAATCGCAAATAACCAAAAACCTAGTATAGTCATCAGTCCTGCGCTAATGTAAGTCAAAATGCGATGATTATTTTCTGAAAACAAGCTTCTAGCAACGTGTCCACCATCTAGTTGGCCAATGGGAATCAGATTCAATCCTGTCAACAAAAGACCAATATATCCTGCAAAAGCTAATGGATGAAGAATGATCTGTGAATTTCCTCCTTTGGTCGGTTTTATAAAGAAAGCTAAAGCTTCAAACAGGAGAATTCGGAATCTTGTGTCACTAAATAACCTGAAATCTAAGAAAAACGGAGAGCTACCAAAACTCTCTGGGATTGAAGAGCTTTCAACAGAGATCGAAATCATTAATCCTATAATAGAAAAAAAAATCGATGTAATAAAGCCAAAGATCGGTCCTGCTAGGCCAACATCAAATAGATCATTTCTTGACCTTATTGGAGTCTTTTGCGAGATGAATGCGCCAAATGTTCCATAACCGAAAGGAAAAGGAAGAAAATAAGGCCAGCTTGCTTTAATCCCATGCATCTTTGATGCAAACATATGGCCAAGTTCATGAATACCAACAATACCAATTAAACCAATAGCATACAAGAGACTAGTTATAAATGGATCAAGGTCGGGTTGAACTTGTTGTAATGCATTCCAGCTCATAAATCCTACAAATAACACGGATAAGATGGTAAGTCCGAAGAGAATAAGAGGAGTGGTTAGTTTTTGTTTTGTCTCACGCATTTTATCACTGATAGGGAAAACATATAACATTCCTCGTGATTCTTTAGTCGGATGACGACGCAAAATAGGCATGAAACCTATTTGTTTAAGCTCTAGGTTAACTGTTTGCATGTTGGAAGTTAAATCACTCCGTCGGAGAATTTCATAAGCTGGAATAACCTCTACTTGCAATGTTCTTCTGGTTTGAGCCATTTGTTTGTAAGAAACAGACGTAATAGTAAAGTATTTACTGATTACTTCATCAATTTGCGAAAAAACCCAATACCCACTATTTTCAAACATACGAATGTCATATATCACTTAATTGAGGTCGTTTGATAAATCCTTTGATACGAACATCCTAGTGTTTTAAGAATTGTCAATGACCACTGAATGAATTCAGTGGCTTGTAGCTAGCATGATCCCCAGACTCAACGAGGTAATCGTTTCAGTTAAGGGGAGTACCAGTACATTAGGACTATTTACGGAAGTCTTCCTGATTAAAGCTTTGTTAAAATCGGATAGGTTGCGAGCAGCATTAAGATTAGCGTGGAGTTGAAGTTGCATTCACGATAGAAAGAGTAGAATGGAGAGGGACGATTAGTCTTAGAAATATAGCCACATCGAGAACGTCTCTGAGAAGTGTGCCTCGGGGAGACAAACAGAATAATCTTCCCAACTTTTTCAGCTCGGTCAATGAGAAATAGCTCGAGTTGATAATACACCCAGGTATCAAACTGCCTGCAAACCTTTTTTTCGGACGTGTTTCTTCTTCCTGTTGTGCTGCTTGAGACCACGAAGATTTTCTAAGACAATACAAGGATAGACTATATACCCTTAGCTATCTTGTGGTTCTCATCAGTTGTAAACTGTCTCTCTCGACCGCTGACCCACTTTAACTTGCCACCTTCTGACATCATTCGAGCGTTAACTAATACTCATTCACTGGATGAATATTCGAAACTCATTTTTTGGAAATAATCGAGGTTTAATAGCATCTAACAGCTTATAATTATTTTTTAACTCAACCAACCTATTGACTCGGATTCTCCAAGTTTTTTTAACTTTTATTATTTCTAGTGGGGCCAATGGGATTTCAGTAGGGATAAGTAATAATTTTCCCGCACGATTAAGAGTCATAATAAACTCTTGGTGACTATTCCATCCTGGTAGCATAAGATCAACTAATATTGCGATATATCGTACTACAGGAAGTTGAATCACAGGTTGAATGAGTTGGAATAGGATGTTTTGTGTATTACTAAGCACCTCAAAATCGCATTGGGCTCCAAAGCATCTGATACATACTATCGGAATATCATGCCAGAAGATTTGACTTGGATGGTTAGGATGATGACATATATCAGATAAAAAGTCAATGCTGATTCTTTTCACCCTTCCCAACTCTAGAATTGCTTCTACTTGCGCATCTCGGTTAAATGAGAAGTGAGGGTGGTCTTTTCCATCAAAAATCAAATGGATAAGATTACAGTTCATTGTACCTTCTGAGGCAATTGGGTTATCTAGATTTTAAGATATTTATAGATACATTGTACCGCAAATCTTTTGGAGACCAAGGTGGGTGATTTTTGATTACTGTTCTATCATACTCTTCAATTGAGAACTAAATGCGAGTACCTTGTTATAAAGAGAAGGGATTTGTTCATTTTTCTCCCTAAGGCTTTCTTTAGGAAATCCAAAGAATAAAGCTAAGCCACTTTCCATAAATCTAATAATAAATACACGATAATCTGATTCTACAAGAACAGATATTGATTTCTGGTTTTCAGAATTTGCTAAGCGCTCTACTACCGCATCAAAGAAGTTTTTAACCTCTGGTAATGATATATGGTCAAATGTCGAAATATCTTTCACTTGTGTTAGAGGAGCACCTTCCTTTGTGAATATCTGTGCCATGTCAGCCGCATTATGGCGAATGAAGGTTTCCAGAAGGGGTCTTAGAGTTTTACGCGCACCACTGGCTTCAGCATATACGTCTCCCATTGCTTTAAAGACAGAATCAGAGAAAACAGAAGTTGAATAAAATTTAAGTTGTTGAGAAACACCTGTTGAGAGATATTCCCTGATCGTTTTTCTGACTTCATCCTGAAGTTTTTTAGGAATTAGGTCTGATTTATGTTGAAAGATGAAGACAGAGGCTTCGGGACTAAATTGACCCAATTTTTTTAATGATAAATCTAAGTAATATTTTGCTCGTGAAATATCCTTTATTTCGATCGAATCGACCACAAACACTAAAGTTCTGACTCCACTGAAAATAAATTCAGATAATTCTCCAGTAAACCTATCTAGGAATGCTGTTTGGCCTCCTAAATCAAAGAGAGTGAGTTCTGTACCAGCAATGACCTTTTGTTTTCGTTCATAATCAATGGTAGCATGATAATTATCATCTTTTGAGGGAATTATTCCCTCAGTTACCACTCTTATGATAGTTGACTTTCCTGACCTCGCTAATCCTAAGATCAGAATTTTACTTGTTTTCTTCCTCGCAAGATAAGACATTTTTTCTAGACCTCATTTAAACTCCAATTTTCTGAATGATCCCAATTTTTTCAAGAATCATTTCACGTTCGATTGGATCTGATACATCACGAATCGTAAATTCATTTTTAAAGCGGTTTGTATTTAAATTTGATGCAGATCGGCCAGCTAAAAACATAAGTCGTTGGGGAGTAGAATCATCTAGCTTTATTAGAAATATTCGTTTGACGACAGCATTGATTAACATCAACACAGAATGAGCAGTGAGGTCATCACTAGCTTCCAGTTTGATTAAGTCACCATCTGTACTGATAGTATAAAATTCCAATCCTCCTCTTTCAGGAATATAATAGGGAGTTTCTGGAGGAACAGGAACTTCTGCTGTAGTTAGAATATCTGTAATACGATCAAGAATTCGGTTCATTATAGTAGGATCGGAGAGGTTATCTTCGATGTGGATAGTTCTAATTTCCTCTTTTAATGCTTTCTCGATGGAACTATGTTGAAGAAAAATATGATTACGATTTTTAGACTCAAATAGTATCCAAATGGTTGATTCACGGCCATGTTGGTCAATGCGTACATCCTTTGTCTCTGTTGGAGTAACCGTGAAAGACATGGCTAAGGCTTCTAAAGTGGGGGAATCGGGAATAGGGATAGAACCATGTAAACGATAATGTTGTTTTTCGGCTACTGTTCCTGCTCCCATAGAGAGGATAGTCATACCAATGACACTCAGTTTAACCGTTGTATCCTCTGAAATTGGGGATAAATTCAATACTGGATAAGGCCCCATATCGGTCATAGCCGTCACAATAAGTCCAGAAATCATTTTATTCATCTCTTTACAGGTTTTATATTTTAATTCAGCTTTGAAATAAGCTCTTTTGATATCTCGAGGCATTTTTGTTCTATTGTACTGTAAGATTCAACATTAAACGTTGGTTCTATTCCAATTAATATTAATTTTATACTTTTAGTGATAGCTTGAGTTATCATTAAAAAATCTTCAATTCGAAGAATATTGGTTTTTGCTTTCGGAGTAACATCAAATGCCTCATATTGATCTAACATACGAATAACTTGGGGTCCAACCTTCTCTTGCCAATGTACACTCTTCCCTTTCGCTAGAAGAATGGCATGGTTCCGAGACAATAAAAAGGCTCCAGCAAAACCATAATTGTTCATTTTCTCGGTTAAGTATTTTTCAAGTCGATGTCGTTTTTCTTGATCTATTTTTAACTGTTCTTCTAAAAAATGTTGTTTCCTGAAATCAGTGGCTTTTTTGATAATTTGTGTAAAAATATGGTTGGTTAACCTTTGTTCATCCGCTCCCTTGAGCGAAACAATGTACGAGGGAATTTCATGTGGAAAAAATTGTTGTAAGCGCTGAATAACTACATTCTTTACTTTATTACGCTCTACTTCATTAGGAATTAAATGTCCTCGGTTCAACAGAAGAATCACTTGATAGTTCTTGTTCACAGTGCTAATATTGGAGGTTATTCTCTGAAAGTCAGTTGTTATTTCATCTAGTAGTTGGTATGAGATGTCATGGATGTAGATTAGAGTATTAATTTTCATTAAAATCTTTTCACGAACAGGTGGAAGGAGATTTTCTAGATAGGTGTCTTCTTTCTTAAAAGAGGTATTTAACCAATCATAAAAGATTACATTCTGCAAGATTTTAAGATCAGGTTCAGACCTCCCCAGCTTCAATAGTTGGTTAAATAAAAGATCCTTTCCAGAGTGGGATAATCCTGACAACGCGATAAGGTTTTGGCGCAAATTTACTCCTCTAAATTGGTGTTTTAAGCATTGATTCGAGTTGATTAGATAGGAGATTAACAGTTTCTTCAATTTCCTGAAGATTTCTAGTTTCTAGCATTGATTTATCGTCTCTAGAGAGCAGAATCAATAAATGATTGGGTTGAATGTTGGATTTGTACATCATTACTGATCCCAACCGTTCTAATTTGGATTTTGAACCAGTAACTAATCTCAGGTCATTTGATTTATCTAGGAGAGTCAAAATATGCTTGATCTCGCTGTCCTCTAATTCTGATGCATTGATTTTAAAGTTGGGGTCATCTAACGATATTAGAATGACTTCATCCAGACGATTCATAAATTTAAGGGTGTGAAGAACTTGTTGGATAGGTCGAAGTCTAAGTCTTTGTTTAATAGCTTCTAAATCTTCTTCTTTTTCCATAGTATCTGCTTCAGGAATGACTTCACTTGCCTCAGCAGTTATTCGCTTAAACGCCTCATGAATCGAATTGTCATATATGGATGTTTGTAAAAATGTTATACTTTTTGTTGCTGCCACATCTTGAAACATTTCCATCAAGAATTCCATCCTTTCAGCTCTTTGTGTAAGGTCGGGCATAAGATCTGTCTTGTGTAACAAAACATAGATAGCGGGTTGTACATCTGACATCTCTTCTAGCCGACTAACACCCTCAACAAACGCTTTTAGCGAGGCTGGGAATTTTTCTGGAGTAGCAATGTCACAAATAAAGACTAACACAGCAACGTTACTGAAGATAAATGAACTCATACTACTTAAAAAACGCTTCAAAAAGACTTCCTGTCCTCCTAAATCCATAACAGTGATTGGTTCATCTGCAACTTGCTCAATCTGCCGCTCATAGTTTAAAGTTGCAGCATAATTTTGGGTCTCTTCAGGTGCTTTCCCTTCGAAGACTACATCACGGATAGATGTTTTTCCTGCCTGTGAAAGACCTAAAAGGATTATTTTTCGTGAACTCTGAGTCTTTAATTGTTTTAAGTAGTGGCTCAATTGAGTGGACCTCTCGAAAACTTACATATAGAAATACCTATCAAATTTCAAGTGTAAAGATTTAAGATTCATCAAATAAATCTTTTTATATTATCGTCCTTGATAAGAAGTGTATAAATTACTATTAAAAAAAAAATGATAGTTCGCCAAAAAAAGGCTTTTTTCTCTTTTGTTTTAGTGTCGGAGCGTTCAATTCTTGCAACAAGGCCAACCTCGTAATTTATTGTGTGAAACTACATGTAAATTTTTCAAATGCAGTGAACGATTCCTATCGATCACACATAAGCGCGGTGAGAAGAAAATTCTCTGCCAAATGGTTGAAGGTGACGAATGCATTGGCTATAAATGCAAATATGCCGTTTGCTTTTTTCGTCCTTCAGCTCTGGATGTCTCAACAGGTGTCTGTTCTCAAAAGGTAAAAAAACAAAAACCTAGGCGTAAACAAAAACGAGATAGTAAGTATATCGATGATGATCCCTTAAAATACCGTGGAATGCTTGATAAAAAAATGAGGAAAAATCTAAAACTTAAAGACTTCTACTAAGAGAGAGTCTAGTACTTCTATAATTATTCTAGAGGTACTAGACCAATTTATGAGTAAAATGGTAAAAACCACTTGTTTCGTATAGAAATAGAACGATGATGACTATAGCAATCAAACTGAGCCCAAAACAAAAACTAAATAGACCAATAATTCCTCCAGGCCCAAGACCAACGAAGTATCCTCCAACAATGGCCCCCATGATGTTTCCTGTAGCCATAAGCGATTGAGTAAAGCCCATCTCACGGCCCCGATGCTCTGACTTGGTTACATCACTAATTAGGCCCAAAGCAGCTGAAGCAAAACAAGAGGCTGTGAGACCGAAAACTGCAATCATTATGACAATAGATAAATGAGGGATTAGGAGCGGATTTTCAGGGATAAGGTTCATGGAGATTGTATCTGTTAATGAGAATGGATTTTTTATCAAATCAGATAATTCGGTAAGTTCCCATTCTTGTGTCCCATTCGTGGATCTGTAATCAAGGATGGAAGCAAGTGTTACTAATAGCATACTAGTGCCAACAACTCCAATTACCAAGAAGGGTTTTCGTCCTATATTATCAGAAAGTCTACCAAATATAGGCTGCATTATTCCCATTGTACAAATCGCAATAAAACCAATGACTGCAATAGCAGGTCCTACCTCTATAACGAGTTCTACTATTATAATAGGTGCCACAAAACCGCTTGCCCCTATAAGTGTTGTATAAGCTAACCACGCAATGGCGAATTTTCGAAACTGTTTGTCTTGAAGACTTTCTAGCATAGTTTTAAAGGGATTCATATCAAGATCTGAATCTTTTATAGTTTGAGTGAAGTCTGTTAGCATTATTTCAGCTTCATCATCCAAAGCTAGATCTCTACGAGGTTCGAAGAACCTAAACAGATAAATTGAAGTAGCCAGAAACATTATAATCGCAAAGAAGAAGAAGGAGTTATGTTCAAAGATTGTCCACGCTACTAAACCAAATGGATTTCCAATAGCTCCCCCAGCAGCTTTTGCTAAATAGAATTTCCCCATTGTCTCGCCATGATTTTCTTCAGGTGATAAATCAGCAAATACTGCTAATACTGGTCCAGAAATCATAGCAGCAGCTAATCCTTTCATCCCATTGGAGAGGACTAGAATCAGAAAACTAAGCGGAATAGTAGCGTAATAAGGGTACATAACTGGAAAAATGACTAAGGAAATACCTGCTAGTGCTGTTCCAATGATTAAAAATGGTCGTCGTCCAAAACGATCACTGAAAGACCCGAATAAAGACGCAGTCGATAATGAAACTATATAGTATGTGGCTGTAATTATTGCGAGTTCTATACCCAATGTACTCGTTTCACTTTTTTTACCCAATTCCTGAAGATATAGGGGTAAACCAAACGCTGAAGAAGAAAATGCACATTCCGTTATGGCTACTGCAAGAAAAAGAATCATACTTTGTTTCTTTAACAAAAATGAGATGGGTTGGCCAATGAAATGCAAGGTTTCTTTAGTATATTTCGATATTAAACGATGTGACACGGCTTTATTTTCCTTTTGAAAGAGGATATTTTCAGATTAGCCTTTAAACTCAACAATATGCTTTTATGAAATTAATATTACCCTCTTCTTACTTGTTTTATTAAGTTTGCACTATACTTCACGTTGCAGGTGAACTGCCCCTTAATGAATTCAGCGGCTTCCTACGAATCCATTGAACCTTTGTTCAAGAGAATAGAAGAAAATTTTCATTTTACCTTGGATTGTGCGGGGTAAACCGTTTTGTTAGCCAAAGTGAGTGATAGAAGAGTTATAATTCTCATAGAAGAATATTCGTTCATAGAGGGCATGGTTGTAAAGTAATCGTAACGACTCTGAGAATTCCCGCAATAATTTTTCTTGTATTTTCGATGGATATATTTGAAACTTCTGTGTCAAAGTCATCATGCTTTGAACCTATGTATCTTTTTGCTTTTTATGAATCTTAAATTATGAGTCTATTTTAAAAAAATAATGATTATTTTTCTCTAATTTCTCCTCCTCTAGCGTTATTCTTATTCTGTCTTCCTAAATGTATTTGATGTAATTATCGCTTTACCATTCTTCTTTCACCTGAATCGTACTTTGTAATCCAACCTTCCTACTCAATGTTATGAAGCATTAAGAAAGAAGAAGATTCTTAGCCATAATGCAGTTAATTTTTAAGAAAATAAGGAAAATTTAAAATTCTTTGTGCCTTAGGGAGAACGAACAGGATTATAACTCAAATTACTTATAACGGAACAGAGAGGATTTTAATATTTAAATTGAGGAGCTAAGTATGAAGATTTCGCTTGTTGGACTTAGTGGTTGTGGTAAAACGTCAATCTATTCAACCACATTAGGTGGGATGTCTCCTATGGAGACCAGCATGCTTGATCCAACGATCATGTATGAAGTAAAGTCCCATAATTACCTGGGTCTTCAGGTATCCTTGTGGGACTTTGGAGGACAAGAAAAATATCGACAATCCTATCTCGAAACCCCCAAACTTCTCGCGAATACCACGGTTTTGATTCTTGTCCTAGATCTCCATCATCCTGAGGATTTTTTAAAAGCAAATAGTTATTTTTCTGAGGTTTATTCTGCAATCAAAAATAGTGGTGGAGATCCCCGTGCAATAATTTTTTATCATAAATATGATACTGAGGAATATCCCAAATCCCAGCTTGAAGAGAATCTAGCTAAAGCCAGAGAGTTACCATTCATCCGTGAAATTGATCCTGAATCTTTTATTACTTCTATTTATCGGCAAGAAGAATTAAGCGAAGTATTTCGACAAATCTTGATCTCAGACTTTGAAGATTTGAAAGAAAGCGTAGCACACGCACAAAAGCATCTTATGAAGCTGAATTCAAAGATTATTGTAAGCGATGTAAATGGCAACGTTATAACACATAGTATCAAGGGTTTCTCGACTGGAATTCAACTCCGTGAGGATTTACGGGACTATATCCTCTCGTGCAATGTTCTTCGGGAGAATTTCTTAAGTGATGACTCAGCTTCTTTTTCTGCTGTTTCCAATAAGAAGAAATTACAGTTACATATTTTTAGTTTTGTTCTTGCTGTGCTTATAATGGTAGATGAGGGTGCAGCTATTGATCCTCCAGAGGATATAGACACCTTATTAAAAGATATGAAGGTTTTTGCTGAATTGATTATCGAAGCTAGCAGAGAAGAATAATTTCGGATTCCCTATAAGCTCTGGTTTCCCTTTATTTTTCTAAGAGATCTGCAACGGCTACTTTTTTTGTTAGAATTTTACCTTCAGTATCTGTGAGGCTCACGATGTATTCACTGTTGTCATCAAAACGTGGAAACTCGAAGTCTAAGGCCTCTGATGGGAACCATTCGCGGATTGTAGTTTCCCAGTTATGTGATTCAAATAATTCACCTGCTAATAGAGTTATCCGAACTTGTACACGTTCTAATACCTTACCACTACGATTTTGAAGGGTAACTTGGATGTTACGACCTTCATCAATGATTTGTGTACTTTGAATACGAACAATACGACGTTTTTTTACTCCACTAACTCCTTTTTCTACTAAGATTTCCCTTGATGGAAGAGGTTGTCGTTCCATTGATGATGTTGAAGGAATTTGAAAAGCATACGATCGTCGTCGATTTACTGTATATAATTGTACTTTCTTTAAATTAGCAAGTCTCAAGACTGGATTGAGTTGTTTGGCTGTAATTGGTTGAAGTTCGATATACCCATTGTCAGCTGCATCTTGAAGAATCTCTAGTCCTAGTCCTGTACGAACAAGTACTGTGTTGTATCCTTCAGGCGCTCCTACTGACCCAACACTAATATCAGCATTTTCACTAGAAAAGTCGATACAATAATGACAGGAGCTAGCTCGTAATCTATCCATTTCCTTCACAGGATGGCTGATTGTCTCCCCACCTTCTTGGATCATATGAAATTTTCCTTTAGAAATCGTCATTTTTTCAATGTTTTCTAAGGGGACTTTATCAACTTCCTCAACGAAATGACGTAAACGATCGTAGGAAAAAGCATCCATACAGAAAAGACCAATCTTAAGAACTGAACTACGCATGAATAACCTCACAAGTCCGTAAGGAGAATTTTGCATTTTAGTTACTGCATCTATATTACAAGGACATCCTACAAATGCGATAGAATGCAACCCTGAATTAATAGCTTCAAGGAGCTTTCCTACTGCTGAACTTTGACTATAAATAGATCCTGAAGAAGCTAAGATTTGGTCTTCCTTGGTGGCAATAATAGGTTTTGGTTTCCAATATTCGATATCATCTTTCGTGGTGATTACAGCTCCATCTACCATTCCCTCGCGTAATAGGTAGATAAGAAGGCTAGTAACAACTCCTCCGTCTTGACCCACTACCTCTGAAAGAAGACTCTTGGCACGAAACGCCTCAATGAAGTTACCAATTAGCTGGGGGACAGTTGTTTTTGTTTTAGGACATTGATGAACACAAACTCCACAAGCAGTGCATTTTCCGGTCAGTCGGGGACGATCATTAATCATTTCTAATGCATGCTCACTACATGAAGCAATGCACGCTCCACATGCGCTACAAAGTCCAGTATCAATGACTTGTTTTTTTAGAGTAGAAAACTTTGCTTCTTTACTTCCTTCTAATTTTCGCTTAGATAAACGATAACTAATCAATGGACTTTGTTCTTGGTTAATTTCAGTCATTTTTTTCCATCCATATGCTAAGTGTCTGAATTACTAGTTATAGTTGATAAGACTTCTTTCGGAGACGTTGATTGGAGCTCTAGTGCGTTGAAAGCTGCAATTAAATCGTGTGTAGTAATTATTCCTTCTACTTCAAAGTTATCAGGATTTTTCACAAGAATTCTCTTGATCTTGTGTTTATACATTAGCATCAAAACATCTTTAATGGTTTCTCCTGAAGAAATCGTAATTAGGTCTTTTGTAGCGACATCTTTTGCTTTTATTTCACATGGATCTTGGCAATATAAGATAACCCTTTCAATAATGTCTCGCTTTGTTATAATTCCAATCGGCTCCTGATCCTGATGCACTAAGACTGAACCAATATGATTTTCGACCATTAATTGAGCGACCTTTTCAAGACTGTCATTAGCACTTACAGCCACTATTTCTTTGTTCATCAGGTCTTTTACTTTGGTTGAATACACGCTATAACATCCTAACCTAAGATTCTTTTTACTTTTATTGTTTCTTTTTCATCATCAACCTTCAAGAAATAGATGACGCCACTTGTCTTTGCTGGCTCAAATTGAATGGAAACTTCTACATTTGGCGCCCATTCCTTTATCCTTGAAACAAGAATATCGTTTCCAAAAAAACCTTCCGATTCATATATTTTAAGAAGAGCGTTAACTATAACATCTGAGCTACTATTACGAACAGTTACTTGAACCAACCTATCATCTTCAGAACGTTTTACATCAACAATTTTAACACGTTTTGGTGCTGGAACTAGAGATACTGGTTTTTCTTTTTTAATCTCATGTTTTTTTCCAGTAGGTATTGAAAACCTTAATTTCTTGTGTTTTTTTATCGGTGGCACTTGTATTTGTGGTTCTTCAACAGTGGTGGCGGTAGATTCATCCAATTCTTCCCTATAACTTTCTTCTAGCTGATCTTCAAGTTTAGATATAGGAATTTTAGGAATTAACGATGTACATAACTTTACAAGCTGTTGTGTAATGTCTTTAGATTTCTTATTCGGGAAGTCCTCAACTTCTGAATCTTCTTGCATTTTAAGGTGATTTTCTACTAGAAAACATAAATTTTCACCTATTGAACCTTGTATTCTAGTCTTTAGCTCATGTAGTATTTCTTGAGCAATAAAAGAGACAGCTGAAGGAGCTTTTACAATTAAAACAAATCTATCAGCTCGCCATTTTTCGGAATCCATTCCAGAGCGTCTTTTAGTTCTTCTTGTTTGGCATAGAATTAATGTAGCACAGTAGATAACACCCCCCAATTCAAGATCCATGGAAATAAACTTATCTGTTTCTAGAAATTTATCCTGGTGCCACCATATACTGTGTATTGAAATAATTTGTTTTTCATCTTTGTTATTCATCAATTCCTGGGGATATACAAATAGTGGGACATGGCCTTGAATTTCATCGAAAAAATAGAGAAAAAACCCATAAGAATTATCCGTAATTGATTGATCAATATCTGTATGTAATGAGAGATCTCCATGTCCCATAACTAGACATTTCTCCTTTTTTACAGGATTAGGCAAATTTCAGAATACTTTAAGGGGTTTGTATTATGTGATACAACATTTTTTAAAGGACTAATATGTTTTCGCCAACTTTTTGTACTTATTTATACATCACTTTTTTTGAAAAAAGAGTTTACGCTTTTTCAACATTCATTTCATTATCACAGAGTTTCGTTAGCTAGTTATAGTAGTACCAACTTCAAGAGACTTTATGTCAATCGTTGATTTCCTGCTACTGATTCTGATGAGATAATTTTCGAGAACATCAGATTTGGGAAATTCCAGAATTAAATCCTCTTTCAGCGGCCATTCTTCAAGTTCCTGCTCCCAGATAGGTTCACTAAAAAATTCCGTTCTTTTTGATACCTGAATCAATACATCCCTCAAATGTTCACTCTGATTTACTAAAATTACAATTATTCCGTCCGTATCATCTGGTGACAAAATTCTCATGGTAATTTTCTGTTTAAACAACTCCTGAGCACAGAGGCTTGTTTCTAATGGTTCCAATGATGAATTAGCTTGATTTGGAAGTATCTCCGTGATGAAAGTTACGGTTTTCTCACTAACACTATTAACAAATTTCTTCCATTTGGCTTTTAATTGCTGTTCAATTTTGACCGTTTGTTTTACTAGCTCTTTATACTGTCGCTTTTTAATTGGATTTAATTCTAATTTCTCACGCTTGTACAATAATTCAAGATCTGAACCGATAGTCGATTCTAATGTGGTTTTAAAATTGAGAAAGGTATTTGTTGGAATGGGATTTATATCTTTCCAATTTTTAATTACGATACCATAGATTGGGCTGGTTCTCGCCGCTGGTGTTTCCTCTTGAGAAGCGGGTCGAAGTTGAAAAGCTGAATAGACGAATTCTGAGAATTTCAGATCAATTCGAAGAGGTATGTCCTCTATTTTCCATACACAATGCGTTTTCAGAATATTTATCTCATTTTGATCATGTTGTAATTTTGATGGATATGAAAAGAGGATCTGTAAACCGTGAGTCGTATCAAAGGAACATAGAAAAAATCCTAATAAGCCCACTTTTAAGTCAAAAGCTTGCTTATCAGGTGTTGTTTTGATATTAGTCTCAAAGAAAGGATCGATATTCATCGTTTCTCCTTACGATTTTAATTTATTGAAGAGAATAAAACCTTTTGGAACAGTTTACTATCGAGAATGATTACTTACTTCAACTTCAAAAGTTTTCGCAAATGACATGTAAATTATTTTTTTAAGACTAGAAACTAAATATTGACTTTATACAGTCTTAATTTCTGAATTTTCTCTATAAGTTCAAAGGTAAATTGGAGAAAATACTTTTTAGAAATCAAAAAAACCAAATTTTCATAGTAAAAGCATGAAGTAATCAGATTCAAAATCATAGCAAAATTATTGCTAGCTTGAAACACAATTTTTTAGTATATCCTCAATTACTCACTCTAATAGAAATAATTAATCTAATAACTCACAATTACTTGGAGAAGAATATTTTGAGTTCAGAGATATGGGATCTCGTCGTTGTAGGAGGTGGGCCAGCAGGTCTTTCTGGTGCAATTCGGGCAGCAGAACTAGGTCTCCACGTTCTTGTACTCGAAGCGCGTTCCGGAACCGCTACAGCAGGTAGTATGGCTGTAGATGGCTACCCTGGTTTTTTTAGCATAACTCGGCAAGAACTACTAGATAAAATGGCTAAACAAGCAAAGTACCATGCAATCATTAATTATGCAGAAAAAGTTAGTAAGCTTGAACTTAATGATCCCATAAAGCGGGTTTATACCCAAGTTACAAGAGGAGAATTCTTTACTGAAGAATTTAAGTACAATAGTCGGGCAGTATTAATTGCTACAGGTCTCCAGCCAAGAAAACTTGATATTCCTGGAGAGGGAAAATTTAGAGGAAAAGGAGTATACTATTCTCTTCCAGAGGGAGATTATACGGAGAAAAATGTTGCAATAATTGGTCATACATCATGGGCTGTCCGAAATGCACTTCATTATGATGCCATGGGAGCTCATGTATACCTAATTACTGTACGAGACACTATTGATGCCCATCCTGCTCTTATGAGAAGATTAAATGAAAGTTTCGTTGAGGTTCTATATTCACATGAAACTTTATTTTTTGAAGGAACTGATAAGTTAAACAAAACACGTCTAAAAAGTAGGGACGGAAAACAATATTCTATTTTAACAGAAATGGTATTGATTCTAAGCAGTAAAAACACAAACCGCGAGCTATTCCAAGATGCAGGGTTAACAACTACTCCTCAAGGGAGAATTATTGTAAAATCATCCAATCAAGATACAAATATTCCTGGTGTTTTTGCAGCGGGTAGTGCGACAAGAGGGGACTCAGTAGTAGGTGTCGGGGCTGCAGAGGGGATTAAAGCGGCCGAAGAAATTTCAAGGTATCTTACTAAGCTAGAAGAGAAAGTGGTTCATGAAGAAGAACTGAAAGAAGAGCCTCTCCGTGTCCAAAGATTCACTGAGGGTCGATGTACTATCATTGAACAAGAGGATTTATCCCCAGAAATTGTTAGATGGGTCGTAAAAGCACCTTTAATTGCAAAAAAAACTCAACCAGGCCAATTTGTGATTGTCAGAGTAATTCAGAATGGTGAACGAATTCCCCTAACTATAGCTGATAGTGATAAGGAAAAAGGGACTATAACACTAATTTTTCAAAAAATAGGGAAGAGTACCAAGCTTATGGGGACAATGAAAGCTGGTGATCACATTCTTAATCTCTTAGGCCCCTTAGGAAAACCTGTCGAAATAAAAAAATGGGGTATCGTTGCAGTTCTTGGTGGTGGTTGTGGTGTTGCTCCGGTATTACCTAAGACCAAAGCTTTGAAAGAAATAGGTAATTATGTGGTGAGTATTATTTCAGCTAGAACAACTTCACTTTTAATATGTCGTGATGAGATGCGAGAAGTGAGTGATGAGCTACATATTGCTACTGATGATGGAACAGAGGGTCATCACGGATTTGGGCTTGATCTCCTAAAACGCTTTGTTAAAGAAGGAAGACATTTTGATCATGTCGTAGCAGTTGGGCCAATTCCAATGATGAAGTTTACTTGTGCTTTCACAAAGGAACAAAACATTCCAACAACTGTTAGTTTGGCTCCTATAATGGTTGATGGTACTGGAATGTGTGGTTCTTGCAGAGTGACTGTTGGTGGAGAGGTTAAGTTCGCTTGTGTTGATGGCCCTAATTTCGATGGATTAAAGGTGGATTTTGAAGAATTAACGCTTAGATCAAGGGCTTATCTTTATGAGGAGCGTATTTCTAGCGGAAAAATGGCTCGAGAGAAACCATAGAAGGAACAAAGCAATGTCTAAACGAAAAACTAAGAAACAAAGAGTTCGCATGCAAACCCAAGAACCAGGCGAACGAATTCGGAACTTTGAAGAAGTTGCTCTGGGATTTACTGAAGAGGAGGCGTTAGAGGAAGCCTCTCGTTGTTTACAGTGTAAGCGTCCACGCTGTATACAGGGTTGTCCTGTAAATGTACGGATCCCTGAATTTATTCTCAAATTAAGAGAAGGAGACATTAATTCTGCAAAAGAGATAATTCTTTCAACCAATAGCTTACCCGCTATAACAGGACGGGTTTGTCCACAAGAAAACCAGTGTCAAGAGTTTTGTATTCACCCCAATGCAATTAGTATCGGGGCATTGGAAAGATTCGTTGCTGATCATGGAAAACGTCCTGATATCAAATTTTCCAAGAAATTACAAACCAAAATTGGGATAATTGGATCTGGTCCATCAGGCTTGACTTGTGCAGCTGAGCTAGCTAATTTTGGTCATGAAGTGGTTTTGTACGAGGCACTACATGAATATGGGGGAGTATTAATGTATGGAATTCCAGAATTCCGTATGCCCAAACAGGTAGTAAACGAAGAAGTGGAGTATGTACAAAGTCTAGGGGTCCGATTAGAAAAAGATATTCTCATAGGAAAGACCATAACTATTGATGAACTTTTAAATGAAAATGAATTTGATGCAGTGTATATTGCTTCTGGAGCAGGAACACCAAACTTTTTAAAAATACCTGGAGAGAATTTAAAAGGAGTATATTCAGCCAATGAATACTTAACTCGTGTAAATCTTCTTAAAGGATATAAATTTCCGGAATATGACACTCCCGTATCAGTAGGTGAGAAAGTGGCAGTTATTGGAGCAGGTAACGTTGCAATGGATGCTGCTCGAACCTCACTCCGATTAGGAGCTCGTGAAGTAGATATCATTTATCGTCGTACTGAAGGAGAATGTCCAGCACGATTGGAGGAGATCATACATGCTAAAGAAGAGGGTGTGGTAATAGGAGAATTAACATCCCCAGTAGAAATACTTGGAGATAAAAAAGGGAATGTTATAGGTTTAAAATGTTTACGTATGCAATTGGGTGAGAAGGATGAGTCTGGTCGTAGAAGACCCATCCCAATTCCTAATACAGAATTTATTTTTCCCGTAGACACAGTGATCATTGCTATTGGTCAAAAACCAAATCAATTAATCGCTCAAACAACACCAGGTCTCGAATCCACTAGGCGGGGTACATTAATTCATCAAGAAGAGACAGGAAAAACAACACGAGAACAAGTATATACAGGGGGTGATGTCGCCACTGGAGCTGCAACGGTCATCCTTGCAATGGAAGCTGGCCGAAAGGCAGCCAAAGCAATTCATGAGATGATATTAGAGAAAGAACTAGGGAAAAAAAATTAGAAGAAGTTGAAAATTAGTGTAAATAAATATATCAGTTTGAAACCATGTCAAATTACGTAAGTTATCACTATGAATAAAACTTAAAGTCTAAAAATTCCTTAAAAGTTATGGTGGGAATCCCATGAGAGATAAATGGCGAGTAATGCCCAGACGTATTGGAAGAAGCCGAAAAATTCAAGTAAGGCAGTTTGAACCCGAAGAAATTTGGATTGAATACGAACTAGAAGTTGAAGATGAAGTATTAGCTAATGAAGCTCTTCAAGAAGCAACAAAATTAGCTATTGCTTATTTAAATGAGGAAGAAAAAAAATTACGGGATAAAACACACTCTCGGGATAAAACAATCATAGATAAACCTGTCGTTGAGTACTATCTTGACATTACAGATGAAGGTAAAAAACTGGGTAATTTTCGAATTAAACCGTCTGATGACCCACAGTTCGCAAATTTCGTGCATTTATGGTTGGAAAAGAATAAGAAAGAATTCTATGTAGGATTCTTACGGAAAGATACTGGAGAATTTAAATTTAAAGCTAAGAACAGAGAATTAATTCAAGAGTATGGAATCAAGAAGGGAACTCATTTTCAAATTGTCAAGAAATAAGAATACAATTCCTTTAATTAAATGAACAGATTGAATCTTAATGGTGGAGAAGTTAGAACTAAAATTTTCTTCGCCCCAGAAAAGAAGTGACATATCATTCTAGGAATAATGAGTACTGAAACTGAATTCGACTATTGTATGAGATTATTCAATTTCAAGGATTTATGGGAGCAAGTCAGTATTAGAATAGGCATACAAAATATTTTAAAATCATTCTGGCATTGACTCAATTGATTTTAAAATTTCTATTTTTTTAGGAATTGAAATTGCGAGTTGATAGCCAGTTATACAGCATCTTATGGTGTGGGCGGATGAGATATGTGGTTAATATGGGTTAACAAGATCAATTTCAGATAATATTACAATTAGCGATATCTTAGCACGCTTAAAATATTTGATTCTGATAATATTTTTTTGAGTATTTACTTTTGGAACAAAATCATAAAAGATCAATTTAATATAATAGAGAAATTCATTCATCCCCTCTGGTCGTTTTTTTCTCTTGGTTTTGTTATTCCTGTGATTTTTCTTTTAATAAAAGAACAAGTCTAATCTGTCTCCAAAGATCAATGACAAATGATTTGAGTCTTATGAAAATCCTTCCATTCCAACGTTTGATGACTTGTTATGGATATTTGCAGAATTAATCCACAATAAAAAGAACAAATATATCTTTCATCTAATCCTCCATAGACGACAAATCAGTCAAGATGAAGCAGTGACAAATCAATAGTATATATATGATTTAGTAAAACTACCGTTAATTTTTATTTTTTAGGCTGGATTAACTCCATATGTTTCTATAAGGAGTCATTACTCCTTATAGAAAGATTGAACTCATCGCCCCCACGGAACTGGAATGGTGATGACGATCACATAACAGTCAATTTACTTATTCCAGATGCTACAACATTTATCTTTAAGGACATTTATCCTTAATTGGAATCCTGAAGTTATTGCTGGAATAGACTGGGATTAAAACGTCGTTGATGTTTTACTCTCTGATGTTGTAGTGGTATCTTCTCCGTCACCGCTAGCTAATTGTTTTTATAATTTGAAATGCCATAAAAACCTCTTTGAAAAACTTCATCTATTCAAATTCAAACAAATCGAAAAAACTTAAAAATACACAAGCCTTCTCTAACTAGATAATACTCAATTATTGACATTAGGGCTAGAGTCTCATTATATCACTTCGAGGATATTAAGTAGAAGGATGCATGCAATTTTGAAGAGATCTCATATCATTATATTTACCTTATTAATGATATATAATTCCAATTTTCTGTTAATTACTTCATCAGAAAAGAATATGGTGAATTCTAGATCACTAGGGTGTACCACTAGTTCAAATATTGGTTTTTCCTTAGGGAGTGTCAGTAACTCTCCCCCAACGGTATCTAATATTCAAATAAACGCGGGAACATCTCAAATTTATATATCAGATAATTTGAGAGTGACTTGGACGTTCAGTGATCCTGATCCTCTAGATGTTGAAGATCTCTCCTCAACTCTAATCATTTGGTCTCTAAATGGGGTAATCCAATCCCAATTTACGAATGTAACCTTAATTCCCGCTGCCAATGTCGTGAAGGGACAATGCTGGTCTGTGATCGTTGCTGTCCGTGATAACGGAGGTTTATGGAGTGAGCCCCAAAATTCGTCTCATGTGGTGATCAAGAACTCTGTTCCCACGATTACCATTCCTGAGACTGCCCATCCTGAATTTATCATTGAGGATGAAGCACTCTAAAATTAAAAGATATAGGAGGTCTTAAAGACATATGCAAGTTCGTGCTGCTGTTCGTGCTGGTAGTTGGTATTCTGGTCATAAAGAGGCTTTAATTAAAGAAATAAACGCCATGTACTTCCATAAAGTGGGCCCAGGTAGAAGACCATTATCACTAGATCAAAGAAAAGAAGTTAAGAAAATTTTAGGGGTAATCTCACCCCATGCTGGTTACGCATGCTCTGCTCCTACCGCTGTTCATGGTTTCTTAGCTTTAGCAGAAGATCGAAAAGAAATCGATACAGTATTATTGCTTGGGAATAAACATACTCATTATGGACCAGAAATTTCAGTTGCCCCTTTTAACGCTTGGAGTACTCCTCTTGGCCAAGCTCCAGTAAATATGTCATTATTAACAAAGATTATTGAAAACAAGCATCAATTGTCCGATCAACTGGCACAAATGATAGATTTTGATGAATCAGCTCATATGAACGAACATTCAATTGAACTACAGATTCCTTTTATCCAAGATATTTATTCAGAATTCAAAATAGCCCCAATCGCGGTTGGACATCTGCCAACAAGTCTTACTCAATCTTTTGGCTATTACTTAGCTGATATGATAAAGGAGGAAGGACTCGAAGATTCAATAGTCACCATTGCGAGTACTGATATGACCCATGGGAATTACTTTCCTTTGCTAAATCATGATCAAGTCTCTTCACTTGATAAATTGGCTTTGGCTCCAATATTAAATCGGGATCCTGAAGCATTGGAGGAAGCAGTCCGAAAAAATAACATATCTATGTGTGGGGTGGGGCCTGTTAAGGTTCTTCTTTCCTTGACGGAAAAATTAGAAGCAAAATCAGCCAAATTGTTAAATTATGCAACCAGCGGATTAACTTGTGGATCTAGAAGTTCAGTTGTTGGTTATGCATCGGTTATTGTATTAAAAGAGTAATGAAATCTAGATAGTCATTACTACTGCAATTGTAGGAAGTGGTTTTTTGGTAAAGATTCTGGTTATAGGAAAAGTTGCTTATCAATTTGATTTCTCAATTTCAGATGAATTCTCCATTATATGTAATAGAGATAATAAGAATCCTACTACCATTAGTACTGATGTTAAACGTTCCTTTAATGGAATGGGAGCAAATGTAGCTTATGGTTTAGCAATTCTAGGGTCACATCCGATCATTGTATCACAGGGAGGGTATGATTTTGATTGGGTCTATCGTCCTCATCTGGAAAACGCAGGAAGTGATGTGAGAGCTTTTATTGATCCAGAAAAAGAAACTGCGTGCTTGTACAAAATAAAAGATGAACAGAATAGGACTTTTATTATTGATCAAGAAAATTCTTATCGTTTCTTTGCTGAAAGAAATTTAGAGGAACAGATTAAATCGAGTGAGTTTCAAGTTCTTGATGCCACATTCATTGGAACAGGAAAGGTAGAGGCTGATACCAAATTTATCTCAAAGGTACAAGAACAGGGTAATAGAGTTCCTGTGATCTTCTCTCCAGATTCAAATATGAATGAATTGACAAAGTGGAGATTATCCCAAATTCTTGACAAAATCACACTACTGGTTTGTACAGAAGAAGAACTGAGGATGATCAAAGAACGGATGAAGCAAACATGTAATGAGATATTAGTAAATTCAAAACGGTTAAAATATATTGTTTCTATGATGTTAAGATCAAAGATTGTCATTCATTCTAAGGAATTCAAGATGAAGGTGTCGGAAGGACCAGCAGAAGAAGTCCTTTCAGAGGATGTTTGGCAAGATGCATTCCGAGCTGGACTTCTCTACGGCATATCTTTGAAGAAACCAATTGATGAAGCTGCTAAAATTGGCTCCGCTTTGGCTTCATATGCAGTTGAAATCCAGGAGAATCAAAGGTACTCACCTAGTCTGGAACAGGTGACACTACGCGCTTTTGAAGTTAAAACAACGCGTAAATCCGAGTGATTTCGTATTTAATGTCTACATAGAGAAATTAGGAACATATGTTTTAGCTAAATCATAGTACTGGTTTGAAATATCTGTTTGTTCTTCCTTTTTTTGCACATTAGACTCATTCACGGCCTGAAATCCGTAAAC
>Ga0209636_10001706_pt1 | contig 22207 bp, 20 predicted proteins | sample DeeMarSWOR152_54_FD_187464 | JGI IMG/M metagenome (GOLD analysis project Ga0209636, IMG submission 187464) | Marine sediment microbial communities from White Oak River estuary, North Carolina - WOR-1-52-54 (SPAdes) (version 2) | ecosystem: Environmental > Aquatic > Marine > Intertidal zone >...
CTCCCCAATTATCGTTTTTAAGGCTGGGTCAAGCTTTGGAGGATTAGATCTGCAAAGTTTTCTCCAGTCTTCAACTCCTTCAGTTTCAGCTCTCCTCTTAGCCTCTTCAACATCTGTACACCACTCTGTTCTTCGATAGAATTGTCTAGCTACTTCTTTGCTTATCTGCAATCCATTATAGGTGAATCTGCATTCGTCAAGCGTTCCAACAACATCAACAACTATGAGGCTTCTTTCAGGGTCAAAAGCCAACTCTATCTTTCCATCCTCATTCCTGAAACCAGCCCTTGAAGCAATATGTGTTATCGTGTCATCCACTTCCAAAAGTAAACTCTTAACATCTTCTACCTCACTGTCAGTTAAACCCGAAATTCTCTGCGCTTCTCTCCATGTAACATATCTATCTTTCTCCTCAAGCTTCGTACTCACGTCAAAAATCGGCTTTACTAGTTGCTCCCCAGCTTCAGGATAATGATTTAAACCGAACTCTTCAATAGTGACTAAGCCGCGTTCAAGTCTCTTAAAGATTGATGAACCTTCAGGCAGCCCATTCCTGTAGATAATTTCGAGCGGAATCAAACAGTTTCTGAGGTTTGAGGTGAACATGCTATAATCATATTTAAGTCTTCCATTTTGCACGGAAGCTTCCGGTTTGAACATATTAACTAAGTCAAACTCCATTATATTTGTCGGCTGCTCTAACTCTTCAGAAGTGAGGAGTCCTCCATCTTGAGCAACCAAACCCCTACAATGAGTATTTATCCGTGCTTTCCCTTCAAGCCTCTCAAAACAGTGGGCGCCCATAAGGCATAAAGCTGCCCCCTTACCTTCAATATGATCTGGCATCGCGCCCCAATCAAAGACTGAGTAGCGATCTGAAAAATGGAACCTCCCCACACCCATACAGTCTTTCGTCGGTTTCTTAACAACTTCTAAGTCTTTCACACTACCCATGGCTCAGCACTACTTCAACTTCTTAACAGACTCATCAGCCTTTCCAATCTCTCTCTTCTTAGATAATTGATAATCCTTAACACGTTTCGCTGCTTCTTGGTCATTCAATGCAAAAATCTTTGCAGCAGCTATAGCTGCTCCTTCAGGTTCAATAGTCACAAGCAAACCTATTCCACTTGGAACCCGGAGAGAAGAATATATGTCTACTCCACCAAATTTTTCAGAGTACGGCGGACAAGCAATCACAGGTTTTGAAGTATTTGCATCAACAAAAGCACTCAGAGCGTTGGATCTTCCAGCCACCGTAATATAGACTACATTCTCCTTTTCGTACTCCTTCAAAATATCTACAACTTTGTTCGGAGTCTTGTGAGCAGAGGCTACACGAAACTCATAATCTACCTCTAGAAACTTGAGATGCTTAGATATTTCACGGCAAAACTTAAAATCCCTTTCAGAACCCATCAATATGGCAACCTTGTCTCCCATACTCCTAGAACATCCTCCATTGGATGTTGTCTAGAAAGCTGTACCACGCTATTAAATCTTTCAAAGAATATCGCATGGTGAGAACGGTAACGCGTTGATATAAACATTTATGAATAGGCTGTAGCAATGTTGAAGTTCTAATTTGCGTTAGAGATGGGAGACGCTGATGATCGAATGGTTTGGCTTTTTTCTAGCAATAGTCGTGTTGATGATTATATCTAGAAAGAATCTTGCCATCGGAATGTTGACTGGAGCCTTGATTCTAGGAGTTTTCACGATGTCTTTAGATCAAGTAGCCATAGAGTTTCGTGAAGCATTCACTGATCTGTCTACGGTCCTATTGGCCTTAGCCGTAGGATTAATCCCAATTATAGGTGGGACGTTGAAAGTTTCAGGGCAGATGGATAATTTGGTCAACAACATAAGAGTGGGTAAGAAAGCATTTCTTGCGGTGTCTCCTGCTTTAATTGGAATGCTTCCTATGCCCGGGGGAGCTCTTCTTTCATGTCCTCTTGTGGAAAAGGGAGGAGAAGGTGTATCAGACGCCAAGAAAGCAGCGTTGAATGTTTGGTTCCGTCATATTCTATATTTGGTTTATCCTTTAGCTCCTTCGTTGATAGTTTCTGCCAACGCTGCCAAACTTGACATTTACCAAGTCATTCCCTATCTTATTCTTCCTCTCCTTTTCTCTTTGTTTATAGGATACTTCTTCTTTCTCAGGGATGCCCCTGGAAAGATCGATTACGAAGACAAGTTTTCATTAAAGAGGCTTGTTCCACCCTTGACTGTAATACTGATGGCTCCACTTCTAGATTTTTTGCTTAAATCTTTCGTCTCTCCAGATGAACTTGCTACATTGATAGGAGTAGCTGCAAGTTTGGTTCTTGCGATCATTATTGGGAGAGCACAGATAAACAATTTATATGGAGTCGCAAAAGATTCAAAGCCATGGAATTTTGCGTTGATGATAGTGGGCATTGCAGCCTTTCTTAACGTATTTAATGCTTCAAATATTCCAGAGCTGATAGCTGGTTTTGAAATCACTGCGGAAATGCTTTGCGTAGTCATTGGGTTTCTTCTAGGCTTCGGTACAGGAAGGATTGTGACTCCTGCAGGAATAGTCATCCCAATATTCCTCACAAAGTTTGGTCCAATCTCACCCGTCATCTTCGCTATTACATATTTCAGTATATTTCTTGGTTATGCTCTCTCTCCTGTTCATCCCTGCGTGTCTCTCTCAGTTGAGTTCTTCAAGATAGACATGAAAACCTTTCTTAGAGTGATCGCTCCGCCAGCCTTGATCGCGTTCATAGTCAGTTTTCTTCTGATGATTATTGTAAAAATTTAATGTTTGAAAGAACGTGTGCCTTTTGTTGCGTGCCTCCTTAGTCTGCTTGACTTTTTTCCAGCACGCGTTTGATCAATGGAATAGTAGTATACCTTCCAATTCTCTATGTATACGTCAGAATTTGGAAATGAATCTAGACTTCAATTTTAGAATATTGATTCTGTTTTCTGAAGTTAAATATTAAACAATCAGCATTACAAGAAGTCGTGGGAAACTTGAAAGCTCATAGTGAATATAATCGCAATGAAATTCTATCTAAAGCAGCCCAAATAGATACCAGGAAGTCATATGGAAACATAGAGATTAGAAGTATCAACTCGTTGGAAAGTATTTCTCGAGAAGAGAGGAAAAAAGGAGCAAGAAAACCCCTATATTTGGCTCGATATGAATAACTCTACAGCAGATACAAAACTGAAAAGACTGCTGGATTTTTGTTTCAAACTTGATTCTTTTTAGCTTTCCCAGTCTAACAGTCGTTTTTCTCCTTCAATTTTTTGGATGTCAGTTATGTCCTGAGTTACTTCCATAGTTCCTAAATATTCTCCTTTTTTGTTTCTTACTGCGAAGTATCTGATGTGGACCAGACGGTTATTTATGCTAATCCAGAACTCAGCCACATCTTTCTTACCTGTTTTGAACGCTTCAACAATATTATTTACTATCTGCACGCTTTTCTTTGGATGGCATAATTGCACTTTTCTTCCAATAACTGCTTTTGTCCGGACGAAAATTCTTTTCTCAGCCTTATTGAAGTATTTTACACGATCATCTTTGTCAACAAATGATATGTCAACTGGAAGCGAATCTAAAAGCGCTTCAACTTCTTCTTCTGAAAGGGAACCCGTTTTAAACTGCAACATCTTTCCAGCCTCTACTTTCTCTTCAAGTTTTTTCTTTTTAACCTCTTCGGTTTGCCTTGATCCAGTCGCAGGTTGAGGTGTGAAGCAGCAGTATCCAATTTCATAGCGCGCGTTACGCTTCAGCATGTAACTGCGTAATCAAGTTTTTCAGCATCTTCTTTTTGTGAGCCAATTCTTTCATTCCTTACGAGCTATTTGTATTACAATTGTAATAACATTTATTTATGCGTTTCCACAAGTCACAAGTGAAGTGCATAATAATGTTGCTTCCTTGCGAAGTTGCAGTAAAATCTGTTCTACCTGTAATTCGAGCCATGATAGCCAAAGAACTTATGATGAAACATAAGTTGAAACAAGTGGAAATAGCCAAACTCCTCGGTATCAGTCAGCCGGCTATAAGCTTATATTTCAGAAAGAAACGTGGAAAAGCAATAGACTTAGAGAATGAAAGCGAAATTACAGACTTGATAGAGCATCTAGCAAACTTTTTAACCAAAGAAAATTCATCACCTGAAAACTTTATTCCCATGTTTTGCGAAATCTGTAAAACAATTAGAGCAAGAGGTGCAATGTGCAAACTGCATAAAGCATTTGATCCATCAATAAATATTGAAAAATGTGGAATCTGTCAATAAAGGCGGTTGGATGGTCTAGTATATGGAAGAACAAAAAGTTATTCTACAAATCGTTGGAATGCACTGTCCCGCATGTGCACAGCGGATTGAAAAGAATCTATCAAACCTCGACGGAGTCATAGATGCCAACGTGAATTTTGCATCAAAAGAAGCCATTATACGTCTTGATTTAAAAAAGACCAACCTTGCGAAGATTCAGGAGATTATCAGGAAAACTGGATACAAAGCTGTAGAACAGATGGAAGGCATAACTGCTGAACAACGTAAGGGAGTAATGAAGAAGAAATTACTGCTTTTCTTTTTTGGATTTGCCTTAACAGTTCCAATTGTCATCATTACATATTTTTCAAGTTTCCCCGAAAAGAATCTGTTATTGTTGGTCTTGACAACTCCTGTCCAGTTTGTCGTAGGTTGGCATTTCTACAAAGGTGCATATAATTCGCTTAAAAACAGGTTTGCAGACATGAATGTGCTTGTCGCCTTAAGCGCTTCAGCCGCTTATTTCTATTCATTGTTCTCAACAGTCTTTGTTAACGCTATGATCTTTTATGAAGCTTCAGCGGTCGTAATTACCACTATAACTCTTGGTATGCTACTGGAAGAGATGGCTGTTGAAAAGACTGGAGATACGATTAAGAAACTCATGAAGCTTCAACCCAAAACCGCCATAATAGTAAGGGATGGAGATGAGCAAGAAGTTTTAGTTGAAGAAGTTGATGTCGGCGACATCGTGATTGTTAAGCCTGGAGAAAAAATTCCTGTTGACGGCGTTGTAGTCAATGGACACTCGTTCATAGATGAATCAATGATAACTGGTGAATCTGTTCCAGTTGAGAAGAGTGTTGGAAGTACCGTTTTCGGCGGGACAGTTAATAACGCGGGCACTTTGAAGTTTAGGGCAGTGAAGATTGGAAAGGAGACAACCTTGGCGCAGATTGTAAAATTAACCCGTGAAGTGCAGATAAGTAAGGCTCCGATCCAGAGGCTCGCAGACAAAGTTACGAACTTTTTTGTACCTATAGTCATCGTAATCGCTGTTGGAACATTTACAGTTTGGTTTTCTCTCTTTCAAAATGGAGTATTGGCTTTAACTACTCTTGTTTCTGTTTTGGTAATTGCCTGTCCATGTGCTTTAGGCATCGCAACACCTGCTGCAATTATGATAGGCGTCGGTAAGGGAGCAGAAAACGGAATTCTGATCAAAAACAGTGCAATACTGGAGGTTGTTAAAGAACTTGACACAGTTGTCTTTGACAAAACAGGCACATTGACTAAAGGTAAGCTGGAAGTCACAGACATTGTTGCAGAAGATCCGCATTACATTCTTGGAATTGCTGCTGTCGCCGAGAAACGATCTGAACATCCAGTTGGCAAAGCAATCATCAAGAAGGCGGAAAGCGAAGGAGTCAAAATCTTTGAACCAGATTCTTTTGAAGCCTTACCTGGACTCGGTGTAACGGTCAAGTTCGAACAGAAGAAGATTTTGCTTGGCAACCGGACACTAATGAAAAACCTTAAAGTGACAATAGAAAAGTTAGAAGGGAACATTGAAAGGTTGGAAAAAGAAGGTAAGACTGTATTAATTGTGGCTGTCGATGGAGAGGCGGCTGGTCTGTTAGCTGTCTCTGATACCATCAAGGAACATTCTAGAGCTGCTGTGAAGACGCTTCATGAAAGAGGATTGAAAGTTGTTATGCTTACAGGTGACACAAAAAGAACGGCAGAAGCCATCGCAGAACAACTTGATATCCGTGAAGTTTTAGCCGAAGTTCTTCCAGCTGAAAAAGTCAAAGAATTAACAAAACTTCAAAATGAAGGAAGATTTGTTGCCATGGTAGGCGATGGAGTAAACGATGCACCAGCCATTACACAAGCAAATGTAGGAATCGCCCTCGGCGGCGGAACAGACATCGCCATGGAAGCAGGAGATATTGTTCTAGTCAAGGATGATCCGCGAGACGTGGCAGTCAGCATTGAATTGAGTAAGAAGACATTACATAAGATAAAGCAAAATCTGTTTTGGGCATTCTTCTATAATCTGTTGACAATTCCCTTAGCCGCAGGCATTCTCTACCCATCTCTAGGCATCTTGATCAGACCTGAAATCGCAGCAGTAGCAATGATACTTAGCGACATCACAGTTGTCGGAAACTCTATGTTACTTAAAAGGTGGAAGCCCTAGCTCAAATCAAATATATTATTCCTTCTATGGAAATTATCGTTTCATACGCCATCAAATCTTGCATATGATAGGAACGGAAAACTGGAATAGTCACTGGCACTGTTCATAGTCGTCAGACTTAAATCTTTAATTATCATAATTAAACTTGGGATCTTAATTGGCAAAACCCATTGAAGTTTTTGTTAGAAGCCAAAAAAAGTTAACTGGAGAAAATATTCTTGTTCAAGTTGATCCTGGACACCCTTGCACTATGGAACATGGTTACGGCACTGCACATACAATTACTTGCAAGACGGAACATGTCTTACCAGATGAAGATAGACGTGTTTTGGATATTGCGATGGTCGTTGCTGAAGAAGAAAGACTGAAGATAAAAGTGCATGACTTGTCCAAGTTCGGTGGAAAACTGAAGGCTAATTTCAAAGGGGTCCAGAAAACTCCAACAATAATATTGGGTGACAAAAGAATTGATGGATCAATCACGAAAGAGAGCATACTGACTCTATTTAGGTAGCACAAAAACCAAAAAATAATACGTGTTATATCTGGTATGATCCAGCATTTGATGCAACAACAAAAATGGTGCTACATCAATATGCATATCCGAAGATTGTGCGAGTGTTAATCTCCTCGGATGGCAACTCTCCTGATTAAGGTTGGTACTGTGAAGGGTAAACCTAATTCTGCAAATCTATGTTTCATCAAAAGAGGTTTCCCAAGTAGTTCCCTTATTCCTTCGACGTGGGCTGCTCCTACAAGTGCAAGGATTTTAGATTGCTTTTCTTCTCTTGCGTTTTTTGATGCTATCCAAGCGATTCTCGCAGACATCAAGGCATTACGTTCATCAATTAGAACTTGCCATACAGATGGGAAAATCTTTCTAAGAGTTGCCATCTCTTTTTCGGAGTTTTTGATTACTCTCTCTTTGTAGCCTTTTTCCCAGAGCCAGATAGGATCTTCAACTAAGTAACGATATGAGGGTGGGAGATACATTTTGTAGAGTAGCGTTCTGTTTCTAATCCTTTGGTTTATCTCTTGTATTGTCATATCAATAAGCCATATATTGGCATTTACGTTTCCAAGTGCTTCAGCTGCTCCAGTGAATTCGCAAAGACCCAAACATGATCCACGTTTTGAACAATTTAAGCAAGCAGTGTTGAGCCGTTCAAAACGTTTCTGATCTAGTTCAATGGCAATATCTTCAGGCTTCAAAGATTTGATTGACTTGTAAGCGTCGTTAATGCTTCGCCTTGTGAAGTGAGCTGTACCAATGATGTCAACATAATTGTTATAGTCAATGTCATAGAGCTTCAACATGTTGTCCACTTGAGTTAGTCAATTTTTATTTCCCGTGTACCTTTTCTTTGAGACTTCTCTTTCTTCGGGATCGTTACTTCTAGTAAACCATTTTTGTATTTTGATGAAGTTTTTTCAATGTTGATGTTCTCTATGGGAACAGATACTGTCTTGTAAAATTTCTTTGTTTTGATCTCAACCTTGTCTTCTGTGACGTTTAGTTGTATGTCCTCTTTTTCTTCGCCTGGTAATTCAACGTATATCTTTACTGTCTTGTCGTCTTCAAAGACGTCTGCTAATGGTTCGCGGATTTCCTCCATGGCTGTCTTTGGGAGTTCAAAAGGCCTTTTAGGCATTGGTCGTCTTTCCCAAGGATAAAGCGGGTCTAGAGGGTTTGAAGGGTCAAGTTGATTCGACCAGAAGCTTCCTTGTATGACATATCCTTTCTTTGTAGGCTCGTCGATTTTTTGGACATCCCATTGGCCTTTCAACTTTCCAGTTTTAATGAGCTCCTCAATCTCAGTGAACTCTTGCTGGATGTTTTTCATGAACTCACTATTGAATCCGAAGTCTCCGAATATTTCGTCGAAATTAAAGAATTTTTTCATCTTGATTTTTCACCTCCCTACAGCTCTTCCAATTCTTCTAGAGCTTCTCTAAGCCGTCTTAATGCGAAGCTGATCATTATGAAGCCGGTTTCTCCAAACTCTGAACATCGATATCTGCCTCTGCCAATTTTCTCTAATAGTCCTCCTTCCCTCAGTTTTCTTGTGTTTTCCCATACAAGCTTCGGGTTTAAGTCGAGGTCGTGCATAAAGTCTGAGAAGTTTATTGTACGGTTTCTTTTGCGTGCGCGCATAAGCTGTTTCATCATTCTCAAGCGAGTTTCATGGGATAAAGCGTCAAAGATTTTAGAGAAACTCTCAAAATCGTCTTCAATGTTTTCAAATTCGTTTTCTAAACGTTTCCTTGACCAATCCGTAATCGAAAGCGGAATTTCGAATATTATTTCTCCGTCTCGCACCAGCTGCAATTTTAGTTTCATTTAGCTTCGCCTCTTATTACCATTAAGTAATTACTGTAGGGTAATATATAAACCTTACCATAAGGTAATATTCTCATTCAACATAAACTCACATTACAACAAAACGCACGCGCTTAGTTTAAAGGAAAATCTTATGTCTCCTTCCTGCTAAAGATATGATGAGGCAATATGGAGGACGGGTTTGTGGATGAATTAATTTTTGCTTCGGCAACAGAATTGGCGAGTGCTATTCGCGCCAAAGAAGTGTCTTCGGTAGACGTGGTGGATGCATACTTACAGCGTATTGAAGAGGTGAATCCCAGACTGAATGCTGTTGTACAAATAAACGGCAATAATGCACGTGCTCTAGCTCGCAAGGCAGACGCTGACCTTGCAAAGGGACATGTCAAAGGGCCGCTTCATGGAGTCCCAATAACTATAAAAGACAATATCGCGGTCGCAGGAATGATTTGTACTGGAGGCACCAAAGGACGAACTTCCTTTGTGCCAAAACATGACGCGACTATAGCTGCACGGATGCGTGCTGCAGGTGCAATCATCTTAGGCAAAACTAATATGCCCGAGCTGGGCCTCGCTTTTGAAACAGACAATTTGGTCTACGGATGCACGAACAATCCTTATGATCCCTCTTGTACTCCCGGTGGCAGTAGTGGAGGTGAAGCTGCAATTATCGCAGCTGGAGGCTCTGCCTTAGGCTTAGGCAATGATATGGGCGGAAGCATAAGATTACCCGCCCATTTCTGCGGAATAACTGGATTAAAACCAACTTCAGGACGAGTACCCAGTACAGGCACCTTTCCATGGCCCGATAGTTGGCTAGATATGTTATGGCAGAACGGCCCAATAGCCAGATTCGTAAATGATCTGATTATCACCCTCCCAATCATTGCTGGACCAGATTGGAGAGATCACATGGTGGTGCCTATGCCCCTCGGCAAGCCCGACAAAGTGGACCTTAAAACTCTTCGCATAGCCTTCTACACAGACAATGGTATCATGCCATCCACTACAGAAACTGTTGCTACTATAAAGAAAGCCGTCGACACATTGTCAGATGCATATTTAAGTGTGAAAAAAGATGTTCCCAAGGGCATCGACCAATCTTTCGAAATCTTCTTGGGTTTAGGAGCTGCAGATGGCGGTGTAACGGTGAACAAACTGCTCAAGAAAATTGGAACAGCCGAGATGCATCCGTGGTTACGAGCTCTTCTTGATTTCTACCATTCTTACTCTATGACCACGCCTGAATTCTCCAGTTTAATGTTGAAGTGGACTAGATTTAGAAACACGATGCTCTCTTTTATGGAGAAGTATGATGGAATCATCTGTCCTGCATGCGCTTTTCCTGCTCAACCTCACGGCACAACTTTGAGTTCTGAAAAGGTTCCCGCATTCAGCTATACTATGACATACAACTTGACTGGTTGGCCAAGTGTCGTTGTCCGGGGCGGAACATCACCAGACGGCTTGCCTATCGGTGTACAAATTGTTGCCCGTCCTTGGCGTGAGGACATAGCTCTTGCCATAGCAAAACATATCGAGACCGAACTGGGCGGCTGGCAACGTCCACTCTTCTAGATGAAAGACACACTCGCTTAACTCGCGCGACAAATCATTATTCTAGGGAGACAAAACATCAGGAGAATCGGATTTTTTGGCAGGAGTATGATATGATGAGTCTAAGAGATGTAGAAGAAGCAGGTAGGGCGATTAAGGGTTTCGTTAGGAAAACGCCTTTGAGAAGATCTCAGTTTTTAAGCAGCTTCTGTAGTGGAGAGGTACACCTAAAACTTGAAAACCAACAGATCACGAACTCCTTCAAAATAAGAGGTGCCCTTAATAAAATACTTCATTTGAATATTGAAGAAATAGAGCAGGGAGTTGTTACTGCTTCTGCAGGAAATCATGGCTTGGCAGTTGCCATTAGCGCTGAGAAGCTGAATATTCCCGTCAAAATAGTAGTCCCTAAAAGTACGCCGAAGATAAAAACTGACAAAATCAGGAAACACAATGTAAAACTGATTTTGTATGGAGATATTTATGACGAAGCTGAACGGAGAGCGATAGATCTTGCACGGAAAGATGGGTTGACTTATATCTCTCCTTATAACGACAGATTTGTTATTGCAGGGCAGGGAACAATCGGACTGGAAATTCTTGAAGATCTTCCCAGTGTCGATACAATAATAGTGCCTGTTGGCGCTGGAGGTTTGATTTCTGGAATAAGCTTAGCAGTGAAGAGAATTAAGCCACATGTACAGATCATAGGAGTCCAATCAGAAGCTTCACCAGTCATGTATGAATCTTTGAAAGCTGGTAGAATAGTTGATGCAAAGATGAACGATTCTATTGCGGACGGCTTATTTGGAGGTATCGAAAAAGAATCAATAACCTTCAAGATTGTTCAAGAACATGTTGATGAGCTCTTGTTGGTGAAAGAGAAGACGATAAGGAAAGCGATATTCTTGCTCTGGAAAAAGGAGAAGCAGATTTCGGAAGGAGCAGGTGCCGTTGCAATCGCCCCAGTAATAGAACATAAGCGTATGTTCACAGGGAAAACAACAGTTGCTGTGATAAGCGGAGGAAATATCGAAGAAAAACTGTTCCACCAAATACTTGCTTCAGAAACTATCGATAGGCACAGTTCTTTTAATGAAGAGACTGGCACACTCGCATAATAGTATCTAATGTAGGTCGGTTACACATTTTCCGTTCTTCAGTTTGAAGATTTTATGCTTCTTATTTGTCAGTAGAAAAAGAGGGAGTCATTGGCTTTCAAGTGGCACATACTTGTTTGGAGTTTTTGGCTTACGTCTTCGTTTGAGAATTACTGAGATTGCTGCGATGATTGCGATTATAAGAACCAATGTAAATATCAGGCCACCTATTCCATTAGGTGGATTGGATGTTATGCCGTCAGCGATTGCCAAGTATGCAGTGTGGGTGGGGTCGTGCTCTATTCTATAGCCGCTATATGTTGGATATGAGATTATGTAAAAGTAGTCAGCGTAGGTCATGTTGAGCAGTTGATTTTTGGCTTGTTCGTAGAGTGGCTCATCCATATGAGCTAGAGCCAGTGGAATATATCTCATTAGGAACGTGTGAATATGGAATATTGGATTTCTTGCGAACCCTTCTCTTTTGACCGTTCGTGTAATAGCGTCGTAGGTTCCACTCTCTCCAGAAGTATAGTTATGTAGTGTGTAAGTGTTCTTTGTGCCGAAATCCGTATCAAATATTCTTTCGCCATCTTCAGCAAACGTTGATACAGTGTCTTCGCTGACAAATAATTCGTTGTCGGTCGCATTTTGTCCCTTGACCCTGCTTTGTGTTGGATGGTCAAGTATTGCAGACGCTTGAAATTGTACAATGCTCATGCTAATACCATGTTTTTGCAGAAATTGGTAGATTGTTTCATTAGAGTAGCTTGACTTGTTCAGACGATAGCAGCCTGTGCTGTTATAGTGTACTATTACTGGAAAGACCCACCACCATTTGTCTACAACCCAAAGGTCAGTCATTCTTCCGATGACGTAATTGCTCATGATCACTGCAGTATTATTGTCTGGATTGAAAATTAAGTCATATGTGAAAGTTAATTCATCGTAAACGCTGACGGCAACTGGCACACTGTTGTATGACGCGTTTCCCGGATCTAAGTTGACGCGCCACCATATGGCTGTGAGGTTTGTGTAACTCATTCCCCACCGCCATGTGTTGTTGTCTGGATGTGTAAGCGGAATAATTGTCGTTCTACTGGTTAGAGCCGGTGAATCTGTCGATATCAGATTGGTTAGGTCAAAACCCATGCTGAATGATGCGTACAGAGTGTCATTCTTATCCGGTGAATCAGAATAAATGGAGTTTTCAGTTTCATTATATGCTAGCAACATCAGGTAAGAAGAAGCAGTCACAACATCTCTGCTCTGGTTTTCTGTTTTGTAATGCATCATGAATGTTTGAATAGGCAATGTTACAGTTAGCTTTCCAAGACCCATCGTTATGTTTGACAAGCCTGCGTAAAGCATCTGTAATCCAAGATAATTTACATAATTCATGTAGAGATACGCGTGTGCTCCTGCAGGTGGACGAGGTTTACCATGAGTAGAAGCATAAACATCCACATACTCCAAGTAGTCAATGACTTTTGACCAACTTTCTTCCTCGAAGTCGTCAGGCATCAAATAGTCCACTGCAAAAATTGGCACAATCATAGAGATTGTTAAAGCAAAGATCATGAGTGAAGCCAATATGTCATAATTCCTTCTTAACATTGTAGCACCTGCTTTGCTCTAAAAACTCATAGCAGCCACATTAAGCTTGTGAACTGCCAATAAATATCTTGAAGATTCACAACATGAAATGAAAGTTGTGTATTGAAAACTCTTCTTCTTTCAATTATTCCTATAATTTAAAAATGTTTCGACTCTTGAGAAACTGTGGATGCAACAAGCTTATATGTGCTTGTTTGTGAGTGCCTGCGAATCATTCGCATTCATTTAGATGCGAAGACTGAGGGACAAAGTTTATTCAATATGCATGTTTCGCACTTGGGCTTCCTTGCCATGCAGATTCTTCTGCCATGAAATATAAGTAAATCCGTAATCTTCATCCATTTCTCCTTCGGAACAATTTCCATCAAGTCCCTCTCTATCTTGCGGGGTTCTGTGTGACTTGTAAGCCCTAATCTTTTGGCAACTCTCCGAACATGAGTATCGACAGCTATTCCCTCGATAACGCCATAAGCCTTTGACAAGACAATATTGGCAGTCTTTCTGCCAACGCCTGGAAGCTCGATCATCTGCTCCATCTTTTCTGGAACTTGCGAGTTGAATCTCTCAATCAGGATTTGACAGCATCTCTTGATGTTTTTCGCTTTATTTCTGTAAAAACCTGTTGATCGGATGTCTTGTTCAAGTTCATCCAAATTTGCATTAGCGAAATCTTCTACCTTCCGGTATTTATTGAAGAGAGTTTTGGTCACGATATTCACTCTCTTATCAGTGCATTGCGCTGAAAGAATTGTGGCCACCAAAAGTTCCAGAGGATTTGTATATTTCAAGGCTATTTTAACATCTGGATAATCCCTCTCCAATAACTCGACTATTTCTAACACTTTAGTCTCAGCACTGAGTTTCGTCTCAGTTTCAATTTTTGCGTGTGGTCTAACCTTTTTAGTTTTCATTACTGTTAACTAGATGAATTCATCGACTAAAAATTTTGGGCATATGAATCTGCAGTAGGAGTACTGAGTCAGAAATTTCAGTTTTAAATGTGCTTCTGACAAGTGCACGCTGTGACTAACTGGCTATTCAGTGCAGTTTCAAATGCAGTTATGTGATATCAAGAGTAATATTGTTAGTGCACGCTCAGAAATTGCCCAAGCTTCCAATCTTTACAACGTTTGTACAAGGTTCAAAAAACGAATGATTGTTTTGAAGCAGATAATCATAATTGGTGTCTATTGCACCAACGTTTATATTCTGTAAATTGCATATATTTATAGAGGATTTTATTTTGAATAATACGAAAAGAATCAAGCTTCAAAACTATAGCATCAAAGCATGCAGAGAAGGAGAAATGAGGCATAAGCAATGAGCAGTAAAACAATAATGTGGACACTAATCCTCCTTCTAATGTTAGCCACATGCCTACAATCCGGTATGTCCCTTCAGATAGACAATGAGAACGTAGCCACACTAAACAAAAATGCCACATTATTATCGGCATCAACCGCTATCCACAGTAGTGGATTACCAAAGGTAGATGAGATATACTTTAAGGCTTATCCTGGCGCTCTTCCAGAAACTATCGTGGATGAGTTCATTTCTGGGGAAATTGATTGGATGGGGGGTCCAGCCAGAAGCGATTTGTATCAATTGGTTGTGGATGCAGGACACAAAGTGTCTGAGTTGTGTCCAATGGCGGAATTCTCGTTCTTTCCAATAAACTGTCGAGACTATAAACTTGCTAGTGGAAATCCAAATGCGCCTTTGAATGATAGTAACTGGAGACTAGCCTTGTCATATGTTTATGGTGTGGATGATAAGCAAGCTGACATCTACGGCTATTACGGTGTTCCATGGAATTATGCTTTGGACAATCCTGTGCCTCCTGCTCAAGAACCATGGTACGACGCTTCAGTTGTGATGCCAGACACTGACAATGAAACCGCGTGGAGCATCCTCTCAAGTGCTGGTTACACAGTTCAAGATTATGATGGGCAGCCTTGGTTGCATAGAAACGGCATACCTGTGAGGCCTCCGGATGGACCTAACAATGGAAAGATAACGCTTCTCTATAGTGGTGGCACATGGGTTCCCGATGGGCCTGGGGGTGGAATGCGTGATAATTGGAACGCTTTCATCCAAGACTACTTAAACGCCGACGGTCCACTCATGGGAATAGCTCCAACAGACTTCATGACTATGGTTACTGAGCTTATGTCTACCCGCGACTATGACATAGTTGGTATAGGCCTCAACAGATTGGGAAGGTATGTAGATTGGATCTGCGACTTATGCCACTCAGACAACGATGTCGATTGGGGATGGAACTTTTTTGGAATCCGCGACGACGATTTTGACAGATGGAGCGAGATCATGATGGCGAGTATAGATGAGGATGAGGTTATTGAGGCTACGGAGAACTTCACAAGGAAATTCATTAATGAACTTATGCCTTGGATGCCTGTAATCACGGGTTCAGAATTCTGTACGACGGCTAGGGATGAGCGGGGAGATCTGACTAATGTTGTTCCTATGGATAATTATGGTCCTACGAATGATTGGAGTTACATGACAATTCATTGGAAAGGCGAACCAAATGTAACATGGCCGGGTGGCACTGTTACGGTGGCTATGGGGGATGAACCTCACAGTTTGAATCCTTGGGATGAAGATACTCGATATGGTTGGCAGATTATGGACAGGGCCTTAGTTGGTCTTACTATGGTTGAACCTGAGAATTTGAGGAATATTCCTTTTGTCGCTACAGACTGGGAGATTTCACATTTAGTGTCTGTGCCTGAGCTTAACATAGTTGATGGTTGTCGTGTTACGTTTTGGCTTAGGCAGGATGTTATGTGGCATGACGGGGAACCTGTGACGGCTCATGACTGTGTTGCTAACATGAAGTTCCTGAGGGAATATAAGCCTGGAAGATACTCAAACACTTGGAAACACCTAGTGTACGAGGAGGCTGATGGACCATACAAGTTCTCAGTGTATTTCAATGAGTCAAGCCTGAGGTATGTTGATTTCGTGGCGGGGGCAGCTCTCTTAGCTCCTGAACACATAATTGAAGAGATTGAAGGGTACTGGGAGGATTGGGAACCATGCTTCACATCTTATGAGGATCTCGGCATTGGGTCTCCGCCAGCCGAATATCCCTTCATGAAGCAGTTGGTTGGCTGTGGACCTTTCGTCTTCGACTACTATGTCAGAGAGACAGGTATTGGCCATGTAGCCAGATTCAATGATTTCTTCGTGAATGCTCCAGTAATAGGTTCCGTGGTGGGTGAATGGCGAATCAGCTCAGAAGCGAGTTACTCGTATAAGCCCTTGGTGCAGAATGTAGCAGCTATGGAAGCGAATGAGAATGGAACATTCACCGATGTGACTGTAGATGTGAAGATATACGAGGACGGCGTATTCGCTCATGAAATAGATGGATTACATTTAGGTTCATGGAATTGTACATACCTAGACACTTACATGATGGAAGATGTATCCTTTGGACCACATACCATCACAATTGAAGTTTACGGTCATAACGACTCAAGCTTGCTCCACAGTTACACTCACACGTTCGCAGCACCAATAGACGAAGACCTCACCACCGTCACAGGAGAGATAATTGACTTCGAAGTTGACATGCGAGATATAGGAATAGCAGCAAGAGCCTTTGGTAGCTATCCAGATCATCCAAGATGGGATCCCATCTGTGACATAAACGACGACTACGAAGTCGACATAACAGACCTCGTCAGCATCGCCAGGAAATTTGGCTGGCACTACTAAACCTTAATACTTACACAGGAGCATGAAAAATCACTCATCTCGTGCGCACTATTAATACTCGGACTTAACAGAGCCTCTCTATTTCTAATAGGGATTAAGATATGTATGGTTACTAGATAGATCCTACAAAATCACAATACGCGCTTAAACATCCACAGAATGCTTCATATTTTTAATGTTTCCTTGAGTGCTTTCTCTACTTCTTCTCGTATTATGAAGCCGCCTATATGGAGTATCGGTTCGTTTATTTCTGGGTCTATGCTCATTGTTGCTGTGCATGGATAGGAGTGATGGGCTTTTGCAACTGCGTCATAGAGAATTTCCCTTTCTATTGCTATTCCCGCCAATTTTCTTGCCACATACCATGTGGATCCGCATGGAGCGCTTCGTTTTACAACTGTGGAATCTATTACTTCGTGTTTTCCTTTTGTCACAGTGGAAATTTCTAATGAGGGTCTTCCTACTTTCAATTGGGTTACAAAATCTGAGATTGTTGGTTTATCTTCTGCAATTTCTAGTGAGCAGAAAGGCTTTGGGAACGCATTTTCTAACGCTAGTTCTTGACATATTTCTGCTGTCTGTTTCCTTAGGCCAGCTGGAACTTCAACGAAATCTTCTATTGGTACAATCAATCCTTTCATCCCGACTCTTTGAATGTGGCTTGGCAGTTCCAATAACAAGTCTTTATGTAGTCCTGATGCTACGCATAGGTCGGCCTTCGGAATTTTCTTAGGCATATATTTTTCTGGATGATCTATAAAGGCTGGCAGTTTCGATGGATTTGGCAGCTCTATTGCAGCTCGAATATTGCGGACATAAGAATAAACACTGTATTTACAGTTATCACAGTAGAGATCGCATGATTTGCAGAAGCTTGGATCGTTTATCAAATTCCTTATCACACGTTCTGCATATTCTCCACTGTAAATGAATACCACCGTCAATTCTTTTCTGTTTTTGGGGGATTTCAAATCTAACCACTCAAACTAGTTATGAAAAAAATCATTTTAGTATCTTCCCGGTTTCCATGTGCCACAAGTACAAGTCTAACTCTGCCATGTTGAGAGTTGAGTTTCTTGCGATTTTCCTCAGTGATTCTTCAATTTTTAAGTATCTTTTTTTCGATAACACCTTTGGCTTCTCAACTATTTTGTGTTTTGTTAAGACGTTAATTATGTGAAAATCTATGATGGCGAAATCTGTGTAACCTATATTTCTAAGGAAATGACTTGCTTCTTTGTAGCCAATTCCTTTTACATTCTTGACTAACCATTCTCTTAACTCGTACTCATCGTTGAAGCTTGTAAGAATGTCTTTTAGCGAGTCTTTGTATTTCCTTGCGTCCACGATATATCTTGCTCTCATATTAGGAAAGCGGTGGCCTAATTTCTTTAGTTTTTTTGCTAAGGCAGATTCTGGAAGAGTTAGAATTTCGTTTTCTAATTCACTCTGAATTTCTATGCATTTCGCAGCAGTGGAATGTGCAGTTAGGATGCAGAAGCAGAGTTCTTCAAATATTCTATCACTTGATGCGTTGCCAAGTTTTTTGAATTCTCTAAGGCGATCATCTACTATGTTTTTTACATTGCTGCTCTTCAGGTTTTGAATAGATTCCAATAATCTTTTCATTGTATCCGTCTACCAATACTTGGGGGAAATACTCAAATAAATACTTCATAGATTTTCCAGTTATAAGAAAACATGTGAGACTCTTGTGTGAGTTAATTATTTTTGTTAAAGATTTTATATTATGTTGCATATTGACCTTATTCTCTGCTGTGAGAATATAGAGTGGAGTTTGGAATGAATAATAGTGGGTCTGTGTGTGTGAATTTATGGTTGATGGAGATTTTAAGTCTAGGCTGCTCTTTTTATGTGTCTCTCATACTTTGCTTCATGTCTATTCAAATCTTCCGCTTGCTCTTCTACCTATTTTGATTAATGAATTCGGATTACCTGTTCTCATTGTAGGTATTATCGTTTCTATTCCTCGAGTTTTTTCGTTGGTTTTTTCAATTCCAAGTGGTCTACTTGCTGATCGTTTAGGTCCTACCAGGCTTATTTCTTTCAGTTTGTTTCTGGAAGTATGTGCAGCTTCTTTGGTCATACTATATCCTACTATTGAAGCCATCATCCTATGTTTTTCTTTGACTTCTTTGGCATCGACGTTTTATCATCCGCCGGCTTTAAGTGCAACCACCAACATTTTACCTATGGATTTTCAGAGCAGAGGGCTAGGTTTCCATGGAGCAAGCGGTACTCTTGGGATTGCCATCGGTCCTATCACATTGGGACTTGTTTTAAACTGGCTTGGCTGGAGACATGTTTACCTCGTTTGGATCATACCAATATTCGTTATTGCAGTTGTGGCATTTTTCGCGAATGTAAGTGAGTATTCTCATGAGAAGCATGATGCGAGTGAAGGAAAAACTCTGGCTACTCCATTAAGAGATGTCTTGTCTGTTACTTTCTTGTTTCTGTTTCTGTTAATGCTTTTCAGAAGTGCTGCTGGTGAAACTATTTCAACATATTTGACAACATATCTTACTGAAAGTAAGGGGTTAGATGCTGGTTTAGCTAGTATCATTTTCGGTTCGAGTCCTCTAATTGGCTTAACAAGCGTTATTATAGGCGGTTATGCCGGAGATAAATTGGGATGGAAAAAATCCTTAACATCTATTATTTCAATTGCGATTATTGCTTTGTTCTGTGTGTTCGTTTCAATCTCAACAATTCAGACTGTACTGTTCTATCTTGTTTACGGTTTTTTCAATATTATGACTATGCCCGTCACCACTTCGTTGGTGGCGAAAATTGTGCCGCCGAAGTCAAGGGGAACTGCTTACAGCCTACAATTTATCCCTATGAGTATTGTAGGAATAGTGATGCCGATAATGCTGTCTATATTGATTAATCTGTATGAAATTTGGATAATCTTTCCAATAGCAATAGGCCTCTACACTATTGCTCTAATTATCACCCAAATTTTGGCAACGTAATCAATTAAGGCATAGGTAGCCTGCACATCATCAGGGTTATTGTTAAAACATTATTGATAAGATCTTTTATTCTAGAGTTTTTGTTTTAGAGCTTTGATGCTGTACATTAGGGGAAGATCGTAACCCGGGAGTCTAGCGTATCCATCTTCACCTGTCTCCATGAACGCCAATTGTTGGCTGTTCACACTGAAAGCATACTCATTAAATTCTATTATGGTGAGTCCTGCTTTGATGAGACTATTGATAACCATGCTAAGGGGGTGTGCCCACTCGTAGTCTCCTTTGTTCTCCAATTTGGCGTTAGTAGCGGCATAGGATCCATCTGCATCGTAATAATTCGGCTCCTCACTATGCCAGTAGCTTTCAATTATCTTAAGCTCAGAAGGATGCTCATCATCGAAGACCCACATGAATGGATGAAACTCAACTAAGAAGAAGATTCCTTGAGGCTTAAGAAATCGTGCAACGATTTGAGCCCATGTCTCCATATCATGAAGCCAACAGAGCACTCCATAACTAGTATACACAATATCAAACTGTCTATCCAAGCGTTGAGGAAGATCATAAATGTTACAGCATAAGAACTCAGCTTCTAACCCAGTCTTAATTACAAGTTTACGCGCAAGCTCTATCGCAGTGTCACTGAAGTCTACACCAGTTACTTGGGCACCCAAACGAGCCCAACTGAGAGTGTCCAAGCCAAAGTGGCATTGCAGATGTAGAAGGCTTTTCTCATCGACATCGCCTAACGCCTCAATCTCCAGGGTGTGAAGACTAGTGTCGCCGTTGAGGAAACCTTCCAGATTATATTCCTCAGAACTTGCATGAATAGCCACAAGCTCGTTCCACCGCTTAAGATTAGTCTCATAGTATTTCTCTAACATAGTTATCACTTTTCAAAGGAAATACGCCTATCATTGATTTATACATTAACTCGATAACTTGCTGCTGCTCCTCTAAGCGTGCGCTCGTTGCCTAGGAAGCAGAAGATATTCTATCTTTTTTGATGGTGTGTGATCAGAAAAATGGGAAGATTAGTAGGAATTTTGCGTGAAGAACTTATTTCTTGATGGTAACGGATCTTCCGTTACTGGTGCAGATCACTTCGCCTGGGATTTTTAGAACGACTTTGTTTCCTTTGGACACAAAGACTAGTTTGGTTCCTTTGTAGACGATCTTAGAATCTTTGGCGACAAGAAGGTCCAACTTATTGTTTTCATTTGGGAAGGCGAAGACTAGGCCGCGACCCTCAAAAGTGTTTTCATGACTATTCAGTTTTCTTTCGAAAAACAGGTTGCACAAGCTTTCAGCTTTGTCTAAGAGTTCTTGTGAGTTTTTGTAACCCTTTCTTGTCAAGTCTTCTTCGGTTGCTTTTGTAAGATTTTTTTGTAGGTCTTCTGTGACTCCTAGCATTAGAAAAGGTTCGTTTAACATGTTTTCAAGGGATTTTCCGATGGCTCCTTCTTCTGTTTCGACTATTGTATCAATAAGTAATTTGCCTTGTCCGTGGAAAACGTAGCCTTTCCGTTTATCGTTTAGCATGATTGGGGTAGCTAATGTGTTCTTGTCGATTTCTAAGATTCCGGTTTCTGTTTGCCATAGTCTGATGATTTCAGTTGATTTTGAAATTGTGTCGTCAAGCTTGTATTCTTTCCAAGTCATTCTTTGTCCCTTCTTTCAAGAAACTTGGTGACTCGTTTTGCCATTTTATATGTGGTTCTTCCTGGTATAGTGATAAGATAGCGTCCCCTGACTTTTTCTTGTACGACTAGTCCTGCCTCTTCAAGTACTTTGAGATGGCTCGAAAGTGTGCTTGTAGTGATCTCTGGAAGCTTCTCTTGCAGCTCGTTGATGTATTTTCCACCACTCATAAGCTCATATAATACTCCTAGCCTGTGTTCGTGACCTAAGGCGCTCATGACTTCCGCTACTTCAGGGAAGTTGGCTTTCAATTCTTCATCTCTTCTGTGTCGTTTCTTTTTCCTCAGAATTCTGACACCTTTAGGGCCGATGAATATGGATTTCTCTAGTTCGCCGTGTATGCCCTCGGCAACACCTTCCATGACGTCTTCGACATAGTCGCCGACACGGTCACCAATGTCTATGTATATGCCGCGGCCTTTTCTTCGTTTGATTTCCATAACATCTCTAAGCTGTTCCTTCAAGCTGACCATTTCTTCCTTGAGTTTCTCCATTTCTTCTTTCAAGTTTTCAGACAATTTGATTTTCATCCTCCTTAACTTCACGTTTGGCATATCTAATTAGATAATTATCTAATAGAAATCGACAAATATAAATCTTGCGCGCGCGCTACGAGGAAGAGATTGCTCTCATTCTTGGAAAAGCAAATCTTGAGATGAACATCTTTGATATTATAG
>Ga0209636_10001707_pt1 | contig 22206 bp, 15 predicted proteins | sample DeeMarSWOR152_54_FD_187464 | JGI IMG/M metagenome (GOLD analysis project Ga0209636, IMG submission 187464) | Marine sediment microbial communities from White Oak River estuary, North Carolina - WOR-1-52-54 (SPAdes) (version 2) | ecosystem: Environmental > Aquatic > Marine > Intertidal zone >...
AAGAAAATACTGAGATGGAATACATTTTTAAGATTTTACGGTTCGATCCTTTAAAAGACAAATCCCCCTATTTTCAGGAATTTATCTACCCGAGTGAAGAACCAAAATCTGTCCTGGAAGCCCTGATGGATATTCGGAATGAACAGGACTGTACTCTTTCTTTCAGGTATAGTTGCCGGGAGGCTATCTGCGGCTCTTGTGGCATGGTGATCAATGGGAACTTTGACTTGGCCTGCCGGACTATGCTTGAATCTCTTGGGTCAGAACGGATTATCATCGAGCCTCTGCCCAATCTAGAGATTCAGAAAGACCTGGTGGTGGATATGGAGCCTTTTTGGGAAGCTCTGCGAAAAATTGAACCCTTTCTCCATCCTCAAAAGGATATATTAGAAAAAGGCCATAGGATTGAAGAGAGAGAAATGGAGAAGATATTCCAGTTTATCAACTGCATTTTATGCGGGTGTTGTTACAGCGCTTGTCCAGTGGTTTCAAGAGATGAGAAGTATCTGGGACCCGCATCCTTGGCCAAGCTTTACCGCCTGGTTAAGGACCCAAGAGATAAGAGGTCCTTTTCGAACTGGTCGAGGATCAACACCGAGGGGGGAGCTTGGGGTTGTGATACAATATTCAAGTGCAATGAGGTTTGTCCCAAAGACGTGAGGCCTGCAGACGGAATTGAAGCCTTGAGAAGAAAATTGGTTGTCGAAAAGATCAAAAGAATTTTTGGTTTTAAAAGATGAAACTCAAGCATTCACTTTTCTCCCGGCGCCAGTTTCTTAACGGCCTCCTCGGAGGCTGGCTTGGAGCTCTGGCGGCCTCTTTTCTGTATCCAATGGTTAAGTTTATTTTCCCCCCGTACAGAGAACCAGACAAGGTCGTTCTCTCCTTTTCAGATTATCAGGATATGGAGCCTAATTCTGTTCGGAATTTCTCTTGGGGGACCAAGCCCGGCCTTATAAAGAAGAACGACAATGGAACCTATTTTGCCTTCGTGGCTGTCTGCACTCACCTGGATTGTAATGTGGTCTATCTAACTGAACAGAGAAAATTCTTTTGTGCCTGCCACGAGGGCTGGTATGATGAGAATGGTTTAAATATCGGAGGACCTCCTCCCCGCCCTCTCCGTCAGTTAATCGTTGAAATAGAGGGGGAAAACATCATCGTCAAGAGAGAAGGTGTCGAGTGAATCTCAAAGCTGTAATAACCGGAATACAAGCCTGGTTTGATGACCGCTTTGGCCTTTCCCAAATATTCAAATTCCTGAGAGAGAAAGAGGTTCCGCAGCACAAGCACACGATTTGGTACTACACCGGAAGCGCCATTCTGCTCTTTTTTGGCATTCAGGTGATCACTGGGTTTATGCTCGTTTTCTATTATAAGCCTACTCTAGAAGAGGCAAACAAAAGCATTGCCCGGATCATGACCGAAGCTCCTCTCGGCTGGATTATCAGATCAGTGCACTTCTGGTCAGCTTCTTTCATGATAGCCATCGTTTTTATTCATCTCTTCAGTATCTGGATTACCAAATCCTATCGCAAGCCCAGAGAGGCCACGTGGATGAGCGGGGTTTTTCTTCTGGTAATTTCTCTAGCCTTCGGGTTTACAGGCTATCTTCTGCCCTGGGATGCCCTTTCTCTTTCCGCTACAAAAGTGGGGACAGATATTCCCCGCTCTATTCCAGTAGTTGGAATCTGGATCACCAAGCTCCTGCGTGGAGGCGAGGACGTCACTGGAGACACTCTCACCCGTTTTTTTGGTTTCCATGTATGTATCCTTCCTGTTTTTATTTTTATCCTTCTGGGCTTTCATATCTATTTCATCCAGAAGCAGGGTATGAGCCTTCCAGTGGATGTTGAGAATAGAAATGAAGACGTCAACTCGCTTCCTTTTTGGCCGAACTTTGTTTATCGAGAGATGATCGTCTGGTTGCTGCTTGTTGGAATTCTGGTGACTATAGCCATTTTTCTCCCGCCTTCTCTGGATAAAGCCGCTGATTTGATGGCGCCTGCGCCTGAAGGAATCAAGCCCGAGTGGTATTTTCTTTTCTTGTTCCAGATCTTGAAAATCTTTCCAGCTAAAATACTCTTTATAAACGGAGATACGCTCGCCGTGTTGCTATTCGCTGTGGCCTTCATCCTATTCTTTTTCCTCCCTTTTATTGATAATAAGCCAGCAGAGAGGAAGGGCAAAATCATAACTGTTATCGCTTATGTGGTTATAGTTTTTGCAGTGGTCATGACGGTCTGGAGTCTTTTATGATGAGAAGCAGGAGAATTGCTTTATCCCTGTTGTTGACCTGCTCTCTTGCCTTTTTCTTCATGAATTCAGGGTTTGGCCAGCAAGTTGGGAGTGATGAGCAGCGGTCAACAGAGGAAAAGAAAGAAATTGTCACTCAAACCGAAACTGAGAAAGAAAAGCTCATTCCCTCCCCGAAGAATATCAAAGAAGGAACAGCTATTTATGTATTCGTTGGCTGGATGTGGCTATCCATATTTGTTCTTATCTATATTCTTAGACTAAAAATAAAGGAAATCGACCGGCTCTATAAAATTAAATTCTTCTCGGCTAAGAGAGAATAAATACGTTAAGAAATATCCCACCAAGATTCAATCGAGTTATCTTTTATTCTTATGCTAAAGAATATCTAACGTATACACCTTTAATTCACTCTCAAAATGAACTGAAATGCACGAATTAAAAAGTGAAATGAGCTGGGAATTTTTCTTATTCCCTTCGTCATATTTATTGATAATGATGAATCAAAAGCAGTCAAGAAAATCAGCTAAAAAACATAAAGAACTTGGTCACAGGAGACGCCTCAGAGAGAAATTCTTGAACGGTGGATTGGATGGATTTTTAGATTATGAGATTGTGGAGCTTCTTTTGACCCTCGGGAGTCCGCGGAAGGATTGTAAGCAACAGGCCAAAGAGGCTTTAAGAAAATTTAAAACTTTGGGAGGAGTCTTGGAGGCTTCTGAGGAAAGGTTGCAGGAGATTAAAGGCCTTGGTCCCCATAATATTTTCGGTCTTAGGTTCGTGCAGGAGATTTCACGCTGCTTTCTCAAGTCTCGGATGATGAGCCGGCCCGTCTGCCGCTGCTCCCGGGAAGTTTTTGATTACCTTTACCATTCTCTTCGGGATTCAAAAAAAGAAAAATTCAAAGTGATTTTTCTTGATACAAAAAATCAGATTCTGGAAGAAAAAACTGTGGTGGAAGGAACAGTGGACTCGAGTGCTGTTTATCCCAGAGAGATAATCAAAGAGGCCATAAGGTACGATGCTTCTTCTCTAATTTTTGTTCACAATCATCCCTCCGGCGACCCAGGGCCTTCCGAGAGTGATAAGGAGATTACGAGAGAGCTGGTTTTTGCTGCCAGTATCATGCAGATAAAAGTCCTGGATCATATCATTATCGGCGACAACCGTTACTACAGTTTTGCCGATGAGGCGTTGATCGAAGAATTTGAGGCGATGTTTCACAATTTAAAAAAAGGAATTTAACTCTGTTATGCCAGGCTTGATTTCAACGGAGAATTAAAGGTAAACTCTCGGGAGGGAGGTCCACATGGCCAATGACAGGGAAATTGCGAGTAAAGTCAAACTTAAGCCCATCGAGGAAATCGCTGAAAAACTTGGCATCGGCGCAGAGAATTTGGAGAAATATGGTCAATATAAGGCCAAGATTCTGCTAACAGAAAGCTATCAAAAGGGAAAGCGGAAGGGAAAGTTGATCATGGTCACAGCTATGACTCCCACTCCAGCCGGAGAAGGCAAGACCACCACTTCCATCGGGCTGGCTGATGCTCTGAGCCAGTTGAAGAAGAAAACAGCTGTGGCCCTTAGAGAACCTTCCTTGGGCCCTGTGTTCGGGATGAAGGGAGGAGCCACAGGAGGGGGTTATGCCCAGGTTGCCCCTCGAGAGGAGATAAACCTCCATTTTACGGGTGATATTCACGCGGTGACCGCTGCCCATAACCTTTTGGCTGCCATGGTTGACAATCGCATCCATTTTGATGGAGCCTGTGGACTGTTAGATAGTAGGAATGTCTCCTGGAAGAGGGTTATGGACATGGATGATCGGGTGCTTCGAGAAGTTGTGGTAGGCATAGGAGGGCCTCTTCGAGGCTTGGCTCGAGAGACAGGCTTTGATATAACAGCTGCTTCTGAAATCATGGCTATATTGTGCTTGGCCAAGGATTTAGATGATCTGAAAGAAAGGCTGGGAAATATATTTATCGGCTATTCGCCTGATAAGGAGCTTGTGTTCGCTCGCGACCTGAAGGCTGTGGGAGCCATGGCAGCACTGCTCAAAGATGCAATCAAACCTAACCTGGTCCAGACTTTGGAAGGAACACCGGCTTTAATTCACGGCGGTCCCTTTGCCAATATTGCCCATGGAACCAATTCCATCATGGCGACTAAAATAGCCTTGAATCTGGCAGATTTTGTGGTGACAGAAACAGGTTTTGCTTCTGATTTGGGAGCAGAAAAATTTTTCGATATCGTAGTCAGAACAGGCTATATTCCTCCTCCGGAGGCCTGCGTTTTGGTGGCCACTATCCGGGCCCTCAAGCTCCACGGAGGAGTAAAGCTGGATGAAGTTCAGGAAGAAAACGTTGTGGCTGTGGAAAAAGGATTCCAAAACCTTCAGAAACACATTGAGAATCTCAGAATATTCGGTGTTCCCTTTGTGGTGGCCTTGAACTGTTTTTCCACAGATACAAAGGGGGAGAGAGAAAGGTTCATTCAGTTATGCCAGGAGGAAAAAGCAAGAATGGCCCTGAGCAATGTGTGGGCAGAAGGTGGAAAGGGTGGAACAGAATTAGCCCAAGAAGTCTTGAAGGCCATGAAGGAGGATGAGAACAACTTTGAATTTCTCTATCCTTCCGAGATTTCCCTGCTTGGAAAAATAGAGACAGTGGCGAAGAAAATATACGGTGCTGATGCTGTTGCCATGGAAGGAAAAATCAAAAGGAGAATTCTGAGGATAGAAAAGAACGGATTCGGACATCTCCCGGTTTGCATAGCCAAGACTCAATATTCACTCTCCGATGATGATGAGGCTTTGGGAAGACCACGGGATTTTACGCTTATCGTTACCGATGCTTCCTTGAGTTCAGGAGCTGGTTTTGTGGTGATCTACTGCGGCGATATCATGACAATGCCAGGGCTTCCCAAGTCGCCGGCTGCGGAGATAATAAATCTTAATGAAGAAGGAGAAATAACCGGGCTTTCCTGAGCTTGATAAGGCGTATTCTGGCTTCATTTTCTTTTTCCATTTTGTGTTTAAGCGTGATTTTTGTCTAGAAATTTTAGGTGGAAATCCCCTTAAAAAATTTAAAAAAGCAGACTTGGGAGACGGGTTTACACCTTCCTTGAATTGTGATAAGAATTAGGTGCATTTGTACAAAATTAGACTGAAAGGAATCATAAATGTGCGAATTGAGAGATGCTTTTATCGTTAGCGCAGCCCGCATAGCGGTCGGGAGCTTCTTAGGGACACTTAAGGACTTCACAGCGCCTGAATTAGGTGGTTTTGCGATTAAAGAAGCCATAAAGAGGGCAGGCCTTAAAGGAGAAGATGTTGAAGAAGTCATCATGGGGAATGTGGTTTCAGCAGGAATAGGGCAGGCTCCGGCCAAACAAGCAGCCGTTAAGGGAGGAGTTCCTTACACCGTGAGCTGTTTTGCAGTGAATAAAGTCTGCGGTTCAGCCCTGAAAGCTGTGGCTTTGGCTGCTCAGGTTATCCAACTGGAAGAAAAAAACATCGTTGTTGCTGGAGGAATGGAGAGCATGAGCAAAGCGCCTCATCTCCTCTGGCGAGTGAGAGAAGGAGTGAAATTTGGAGACCTAAAGTTGAAAGACTCCATGATTCTGGATGGCCTCTGGTGCGCCTTCGATGATTTTCACATGGGCATGACTGGAGAAATCGTGGCCGAAAAATTCGGTGCGACCCGGGAAGAGCAGGACGAATACGCGTACAGCAGCCACCAGAAGGCGATTCATGCCATAGAGAAGGGTTATTTCAAGGATGAGATTGTTCCCTTAGAAATTCCCCAGAGAAAAGGAGAGTCCATAGTTTTTGAGGTGGATGAAGGACCGCGAAAGGACACAACTTTGGAGAGACTGGCAAGGCTCAAACCTGTCTTCAAGAAAAATGGGACAGTTACAGCCGGGAATGCGTCTACTCTAAATGATGGAGGTGCGGCAGTCGTGGTGGCATCTGAAGAAGCGATAAAAGACAGAGGATTAAGTCCCCTGGCTCGAATTTTAGGCACGACCACTAACGCTGTCGAACCTTCTATGGTCATGTATGCTCCCAAGGGCGCTATCGAGAAACTGCTAGCCAATGTGGGCTGGAAGATTGAAGAGGTGGAACTATTTGAGATAAACGAGGCTTTTTCTTCCCAGTTGGTTGTTTTAATCAAAGAGCTGGGTCTGGATAGAGAGAAAGTCAACGTCCACGGAGGCGCGGTAGCCCTGGGCCATCCGATAGGTGCCACTGGAGCCAGGATTCTAACCACTTTGCTCTATGCTTTGAAGCACAGAAAAATGAAGAAGGGAGTGGCAGCGCTCTGCTTAGGGGGAGGAGACGCTGTAGCTATGGCCGTGGAAATGGTTTAGAGAAGGAGATACGATGGATATCGCAAAAATAGGAATAATAGGGGCTGGAACAATGGGAACTGGAATCACCCAGGTTGCAGCCGCATCAAGTTTCGAGGTCATTCTTTGTGACGTGGCTGAAGAATATCTTCAGAAATCATTTCAAATAATGGATAAGAGCTTATCCAAGCTCATTGAGAAAGGGAAGGTCGAGGAAGATAAGGAAGCGATATTGAGCCGAGTAAAGACAACTGTGAATTTGGCAGACCTTAAAGAAGTGCATATCGTCATCGAAGCTGTGTTAGAGGATTTTGATGTGAAAAAGAAAGTTTTAGAAGAAGTTGATGGTCTTCTTCCTCCTGAAGTGATCCTGACTTCCAATACCTCATCCATATCCATTACTCGATTGGCTTCTTTAACCAGCCGCCCCGAAAAATTCATGGGTATGCATTTTATGAATCCAGTGCCTTTGATGGCTCTGGTGGAGTTGATAAAAGGCATGGCCACTTCCGAGGATACTTTTAAGCAAGTCAAAGAGCTTGCTGAAAAATTGGGAAAGGTTCCAGTGGAATCCAATGATTTTCCGGGTTTTATAGCTAACCGGATCTTGCTTCCTATGATTAATGAAGCTGTCTATGCTTTAATGGAGGGAGTGGGGACTGCTGAAGCCATCGATACGGTGATGAAGCTGGGCATGAACCATCCTATGGGTCCTCTCGCTCTGGCAGACCTTATTGGCCTGGATGTCTGCCTTCATATCATGGAAGTTCTCTACGAGGGGTTCAAGGATTCGAAGTACAGGCCCTGTCCCCTGCTCAGAAAAATGGTTGAAGCAGGTTTTCTGGGTCGGAAAACAGGTAAAGGATTCTACGATTACGAGAAATGAGACGCGGTCAAGGCAAATTTTAAGATAGAATAGATAAAGATTTAAAATTAAAATAAAATTGAAGAAGTTGAGGGTCTCCTAAAAGAGATAAAATTATTGCCTTGAGGAGGTAACAATGAAAGAGGAAATCAAAGAGCAAAGGGATGCCTCGAGAAATCGAGCTATTGATGCTGCTCTTTCTCAGATAGAAAAGCAATTTGGAAAAGGCGCTGTGATGAAGCTGGGGCAGAAGGGAGTAGCAGTTAAGGTGCCAGCCATTCCAACCGGTTCAATAGCTTTTGACTTGAGTTTAGGCATAGGCGGATTTCCCCGAGGAAGAGTCGTAGAAGTGTTTGGCCCTGAAGCTACAGGCAAAACGACTCTGGTTCTTCATGTCATTGCCGAAGCGCAGAAGCGGGGGGGTCAGGCTGCTTTTATCGATGCCGAACACGCCATGGATCCTAGCTATGCAGCCAGTGTTGGGGTGGATGTGGATAATCTTCTCATTTCACAGCCTGATTATGGAGAACAGGCACTGGAGATCGCCGAAGTCCTGGTGAGGAGCGGAGCAGTGGACGTCATTGGCGTTGATTCGGTAGCCGCCCTTGTTCCAAAAGCCGAGCTGGAGGGAGAAATGGGAGATGCCCACATGGGTCTTCAGGCCCGGCTTATGTCTCAAGCTTTGAGAAAATTGACAGCCATTGTCAGCCGTTCCAAAACCTGTTTCATCTTTGTAAATCAGATTAGAGAGAAGATCGGTTTTTTCTTGGGAAGTCCGGAAACGACTACTGGAGGAAGGGCTTTGAAGTTTTACTCTTCAATGAGGATTGATATCAGAAGGATTGCGGCTTTAAAGGAGGGGGATAAAATCATTGGAAATAGGGTGAAGGTGAAGATAGTAAAAAACAAAGTAGCTCCTCCTTTTAAAGAGGCGCAATTCGATATTATTTATGGAGCGGGAATTTCCAAGGAAGGAGATTTGATCGATTGTGGTGTAGATGTAGGACTCATAGAAAAGAGCGGAACTTGGTACTCTTACGGAGGAGAGCGGCTTGGCCAGGGAAGAGAGGCTGTCAAAAGAGTCCTTAAAGAAAATATAGAACTTGCCGAGAAGCTGGAAAAAGAGATTCGTCAGCAAGTGGGACTCATTCCTGAGGAAAGGCCTGCAGAGAAATAGCCTTTTATCCACTACGACATCTTATCTGAAACCTATACTCTAACATGAAAAAATTCTTTATCAGGACTGCAATCGTTGTCCTGTCCGTTTTATTTACCTTTCTTGCCTTAGAGCTGATATTGAGAATGGTTTATAAGTTTAAGTTTTCTCCAAGAGGTATTGCTCCCCTCCCTATTGCGAAAACGTATAGATTATCAAAAAATAAACATTTGTTGTATGAGTTAATTCCAAATTCAAACGCAAGAATAGAGGGGATAGATTTTGAGATAAATGGTTGGGGGTTTAGAGATAATAAATACCAGAAAAGTAAGGGAAATAAAAAAAGGATAATATTTATCGGTGATTCTTTGACCTACGGCTGGCGTATTCATTTGAATGAAACCTATCATAAACGACTCGAAAGATTGCTCAATTCGGAAGGATATGGTGTAGAAGTGATGGGTATGGGAGTTGCAGGATACAATATTGTTCAAGAATATTATTTAATAAAAGAGAGAGCACTGGAGTTTAATCCAGATATGATCACTTTGCAAATATGCCCGAATGATTTTGAGCAAACAGTTAGCATAAAGAAATATCGAAAAGGCAAACACCTTGTACTTGTTCCCTACCATGACTTTTCTATTCCCTATGTCATAAAAAAAGGACGCATTACAGAATTCCTGATGAAATATTCACACCTTTATAAGTTTATTAATTTAAAGCTTTTTTGGCTGAAAAGAAAAAACGACAAAAATTACAATCCCGGTGAGGTCTTTTTGCTAGGTGAGGAGAAATCGTTTCGATATTTGAAGAAGATAAAAGATTTGCTCAAGAGAAAGAACATACAATTTTCAGCAGTAATATTCCCGGTCAGAAAGAGAAAAGATGCATATCCCTTTGCTTCACTCCATGAAGAGATCCATAACCGGCTCGAAGAATGGGAAGTTCCTTATCTTGATTTGTATGAAGATTTGAATATAAAAAACAGAGAAGTCATCTGGATAGGAAGGCTTCATCCAGATGCGAAAGGAAATGAGATCGCTGCCCAGAAAATTTTTAGTTTTATTGCTCCTCTGTTGTATGAAAATGATGAATAATCAGGGTAATTTTATTTCATCTTATTAAATTTTTCCTGTATAAATTTTCAAATTTTTTACTTGACTCCTCTCTTCAAGGGATTCTAATTTATCATTCAATGTTCTTCTTTAAAAAACGGGCGATATCTTCATGGGTAGCAAACCAGACCTTCTCATAGGAAAGGATGTGCTGGATGAGTTTTTCTAGCATGGCGATCCGGCTGCGGTGGCCGATGATTTTGGGATGCATGGTTAAGATGAAAAGGGTTTCTTCCTGGTAGGCTTTATCGAATTCAGCCGACCAGATGGATAATACATCCAGGGGAGCAATGTGGGGGCGAATGCTCGCATACCTGGAAAAGCCGAAATAGGGATAATCGTCTAGAAGCCATTCGACGGGGAGCTCAACTACCCCTGTGGGTTGGCCGTCTTCAAGTATCTCGTAAGGTCGGTCATCAGCCATGAGGCTGCTATCATAGAGCAGACCCAGTTCCCTGATGATTTTTAGGGTCGAAAGGCTGAAGTCCCAGGAAGGGGTGCGTATTCCAACCGGAGCCTTTCCCGTCATTTTCTTGAGAGTATTGTAAGATTTTTGCATTAGCTCTCTTTCTTCCTCCTCAGAAAGAAGGGAGTTCCGTTCGTGAATCCACCCGTGCATTCCGATCTCATGGCGCTCTTTGGCCATGATGGCGTTGATTTCTTCCTCATGAAGGATGGCACTCACTGCCGGGACAAAAAAGGAAGCAGGTATCCTGTATTGGTCTAAAAGAGCCAATATGCTGGGAATAGCCACCCGGGCGGAATATTCTCCCTGGGAGAAAAGACCAGGAGAAATGATTTTGTCTCTGAGGGCGTTTGTCTCAGCATCAAAATCAAAGGAAAGGCCAACAGCAACCTTGGCTCCTTCTGGCCAGCTCGAGGGAGTGAGGTTTTTTCCAGCCCGCACCTTCCCTACCATGGATATTACTTTTTCTAGACTCCATTCCCAGGGATTTTCTTCCTGTTTTTCGGCGCCTCCGAAGACAAGTAGGCTTAGGAAGAAGACGGGAATAAACATAACTCCAATGATTAAATATTTCTTCATTTTTCCCTCCTTAAATTGGGGTCGGACCAAGCCATCTCTTTTCTTATCAACGAGATATGCCCCATATATCCCAATTTTTTGCTCTTAAACTGTCATTTTTACCCCTGAAATCGTCAATCTAAGCTATCTTTGACTCCTCAGTCTTCTTTATCTCTTCGCGTCTGAAATGCGGAAACGATCGAGATTAGATTGGGTAACCGACAGCTGTCATATAGAGAACGCTCTCCTGCTCTCCTTCGATTTCAAGAATGGAGTTCACTTCTTCATCATAAAGCGCACCGATCTGACAGCTTCCCAGGCCTAAAGCCACGGCGGCCAAAGCGACATTTTGAGCAATATGCCCGGCATCGAGATACACGTAGCGATAAGCTCTTTGTTTGTACTTCCATTTTGACCTTTCGAAAACAGCTGTCCAGATAAAAATCACATTCGCTGTGGTCAAAAAGTCTTGGTCCAAGGCAGCCCGAGCCACAGTCGAGCGGAAATCTCCGAGCTGAAGTTGGCGCAACTCGTGATGAAGCACACCGTAATGGTAAATACCAGGTTCGATCCCCTCAATATTTTGGATCGAAAGGTAAGTCTCAATCGGATAAAGGGCTCCGGCAGAAGGCGCTGTCCTGAGTTCATAACCCATGTAGTCAGCAGTGATTCCCTGAGATGCCCAGAGGAGCTGGGAAAGATGGCTTTTATCCATGGGGTCATCACTAAAATTTCGAACGCTGCGACGCTCCTTTATCGCATCCCAAAGAGGCATGCCTCTCTGTTCCTCGGGAGGGTTCAATTTTATTCTTGGCGAAGAAGGATAATCTTTGTAAGTTTCAGGCTTGGCCTGCCAGAGGAGAGGGCCTCCGGAGAGTTTTCCACGGAGGTATTTGGTCTCTTTCTGAAAAATATCTCCTGATCCTTTCTTCATTTTGATTACTCCTTTTCTTGCTGGAGCTGAGCCAGTCTTGACCTGGCTATTTCGTTTTTAGGGTCAATCTTTAGGGCTTTCCTGAAGTATTCAATGGCTTTCATCGTTTCGCCTGTTTTTTGGAACAGATCGGCAAAGACTACAAGAAGTTGAGCATTTTTAGGAAAGAGTTCTGCTGCTATGTCTCCCAGACCAACGGCCTCTTTTATTTTCTTGGCTTCCTTCAGTTGTCTGGCATACCTGTAGAATTGATTTAGTCTGACTACCGGATGAAAGGGATCCAGGCTTCGAGCTTTTTGGAAGAGACGGCGCGCTTTCGCTGTGTCTCCGGTCCAAACTTTGGCGAAAGCAAGTGAGCTGTAAGGAACAGGGGAATTCGGGTAGAGATCCAGGCTGAGATCGAGGATTTTAAAAGTCCTTTCAGCCTCATTCTCTTCTAAAAATTGCTCTGCTGCTTTGGACAAATCATGACTGAAATCCTTGTAAACCTCAGCTCCTGAAAATATTTCCCTTAACTTGGGACCAACCTCATCAAAATGAGTATTGGGAGTGATAAACAAGCGGCGGAGAAAATCTGTCTGAGTGCCCAGCCAGTCTTCCTCCCAACGGGAAATGAGTCTGCTGAAATTCTTTTTGAACCGGAAGTTTTTGAGCTCGGGCGTTCTCTGGCTGAGGGAAATATAGTCATTAAAGAAACTTAAAGGCCCTTTTTGGTGGTACTCTTTAAGACCTTCCTTGCCCAGGGCCTTGTCCAGGACAGAAGCCATGAAAGAGCCAACTTTAGTCAAGGCTTGGCTAGAGATGGGATGAATTCCATCGTCAATTTTCTTTTTTGTCGCGTTGAGATTGTAATTCAGTGCTGCTTCGTTGACATGTTTCTTGAAAAAAGCAAAGGCTTCCTTAAGCTCCTTGTTATCTTTTGAGAGATGTATTCCATTCCAATCATAGAAGCTCTTTCCATAATTAAAAGTCCTAACACAGGCGTTTAATATATTCTGTTTTGTAATCAAAGGTGTGTAAGCCGAGCTAAGGATATCTTCATTCATGAGAAGCTGGATAAGTCTTCTGGCGAATGGAATTAAATCAGCTCCTTCACGGTTGGAGCCGATGGCAACAGCGAATGTCTCTATTGGGAAAAGGAGGAGATAGGTTCGAGTTTCGGGTTGAGAACCGCTATGATAGACGGCGAAATGCCCTTTTACAGGTGGCACATTCCAACCCATGCCGTATCCAGTGAAATGCTGATTGCGCAGGACCATAGAGGTGAACATTTGACGCCAGGTTTCTTCTCTCAGGAGTTTCCATGAGAATATACCCTGAGCGTACTTCAAGAGATCAACCACGGTAGAGCGGGTGCCTCCTCCGGCAAACCTGCTGGATATATCCACATACTCAGAATTCTTGATTTCTCCGTGGATGATTCTGTAGCCTCTAACCCGGTTGGGAATGGGATCGACCGGGTTATCTAGTCGCGAATCTTTCATGCTAAGTGGGCCAAAGATGTGCTCTTTTATGTAATCGCCATATGATTGGCCTGAGGCTGCTTCGATTACAGCCCCTAGAAGATTAAACCCGTAGCTTGAATAATTAAAACGAGTGCCCGGCTCTGCCACCAAGTCGAAATTTTTGAAAATATCCAGAGCTTCCTTTGTATTCTTATGGACTTTGATATGGCCTTCCACATCATAGTTTTTATAATGGCTTATTCCTCCTAGATGTCCCAAAAGCTGACGGATAGTCACTGGCCATTTCTTTTTGGGAAAATATGGAAAATAGGCCTGGACTTCAGCATCGAGGTCAATTTTGCCTCTCTCGACGAGTTGGAGAACAGCCGTAGCCGTAATCGTCTTGGTCACTGAGGCCAGTCGGTATGAAGATTCAGGTTTTGCTGAAACCCTATTTTCCAGGTCTGCGTACCCAAATCCTTTGGTCCAGATGTAGTCGTCTTTCACGAATCCAATCGATAAGCCTGGGATTTTTTGGATTTCCATCTGCTCGATCACAAATTCTTCGAAAGCCTCGAGTGTTGTGCTGCAGGAAGATTGCCCTGATTCTGTAGCGGGAAGGTAATGGAGATTAAACGCAGCTATCAGGATGACAACAAAAAAGATTGTCTTGAATCTGAATGGATTATTCATTGAGAAAACCTCTCTTTTTCTGTTTATCCTTTAAGAAAAGAATTCCCAAAATATAAAGACACCTCTCTTTCTCATAAAACGAAACCAAAAAAAAGAAAGAGCAAGAGAGAGAGGCTGGCCGCAATCAAAGCATAGGGGAGCTGCGTTCTCACATGGTCGATATGGTCGGTGGCCGATGCCATGGAGGAGATGATCGTCGTGTCAGAAATCGGAGAGCAGTGATCTCCGAAAACACCTCCTCCAAGCACTGCAGCGATGATAAGGCCTGGATGAAGTCCGATCATATTGATCATGGGGACGGCGATAGGAATCATGATGGCAAAGGTTCCCCAAGAAGTTCCCGTGGAAAAGGCAATGAAGCAGGAGATGAGAAAGATGACAGCCGGAATAATTCCCGGATTGAGGGTGGATTTGGCCGCTTGAGCGACAAAGGGACCTGTTCCCAGGTAATTACAGGTGTCTCCGATAGCAAAGGCAAAGACCATCAGACTCGCCACAGGAATAAGCCCTCCGACTCCCCTCATAAAAACATCTGTAATTTCTTTGATCCTCAGAATGCCCTGAATCCGGTAAGCAACCGCGCCGACTACCAGGCCCAAGATGACTGCCCAAAGGACAGAGTGGGTGCCTGAACCATTCATTATATTTCCTTTTCCAGTTATAAGGAGGACCATGGGCATCATGACGATCATGGTCAAAACGGGCAGAATCATGTTGATGGTCCGCTTGGGAACTCCTTTTTTGGCTTCCATCATCACGACGTCGGTGGAAACAAGGGGTTCGGCTCCATCGCGAAGAATCTTATTTTCGAGCAACACTCTTTTTTCTGCCTTTTTCATCGGGCCCAAGTCTTTTCCTGTGAGAACAACTCCAAGAACAAGAATTAGAGCCAGGATGGCATAGAAATTCAAAGGCATGGATGAGACTAAAACCCTGACTGGATTTTCCACCCCTTGCGCGGCCAAGAGACCGATGACAATAGCTCCCCAAGCATTTAAAGGAAAAAGGATGCATTTAGGCGCTGAAGTCGAGTCAAGAATGTAACTGAGTTTCTCACGGGATATTTTCAATTTATCAAAGAGAGGCCTGCACACTGCTCCAGAGACGAGCACACAGATGCTGGATTCGACAAAGATGATAAAGCCCAAGAACCAGGCCAGGAGTCCCGCAGCTTTTCTGGAGCGCATCAAGCCTTTATTGAAAACCCAGCTCACAAAGCCTTCCATTCCTCCCGAATATTGGGTGAAAGTAATGATGGCCCCGATCATGAGGCTGAAGAGGATGACACGGGTGTTATCTCCATCCTTGAACACAGAGACAAGAATATTGACTGTTTGGATGAGGCCGCTGAGGGGATTCCAGGAGTTGATAATTGTCCAGCCCAGCCAGATTCCGACAAAAAGGGAAATGTAAACATGCTTGGTTTTGATAGCCAAGAGGATAGCGAGCAGCGGAGGCAGGATAGAAAGCCAGCCAAAAGTCTCCATTGAGAATCCTTAATTTAAACGCAAATCAAGGGAAAAGTAAACCCGTAATAATAGAGTCATAATAAAATCAGATCTCGTTTAGATAATGATTTAACTCTTCTGCTTTTTCAGAGCTTTCAGAATTTTTTCCGAAGTAATCGGAAGCTCTTTGATCCAGACTCCGGTGGCATTGGCAATGGCATGGGCCACCGCAGCCAGCACAGGCAATGTCGCTCCTTCGCCGACCTCTTTGGCGCCGTAAGGACCTTCAGGCTCATAGGATTCGACGATGCCGCTGAAGATTTCTGGAGCATCCTTGATGGTCATCAGCAGATAGTCATGAAGGTTAGGGTTGAGGATATTCCCTCTTTCATCGTACCTGATTTCTTCCATGATTGTCTCCCCTGAACCCATGACAATCGCTCCTTCAACTTGGCCATGAACAGCTTGGGGATTAATAGGAGTTCCGCAGTCATGATAGTCAGTAAATTTCTCGATGGATACTTTCCCCGTTTCTAGATCAACGCTACATTCACAAATTGAGCTTGAGAAAGAGAAAGCAGGACTGGTTCCCACCGCAGCTCCCTTGTAATCACCTCCGAGGCCTTCTGGAGGCTTGTACCAGCCCGTCCCCAAAAGGGGTCCTTGCTCGTTGAAATACTTCCGCGCTGCCTCGGCCCATTCCATGGTTTTGGATTTATCCTTTTTGTGGAAAATTGTATTGTCCTTGGCCTCTAGCTCATGAGGATCACAGTTCCATATCTTTGAAATCAGAGTAAAGAGCTTGCCGACAACGTCCTTGCTGGCCATGACGACCGCGTTTCCACCCATTAGAGTTGTCCGGGAAGAGTAAGCCCCTAAATCCAGGGGGCTGATGTCGGAGTCTTCTGCTCGAATACGGACTCGGTGAAGGCTTATTCCCAGAGCCTCGGCACACATTTGAGAAAGCGCGGTCCATGCGCCCTGTCCTATTTCAGCAGCCTGGATGAGGAGAACGGCGGCCGTGCCGTCTTCACTGATTTTAACTATTGCGTTAGCGTGGGGAAACGCGGCTTTTTTGACAAATGTTTCGGGCTTTTTCTCGGAGCTCTGCTGAACCTGACCCCGATAGATGGCATATGCTGCTCCGGAGACAAAGCCTCCGCAGCCAATCCCTATTCCCTTTCCTGGCGGTAGCTTACCGTATTTCTGCTTCCAGCCAGATTTCTTGGCAGCTTCTTTCAATGTTTTTTTGAACTCGCAGCTTCGGATATTCAGGTCATTGCAGGTGCGGGTGTTGGGATCCATCGCATTGTGGAGTCGTATTTCTACCGGATCAATCCCCAAATCCTCGGCAACCATAGTCAGGAGGCACTCGAAGGCAAAGCGCGGCTGGGGAGTGCCGTGGCCGCGCATAGCGCCGCAGGCTGGCTTGTTGGTCATGACGCGGAAACCTTCGTATCGATAGTTCGGAATATGATAGAGGGTGGGAATCATGCTTCCGGCATAATAGGGGGTGATGACCCCGAAAGAAGAGTAGGCCCCTCCGTCAAGGTAAATCTTGCTTTGGAAGGCGGTTATTTTTCCGTCCTTTTTAACCCCGATTTTGAATTTCATGTACTGTTTATGCCTTCCCCGACCGTGGAGAAACATCTCTTCGCGGCTGTAGACCATTTTGACTGGTCTTCCGGTTTTTTTTGAAGCTATAGCTGCGATAAAATCAAGCGGCGTCGTCTCAGCCTTTCCCCCGAATCCCCCCCCTACCGGAGGACTGATGATGCGAATTCTACCTAACGGTATATCCAACACTCGGGCAAGCATGTAGTGGACATAGTGAGCAACTTGAGTCGAGGAATAAAGCACCAGGGTTGAGCCGTCATTTTCCCAATAGGCGATGGAAGCATGAGGCTCGATAGGATTCTGGCAGACGTGATTCCCCACAAACTCTTCCTCTCGAATATAATCCGCCTCAGCAAAACCCTTTTCGATATCCCCAAAGTGGTGGTCGACCTTGGTGTTGATATTATTTTTGTATCTTTCGTGTAGCTGAGGCGCGTCTTGTTTGAGGGCCTCTGTCGGATTAAACACACTCTGAAGCTCTTCATATTCGACTTGAATAAGGTTCAAGGCCTTCTCTGCTGTTTCCTCATCCATGGCAATGACAGCCGCCACCTCGTCTCCGACATAGCGGACCACATCTTTGGCCAGGACGTATTCATCGTATCGGGCAGGGGAGACTCCGTAGGTTATATCCGGTACCTCTTTGCCTGTCAAGATGAGTTTGACTCCAGAAAGTGATTCAGCCTTTTTAGTGTCAATTGATCTTATTCGGCCATGAGGAATCGGAGAATGGAGGATTTTTCCGTGAAGCATGTTCTCGAAATAATAATCGGCGGTAAACTTGGTCTGACCGGTGACTTTCGAGGCTGCATCTAACCGGGGGAGACTTTTGCCTACTGTCTTGAACTTATCCAAATCATAAGAAGGAGAGGGAGGTTCCTCTGTTTTTAAATATTTTTTCCATTCTTTGATAGCTTTAATGATTCGAGTGTAGCCAGTGCAGCGGCATAAATTCCCAGAGAGAGCCTCTTTTATTTCTTGCTCTGAGGGGGCAGGATTGAACTCGATTAAAGCTTTAGCAGAGATTATCATTCCCGGTGTACAGAAACCGCATTGAACAGCTCCCTGATTGATGAAGGCTCGCTGCAGAGGGTGAAGCTTTCCCTCCCGGGCTATGCCTTCGATAGTGGTGATTTCCGCGCCTTCGCACTCGGAAGCGAAAAGGAGGCAGCTGTTTTTGGGCTCTCCGTTAACAAGAACTGTGCAGGCGCCGCAGACTCCGAGGTTGCACCCTTTTTTGGTTCCAGTTAATCTTAACTTATCTCTGAGAACGTCGAGAAGAGTCTCACCAGCCTTGACAGCAACAGAATGTTTTTCTCCGTTGATCTTCAGGATGAGGAGGCGGTGCTGTATTTTATTCTTTTCCATATTATTGATTTAGTCTGGATACTCCCTGGGCCCTTTTTAAAGATTCTGTCAGGCTCCTTCGAGTCAAGACCTGTATCAATTCCTTTCTATACCAGATAGAGCCTCTTATATCCGAGATTGGTTTTGCTTCTTCTTTAGCTGTATCAGCTGCTTTATCGAAGAGACCGGGAGATGGCTTTTTGCCTTCCAGGGATTCAGATGCCTTTAAAGCCAATAAGGGAGTAGGAGCCACAGCTCCGAGAACGACGGTTGCCTTGGATATGATATTTTTTTCTAAGGTGATCCTGGAGGCGACAGATACAACCGCCAGTGCATTTGCTTCTCGAAGAGAGAATTTCAAGAATGAAATTCCTGTGTTGGGGGGAGAAATAGGAATGAAGATTGAAGTCAGCAATTCCTCATCTCGGCAAATTGTCAGTCTGGGACCGGTATAGAATTCGAGAAGGTTGACTTCTCGAAAGGATTCCGTACACTGAAGCTCGACACTTGCCTCAGCGGCAATGAGCGTCGGAGGCAAGTCTGCAGATGGTACAGCGCTGGCAATGTTTCCACCGACAGTGGCCATGGAGCGAATCTGGGTGGAAGCTATGCATCTGGCTGCCTCTGCCAAGGCTGGGAGGTGTTTTTTTATTAAGGGATGGGTTATGATTTCTTGAGGTGTGACCATGGCCCCGAGGCGAATTTTTTGCTCTTTTTTCTCAATCTTCTTGAGCTCTTTAATTTTTTGGAGAGATATAAGAGTTTCTGCCTCGACGAGCCCTTGTTTCAGGTCCACCAAAAGGTCAGTTCCGCCGGCTACAATACGGGTGTCCTTGAGTTTGGCGAGCAGTTTAAGAGCTTCGTCCAGGGTCCGAGGAGTGTGTAATTCTATACCAGGAAGAATCATCGGTGTAAGATATAGCACCAGGGAAATGAGATGTCAATTCCAGAAACATAAAGGTAAGCATTTCTAAATCTGTGATAAGAGCAGGTCTTTGGAAATGGCTTCGCTCCGTCCCCATCTCTTTTTAAGCTTTCTCGGCTGCTGCGTAACTCGCTTCGCTCAAACATACTCACAGGTCGACCCTGTCGACTTCCCTCGAATACCGAAATCCGAAGGCTAAATCTTCAAGGTCGTTTCATCCATTCCCAAAGACCTTTATTCGTATCGATATCGCGGATTTAGAAATGCTTTCTACATAAGTTGGTGTAAAATATTTTGTGTAAATTACATAAACGCTTTTTGATGCTGAGGCGTAATAATTTATAAAATAAAGGTATGAGAGATAAACAGAGCGGAAAGTTAGTTTTTCCGCTTCTTTAAAGGTATTTCTTCAGGTAGCGGGCGGTGTGGGATTTTCGGGATTTGATGATCTCTTCCGGAGAACCTTCGGCAACAATTTCTCCTCCTTTCTCGCCTCCCTCGAGCCCCAAATCGATGACATAATCGGCACATTTGACTACATCAAGGTTGTGTTCGATGACAGCAACTGTGTGGCCTTCTTCCACCAGCTTCTGGAAGCATTCAAGAAGCATGGAGACATCATCCAGATGAAGGCCAACCGTAGGCTCATCAAAGAGATAGAGGATTTTTTTCCCTTTTTGATGGATGAGGTGATAAGCGAGCTTTATCCTCTGTGATTCTCCTCCGGAGAGGGTCGTGGTTGGTTGACCTAGTTTCAGGTATCCCAACCCTACTGCTTTAAGGGGGGCCAATTTTTTGGTGATGTCTGGCTTATCCGAGAAGAACTCACAGGCCTCCGAAATACTCATCTGGAGGACCTTGTCGACATTTTTCCCTTTGTATTTGACCTCCAAAATTTCCTTCTTGAATCTTTTTCCTTTACATGTCTCACAGGTCAAGACCACATCAGAGAGAAACTGCATCTCGATGATCTGATGGCCAGCTCCTTTGCAATCCTCGCACCTTCCTCCCATGACGTTAAAAGAGAAAAAGCCAGGTTTATATTTCATGGTTTGGGCTTCTCTTGTCTTGCTGAAGAGGCCTCTTATGCTGTCCATGGCTTTAGTGTAAGTGGCGGGGATAGAACGGGGTGAAGTGCTTAACGGAGACTGGTCGACCATGATGATTTTACTTATTTTTTCTTTCCCCTTTATTTCTGCGAAACCATCCGCGACTTCCCCAGTCCATCCCTTGTAGAGGACATCATAGAGTAAAGTGCTCTTTCCAGACCCTGAGACTCCGGTGATGCAGGTGAAGGCATTCAGGGGAATTTTGGCTTTCAGGTGTTTTAGATTGTGTTTATGAGCATTGGTAATCGTAATATATTCTTTAGCACGCCTTCTGCTGGGAATTTTTATCTCTTTTTCTTTTCTCATGTATTGGGCCGTAAGGGAATTCTTGCTCTTCAGGAATTCGGTCCTGATTCCTTGAAAAATAACTTTTCCTCCTTTTTCGCCAGCTCCTGGTCCTAAGTCGATTAGATATTCGGCTGAATTGATGATCTCGGGATCATGTTCGACCACCAAAACCGTGTTCCCCATATCTTTCAGAGACCTGAGGATGTCTATCAGGCGGCGATTATCACGAGCATGGAGGCCAATACTCGGTTCATCCAGAACAAAGAGAGTCCCCACCAGGGAGGCGCTGAGGGCCGCGGCCAGGTTTATCCTCTGAGCTTCTCCGCCGCTTAAGGTAAAAGTCATCCGGTCAAGAGTGATGTAATCCAGGCCGACTTCCAGTAAAAATTTAAGCCTGGTTTTAATCTCTGATATGAGTTTTTCAGCCACCTGTTTCTGGAAGGGAGACAATTCGAGTTTACTGAAAAATTCGTGGGCTTGTTCGACAGTCATTCTGGCAACCTGGCCGATAGAGAGTCCTTGGATGTCTACACTCAGGGCCCTGGGATTAAGGCGCATTTGACGACAGGCGGGACAGGGAACATATCTTCGGTAACGGCTGAGGAATACCCTGACTTGGACTTTATACTTCTTGGTCTGGAGCCAGTCGAAAAAGCCCTTGACTCCATAATAACCGTCTCCTCCTTGAAGAATCAGCTCTTGCCATTCTTTTTTTAAATCTTTGAAAGGTATATCAGTGGGAATCCCTCTGTTTCTGGCCTCAAAGAGGAGCTCTTCCATTACATCTCGGGAGGCCGGTTTTGTCCAGGGTTCCACTGCTCCCTCTTCCAAAGAATTATTGCTGTCTGGAATAATTTTTGCCTCATCGAGAACAGCCAGGTCGCCGAAGCCGTGGCAGGTGGGGCAGGCTCCCTGGGGGCTATTAAAGGAAAAGAGGTTCGGAAAAGGCTCTTCATAGACAATCTGGCATTTTTTACATTCCAGCTTATCCGAGAAAATGAATTCTTCGTGTTTGTCTGTTTGGACTTTGGCTTTACCCTTGCCTTTTCTCAGAGCCATTTCTAAAGAATCGACCAGTCTTTCTCTCTCTTCTCGATCGAGAGTCATCCTGTCTACCAGGATATCGATGTTTTGTTTCTTCTTGAGCCTGACTTTATCAAGTTCAACGATTTTATTATTCTGAATGATACGGAAAAATCCGTCTTTTTTAAGGGAAGCGACACCTTTTTCTGTAGGCCAGGAGAAAGAGATCCGGATCGTTGTTCGAGGCGGAAGCTGATAGAGGGTGTCGACTATAGAGTCTATGGTATCTCGAATAACGGGCTGGCCGCACTTAAGGCAGTGGATGGTTCCGATTCGAGCATAGAGGACTCTTAAAAAATCATAAATTTCAGTTACGGTAGCTACAGTCGAGCGAGGATTTTTTGTAACAGCTTTCTGCTGGATAGCAATAGCAGGGGTTATTCCTTCGATAAGCTCAGCATCGGGCTTATCCATTCTTTCCAGGAATTGGCGGGCATAGGCAGAAAGGGATTCGATATAGCGGCGCTGTCCTTCGGCATAAAGAGTATCAAAAGCCAGAGAGGATTTTCCTGAGCCGCTCACTCCAGAGACGATGATGAGTTTATGTAGGG
>Ga0209636_10001708_pt1 | contig 22205 bp, 19 predicted proteins | sample DeeMarSWOR152_54_FD_187464 | JGI IMG/M metagenome (GOLD analysis project Ga0209636, IMG submission 187464) | Marine sediment microbial communities from White Oak River estuary, North Carolina - WOR-1-52-54 (SPAdes) (version 2) | ecosystem: Environmental > Aquatic > Marine > Intertidal zone >...
CCTATGATGATTATCTCGGTGCAAGTGGAACACGCAAACTCATCCATCTGGCTGCATCTAAAGATGTGGGTATCATTGCCATGAAAACCCTCAAAGTGGGTGGGAAAAGACAGAACCTGGAAAAATACAAAACAGGAGAAATCTCAATCTTTCAGGCCATGCTCAAATGGGCTCTCGAAAATCAGAACATCTCTTCGGTTGTTACAGAGATACTCACCTTCCGGCAGATGGAAGAAGACCTGGCAGTTGCCGGTCAGCCTCTTTCAGAAGAAGAGAGAAAATCTCTTTACAGCTTCGTCGCCCAAAATTTAAAAGACTACTGTCATATGTGTGGATTTTGTCAAAACAATTGTCCTGGCGGTGTTTTAACTACAGAAATCCTCAGGTATCTTACCTATTTCGAGAGTTACGGAAAGGCTGTTGAGGCCCGGCAAGCTTACTCTTGTTTGACGAGTCGAGCTACTGTTGCATCATGCAGGAATTGCGGAATATGTGAAGCGACCTGTCCTTATGGAGTTTCTATACGCAGAAGAATCAAAGAAGCCCACACTCTACTTGGCTAATTTGCTTATTCCATCCAGATCGAGAGACTCTGCTATGGATTTCAACTCCGTTGTTTCTTCGAAATTATCGCCCTCCAGAGTTACAATAAACCTATCCTTGATCAGGATCATGATCTGGGCGTCCTTATTGCCGTATTCATAATGCTCCATGGCGGGATAGCCTTTGATTGTTGCCTTCTTAGTGTATTCATCACTCGTGTCGATCTCATAATTCATGGCCATCTTGATACTTGTATAGACCATAGGTACATAGCCACCATCGGCGATTTTAATGTTGAGTTCCTTATCCCCAGAAACATATTGACGCTCTGCCTGGCTGATCTTGTATTCTCCCATAGAAATGGACTGGCCTTCAGCATCATCTTCAGCCTCCCAACCTTCTATTTCGCCAAGGAAAGGAGTCAGCTCTCTCCAGTTTACAGGGTCGACGGGTTTCTGCATTTGGGCAGGAAACATCAAAGATGAAGCAATAAAAGTAAAAAGTATGATAAAGATTTTTCCTCTCATCCGTTTGACCTCCGTATGTATAATGACCGTGCACCCCGCTCCGACCAAACCCTCCCTGCGTTATCCATGCAGTTAGCTCAGGAAAGGCTGATCTGCCGCACAAGAGACTGCTCTGCTGCCGCTGCTACCTCCCGGTCCTGACGGAGTTCACAGAGAGCTCTTCGCGCAGGGCCCAAACCCTCAACACCACTTACACAAACACTGGCCAAAAAGAGCACGGCCTCGACGGGGAGTTCAACCCCACTGTAGCGGATTGTGGGTTACAGGGCACCGCTAGCTCCCCATCTAGCACGGTCAGAAATTCCCGGCTCAAAATCTATAGCCCACTCCTGCTCTGAGAGCAAAACCATCCCAGATTCCTGTCTCTATTCTGAGATGGAGATGAGGAATAACCTCGGCTCTTATTCCAAGATTAATCTGGAGAAGCGGGAGGATATTCGGAAGATTGGTATCAGAGGTTTCTTCAGCCTCTTTTATCGACATTGTCTCAGTTTTACCTACCTCTTGTTCAAAGACCTGCCACCTGTACGAGCCGATATAATTATATCTGACTTCACCGCTTAATACCGCCGCGCCAACGCCAAAAACGAAATAGGGTGTTACCCTCCAGTCCGGCTTAAAATCCCAGCGAAAATTTAAATTCGTGAAAAGCGGATTCAGAGTGATTTCTCCTAAAGCATCCTTCACCTCGGCATAGGACCCATCATTAAAATCCTGTCTGATATCTCCCTGGACTGTAAGACGGATTTTGGTCTTATCGAAAGAAAAGCCCAGGCTGAATGCTCCTTCCCTTCCCCGGGGATAAAACCTTACCTCTAATCCGTAATTCGGCCCTCCTGAATCGAAAGTAAAGGTCTGATCGAAGTTTGTGGGAATGGGAATCGGACCAGAGCCAACTAGTCGTATGTCTCGCACTTGATTGGCAATCTCCTCCTCGATTTCATCACTTATATCGTTAAATAGTTCGTCCTCGAAGAGCCCCTTAAACAAATTCAGGCTCCATCTGCCGTAGTAGACGGCAATCTCGATCTTTCCTGCAATCCCCTCATCAAAGACCAAAGGGACCTCTGTTCCCTGCTCGGTCTGCAGGGCATAGACACCTTGGACCAGCAAAAGAAGAGCCAAAGGAGCACCAACAATAGACGCCTTGATCCAATTCATCTGTCTCATTTCATCCTCAGAGAAATCCTATCCATTACGCGGGTTTTTGTCAAACATTTTTCGTCATCGAGTTACCATTTTTACCAGACATTTATTTATATTAGTCGATGGAATCCAGGAATGAATGAGAAAGGGTAGACTACGGCCTTGACTGTGCAGAGGAAGCACCCGCTGGCAAAATGTCTATATTCTTCTTGACAGTAACGTCCTTCCAGTGATAAAAAAAATCTTACTTTATTTTTGGAGGGATTGTCTATGAAAAAAGTAATCGCCACATTCGGTTCATTCCTGCTTCTTATACTTCCTTTTTGTCTTTTAGCTCAGACACCGCCCGACGATTTCTTGGGTCATCAGGTGGGTGCAGATCGTAAATTGGCCGACTACACACAGATCCAGGAATACTTCCAGAAGCTTGATTCTGAATCGGAGAAAATCAAAGTCCTGACCATTGGTGAATCCACTCTTGGAAAACCAATGATCATGGCCGTCATCAGCTCAGAAGCAAACATGGCCAATTTGGAGAAATACACAGGGATAACGAAGAAATTAAGGGCTGCCAACGATCTGTCTCCAGAGGAAGCAAAAAGTCTAGCTCAAGAGGGCAAAGCTATCGTGCTGATAACCTGTAACATTCATGCAACAGAAATCGCGGCTTCTCAAATGGCCATGGAGCTGGCGTATCTGCTGGTCACGGGAAAGACTCCTTTTGATGCCCAAAAAGTCCTGAATGATGTGATTGTATTGCTTGTCCCCACGACAAATCCTGACGGCCAACAAATGGTCACTGATTGGTACAGGAAATACGTGGGCACTAAATACGAGGGAGGTCGGATGCCCTGGCTTTATCACCACTATGCCGGACATGATAATAACCGCGATTGGTTTATGTTCAACCTCAACGAGACAAAAGCTGTGACCAAAGTTCTGTATCATGATTGGATTCCCCAGATCCATATCGACGAACACCAAATGGGTTCCACGGGGGCCAGGCTTTTCATTCCCCCCTTCATGGATCCACCGACTCCGACAGTCCATCCTGGAGTCTGGCGTGGTGTAGGGCTGTGTGGTGTGAACATGGCCTATGACCTCCAGAAAAACGGATTTAAGGGTGTGGTGTACGGACGGAGTTTTACTGGATGGTGGATTGGGGCCTGCGACGACACATCATGGTTTCACAATGTTATCGGGCTGCTCAGCGAGATGGCCTCTGTCCAGGTGGCCTCGCCCATCTACATCGATCCTTCAGAAGTATCTGATTCTTACATCGAAAAACGCATGGAATTTCCCGATCCCTGGTCTGGCGGCTGGTGGAGACTCAGAGACTTAGTGGAATACGAGCTAACCCTCTCTTTAAGTCTGGTGAAAACAGCCTCGCTCCATAAAGAGGACCTCCTTTTCAATTTCTACAAAATGTGCAAAGAAGGAATCGAAATCAGACATAAGGGCCAACCCTTTGCCTTCGTCATTCCAAAAGAACAACACGATTATCCGACAGCTCTGCGCATGTTGAAGATTCTGAATTTCGGAGGAGTAGAGATTCACCAAGCCAAAAAGGATTTTATCGCTGACGGCAAATTCTATCCAGCAGGCTCTTTTGTGGTCCTGATGTCCCAACCCTACAGACCCTATGCCCAATCTATTCTCGAAAAACAGCAATACCCAGATATGCGCCAGTATCCCGGAGGCCCCCCCGTCCCTCCCTACGACAATGCAGGATGGACGCTCCCTCTCCAGATGGGAGCCAAGTGCGATCAGATAGACCATCCTTTCGAAGCGAGCCTCGAAAAACTGGATTCTATTATGTATCCCCAAATTGTTCCCCCTGATGATTCTGCAGCTTATTATTTGCTCGATTCTCGCCTGAATGGCTCGTACTCTGTGGTTTTCGCTCTGATGAAAGAAAAAGCAGAGATCTACCGTTCCAAAGACATGGTCAAAGTTGACGGATTCAAAGCTGCGGCTGGAAGTTTCCTCATAAAAAATTCCCCCGGAGTGTCAAAATCGCTTCCTTCCCTCCTTCAGAAGTGGCAGATCGACGCCCACACGTTGGATGACGTTTCCACTATCGAGAAAGCTCCATTGAAAAAGTTCCGTGTGGGTCTCTATCAGTCCTGGCGGTCCAATATGGATGAGGGATGGACGCGGTGTGTCCTGGACAATTTGGGGATTCCCTTCACAACCCTCCACAACAAAGATTTCAAAGGAGAAAAGGATAAGAAGGTCAATCTTGGAGAAAAATTTGATGTCATCGTCTTTGCCGATGAGAACGCCGATATCATCAAGACTGGAAAACCAAGCCCCTCTTCCCCCTATGCTAGATACTTTTCAGGCACCATGCCACCGGAATACGAGGGGGGTATCGAAAAAGAGGGTGTAGAGGCACTGAAAAAATTTGTAGAGGAAGGAGGTATCCTCGTAACTCTCAACAATGCCTGTGAATTGGTTTTTAAAGAGTTCACTCCTCCTGCCAGCAATGCTCTCGAAAGAGTTGAACGCAGCAAATTCTTCTGCCCCACCTCTCTTCTCAAGCTCGAAGTAGATAACACCACACACATAGGGTACGGACTGCCCACCGAAATCGCTGGAATGTTTTCTCGAAGTCTGGCCATCAATACACGCCCGCCTTCGGGAGAATGGGACAGGCAGGTAGTGGCGCGCTATCCGAAAGAGGAAATCCTGATGAGCGGGTGGCTTCTCGGAGAGGACATGATCGCCCGAAAGGCGGCAGTTGTTGATACTACGTATAATAAAGGCCATATCATACTCATCGGAATTCGATGCCAGCACAGGGCCCAGTCGCACGGAACATTCAAATTCCTGCTCAATGCTCTCCTTTACCCCGAAACAAACTGAACAATAATTTGGGGAAATAATTTGGGGACGAATAATTTGGGGACAGTATACGCGATTACCGAACTCGACGGATCATGTAATCAAGAGCTCTGTCCTTAACCTGCTTTTTATTGAGTATCCTCTCAAGAATTCCATAGCACTCAGGGCCGGATATACATATCAAAAAAAGTGCTGTCAAGAACCAGATGCTCCATCCCGTCTATCTTGATCTAGATACCCATATTTTGTCTTTGAACATCGGGTATGAAGGTCCGGCATTCTCGATTTGGAGGAGTGGTGGAAAGAAATTGTTGCGAAAATAAAGATCCTCCTTAATCCTGCCGCAAATTGAAATAATAATGTTTGAATATTATAATAAATTCATGATATGGAGATAAGGTGGACAAAATGGAAAAAAAAGAGTTTTATCTTCTTCATTCTGAGGTGTGCAAGACCTTAGCTAATCCAAAAAGACAGGAAATCCTGGACAATCTCCGCCAAAAAGATATGACTGTCAATGAACTGGTAGAGAAGACCGGTATCAGCCAAGCTAACCTCTCCCAACATCTTGCCATCATGAGAGCCAAAGGAATCGTAACTACACACCGTAAAGGAATCAACGTGTATTACTCTCTCTCTCATTCCAAGATAATAAAAGCCTTTGATCTGATCAGCGAAGTCCTCAGAGATTCCTTGAGTGTCCAAAGCCAAACAGTCAAATCAGCCATGGAACGCAAGAAATAAGAGAGGAGGAATTTTCTGATGACGGAAGTAAAAAAGAAAAAATTGGCTATGGTCGTTTTCAGCGGAGATATGGATAAATTGTTCGCTGCCTTTTCCATCGCCACAGGAGCAGCCGCATCCAATATGGATGTCACCATGTTCTTCACCTTCTGGGGTCTTCGGGCTCTCAAGAAAAATGCACGGACGGGGAAAAGTTTGCTGGGACGGATGATGGGTCTTTTTTATGGTGGGGACATCAACCGCGCAGCCCCCAGCAAAATGAAATTCGGAGGAATCGGCCGTTGGATGTTCAAAAAAATGATGAAGGCCAAACGTGTCCCGACTCTGGCGGAAATGAGACAGACTGCCATCGAACTTGGCGTGAAACTCCACGGTTGTCAGATGAGCATGGAAGTAATGGAAATCCCCCGAGAAAAAATGATCGATGACGTAGCCCAGTGTGTGGGGGTTGTTACATTTATCGAGCAGGCACAACAGGCTGATGTCACTCTTTTCGTCTGAAGATTAATCTCCGACTATCTTCACCAAAACTCTTTTTCTGCGGCAGCCGTCGAATTCTCCGTAAAAGATCTGCTCCCAAGGTCCAAAATCCAACCGCCCTCCAGTGATCGCTACCACAACTTCTCTTCCCATGATCGTTCTTTTCAAATGAGCATCCCCATTATCCTCTCCAGTCCGGTTGTGCCTGTATCTGGATATTGGATCGTGAGGAGCTAATTCCTCCAGCCAATCTTCAAAATCCTCATGCAGTCCTTTTTCATTGTCATTGATGAACACACTCGCTGTGATGTGCATGGCATTGACCAGGCAGAGTCCATCCGTAACTCCACTCTTTTGGACCAGAGCTTCAACTTCTGGAGTGATGTTGATGAGTTCAATTCTCTTTTCTGTATCGAAGGTCAGGTACTCCGTGAGCGACTTCATTTTCTCCTCCGTAAGCTGATAAGCGTTCCCCCGCCCCCAAGAGCCAACATGATAAGAGACTGAACCAGAGTCCTCCATTGAACTTGAGGAGAGATCCATAGGGACTGTATCAAGAAATAAATCCCTGCAGCGGCAATGATCATATAGATCCCAAGCATCGTCCGCCACGCCCATAGATTGGTTTGAGGAGTGTCCTCGGAAAAGAACCGGTTATACAGCAGCATACCTGCTAAACAAAAAATCCCTAGTGCTGCAAATATGAGCCAGAATATTTTCACCTGGCTTAGAATTTGGGACCCCAAAGGCGTACCAGCGGCAACAGCCTCCGGAGGAGGGGCGATGGGCGCCAGGATTCTTTCATAAAGAACGGCACCCAAGTTGCTCCCGATCAAGCTTCCGAAAACTCCATACAGAAAGGCATATCCCATATAGACCGCTTTTTTGTCCTGAGGAGCCACAAGTCCGATGTAGCTGTAGTATTTAGGATGGGCTGTCATCTCTCCAAGGGAAAAGACGGCGATCCCTAGAATGAACATCCACGCGCTGCTGGTAAAGGCTAAAACTACAAAGCCGAACAAACCTAGACAGATTCCCACAGCCATGACCGGAAAAGCCTTGAGATTTTTGGTGATGCGGCTGACCAGCACAACCAGGAGCACAATGGTGCCGGCATTGATGATGGTGACAAATTCTGCATCAAACTTGAAGGGTCTTAAAATCGGAATTTTCTGCATGAAAGCATCTACAGGAGCACGATAGACGAAATCCCGGAGATACCAGAGCACAGAACCGAACATCTGGAAATACAGGATCCAGAAGGTAGAATACACTACGATCAACAGCATGAAACGCGAATCACTCAGCACCAGCATGGCTTCCTTCAGGACTTGACGAATGGGCTTTGTGCTCTTGGGTCTCTCAGGATCTTTATAGATGAAAGCCGCAGGCAGCAGCATTAAAAAACACCATAAAGCCGAAGAGAAAAAGACATATCGCCAGTTGAAACCTTTGATCCAACTGATAAAAAATGGCGAGAGAAAAGCACCCAGGTTGATGCTCCAGTAATAAACCCCAAACCCGAATCCGCTGTTCTCTTTGGTAGTTGTCCGGGCTACTGTCCCTGTGATTAGAGGCTTGAACAGGCCGCTTCCTGTGGCCATGATCAGCAGGAATAGAAAAATCAATCCGTAAGAGTCAAAGTTTCCTGCTGCAAAATAACCTATGGTGAGGAGTGAAAAAGCGACTAAAAGTATCTTACGGTAGCCCAATCGATCGCCGAGAGCGCCGCCAAAAATGGGTAGGATGTAGGTCAAAGCGTACACAAATCCTTGGAGAAGTCCTACGGACTGCTGGCGGAATCCGAGTACATCCACGAGATATACAGCCAGAACAGAATTTAGACCATAATAGGCACCTCTCTCGAAAAATTCCATCATGTTAGCAATCCAAAAGGTTCTCGGAAAGGATGTCAAGATGCTTTTCTTCTTCTTTTCTCCATTCATCATTCAACTCCTTCTTTTAAGCTTCCTTTCTACCCGATTCATGCCCATACAATATAAACGTACGGCAGAGATGGGACAAATCCACTCAACGATCCTGCAGTCAGCCTAGAGAGAGATGATCTTTCTATTTACCCTTCAATATTTTTAAGGCTCTGTCGATATCAGAAACATCCATGATCACAGACAATGTATTGGCCTTCCTGCTTAATGTTCCATAACAGTATTCGATGTTTATGCCTTTGTTTCCCAAAAGAGTGGCTACATCCGACAAAGCTCCCGGTCTATTCTCCAGATCGACTCTCAGCACATCCCGCAATTCAGTCTCGTAATTGTACTTGGAGAGGATTTTCATCGCTTTGTTGATGTTCTTAACGTAGAGTTTGGCCGAGTCTTGAAAAAGCCCGATTGCATCAATGTTAATCTTGTTTTCCGAAAGACAACTGCACAGGTCTCCCAAAGTAGATGGTTTGTTTTCCAAGACAACAAAGATCTCAGTGATTTTTTCCATGTTTCCCCCTTTTCCTTTTTTTTATTTTATACCCGAATAAGCCTTGAGATACTGAGCACGAAAATAGGACTCCGCCTCACCCAGATCCTTTAAGCTTAATTCCTGCTTCCGGAAAGAGATCTCTCCTCTAAAATCCTCGATACTCTCGTAAAGATGTTCAGTCATCCATGCTTCCAATCCATTCAGAAGGTTTTTGGTTTCTTCGATACCTTTTTGATAGAACAGCGTGCAAACCTGTACTGCATTGGCTCCAGCGAGAATCTGCTTCACAACATCTTCAGCATTCTGAATCCCTCCAGAAGCAGCAATATCACATTTCACCCTTCCAGATAGTAGAGCTACCCATCTTAAACTCTGATGAAAATCCCCTTTTCCTTTCATGCTTCTTGTTTTGAGGTTCCTGACGTCTATATCCGGCATGAGGAACCAATTGAACAAGACCAGAGCATCACAGCCTTCTTCCACAAGTTTTTGTCCGAGATAAGGGACTGAGGTGAGTTGTGTGGTGAGTTTTACAGCCACTGGAATGGTCACTTCCTTCTTTACGGCTCTCAATATCCTAAGGTGATAATCTTCATAATCCAAACTCGGTGAAAAAAGATCGATAGGAAGGACATAGATGTTTAACTCCAATCCATCTGCACCCGCTTCCTGGAGTTGATGGGCAAAACTAGGCCAGAGCTTGGGTGATTGACAGTTGATGCTGGCTATTATCGGAATATTCACTTCCCTTTTCGCCTGCTCGATCATCTCCACAAGATCATGAGGCGCGTATTCCAGGAGACCGCCTCCTCTCATATAATCTAAGGCTTCTGGATAAATATTGATATCCTCATCTGGGATATCTGCACCGATCATGAACTGCTCTTCAAATATGGACTTCAACACCACGGCTCCCGCTCCAGCCTCTTCGCAATGTTTGATTTTGGCTATAGCATCGGTCAGCCCAGAGCTTGCCACGATAATGGGATTTCGAAGCTCGAGCCCCATGTATGAGGTCTTTAGGTCAGCCATAAAAAACTCCTGCCTCTCATAAATTTCCTTTTCTTGAATTATTCACAAAAACTGCCGGTACTTCAATTGTTTTATTCTACAAAGTTATGCCATTTCAGAATATTTTGCAAACCCATCGAGACCTAAACGGACATCCAATCTGATTCAGAATCTCAATCTGAAAATCGTTTCATAAAGAACTGACAGCTTCCTTGAATCGACGGACGACCTCGACTTCTTTATCTCTGAGGCCGTAATTCTCAGGAGGCCCGCCACTGTATTCCTCCAGGAACCATTGAATGGTTTTCCTCATCCATGCATCAAACGGAGTCGAAGTGAAATTCAATTCTTTCTGCGCCTTTTGAACATCCAGAATAAACGGTCTCCGGCTAAAAAGCGGAGAAAAAGAAGTACCCAGTCCAACTCTTTCAAGCACTTTGGAGGGGATATCCACCAGTTCAACTGTTTTACCCATCACCTCAGCGGCTTTCAGTACAAAAGCCCGGAGAGTTGACACCTCTTCCTGGGCCAGATTGTAAACCTCTCCGATGGATAAAGCATTCTGCAGATTGGACGCGACAGTTGCGGCAATATCGCCTTGATAGATATGTGTAAAAGCATTCATCCCGCTGTCAGGCAGGATGAGGGGTTTTTCATCCAACAGGCGGACGAAATAGGAATAGGCTCTGAGCGTATAGTCTCTCTCACCCATCACCATCGGAAGTCGAAACATGGTCACCGGGAATCCCTGACTCTTGTGTGCGTTCCTCAGAACCCGTTCACAATTTCTCTTGTTGGTGCCATAGACCCACCAATCAGGATTGCTGCTTGGCATCGGATAAAGAGGCCTATCGAAATCCTCTTCCCTAAGAGGACAGGGATAATCCTGGGTAACGACGTAAACAGCAGCCGTACTGATATGGATAAAGTGGTCGACTCGTCCCAGAAATGTCTCTATAGCTGTCTGACTATCTTCTGCCTTGAATGCGATCATATCGATCACCACATCAAATTCAAGGTCCTTTAGACGCTCAAAAAAGGATGTGTGGTCATATCTATCACCGCAGATACGTCCCACTTTGTGTCCGAAATCATCGGGAGTTTGTCCCCTGTTGAACAGAGTCACTTCATGCCCGTCTTGAAGCAGGCGTTTTGTGATGTGATAACCAAAAAACCGGGTGCCTCCGATGACCAATATCTTCATAAGGCCTTAGATATCAAATATCTTTCCAGGATTGAGGATATTATTGGGATCAAAAAGCTTTTTGATGCCTTTCATAAGACCTATCGTCTTCACTTCTAAAACATAGGAGAGATAGGGCTTTTTCACGATGCCAATTCCATGTTCGCCAGATATCACACCGCCCCTTTCTTTGCAGTCGCTGTATAGCTCTTCCCGGATTTTTTCAAACTTGGACTTCCATTCCTTCTCAGTTAGGGGCACGATTTCTCCATTTTTATATCGTGCTTTCATTATGTGGGTATGCACATTTCCGTCTGCAGCATGACCGAACGTGGGCAACCATATCCCGTATTTTTCCGAAACCTCCTGGACCCTCCTCACATGCTTAGCAATCTCAGCTCTGGGTACAACAATGTCCAAGATTTCGAGAGTCTTTGATTTTATGGCCTCATATATCTTACTGCGGATTTCAAGAACCTGCTGCTGCTTGCTCGGACTGTCGGCGACAAAAACATCGAGGGCATTGTGATCCAAACAAATTTCGGCCACTTCTTCTGAGAGTTTGTCCATTTCTTCCTCACTGGAAGCATCAAGGATGATGAGAAGGTAGGTGCTGCCCAGTGTGACCGGCCATTGTTTGTGCAGGAATTCTTCGGTGATCTTGATGACTTCTCTGGGGATGAATTCCACTGCCATAGGAAGTATATTCTGTCCGATCAAGTCGGGGACCGCATCGATTGCCTGTTCCAGCTCATCATAGGGGATGATGAGAGAACGGGATACTCGAGGGGAAGGCATGAGCTGTATCGTAGCTTTGGTGATGATGCCCAGAGTTCCCTCTGACCCGATCATCAGATTCAGCAGATTGTATCCAGTGCTGGATTTCATGAGTTTTCCACCCAGGTGGACAATGTCTCCAGAGGGGAGGACAACTTCCAGACCCTTGACATAATTCCTGACAACTCCATATTTGACAGCCCGGGCGCCACCGGCATTGGCAGCGATAACGCCTCCGATCATAGCCGTTTCATCACCAGGATGGGGAGGGAAAAAGAGCCCTGCGTCCTCCACCTGGCTGTAAAAATCCATCAGCATAACACCCGGCTCTGCCACAATCATCTGATTGGATTTATCGACTTCAACAATCCGATTCATCCTTTCCAGAGAAAGAACAACACCTTTGTATGTCGGAACACACCCTCCGCAGAGACCGGTGGCTCCTCCACGCGGAGTCACGGGTATCCTCTCCCTGTTAGCGAGACGAAGAATCTCTGAAACCTCTTCCGGAGTCTTGGGTTTGACGACAACCTCCGGTTCTTCAGTTATATCGGGAAGAGAGAACTCATCATGGCTGTAATCCAGCATCATTTCAAGATCGACGATCACATTTTTCACCCCGATGATTTTTTTCAATTCTTCAATAACTTCTTCCGAAACCTTTCTATACGCCATGCGTCAATCTCTCACGATTGTTCTATCATACATATTCCCGGCATCATTTTCCATTCCGAATTTTTTCTTTTAGAAATTCTCGGAATCATATTTAATTGGAGGTGTCTTGAGATAATTGACTCTCATCTCAACAATTGATATTCTTTTGCCGTAATCGCTGCATCAAATATCACAAAGATGGAGAATCGAAGACTGTGCAGAAGAATCATTCTAATCATCTTGGCGCTTCTGAGCTTTACGAATTTGATTTTTTTTATTCTAAGCTCTTATTCAGGCCCGGTTATAGGAATGATTATGGCAGCTGGAGCAGCCATTCACTGGTGGAGAAAAAGGGATCCCCTCTTAATTCTAATCATAGGTTCAATCTGGTTGTTGCTTCATATCTTCGAGATTGCCGTTTTAGGTGAAAGCTCGTATCCAGTTCTTCTCTACTTGAATGTGGCACTCTCAATTCCTCTGCTTTACTGCGGCACAAAAATATATTTTTCTATGAAAAAAAAGTGAACGGGTTCAGCCTTTACTCCTTGCTTGTATCGATCAGTTTTCGCCTCCAGACTCGTTTCTTGTGGAAAGCTGCAACGATCAGTGGTGGCGTTATGACAGTCGTCAGGAGCGACATCCCGAGGACGACTGCGTAAATTTCTTGGGTGATGGAATGAAGCGAGAGCCCGATCAGTGCCACGATGATCCCCACCTCTCCGCGGGGAATCATGCATACTCCGGTCTGGAATTTCATCCTCCAATCCTCTTTCCAGGTGGCTAATCCTGCCCCTATCACCTTGCTCAATGCGGCAACAGCCGATATCAATAAGACCAAAAAAAGCAACCGAGGTTGGGCAAAGGTTCTCGGATCGAGATGCGCGCCCATCATCACGAAAAAGAAGGGCAGGAGGAATTCATTCACATATTTGACCTTATTCTCCAGGTCATAAACTCCGGCCATCTCATCGATCACAATACCTGCCATAAAAGAGCCGATGATGGCTGCCAGTCCAATCACATCCGCAAGTTCAGCTAATCCAAGACAAAGAATAACAGACAGCACAAACGGACCCTCTGGGATGTTGAGTCGTTCCACCCATTTTCGCGTTCTTTTAGCGACTTTAGGCCCCCACCAGGTAAGAAATCCCACAAAAGCCAGCGACTCTACAACCAGCAGGGAGAACTCCAAAACATGGAATTCCTGGCGGGCCAGCCCTTTTACAATAGCCAGCACAATCAGTGCAAGGATATCATCCAGCACAGCAGCGCCCAGGACAATGTAAGCCACCTTGTGCTTGATCAATCCCATATCCTGCAGGACCTTCACCGAAATCCCCACACTGGTGGCCAATATGGCCGTGGCGATGAACAGGCTCTCCACAAGAGCATAACCAAGGAAGTACACGGTCAGGAATCCGAGAATGAGAGGGACGATTACTCCCAACAAGCCGACGAAAACTGCCGTTCGTCCAACAGCAAAAAGGTCTTTAACCCTGATCTCCAATCCCACATGAAACAAAAGGAAAATGACGCCGATCTCGGCAAAAGACATCAGGACATGATTTTCGGTGCTGATGATTCCCAGAACATAATTCCCCAGTAAGACTCCAGCCAGCAGTTCGCCGACTATGGCCGGCATTTTAAGGCGGATGAATACTTCGCCCAGGATCTTAGCAGAGGTAAAAATGATGAAAAAATGGAAGAGAAGATTGCCTGCTTCCACCTTTAACCGCCTGTTTTGTTATTATTTAAGTGGTCCTCTTGCATTTCCTCTCCATCAGGCAAGTCCTCCGCTCTAGTTCAGATTTTTAACGCCATTCCCTCATCGTGAAGACCGGGGTAGGTTGGGTCGGGATCTTCAATGCCGCTGCGGACGTGCCTGATGTTCTCTTCCGTTATGCTCTAAACTAACAAAAAAGAAGAGAATCATCTCAATAAAGATCCCCATAAGGTATATAAAAAAGTTGTGCGTAGTGTCAAATATTTTAAAGCAGGCATCGATCTTGAAATATATCAGCTAACAATTTTGAGCTGGGAAGGGATGAACACCATGATCTGGGATTGGCCTTTATATTCCTCCAGAAACCCAAATGCCTCTATGTTTCTTCCCTTGAATGTTTTCAAATCCACAAAACCAGCGCGATTTTCCTCGGGGATCAAAACCGAAAAACCTTTTTTCTCGGGATACAGGAAATAAAACCTTGCGCGACGTCTTGTTCGAACACAGGTAAACCTCACCCTTACCAGCTTCCCTATATTCCCCTTCACATCTTGTGCTGCCAGGAGAGGATAAGGCGTCTCTCTCCAGAATCCTCTTCCCTGCTCCTGAGCAGCCTTTTGTGCTTGAATGAAGCGCTCTTTTAGCTCATACGGGAAAGCTAAAAAGACGTGTGCAAATCCTTCACTCAGAATAAACTCATTGAACAGCCCGCCTTCGGTCCAAACGTAAGCCAGGAGTCTTCCATATTTATCTTCACGTTCTGACTCATAAGTGAGTTCGACAGTCTCGCGAAAGAGATAGTGGAAAGAAAATCTCTTGGCCAGCTGAGCCTGTAATGATTTCTCCTTATTCGGGTCCTCGATTTCAGGGCAGTCTATGCCGATCAACCTGACTTTTCTTTCATGCCCCTTATCGAACCTTACCTTGATCGTATCTCCATCGTAAACGACCACGACAGTACAGGTCTCACCGTTCGTTTCGGGTTTTGTTTTCTCAACCCAAAAAATACGCGAGGCAAAAAAGCTGACGAATGAAATAGAGACCAAAGCAGCAAAGAAATGTCGTGGGATAGGCCTCCTTACGTTTCCCATTCCTTTAACTAAACGTAATCCTCGAGGAGATTTACTCTTTTAATATCCCATAGAATCTACTTTTAAGGGATGTGAGGATCGATTAATGCATCGATTTATCTTTTTTGGACCAACTTTTTAACCGCCTCCACGATATGCCTGGCAGAGATGCCGTATTTATCCAGCAGCTCATCAGGCTCACCAGAGCGCGGCAGTTCACCCACAGCCAGATGAATGACTTCTGCACTCCCACCAAGAAGCGAGGCAACAGCGTCCCCGAGTCCTCCGCTGCGGAAATGGTCCTCCACAACCACTGCCTTTTTCCCTGCTTTTCTGACCTCCCTGACGATTTTTTCATCCAAAGGTTGGACAGAGTAAGCATCGATGAGGCGAACAGAAATATTTTCCTTTTCCAGCTCCTCCCAGGCCTTTAGAGCTTCATGAACCGTAATCCCTGCAGCAATCACAGTCGCTGCATCCTTCTGACTTCTCCTCAAGACTTTTGAGCCTCCTATGGGGAAGGACTCATCTTTCTTGTAGAGGAGAGGTGTGCCCGGGCGTGTTGTCCTCAGATAGGTCATTCCTTTGTACCTGGCCATCGATTCCACACAACCCTCGGTGGAATAGGCATCGCTCGGATAAAGGACGGCACAGCCGGGAATCGGGCGAAAAAGGGCCAGATCTTCGAGTCCCATCTGAGAAGGACCATCCGCTCCGATGCTCACTCCCACATGAGAGCCTACTAATTTGATATTAGAGAATGAATAAGCGGCCATCCTTATCTGGTCATGCGCTCGACACAGGAAGGCAGCGAATGTCGCAATAAACGGAATGTAATCCCTTGCCGCCATTCCGATTCCGATTCCAACCATGTTCTGTTCGGCAATGAATATCTCGAATGACCTCCGAGGAAAAACTGCAAAAAAATCTTCGGCATAAGTCGAATTTTTAACATCTCCGTCGATGCTCACGACAAGATCATTGACTTTGCCCAAATTGACCAGCGCATTTCCATAGGCGCGTCTTGTAGCAGTCTTGGAAGCGTAGATGTTCCTTTTGAAACGGAATCCCCTTTTCCGCCCAGGTGTTTTTATCCTATTGGGTTTCTTTACGTACTTTTTCGCATCTATTTCTGGCATCGGTCCTAATTCTGCAAGAGCCCTGCCAAGATCCTCATTATTCAAGGGTTTACCGTGCCATCCATTTCTATCCTCAAGAAAAGAGACGCCTTTTCCTTTGATTGTCTTGGCAAGTATAGCTGTTGGCTTTTTGACCTCTCTGGCTTTGTTAAAAGCGGCAAGAATCTGTGCAATCGAATGGCCATCAATTTTGACAGCGTTCCATCCAAAGGCTTCAAATTTTCGCCTGTAAGTATCGAGGTCGTGGCCATGCATTGTGGGATCGGATTGTCCCAATCTATTTATGTCCACTATCGCACAGAGATTTTCAAGTCCCAGGAGTGAAGCCGTGTTAGCGGCTTCCCAGACTGCTCCTTCAGCACATTCTCCATCGCCCATCATCACATAAACTCGCCGGGGACATTTTCCGAGTTTCATGGCCATGGCGAGGCCAACGCCAACAGAGAGCCCCTGTCCGAGAGAACCTGTCGCTCCTTTGACCCACTTCATCCGGGGAGTGGGATGGCCTTCCAAAGAGCTGGTGATCTTTCTGAGACTCATGAGACTACTCTGCGAGATAATTCCAGCCTCGGCGTATGCAGCCCAGAGAATGGGAGCTGCATGTCCTTTCGAGAGAACGAACTCATCATTAGCCCAATCGTGAGGGTCATGGATGTTGTATCTCATCTCATCGAAGAACAAACAGGCGGCAAGCTCGGCCATGGAAGAACATGTAGTCGGATGACCCGATCTCGCTTTTGACGTCATCTTGAAGGAATGAATTCTCAACCTTTGGGCGATCTTTTCCAAAGCCCTTTTTTTGTCCATACGGGCAAAGCCTCCTTTATATTTTAAACAGTAGACGGTTCAGGAGATTTCTTCAAAAAAAAATTTAAGGAGTTTGATAATCAATCTCATACCAGAACAAGGGGTTTGAGTCTTCTCTAAGATTGCCTATTATATTATCTTCCCGTTGATATCACAACACCTTCTCCAAATTGTCGCGGCGAGTGACCAATCCATTTCACATTAAGGGCTTTTCATACCAGAAGTGCCTCGACTTCAGTCTAAAACCAAAAGACCTATAGAGAGTAATAGCGGGGCTGTTCTCACTGTCCGCCGTCAGTCCGACTGATGTGGCTCCTCTTGTTCTTAGATGCCTCAAGCCTGCAGACAGAATTTTTTTACCCCATCCTTTTCCCTGAAATTCAGGATCAACTCCGAACATGTGAATGCGCCATTTTTTCTTTGTGGTTATTGCTCCTTGTTTGACGATCAAATGCGGCCAAAAATATCCTGTGATCTTGGCTTCATCTCGAATCAAAAGAATATCCTGCCATTTGCTGCCTGTGAGACGGAGATAATATCTGATTTCCTCAGGTGAATTCGGACAAAAACCCCAACTGCCAGAAAAAACCCTGTTCTGAGTGGTGGCTAACAATGCTTCATCTCCCGGTCTGAAATGTTCCACTTCTACAGAGACTGTCGAACTCGCTGCTGCGAAGTTTTCTGTGGAGAGCGCCTCCAACTCTACAAAACATCTTGTTTCCTCAAATCCCAGCTCGACAAAAAAATCCCTGGAAAATTTGTCCTCTTCCGGAACACAGAGATGAGCTTTTTTTGCCCCTATTCGCCTTCCTCTTTCACAGGCATATTTCAGCAATTCCCTTCCAACCTTTTTTCGGGGAAAGGCTGGGTGCACAAACCAATCCAGTATCACTCGTTCTATACGCAGCTCCGGTGTGACATCGGCGATACCGGATATCCGGCGGTTCCACTCCGCAAGAAAAATATCAGTTTCTGGGGAATAATTCGGGCAACCCAGATTATTTTTCAGAATAGGACTGCCGCCTGTCCATATTTCCCCTTTCATATGATAGGCATACCTGAAAAATCTCTGGAATTTTTCCCAGTCCCTTGGTTCAATGTTCGCTACAGTCAACATTTCTGAAGAATTGTAACAGAGAAGATTCTATTATACAATTTTGGGAACATTGTTTTGACGAGGAATAGTCATGAAGGATAAGAAAGCAGATATGCTGGTTATCACTCCGCATCCAGATGATGCGGAATTCGGAGCATCTGGTACAGTGGCCAAACTCACCCAGCAGGGTCAATCCGTGGTCTATATTGTTGTCACAAATGGAGATAAAGGAACGGATGACATCAGCGTTCTTCCCCAGAATCTGGCCAAGATCAGAGAAAAGGAACAGCTCGCAGCAGCGGAAATCTTGGGTGTCGAGGAAGTGATTTTCCTCCGCCATCCGGACCAAACCCTCGAGGACACTCCCGAATTTCGCAAGGAGATTGTCAGGCACATAAGAACGCTCAGACCAGAAGTAGTGATCACAGCAGACCCCTATCGCCGGTATGTATGGCACAGAGATCACAGAATTGTGGGAAGAGTGGTTTTAGACGCGGTCTTCCCTTACGCTCGGGATGTGTGGGCCTATCCTGACTTGATCAAAGAAGACATACAGCCCCATAAGGTGAGAGAGGTATGGCTTTGGGCACCGGAGGATCAAGACATCAATTTTCGCTCGGACATAACCGAAACATTCAACCTAAAAGTAAAAGCACTCAGCTGCCATAAAAGCCAAATCAAGGAGCCTTTCAAGTCAGAGATGGAAAAATGGCTTTGCCGCCGGGCTGAAGACATGGCAGAAGGCGAGAAGTTCAAGCTTGCTGAAGGCTTCCATCGGGTTGAAATATGGTGGTAAGATGGGAACCCCGCTCGATCAGGCGTGTGAATATCTTATGGGTTTCTTCAGCGGTTTTCTCCCAAGAAAATCTCCGAATAATATCTTCTCGTATCGTCTCTCTGCTCCAGAACTGCTTTTTTTGAAGAAAAAAGTGGACCAAGCCCTGGGAAAAAGAGGCCGGATTATTCGGAAGGAAAAAAATCCCGTTCTTTCCTTCCTTGACAATGGTTTTCATCTTTCCGATTTTAGATACAATGACTGGCGTTCCACAGGCTAAAGCCTCCACAGTCACGAGACCGAAGGACTCGTAAAGAGAAGGAACAACCAAGGCATCTGCGGCTGAGTAATATCTTTTGAGCTGCTGCTGCTCGATCGAACCCAGAAATGTAACATTATTGGAGAGGGCCTTTTGATTGACTAAATTAATGATCCTTGCAGCTTCCTGATTCAAGGCAAATTCCTCTTCTTTCTTTCCTCCTCCGATAACAATCAATTTGATCTTCTTGAAAAGCTCCGGCTTTTTATCCCTAAGTATCTCTAAAGAGCTAATAACTGCCCCTAGACCCTTTACGGGCTCTATCCTTCCCACATAAAGGAGAACAAAATCGTCCTTTTTGCAGTTTATCTTCTGCCGGAGCCCCTGATAATAAACAGGATAGAAAAGCCTACAATTGACACCAGGATACACTACTTTCACCTTAGAAGGAGAAATGCCATATTCTTTGATCAAACTTTCCTTTTCCTCTCTGGAAGGAGATATTAAAAGATCAGCGATGTGAGCAAGATGCTGCTCTGACTGAGTCCGGCAGCGGTGCTCCCTTTGTCCCAACATCCTTCTTTTCATATAGCCCAGGGTGTGATAAGTGTGAACCAGCGGAAATCCCAAATTATGTTTGATATATCCACCTGCTAGACCGGAAAGCCAGTAATGAGAATGGACAACATCGTAGCCCTCTTTGTTTCGAAGAATGAAATCTTCCAGATTCTCTGAGAATCCAGGGATGAACTCATACAGATTTTGCCGATCAATGGGATTTTCTGGACCGCCCTTCAATTGGACGACACGAATCTGGGGAGACACATATTTTGTCTCCACACATACAGGCGTTTGGGCACGTGTAAATATATCTATTCTCACATCAGAAAAATCCGCAAGAGCCGAAGTCAGTTCCTTCAAATACACACTCATGCCACCGCTGCCGTTGCCTCCTAACTGTGAATACGGACAGCTGTGGAAGCTAATCACACAGATCTTCACTCGTGCATCTTTCCTTTGTCAAAGTTAAACTAAATATTTTACTGTCTTTTGCACCAAAAGAATACTTATATTTTTCCCCTCCTCTCAAAAAGTTCACTACTTTCTTATTCTCTTCGATGGCCTGCCTGATGGAGTGGTTGAACAAGAAAAATCCTGGGCTAATAGAGAAAAATTCCCTGTCAAAAGCCACATTGTATAAATAGAGATTATCTGCATACACAAAATTCAAAAGACCGGCAATCAATTTATCCTTGAAATAGAGGAGGTTCACTTCCACCCATCGCTCGAGAGAGAAAAGATGTGTCAAGATTCTAAAAAAATCAGTCATCCCCTCTTGCTGCCAGAATTCCTGCTTGGAGGCGTTGCTCTTACGATGAAGAAAGATAAAGTCTTGGATGGCAGCATTCATTTTCTGAGGCTCTCTCTTGGTCTGGATGCTGATCTGTCCCAAAGATTCCAATCTCCGTACTTTTCGCCGCAGTTCGTGACGATTTTTTCTATTGAGGCTATCAATGTATGTTTCGTATGAGGAGGGAAGAGTCAGAATTGGGGCTACTTCACTTTCTGAAATTCCACAGGAGAAACTTCTCTCAGAAGCAATGCGAGGTATGGAGATGAGCGTAGGAGAGGCAGAAGGGATGTTTATGAGTTCAACATCTCTAATGTAAGCAGAATGCTCCTGAAAGTAATCCAACAGAAGTTCGTAGAATTGATCGATTTTTTCCGCATCGATGATAAAATCACAATAATCGCTGACTTCTTGGTTGGCCATAAAATAAAGTCTATCGTGGGATGCTAATAAAGGGCCTGCACCGATAAGGTCGCCAGCATCATCTCTTGCAAAAAGAACTGAGAATTCATATTCCTTCCCAAAACTGCGCCACCAGGCTTCAAACCACTGGTGTGTGAGGAAAACGGTATTCTGTTTAGAGCGGAAAAGGAGTTCATTCCACTGCTTTCGCAATCGAATAAACTTATCGAATTTCTCAAGGCGTTCGATTCTCATAGACTCTCCATTTTATAATTCGGGGACAGTATACTCAATTCCCTAATTGAGATATTTTTCCCGCCGTACATTTTGTGCCGTCCGTATCCGGATTAATAGGTATGAATAAAACTCAGGATAAATATAAGCAATCATCCAATTTTGATACATATTTTCAGGCCCCAGAAATTAAGTGATCGCGTATACTGTCACCAAATTGAATTCTGTGTGTATCCAGAAATTAAGTGATCGCGTATACTGTCCCCGAATTGGTGAAGCTAGAACATGTAGGCGAATTTCAAAAACAGAGTATGGCCCTGTACTCCTTTCTCGCCGAATTCGCCGGTTCCTTTCTGGTAGGCCAATTGAAGAGATCCAAAGGGCGGCTGAAACCGATAAACGAAGAGAATCTGGATATTCTGCTTATCGATTGAGGAATTGATCTGGTAAAAGAGCTTTATGAACAGATCATTGGTGAAATAATTCGTGGCCCGAATCACATGAATCCAAGTGCTTTCATTTTCAAAATCTGGATCAAATATCACCCGCTCCAATCCATAAGATACCGATAGGTCCTCGGTCAATTTGAAATTGGCGCCCCCCTCGATAAGATGAAAATCCTGGTCAAAATTTCGTCCAAAACTATAGGCCAGTGAAGCGGACTGCCACTCTCTAGTGTTATACCCTAGCTCGAGCTCGCTCTGACGGTTCCGGAATTTCTTCTCGAAAAGCTTGAATTCTTCATGGTGCTCAACTGTGACGGACAACTTATTCTTTAGGTCAAAACCGATCTCCTGGTCGATCTTCCAGCTGCGCAGAGTGCCATCCAGTCCCCAATAAATGTTGTAATTGGACTCATAGTCGATTCTCTCCAATCCCCACTTCTTGGGAAAGAATGTTTTTTCTATGGCTGAGTCCAGTTCCCTCCGGTTGTCATCCCGGATAAATCCTACTCTGTTAGCGTTATCCGCAAAGTTTCTTCCCAGCTGTGTGTACCGCAG
>Ga0209636_10001709_pt1 | contig 22203 bp, 20 predicted proteins | sample DeeMarSWOR152_54_FD_187464 | JGI IMG/M metagenome (GOLD analysis project Ga0209636, IMG submission 187464) | Marine sediment microbial communities from White Oak River estuary, North Carolina - WOR-1-52-54 (SPAdes) (version 2) | ecosystem: Environmental > Aquatic > Marine > Intertidal zone >...
CGGTCCCGAAGGTAAAGGACACCGAGGAGGATGATTATGTTTGAGATCTCCGAAATGGTCAAGCGAATTCAAGGATCCGAACGGTCTCAAAGGAAGATCACGGTCCCTGAAGGGGCAGTGAGAATGGATAGGGGGGAGCCGGATTTTCCAACGCCCACCCACATCCAGGAAGCTGCCACGAAAGCCATGAGGGATAACTTCACCCATTACGTGGATTCCTTCGGGGACGCGGAGCTGAGGGAGGCCGTATGCCTCAGTCTCAAGAGGGACTACGGCGTGGAGCGAAATCCGGAGAACGTCCTGATCACCGTGGGAGGGATCGAGGGTATCCAACTCATCTCCGCCACCTATCTCGATCCGGGCGATGAGGCCCTGGTCTTTGATCCCGGGTACTCCGCCTATGCGGACTCCGTTGCTCTCTTTGGCGGGAAGCCCGTATTCGTTCCCCTCACGGATCATTTTCATCTCGATCTGGATGCCGTCGAGAACCGGATCTCCAGGAGGACGAAGATGGTTTTTCTCGCCAGCCCCAGCAATCCGACGGCTGCTGTTCTGAGGGAAGGCGAAATCAGGAGACTTGCCAATCTGGCCCTGAAACATAACCTGCTCTTGGTCATCGATGAGGTGTATCAGCGCCTCCTCTACGGGGATGTCAGGCATTTCTCCATCTGCCAGGTCGATGAGGTGAAGGAACGGGCCATATTGCTGAACAGTTTCTCGAAGACCTATGCCATGACGGGCTGGAGGGTGGGGTATCTCGTTGCTGATACGAAGGTAATCCGGGACCTGGTGGAACTCCACAAAGCCTTGGTTATCTGTGTCAACGCCCCCGCTCAGAAGGCCGGTGTAGCCGCGCTCACGGGCCCGCAGGATTGTGTCGAATCCATGAAGGCGGAATATCAGAGGAGGATGGGGTTCGTTGAGAAGACCCTCGAGGGGATAGGGAGGGTTTCGACGCCACCGTGCGAGGGGGCCTTCTACTTTTTCCCCCGCTTTCAACATAAGCTCACGAGCCGGGAGATGACGGCCTATCTCGCTGAGAGGGGGATCATGGTGCGAAGCGGGACCGAATTCGGCCAGAGGGGTCAGCATCACATCCGGCTCTCCTTTGCCACGTCGATGGAGCATTTACAGGAGGGGATGGAGAGGCTGAAGGGGGCCCTCGATGAGCTGGATTAGAAACGATCTATTTCCCGACGTCTTCTTGTAAACATGACCGTAGTTTCCGGAAACCCGGATGGCTTTTACCCCGCAGACGGCCAAGGCGTCGATCTTTTCCCGGGGAACATTCTCCTTCAGCAGGACGAACGTGTCCATGCCAGCCCTTCTCCCGTATGCCGCCACGGAGGCACCCATGTTGCCGGAGGAAAGGGTACCGATGCGCCGATAGCCCAGGGAGAAGGCGCTCTGGAGGCTCAGGGCTGTTCCTCGATCCTTAAAGGTCCAGGTCGGGTTCTGGGTCTCGTTCTTGAACAGGAGCTCCTTCAGCTGCAATTTCTCGCTCAGGTGGTTGGCCCGGATCAGGGATGTCCTTCCTCTCCTAAGGAGAGAGATGGGTCGGTCTTCAGATAGGAATAGAAGGGGGTATATCTTTCAAAAAAGGGGCCTTCCCTGGGCCTCTCAAACGAATCCCGTGAGATTGAATCAAGGTCATAGCGGACTTCCAAGGGCTCATCGCAATCCCGGCACCGGGCGTTGACGAACTCTAGGGGAAACTCCCTTCCACATCGGACACACTCGAGCTTTGGTCTCTTCATTTTCCTCCCTTTCTCACGGGTTAATCGGGAAGTGGGGGAACTAGAGGCGTGGATTCCCCTTCTCGAGGACGATTCGACCATCCAGTTCGATGGTAGGTTCCCACATGATCAAATCGTAGTGAATGGCTGCTTTGACGTTCCCCCCCAACATCAGGTTTGTCCCGATCCCGATGTGGACCGTCCCAAAAACCCCTTCATCCTCCAGTTGAACTCCCTGCATAATGGACTTCGGGTTGAGCCCAACCCCCAATTCCGCCACGTTATAGACCTTTGGATCGTTTCGAGCCTTCAGGTCGTCCGCCAATTTCCTTGCCTGCTCTCCGCCCGTTATCTCCGTAATAATCCCCTTTTCGACCTTCGCCACAACCGGCTCCCTCAATACCCCGATACCGATGTACGGTAAGCTGGCATCGGCGACAATCCTGCCCTCCGCGGTTCCCTCGAGGGGAGAAAAGTTGGCCTCCACATTGGGCACGGGCGAAAGTTGACCCCGTTCAACAATGCAGTACATGGCGTTACCAGGGCGGCCCTCCTTCCGCATCGATAAGCGGGTGCCCTTTGGGGTGGTCAAGAGGACTTTTTTACTCTTTTGGAAGGCGTCGGCCATTTTCTCACATATGACTTTCAATTCCTTGAAATCCGCCTCGATTCCGCCTGAAACGAGCTGATCCTCCGTGAATTCCGTCATGACGAGGCTTCTCGCACCTGATTCGAGAGCCCGTTTCATAGATTCGGTATGGGTGATCGAGTAGGACACAGGGGTGAAGATTACATCGGCCTTCTTCATGGCTTCCGCGATGGGTACGGGCGGTTCCTGACCATGTCCCTTTCTCGGCGTCATGATGGCAATGATTACTTCGGCGCCCCTTTCATAGGCAGCCGTAGCAAGCACTTGGGCGATCTTCACCCTGTTGAAATCCGTCACGATCAACACGTTCTCCTCGGGCTTCACGCAAGCGCAGGTCTCCATCAACTTTCCGGCTCCTTTGCTCATGAGTACGTCTCTCATCTTTTTCTCCTTTACGAGACAGATTATTTCTTCATATAATTCTTTTCGACCCATGTCAATTTATTAAGGGGGAAGACCTACATTTTAGAAAGGAAGGAATGAAGGAAAAAGCCATAGGCATTTTCGACTCAGGGCTGGGGGGCTTGGCAGTTGTACGGGAGGTCTCACGGGAAATGCCCCAGGAGGATATCATCTACTTCGCTGACTTCGCACATCTCCCGTATGGGCCAAGGCCGAGGGAAGAGGTTGAGGAATTCACCCTTCGGGCTGTGGACTTCTTCATGAACAAGGGCGTGAAGGCTATCTTAATCGCCTGTAATACTGCCTCGGCTGCCGGGAGGGAGGAGGCTCAGAAAAGAACTTCCGAGATACCCGTCATTGGGATGATTGAACCGGCCGTCAAGGCGACCCTGGCAGGTGGTAATATTCAAAAGGTGGGGGTTATCGGGACGACCGGAACTATAAAGAGTAACGTATACGAGAAGACATTCCTGGCTGCGGGAGCAAAGGCACGCATTCTTGGCAATGCTTGTCCTGATCTTCTCAGGCTCGCGGAGCAAGGCCAGATATCAGATACGAACAGAATTGAGGAACTGGCAAGGGAGTGCGTCGGCCCTCTAGAAAGGGAAGGGATTGAGGTCCTTATACTCGGTTGCACGGACCTCACCTGCATTAGAGATCAGCTTCAGAGGGTATTAGCACCTCATATCAAAATAATCGATCCGGCTGAGGAAGTAGCACGAACGGCTGACGAAGCTCTGCGAAAGATGGGATGGAGACGTCTGGAAAGAGGAGAGGGAAGCTTCAGTTTTTATGAAAGCGCGGAGGGTCCGAAGCACATGAAGGAGTTTGCCGAGAGAGTCTTCAATATTAACATCGGGGCGATCAACCTGTGCAAAAACCTCGCGTATCGCTGAAAAGGGAATAGTTACCATTTCGCTGGCCGGTAAAATCATTTTTCATATCCCCTTGAAAACCCCAGATACTATCGAATGAGCTTTTCGATCCGCGTCCGAATATGTTGAATAGACCTCGTTATTTTCTTAGCACCTGACCGGGCAGATTCCCCGTAAGGCTTTGTTGATCGACAACCAACTCTCCGTTAACAAACACGTATCGTATGCCCTGGGGGTAGCTCTCGGGCTCCTCATACGTAGCGGTGTCACCAATTGTCTCAGGGTCAAACAGAACGATATCTGCCCAATTTCCTTCCTTTACTATTCCTCTGTCGGAGATTCCCAGAATCTGGGCGGGGAAAGAGGTTACCTTGCTGATGGCCTGGGGCAACGTGAACATACTTTTTTCTCGAACGAACATCTTGATGAATCGTGGGTAGGTTCCATACAGCCTCGGATGTGGCCGGCCTCCATAGATGCCATCGCTTCCGACGGTGGCATGGGAGTGCGCCAAGACCTTTTCGAGGACCTCCTCGGAGCCATAGAAAGTGATCATTGTCACCGCCAATTTTTCTTCAGCTAAAAGACCACACACCATATCGATGGGATTTATACCGAGTTCCCTGGCGATGGCTTCGCAGCTCTTACCCTCCATCCAGCGATTTCTTTCAAGCTGGACCGCGGTTACCCTAATATTTTCCCACCCGACGGAGATCTGCCTGTTATGCCAGACATCCAAGCCCTTTTCAAAATCGGAATGAATACGGGCTCTGTATTCGGGTTTCCTCAAATTTTCGATAAGCGCCGCGGGTCCCTCATTGAGAGTCCATGGAGGCAATACCGCCCTCAAAACGGTGCAGCCTGCCAGATAGGGGTATCTGTCCCATGTGACCTCCCCAGCCCCCTTGACAAAAGTATCGACCTTCTCGAGAGCTTGATCCATGATTGGCCAATTGACCCTACCATACGCCTGTAGATGGGAGATATGCAAATGGACACCACCGGATTCACGCGACACCCTCATGACCTCGTCTAAAGACCTTAAGAGGTAGTTTCCCTCGTCCCTCAGATGAACCACGAAGATGCCATCCTTTAGGGCCACTTCTTTATTGAGTTCGATCAGTTCCTCCGTATTTCCGTATGAGCAGGGCGGGTAAATGAGCCCCGTCGAAAGTCCAAAGGCCCCATCTTCCATCGCCTCTCGAACAAGCCCCTTCATGGTGCTCAACTCCCAATCGGTCGCATCCCTTTCGCCCATACCCATTGCGGCTATACGCACGGGACCATGGGAGAGTAGCACTGCTACATTGTTGGGGAGGCCTCTATTCTCAAGGGCCTCGAGATAATCATTAAAAGAACGCCAGGTCCACTGTTCCTTCGGGAGAATCCCATCTAAACCCCCAAGCAGCATGGCGACTGTATCGGTATCCGCCTCCTTAACGGGGGCTGCCCCAAGGCCATCCTGCCCGAGCAATTCCATGGTGATACCCTGTTTCACTTTGGCATCAGGAGTCTTAGGCTTGAAGTATTCCAAATCCGTATGGCTGTGCATATCAATAAAACCCGGGCAAGTAACCATACCCCTGCATTCCATTATTTGGCGACCCTCGGCTTCTATCTTCCCGACAGTGGCAATACGGCCGTCTTTGATGCCGATGTCCGCCGTTGATGGATCCCTTCCCGTTCCGTCCACGATTTCAGCGTTCTTGAGGACATAATCATACATTCTTCGCCCCGGTGCTTCCTAATTATGATCTCTGACAAGGTCGCTCTTCGCTGCCCAAAATATTTTTTCGACCATTCTAAAGACCGCTTCACTGCAAAGAGCGCCTCGGCGCTCCTTCGTCCTACAACTGATTAGAATGTGCAGAGCCCTAACCGCATGACTGGAGCACCGCAGCACTGCAACACTGAAAATTTCGCCCTCAGAGCTCCTTTTTTCAGAGATATCTAATTATAAACCCCAAGGATTTCGGCCTAAGGTGTGCTATCTTGCCCGGCAAGTTCTAAAATCGTCCTTAAGAGGACCCGGCACCCGTTTGCGGCCTGCTGCGCATCCGTCCATTCCTCCGGGCAATGGCTTTTCCCTCCCCTGCTGGGGACGAATATCATGCCGGTCGGAACATATGGAGCAAAACTTTGAGAATCGTGCCCTGCTCCGCTTACCATCCGTATTACGGATAAACCTTCGATTTCTGCGGCGCGGACAATAGTATCAATAACCGGCTTTAATAGCTCTACGCTATCTTTTTCATAAATAGTCTTAATGGAACTACCCTTGTGTTTCCCTACCCATTCCCTGAGCAAATCGCGAATTGCGGCCATATCTTCTGGCTTCATAGATCTCAGTTCCACGGTACACATACATTTTCCCGGTACCACATTTGTTGCCCCAGGCTCAAGACCGATCTGTCCGATCGTTCCGACCATTTCCCTGTTCCTGGCTTTAACCCACTGGGGCAAAAGGGTAAAGATTGGTGCTGCCTTCACAAGGGCATCATCTCTTAGGGACATAGGCGTCGTGCCCGCATGATCCGTCTTCCCCAGGACCTCAACACTATATCGGTAGATACCAACTATGCCAGTTACCGCGCCAATATCTATTCCCCTCGCCTCCAACAGACTCCCCTGTTCTATGTGTAATTCCAATAAGGCTTTGAACATCTTGGGGCTACGGATGGCCTCGCCAATACGATCGGGGTCTTTCCCCAGGCGCTTCATGTCCTCTGCAAACGTGGGTACTCCCTTTTCTTTTGAGCGGTAGATCTCATCCCGGCTCAACGTGCCCATCATGGCTCTACTACCGACAGTACCAGCGTTATGAGAAGCCTCTTCGTCGGAAAAATTGATGATCTCCAAGTCCCACGGAAGACCAATCTTCTTCTCCTGCAACACCCGCGCGCACTCCAAACCCGCTAATACCCCCAGTGCGCCATCAAACCTGCCACCCTGAGGAACAGTATCAAGATGCGACCCTACCGCTACTATTTTACTATCTCTCACGGTTGCAGATTTCAGTTTCCCAATCACGTTGGTTGCTGCATCCATGTGCACTTCCAACCCGGCTTCCTTCATACGCTTTGTTAACCACTCTTTGGCAGCGATATCGGCATCCGACAGGGCAAGGCGAGTAACGCCTTCTCCCTCGACAAAGCCAATCTTGCCCAGCTCCTGAAGGTCTGACCATAATCGTTCCGTATTGACTAAATCCCCCCCGGAATTGTTTATCCGGTTCAATCCTTTCCTTTTTTGTAAGCCCATGCCCTTGTCCCCATTTGGATCAAGGATAAGTTTGGTATCAAGCCTAAGATGGGTACCATCTGATTGAACCTGGATCTCATTATCTGTTTACTCTTTTCGGAGTAGCCTCATCAATGCTGCCACCCGATGAAGCTCTTCCAAGTTGGCAACGGTATCTATTACCGCTTGTGCCCTTTTCTTAGAAAGAAATCCATCTACATTGGCCAAGAACTTGTCTTCGATCATTTCCCTTGGAGCAGGCATATCAGGTGAACCCAGTGCAGCCTTTTGATCGTGCTGATACATACGGCCATCTTTCATCTTAATGGTTACAGAGGCGCTACGATAATCCTCGAAGCTTGGATCAACGGTACGGGTCACCTTTCTGGCTATCGTCAATATCCTTGGGTCTTTGACCTTTTCATCCGAAACCTCGGCTAACGTTGCTCGGCCCTCGGCAAGCGCTGCTGCCACCATATAGGGTATGCTGCTAAGTGTGGAATAGCCATTGGGGGGAGTGTACTTTACGCTTTCCGGCTCGAAGTTCCTGTGATACTGACCGGGGCTAACCGTGCAGATAACCTCCCTGATATCTTCGGGTTTCGGGTTATGTTGCCGTTTGAGATGCAGAACTGCATCCACGTATAGGTAAGTTCAGTAACCACACGGGTAAAGTTTATAGCATATTTGTTTGGTCTCCCATCTACTGCCCAATCCCCCTATAAGCGTTTCCAGGTCAAAATTTCCCTCCCCAAGATAGGAGTTATACAGCCCCATTTTGCCTTCATATATCCTCTGGGGTCCATTATAGCCTTTTTGAGCCAGTAACCCAGCGATGATGCCGCTGTGGGCTGCCCAACCGGGGTGCATTCGCTTCGTCCAACTCCCCTCTTCTATCCACTGCGCTAAGCCGCTTGATTGACTGCCGGCAATGCCCATGGCCGTGGATATTTCTTTCGCAGTGAGCCCTAAGATATTTCCGGTTACCGCTGCCGAAGCAAAAGCACCAAACACGCCGGTTGGATGCCACCCTCGCAGGAGGAGTTTGCCAGAGGCTGCCAGTCCAAGCCTGGCTCCTACCTCATAGCCTGCGACGGCTGCAACAATGGCACTTTTGCCGGACTTACCCTGAGCCTCGGATACTGCGAGGGCTGTAGGGACAACAAAAGCGCTAAGGTGAAGCGCCGCTTCTCGATGCATATCATCATAGTCCAGACCATGAGCCATTGTCCCGTTGACTAGGGCGGCATTAGGGGCAGGGAGCCTTTCACCACTGCCAATGGCAGTGCTTTCGGGTTGACCTCCCAGGCTCTTAGAAACCTCTAGGATCGTATGAGCGAAATCCATTCCATAAGTCGCCAGGGCCACCCCTAACGTATCTAAGATGTGAAACTTCACCTCTTCGACAACGTCCTTGGGCACATCATGAAAGCCCAATTTCTCCACGAAATCGCCGAACTTTTGAGAATACGTCTCCTCGGCATTATCGAGCTTCATTAAATGCTTCCCTCCCTACCATGTCATTTACATGCTTTCCAGCGCTTCCAATGCCAGTTTTTGATTCTCAACCCCTTAGAACCCTTGGTCCTCTCCATAACGAATCGAAGTAATTATTGAATATTACGAACCTCTTAAACCCAGATCCCGGCAAAGAAGTAAGGATACGATGTGACTGCGCCAATTTTAGTACCCAACTGGTAGTCCTGAAATGAATTATCTTCGAAATAACAATAGGTTTAAGATTTCGGTCCAAGGTGCCATTGCGTTTTACCTCAGTAATCCGGCTATTTGGCTCGCGGAATTATGTATTCCCCTGAAAATATCCCAGATTTTCCGGTTCTGATGGAAGTTAACACACCCTTTGAAAACTACTACTAAGGGATATTTCTCCTTCATCTCCCTCTTGGAAAATAACAGGCCGCCCAGTGTCCTTCCTCGATTTCCTTTAACACCGGGACAGTTTGCGTACAGATATCCTGACGATACTGGCATCGAGGATGGAACGTACAGCCAGAAGGAGGATTGATTGGGCTTGGGACATCACCCTCGAGAAGAATTCTCTCTTTTTTGCTCAGAGGATTGGCAAGGGGCACCGCTGACATCAGCGCCTCTGTGTAGGGATGATATGGGTGGTCGTAAAGGGAACTCCTGCTCGCCAGTTCTACGATGCGGCCCACGTACATCACGGCAACCCGATTACTGATATGCCTGACAACGCTTAGATCGTGGGAGATGAAGATATATGTGAGGTCAAACCGCCGCTGTAACTGCACGAGCAAGTTGAGGATCTGCGCCTGAATGGATACGTCCAGAGCAGATACCGGCTCATCGGCGATCACCAATTTTGGATTAAGCGCAAGGGCCCTGGCCACACCGATCCTCTGTCTCTGGCCTCCGCTGAACTCATGGGGATAGCGATTGATGTGCTCCGGGAGAAGGCCTACGATATCCATCAGCTCTTTTACACGCTCCTGGCGCTCCTTTGCAGAAAGGATTCCATGTATCTCGAAAGCTTCGCCGATAATCTGGCCCACCCTCCTTCGTGGGTTAAGGGAGGAGTAAGGATCCTGAAAAATGATTTGCATATCCCGACGGAGTTGCCTCAAGCGTGTGCGATCATACGTCATGATGTCATTGTTCTCAAAGAATAATTGTCCTTCTGTAGGCTCCTCCAGTCTAAGGATGCAGCGCCCTATGGTGGTCTTCCCGCAGCCCGATTCTCCCACCAATCCTAAGGTCTCCCCCTTCTTGATGACAAGATCTACCCCATCCACTGCCTTAACCTGAGCGAAAGATTTCCCGAAAAACCCTCCACCTAAAGGAAAATATTTTTTTAAGTTTTTTACAACCAGAAGATCACCGTTGTCCATAGTGCCAGCACCTCACCAAGTGACCAGGTCCTATTTCGATGAGTGGTGGATCTTTCTTGCCGCATAGATCAAGGGCTTGAGAACAGCGTTCTTGAAAAGAGCAACCCGTTGGTAGGTCATGAAGGCTCGGAACAATACCAGGGATGGTTCGAAGCATCATGTCTTCAGGAACGGGCTCGTCCATTTTAGGAATCGATTCCATCAAAGCCTGCGTATAAGGATGTTTCGGCAGGGTGAAAAGTTCCACCACATCGGCATATTCCACGATTTTGCCGGTATACATCACGGCCACTGATTGAGCCATGTCAGCAATCACGCCCAGGTCATGGGTAATCAAAAGGATGGACGCTCCGAAGTCTTCCTTCAACTTATTCATGAGATCCAAAATTTGGGCCTGAATGGTAACATCCAATGCCGTCGTGGGTTCATCGGCGATCATCATCTTCGGATTGCACGAGAGGGCCATGGCGATCATCACCCGTTGGCGCATACCTCCGCTCATCTGGTGCGGATACTCCTTAACACGGGTCTCCGGATCAGGGATTCCCACCTTTTGCAACATCTCCACGGCACGTTCCATGGCACTTCCCTTGGGAAGTCCTTGGTGCAGCCGAATCGCTTCTGCGATCTGACCACCGATGCGAAAGACCGGATTCAAGGAAGTCATGGGCTCCTGGAAAATCATCGATATGTGATTTCCCCGTATTTGCCGCATTTGCTCCTCGCTCATCCCCAGCAGATCCTGGTTTTCGAAGAGAATCTGCCCCTTTTCGATTCGACCAGGTGGCTGCTGGATCAACCGCATAATTGAAAGGGCTGTGACGCTCTTGCCACAGCCCGATTCCCCCACAAGTCCAAGGGTCTCCCCCCTGCGAACGAAAAAATCGACCCCGTCTACCGCCTTGACTACACCCTCGTCTGTATAGAAATTTGTATGAAGATCGTTGACTTGAAGCAGTATATCGTCCGTCATCTCTTTATCCGAACATCTGAGCTGAATAGTGATCTGGAAGTTTCTCAACCCTGCAGCTTGGGATCCATTACATCCCTCAGACCATCACCGATCAGGTTTAGTGAGAGCACGGCGACCATGATTGCCAACCCCGGAAAGATTGACATCCATGGCGCGTTAGTTAACTGATTTACACCTTCCCGCACCATATTACCCCAGGTCGGTGTAGGCGGCGCCACCCCAAGGCCTAAGAAGCTCAAGTTGGCCTCCACCCGAATCATGGTTGCCGTCCAGAGGCTACTCATCACCAGGATTTCCCCCAGGATATTGGGGAAAATATGGGACAGAACAATTCTTTTCCTCTTGGCACCCAAGGCCCGCGCAGCCTCGATATAATCCCGCTCCTTCACGGACAATGAGCTGCCATAGGCGAGACGTGCAAACCGTGGGGTCATTACAATACCGAGGCCAATAATCAGTTTATCAAGCCCCGTTCCTATGACGACAAGGACCATGATCCCAAACACTTCGGCCGGAAAGCACATCATGATATCCACGACACGCATGATCGCATTCCCAATCTTCCCCCCCTCAAAGGCGGCGATCATCCCCATGAGGCTTCCTATCACCATGCCGATGATGATAGAACCGGCCCCAACGGAAAGGGAGATGCGGGTACCCCAGATGACCCTCGACAGTATGTCACGGCCGAAGCTGTCCGTTCCGAACAGGTGCTCGCTGTCCGGGGGCGTCAGGCGGTCATAGACATTTTGATCAAGGGGGTCGTACGGGGAGAGCGAGCCCGCAATGATACCCACTACCAAGATGAGGAAGGTCATGATGGCACCCACCACGGAAATCCTATTGCGCAAGAAGGCACGGAGCTGTTTTCTACGGAGGTCACTTAGCATGATCATTTATACTTGATACGCGGATCGAGAAATCCATAAATCAGATCCACCAAAAGGTTAATAAGGATGGCGAGGGTGGAATACACAACCATTACTGACTGCAGCATCACGTAATCGCGCTGCTTCATTGCCATGACGATCACCTTTCCAAGGCCGGGCCTGGAGAAAACGATCTCGGTCATTATGGAACTCCCGAGATTAATGATAAAATAGATGCCCAAAACGGAGACGATGGGGACCAGCGCGTTCAGAAGGCTATGCTTATAGATAACGATTGTCTCCTGGAGCCCCTTTGACCTGGCGGTCCTGACGAAATCCTCATTGAGCACATTCAACATGGTGGAACGCGTTAATCGCATGATATAGGAGGTCATGATCAATCCAAGGGAAAGGGCCGGAAGACAGAGATGGTGGAGTCTGTCCACGATGTCACCTTCTCTACCCCCTCCAAGCACCGGAAAAAGGTTCAATTTCACCGAAAAGAAAAAGAGGAGCAGGATACCGAGAAAAAAGGAGGGGATGGAGATTCCCGCGAGGGAAACAATCCGTCCCGTATAATCCTCGGTCATATTACGCCGCAGTGCGGTATAAACCCCCATTGGTATGCCCAGGATTATACCAACGACCATGGCGCCGAAGGTGAGTTCCAGGGTATAGGGTAATGCCACGAGCAACTGATGCGTCACGGGCTGCGCATTGAGCATGGAAATGCCGAGATTCCCCCGCGAAAGGTCGCGGAGGTAGCGCAGGTACTGGAGCCACATGGGTGCATCAAGGCCCATCTCCTTGCGCAAGACCTCCAGGACTTCCTGGGAGGCATAGTTTCCCAACATTGACATGGCGGGATCGCCAGGGGCGATCCTCACGAGGGCGAACACGATGGTCAATACAGCCAGCAATAGTGGGAACGTGAGGAGGATTCTGCGTAGGGCGTATTTAAACATCCTTGGTTACCGTAATCCTCATACCTTGTCAGGGCTCTCCAAACACGCTGGTATCACCATATGGTGATGCAGGCCCTTGGGATATACCCAAGGGCCTGCACTGCGGGCTCAGAAGCCTACTCAATATCCGTGACTTCGCTTATCTGGGTATAGAGATTGAGCGTTGTCTTCTGGTCATACCCCCATTTCACCCTCTCATTGCGTGCAAACACGAACCGGAGGACGTACATCGCGTAGGATATGTTGTTCTCCATGAGCTTGTACCCTGCCTCCTTCCACATTTGGATCTGCTTCTCCTTATCCGTCTCGACCCTCGCTTTCTCAACGAGGTCATCGATGATGGTGCAGTGTGAGAAGTTGGTGACCGGGTGCTTCCCGGTTACCACGATGGAGTCGGAATGGAAGAACCAGGTCAGGAAGATGTCAGCATTGGGCCTCATGCAGATGTACATGGTATAGGGATTCACGCCTTGTCGAATCATCTTGTGGTACGTGGGGTGATCGACCAGCTTCAGCTTCATATCCACGCCGACCTTCTTGAACTGCGACTGGAGGTTCTCGGTGGCCCGCCGGTAAGAGGCTCTTTCCGTGATCACCTGTTCCATTTTAAACCCATTTGGATAACCGGCTTGAGCCAGGAGCTTCTTCGCCTTCTCTCGGTCACACGTGAAGAGCAGCCCCTTCTTTTCCACTTCTTCACAGGAGAGCCCACCGGGCAGGAATGGTGGGACCACGGAACACATGGGACCTGAGGCGTCGCGACCGATGAAGGTTCGGAGCTCATCCCGGCTGATGGCATAGGCCATGGCCCTCCTCACCAATGGGTTATCAAAGGGCTTCTTCGTCACGTTGAAACTGAGATGGTTTATCTCTCCGGGGCCAAAGACATCAACCACCACGTTCGGGAGTTTCTTCATCTTATCGATCCAGGGCTGCTCCCGGACTCCTTCAATCACATCCACCTCACCCTTTCTCAAGGCGAATTCACGGCTGCTCACGTCCGCCATCAACCAGACTTCCACCCCATCGAGACGAGGCCTGCCTCGAAAATATTTTTCGTGGGCGGCCAGGACCGTTTTCTGCCCGGGGATGTACTTCACAAGCCGGAAAGGCCCGGTGCCCACAGGGTTAGTCTTAAAGCGTGCAGCACCGATGGTCTCGAAGGGTTTTTTGGGGACCATAAATGCGCCCCGATAATCAATGAAGTAGCGTTCAGGGCCTGGAAGCCGTTCCTTCAGCCTTACTTTCACGGTATATTTGTCAATGGCCTCAGGAATGAAGTTCTTATAGGTGACCGAGTAGGTGGAGAACTTGGGATTGCCACTCTTCTTGATGGAAAAAACCGCATCCTCGGCTGTGAACTCCACACCATTCGGATGTCCCTCGAATGGATGGGTCATCACTCCCTTGCGCAGATAGAAGGTCAATTCCATGCCATCCTTGGAAATCTCATACCTCTCCGCCAGGTCAGGCTCAATGACAGTGATATCGCCCGTTTTGAAACGCAGGAGTCCATTATAGAGCAAGTCATGGTGAGCCGTGTCCATGGTTCCATGGCTGAAACCCGGATCAAGGCTTTTGATATCGGCGGCATCTAGGGCAATGCGCAGGACCTTCTTGCCCGATGCCGCCCCTGCCTGCTGAAGCCCGAGTCCCACCATGATCACTGCCAAAAAGAGCACAACCACTGTTTTCATACGAAATGCATTTGATAACTTATCCATATTGCTCCTCCTTTTTTTGAAACAAGGTGGTATTTACTCCTCTTTTTAATGAAATACTGTTGTGTTTTCACCCCCCTTCCATGAAAGAATGTTGCATTTTCACCTCCTTTCCATGAAATAAGGTTGTCATGACAGGAAAAGTTCCCTTTTTACCGTCCTCTGCCCTTTCATAGATGGATTTTCCACAGGCCCTTCACAGGAGTTTTCTGAAGGTAATATACCGAGATACTTAGAGGACTCGCTTCTTCATCACTTCAATTCCAGAAATCTCGTGTATTCCATCGACTTGAAACGGGTATCTACTGGTAATAGTGCCGCAATTCCTTCCTCTTAGCTCAGGGAATTGATGCCCCTCTTGCGTAGCACATCTGGGCTTACCTGTCAAATTATTTTTGATTTTCAGCCGGGTCAACAGATACATGGTGACCCGCTTTCTCCTCAGCCTCATTTTACCCACTTTGGCGAATATTGCTAGCATCAGTCTCGCCGCTTGCTTTACTTTAGAGCACTTTTTCCATTTTAAGCCTTATCAGCGATTGATCAAAAGCACGAATAACCTTTTCTATGTCCCTGTCCGTAAGTCCAGCGTTCAGAAACATTGTCCCGGTCCCGCCCCCCGAATAATCAACACCATTTAGGAGCATGGCTAGATGAAGCTTACGCCGTGCTTCCAGCGGGCTACCTGCATCGAGCTTGGCTAAGTCAGGACAATGACAATTCTCCCCATCGCATTTGCCAAGGTAAGGACAGTTGTGTGATAAAAAAGAACGCGCAGTCGAAAATCGTCCGTATACACAACCGGCTACATCATGCTTCCTGATTACCTCATTCATGCCCTTTCGCAGCATGGCCCCCAACGTATTAATGTATCTTTGGGGCTCACCGCCTCCTAAAAGCCCTAGATAAGCCAATCCTGCAGCACATACAACGGGGTTACCACTATGGGTACCCTGACTTATCACACGACGATACCGATTTCTCTCGTGGTCATCGGTAAGGGAAATCAATTCCATTATGTGTCTCTTGCCTGCCACTGCTGAAAGAGGTAAACCACCCCCTATAGTTTTGGCGAGGGTCGTTAAATCGGGAGTTACCCCAACAATCCCTTGTACCCCATGTGGCCCATAGCGGAAACCTGATATTACCTCATCGAAGATGAGTACAATACCTTTATCTTCAGTTATGCTGCGTATCTCTTTGATCGACTCTGGACTGAAAGGCAAAATGAAGGCATGTCCAGTAGGATCCATGATCACACATGCGATACCGTCATTTTCCCTGATCAACCTTAGAACCTGGTTGCTGTTGTTGTGATCTGCTAGGAGCACATTGCCCATGGATTCTCTAGGCACCCCTATCGACATTGGGGCTTCATAAGGAGGTCTAACCCCAACAACACCCTCATTCCAGTAACCGTGAAAGTGACCTCGAAACTTGATCACTTTATTCTTCCCCGTATATGCTCGTGCCAGTCGAATCGCAAGCATATTTGCCTCTGTACCTGATTGCATGTATCTTACTTCCTCAGCACTGGGAAGCAACTTAACGATTAACTCCGCAAGTTTAAGGGAAAGCTCGTGACAAGAACTGTAATGAAAGCCCCGTTTCATTTGCTGAGCGATCGCAGTGACAACGGAGGGAGGGTTATGACCCAGTACAAGCGCCCCATGCCCGCTCCACAGGTCGATGAGTTCATTACCATCAATGTCCCATTTTCTCGCTCCTTCAGCCCTCTCCACATAGAATGGAAAGGGGCGAATAAACCGGGAGTCATGTTCAATTCCACTGGGCATTACCTTGACAGCCCTGTCGTAGAGACTCTTAGACTTTATCCGGGTCTCTTGGTATTCCTCTTCTATTGTCATTCGTACGCTCCTTCATGCTAATAGTTCTTTTGTCGCTGGTTTTGCTTTCCCGGTTGACAGCGGGCTCATTGCCAACTCCGGAGCTAAACATAACACTAAACCAATGTCAATTAATTACTTTACGAATACACTTAAAAGCCCTATAGTACGAGGTCATGAACCACCACATATCATGAATTCAAAGGTGATAGATGAGGGACTTCTCCAGCAGGTCTCTTTCACCCAGCTGGCATGCGGAGGTATGCGGGTTCTTGAAGATACGATTCGACTGATGTTCGATGGGATCCTCGCAGGAGCCATTCTCTCGTGGGTTACTATCATATCGGAGCTGAGCTCCACCATCGTCCTCTACCCGCCGGGATGGTCAACCATGATCGTCGAGATGTTCCAAGGGGTCATTAGCGACGATATGGGGACGGCCTCTGCCTTCGCGGCCATCCTCATTCCCTCGACCATCATCCCCCTGTTGTTCATTACCAGGTACTTACGCGGTGAACAGACCTCCATTCTTTAGACGAAGGCACGGAGTCTAAGGATCGTCGTCACCGTGTTGAAGGTCGGGACTTCGTCAAACCTTTAAGGGGAATGGAAGGGCTCATTGCCGCTGTCTTCCATTTTCGTGTGCTCAAATGGTTATCGGAGTCCAGTCCTTAGACGCCACAGAAGAGCGGTGGTCTGAAGGTCGAAGTTGGTCAGGAGGATTTGACATTGGCTGGGTGGATGATTATATTTTGCCAAAAATTACCCCATGGGTATTCCAGGATTCTCCCATGGTAGTGTAGTGGTGTATGCCAACTCCGAGCCCTCGGGGGCTCGATACACTTTGTAAGGAAAGGAGAGGGTGCCATGAAGATCAGACCGCTTCAGGATCGTATCTTGGTCAAACGGATTGAGGAGGAGGAAAAAACAACAGGCGGGATCATCATCCCCGACACCGCCAAGGAGAAGCCCATGGAGGGCAAGGTGGTGGCCGTGGGAAAGGGGAAGCTCTCCGAGGATGGGAAGCTCATGCCCCTGGACCTCAAAAAGGGGGATCGGATTCTGTTCAGCAAGTATGCGGGAACGGAGGTGAAGATCGAGGGCGTGGAGCATCTGATCATGCGCGAGGATGACGTCCTGGGGGTAATCGAGAAATAACGCTCTCAGTGATAGATTTTCATTACATTTTCAGGAAATGGAGGAACGACCATGGCAGCAAAGGAACTCAAATTCGATCAGGAGGCGCGCAATTCTATTTTGCACGGGCTCAACATCTTGGCCGATGCGGTCAAGGTGACCTTGGGTCCCAAGGGCCGTAATGTCATCCTTGAGAAGTCCTTTGGTTCACCGGTGGTCACAAAGGACGGGGTGACGGTGGCCAAGGAGATTGATCTTGAGGATCATTTCGAGAACATGGGGGCCCGGATGGTCAGGGAGGTGGCCTCAAAGACCAGCGACACTGCCGGTGATGGGACCACCACGGCCACGGTTTTGGCCCAGGCCATGTTCCGGGAGGGTTACAAGGTGGTGGCCGCTGGGGCCAACCCCATGGATGTCAAGCGCGGCATCGATGCGGCCGTTGATGTGGTGGTGGGTGAGCTGAAGAAGTTGAGCAAGCCCACCAAGGATCAGCAGGAGATTGCCCAGGTGGGCAAGGTCTCGGCCAACAACGACGAGACCATCGGGAACATCATCGCCGAGGCCATGAACAAGGTGGGAAAGGAGGGGGTCATCACCGTTGAGGAGGCCAAGGCCATAGAGACCACCTTGGACATCGTCGAGGGGATGCAGTTTGATCGCGGCTATCTATCGCCCTATTTTGTGACCGATGCGGAGAAGATGGAGGCGGAGCTGGAGGATCCCTACATCCTGTTGCACGAGAAGAAGATCAGTTCCATGAAGGACCTGTTGCCGATTTTGGAGCAGGTGGCCAAATCCGGAAAGCCCTTGTTGGTGGTGGCGGAGGATGTGGAGGGTGAGGCGTTGGCCACCTTGGTTGTCAACAAGATCCGCGGGACCCTCAGGTGTGCGGCGGTCAAGGCCCCTGGCTTTGGTGATCGGCGCAAGGCCATGTTGGAGGATATCGCCATCCTCACGGGCGCCAGGATGATCTCCGAGGATTTGGGGATCAAGTTGGAGAGCGTGAACATGAACGATTTGGGCCGAGCACGGCGGGTTCGTATTGACAAGGACAACACCACCATCATTGAGGGCATGGGTGAGAGCAGTGCCCTTGAGGGTCGGGTCAAGCAGATTCGGGTGCAGGTTGATGAGACTACCAGCGATTATGATCGGGAGAAGTTGCAGGAGCGGTTGGCCAAGTTGGTGGGGGGGGTTGCGGTGATCAACGTGGGTGCTGCCACCGAGACGGAGATGAAGGAGCGCAAGGCCCGGGTTGAGGATGCCCTCAATGCCACCCGGGCTGCGGTTGAGGAGGGGATTGTTGCAGGAGGAGGGGTGGCATATCTTCGGTGTTTGGCTGCATTGGACACGATGAAGCTGGGCGGTGATCGGCAGACGGGGATAAACATCGTCAGGCGTGCACTGGAGGAGCCCATTCGTCAGATTGCCAACAATGCTGGTCACGATGGGTCGGTGGTTGTGGAGAAGGTAAAAAAAGAAAAGGCTGCTTTTGGGTTTGATGCGGACAAGGAGCAGTATGGGGATTTGATCAAGGCGGGGATCATCGATCCCACCAAGGTGGTGCGCTTGGCCTTACAGAATGCTTCCAGTGTGGCCTCGTTGATGATCACCACCCAGGCCATGGTGGCGGAGAAGCCTGAGAAGAAGGCTCCCATGCCGCCCATGCCCCCGGGAGGCGGGATGTACTAAGCGCGGCCGACGAGTCGAACATTACATGCCAAAGGTGGGAGCCCAATCCCGGCTCCCACCTTACCGTTATCATCACTTCCCCTCAACACACAGACGAATTCCACCGGACGTAAAAGGCTTGACGTGCGGATAACTATAGGGTAAGATTGCGAGACTTTTTCGCGGAGCTGAGGCAGGAAGAAGGCTCGTACTTCAATCACAGGGCTCGAAGAGGAGGGATGCTCATGAGGAGGTCAACGCTCGGTCAACTCTTTTGCGGTCTTTTGGTTTTTATGCTGACGGCAAGCATTGTCATATCGTCATCGGTGCTTGGCGCGGAGGAGGAGAAAAAGGACGAAAGGCCGCCCCGTTTTATCGCCATGGCCCCCGAATACCCCGGTGTCATCGTGCCGCCCGGCGAGGAGGTTCAGATGGACCTCATCTTGTACAACCGGGGAAAATCCGACGAGAATATCGGCCTCCAGGTCACCTCCATCCCCACGGGGTGGAAGGCAAAGGTCAAGACCTACCGGTTTGTCGTCACCGGGGCCCACGTCAAAAACGGCGAGTCGAGCCGGCTCACCTTTTTCGCCGAGCCCGAGAAAAAGGACATAGCACCGGGAACGTATGTATTCACCGTGAGGGCACAGACCCAGGACCGGGCCTTTGTATCCGAGCAGAAGATCATCGTAACGGTCTCCGAGGAGGCGGAAAAGGAGAAGGAGAAGGCCCTCACCCTTACCACATCGTATCCCGTGCTTCGCGGCCCAACGGGGGCGGTCTTTGAGTTCTCCCTCGAGGTGGACAACAAGCTCGACAAGGACATGGTCTACAACCTCATCTCTCAGGGGCCGGAGAACTGGGAGGTCAATTTCAAGCCCGCCTATGAGGACAAGTACATCTCGAGCCTGCGCTTGGAGAAGAATCAGAGCAAGAGCGTGGCGGTGGAGGTAAAGCCCCCTCGGTTGGCCGAGGCGGGGGAGTATCCCATCAAGGTGCGGGTCGGCTCTGGCGATGCCAAGGCGGAATCCCAGCTCACCGTCATCCTCACCGGGACCTACAAGCTTGAGGCCGGAACCCCCAGTGGCATCCTCTCGCTTGAGGCCCGCCAGGGAAAGCCCGCCAATATGTCGATCTACGTGAAGAACACCGGATCCGCCGTAAACCACGACGTCAAGTTCCTCTCGGTCAAGCCCGAGAACTGGAAGGTGACCTTTGAGCCCGAGAGGATTGAGCTGCTCAAGCCCGATGAGCTCAAGCAGGTGGAGGTGACCATCACCCCGGCGGATGAGGCCCTGGTGGGGGATTATTCCATTGGCCTGTCGATCAATGGGGAGAAGGACTCAAAGATCATGGAGTTGCGGACAACGGTCAGGGCATCGACTGCGTGGGGCTGGATTGGGATCGGCATCATCGTCGGGGTGATTGTGGGCTTAGGGGGGCTTTTCACCTGGTTGGGCAGGAGGTAGGGATGGCCACACAACCCGTCATTGAGACAAAGGGGCTCACCAAGTATTACGGCCAGCAGGCCGCGGTGGATGGGTTATCCCTGGATGTCCAGCAGGGGGAGATCTTCGGCTTTTTGGGCCCCAATGGTGCGGGCAAGACCACCACCATCCTCATGTTGTTGGGGCTTACCGAGCCATCGGGGGGGGAGGCGAGGGTCTGCGGCTTCAACCCCACTCGGGACCCGCGAGCCCCTCAAGGTGAAGCGCCTGGTGGGCTACCTTCCCGAGAACGTGGGCTTTTACCAGGATATGAGTGCCCGGGAAAACCTCCGCTATGTGGCACGGCTCAACCACATCCCCGATCGGGTCTCCTCCCACAAGATCGATGAGGTCCTGGGGATTGTCGGGCTTTCCGAGGATGCCCAAAAGAGGGTAGGGACATTCTCGCGCGGGATGAGCCAGCGGCTGGGCATTGCCGAGGTGCTCATCAAGGACCCCAGGGTCTGTTTCCTCGATGAACCCACCCTGGGCCTTGATCCCGACGGGGCCATCCGGATGATCGAGCTCATCCAGTCCCTCAGCCGCGAGCGAACGATCACCATGCTGGTCTCCTCGCACAACCTGGAGCAGGTGCAGAAGATATCGCACCGGGTGGGCATCATGATCAAGGGAAAGCTGGTTGCCGTGGGACCCATGCAGGAGCTCGCCAATGAGAAACTCGGGGTGGGAAAGCAAAAATACACCCTGGAGCAAATCTACATGAAGTACTTCCACGAGGTGTGAAAATGGGTACCTTCTCGCAAAACCTCCGCGAGGCGCTGGCGGGCGGCATCGATGCCCACGGCTTAGTGGTCGTCCTCAAAAAGGAGCTGGCCGATCACTTCAGCAGCTACCGGTTTGTGATCCTGTTTGCGCTCATCGCCATGGTGAGCCTGATTTCCACCTACATGACTGGGGTCGGCCTCAGGGAGGAGCTCGAGGGAATCGCCAAGCCCAAGCTCGTCTTCCTCATGCTCTTCACCTCCACGGGGACGTGGTTCTCGCTTGCCCAATTCGTCGCCTTCTTCGGACCCCTTATCGGGCTGGTCTTGGGCTTTGACTCCATCAACCGGGAAAAGAGCACCGGAACCATGTCCAAACTGGCATCGCAACCCATCTTCCGGGACTCCATCATAAACGGCAAATTCCTGGCAGGTGTGGCCACCATCGCCATCATGTTCACCTCCATCGTGCTCGTCATCTCGGGGCTGGGGCTTCGGGTCCTGGGCGTGGTCCCCGGCATCGAGGAGCTGTGGCGAATCATCATCTACCTCATCATCAGCATCGTGTATGTCTCGTTCTGGCTGGGAATCTCCATGCTCTTCTCCATCACCTTCCGCAGCATCGCCACCTCGGCCCTGGCATCCATTGCCATGTGGATATTCTTCTCGTTCTTCACCTCCCTGGGCGCCACCGTGGTGGCCAATGCCCTTGCCCCCATCCCCTCATCGGGAGCGGATACGGAGACCGTCGTCCGCCACGCCCGCATCCAGCAGGCGGTAAGGCTCATCTCGCCCATGGAGCTCTACAGCGACGCAACGGCCACCATCATCGACCCCATGCGAAAGACCACCCGTTCGCTCGTTCTGATGGGCCCCATGGAGAGACTGCTATCGTCGCGGTTTCAGAACCCCCTTCCCCTGAGCCAAAGCATCCTCGTGGTATGGCCCTACATCACATCCCTGATCGCCATAACCCTGGTGTGCTTCGGCTTCTCCTATGCGGTATTCATGCGGCAGGAGATAAGATCGGTTTAGC
>Ga0209636_10001710_pt1 | contig 22202 bp, 20 predicted proteins | sample DeeMarSWOR152_54_FD_187464 | JGI IMG/M metagenome (GOLD analysis project Ga0209636, IMG submission 187464) | Marine sediment microbial communities from White Oak River estuary, North Carolina - WOR-1-52-54 (SPAdes) (version 2) | ecosystem: Environmental > Aquatic > Marine > Intertidal zone >...
AAAAGCCGCGTACAATTCCATAGGGCACCTCCTTAGGTTAAGATTGGTTTCTTTTCCTAAGCATACCAGAAAGGTCCTTTCTTGGTATGCCCAGGAGGTGCCTCTTATATGATTATCAGACTTTAAAGGGCTGTTGCCCAAATCCCTGGAGCGGACATTAAAGAATTCTTGGTAACCATTCTTAGTGAAGCGAAACGGCCGCAAAGACAATGTTTGAGCCCGCAAGGCGAGTTTTTGGATTTGCAGTGAGAATGGTCAAGAATTCTTTTCAGGGAGCGAAACGGGTTTTGGGCAACAGCCCGTTAATATTGAATTTTCTGCTCCGAGCCAGTGCCCCGCTTAGGCTTGTTATACACTGTTGGGGGTTCACCTCATAAGGATCAACAAAACGTGGTTGGCGCAAACGGTGAGGTAGAAGAGGAGGATGCAGACGATGATAGTTCTTGCGACGGGCAGACTTTGGTAAATGCAGAGGAGGATAAGGCCGAGCACTGTTAGTGCATACTTTGCCGTGAAGAAGTAGATGTCTCCGTAACCCATCAGGAAATTCATGAGGGGGTTGATTTCCCGGGCTCCTTTTTCAACATGGAAGATCGTGAAATAGGCGTCGAAAACGGAAAGCAGGATAATGAGGAGGAGCAGCAGCAGGAGGTAGTGGCCATAGAGGTCGACGTATATGTGGGTTTTTCGATCCGCTTTTCTCCGAATCGATCGACGGCGACCGAGGAGAATATATCTGCTGGACGGTTTCGTCGGCTCTTGCCGCCGATCCCTTCCCGTTCGCCTATCCGTTTCGAATGGGACCATCGCTTGTACTCCAGCGCCGGATGCAAAAACGATTCCAACGGGTCAGAGGGTCCTCTAGAATCGCCCCCCCCAAAAATTACTCAGTTCCCTCTAAGGTAAATACCTTTTTTAGCCCTTGCGCTTCCATTTGGAGTATCTCGAGGGCTCGTAGGATGATTTTTCGCCGTAATGCCCTCTCCTGCTCTTTATTGAGGGCAGAATTTCCCACCACGCAGGGAACGGTTTGACCTCGTAATATCCTATTTACGCCCACCATTTGAGCCACGTTGGGCACAGCCGTGATCTGAACTACTGGAATGCCGAGCTTCTCAATCCCCAATGCTATCGTTGCCCCGCAACGAGTGCTTGAGCCTCAGGTCGATGTGAATATGACGGCATCAATCCCCCTCCTTTTGAGCTCCGCTCCAATTTCATCCCCCATTTCAGCGCAGCGCCGGGTAACGGTGGCATTGCCCGAGGTGCAGAAGAACGTTGGATGAAGCTTTCCAATCTCCCCCTCCTTGACCAAATCGCGCACCACGTCTACCGGCACCAATCTGCTCGGATTTCCGAGGACCTCGTCTGGAAAATATCCCGTATGGGCAATCTCGTAGTCGGACGATGTAAAGTCCTCCGGCAAGAAATCATCGATTTCATACGTTGTCCAGCGGAGGTTTCCCCTTCCGCTCAGTCCGTCGGGATTTCCCCTGGGCACCAATCCGCCATCGCTGACGAGGGCGATTTCGCACTCACGGGGATCCCCTATTGGGGGCGGGGGGGCGACTGTCTCAGACGTTGGCAGGACTACCTCGCTTTCAAAGGGCTCGCCCTTAATCTTAGCCAGTAGCTTGTCTATACTCCTCTGGGCAGCCGTCTGTTCGGTGTACTCATTTCTCAAGATGAGCCGGGGGAAATAACCGAAATCATCGGGCTTCGGCAGGTTTTCTGGCAATACCAGATTCATATTTTTTTCCCCGGAAACAAGTCTGAAGGCGAGCTGGGTCATCCTTTGCAGGCTATTGCGCATATCCCTTGCGCTGACACCGGTCTTGCAGATAAAGGCATCCTTGCGGTACATTTCCACGCCCGGGTTCTCCTGGGACATCCCGGTGATCACGGGAATGCCGAGCTCTTGTCCAACTGCCTTGCAGATGGCTCCACAAGAGATTCCATATCTCCCCGCCTCGAAGGCCGGTCCCGCGAAAAAGAGGTCCGGCTGGTACGGCATGATTAGGCCCAATCCCTCGTTCGCGGCCTCCTCGGGTTTTTTCGCGAAGTAGTTATCCCCGCAGATTACGGTGGCAGCCACCTGAGCCCGGTCAGCAAGCTCGTTTTGGAGCGCCAAACCGGGCCCTACGGGCCCTTCCTTGACCGAGAAGCCAACTTCGGCCTTATCCTCGCCGCCCACCCCACCAAAGAACTGATTTAGATAGTGAACGGCTTTCAGTTTTATGCCCGCCATAAGGCCTCCTCCAGCAAAGCTTATTGCCTAGTACTCCTTCACAATGATATTGGCTCCTCCGAGATGGTCATGGACTCCGGCGATCAACATCTGCTCCATATCGATTATCGGATCACCGGCGTATTGATCGACGGGATCCGCCAAGAAGACCTTTGTTTTCGCCATGCCACCCAGAATTCGGTCCGCCTCCAGCGGCAGTTTAACCCTTTCAAAGGTCGCCCCAACCGTGATGACCAGGTCCAGCGCCTCATTATTGAACAAGAGGGTGTCCGCAAGCGTACCGTCGCTAATTAAGGGCTGGGTGTAGAGGGCGGTTTTCACACCGAGCTTTTCGCATTCCTCCCCCACCAGGGACACATCGACATGGGGCATGCCACCGTGAATTTTCGTTATGATTACGCCATCTGCACCTAGAACGTTCTTGATCAGGTTGGCGGCCATAAGGGCCTTGCGCTTCCTGATGATGGGATCGATATTGGCGACGCCGAAAACGACTCCGGCGAACGTGAGGTCCTCGCCATGGCGTCGGTACAGCTCCTTGATGACCGCGTGGTTCTGAATCGTGTACGTGTCGAGGGACCTGATCGTATGGTGGCCGACGGCTCCACCATCCAAGACCTCGTTGGGATGAATAATGGTGGGCATGAGGTCCCGAACGTGCGTTCCGTAAAAACATGGGTCGGGTATCCCATGATGGTCGTGTTGAGGACTGTACATCTGATAGTAATAGGCTATTCGGGGAAGACTTGAATGCCTTTCAAGATTGGGTATATCCAAGTCGTATACCTCGACCTCGTCAGGGGAAAGACCCTCTGCGGCCAGGGCCAGATACACCGCCGTTTTTAGCCCGGCGATCTTAACCGCATCTTCGAAATCGCGCTCCTCCGTCCCATCCGCGATGTACGGGGCGATGCTGACATTTCTCATTTTCCCGTATTTGCTCAGCTCAGCAGCAAGGCCGCACATATCCAAGAGGGCCGAGTATTTCCTCTTTGTACACGGGTTGGACACGAGGACGGCAACACCCCGTAACGATCTCGTCCGTCCGCTTCCGGCAATCCGCAATCTTCCCACAAAGCCGGGAAAGTCTGCTTCAAACTGGTCTATCTTGCACCGGGGTTGGACCACGTCGAGTAAATTTACAATTCTGACCCGATCACCCGGGGAAACCACATGTATGTCCACTGATTTAATTCTGCCATCCTTGAGAAGGAGTTCCTCTAGCTCCTTGGGGTTTATGTGTAAAACCCGGTCTTTGGCATAGGTCTTTGGACCTAACCGGATATCCCTTATGTCAATGGATTCGATCTCGAGCCTCATGTCAGTTCCCTCCGGCTGATTTCCATCCGCGAATGGCTATGAATTCTCGCCGTATTTTTGCGTAGGGTCAATGGCGAATTCCAACCCTTTGCTGGGAAACGCCCTTCAGCGTATTGTATCCCCCTAGATAAGGGTTCTTTCAACGCCATCGGTGCCGCAGACCTCAGTATCAATCCTCTTAGCCAAATCGTAGACGCAGTATTGTGGATCCCTGGTTCCCTCAAGGCAGAAGAGCTGTCGTTTGTAGCGTTCCCCTGCGTTGGTCCTTTCAATCGTATCCAGGAGACACCCCCTCTCGCAGGCAAAACACTTCTCCATCTGATACGGAATGGGGCTTGCGGTTCGGGCCGCCACGAGGGCTTCTTCCCATGACCAGGCTTCTCCCAAGCCCCTCTCATCGAATTCGATTCGATTTGGCCTCTTAAAGATCAGGCGGCCCCTGTCCAACGAAACCCTTGTATAGAGGTCGATTTTGTCACCCTTGGAGAACTGGTATTTTGCCTGTAAGCCCTTGCCGATGGTTAAATAGCAGAGGTCCTCGAACTTGGTGAGATCGATGAAGGCTTCACGGAAGATAAGCACGAAGCCGCTCAGTTCAATGCTGTGCCTTTTCCCGTGGAGGAATTGTCTCATCCTTGGCTTGACGGAATGGATTGTTCCGGAAAGATTCACCTCAATCCCCTTCAGGCTCTCGAGCCACGTTTCAAATTCCGCCAGGTCCCTCATGAATTTCGAAAACTCCTCATCGGAGAGAAGGGCCTCCGGACGATTGATTACCTTTTCGTCGTAGAATTCCTTGCACCCGAAACATTTTCGTCCGACATGCTTGAATTTCCGAGGGCAACTGTGCCCCTTGTTCAATTTCCTGCACCTCCAATTGAAATAAATGCAGCCGCGGGGATAACAGCCCTTCTCCTTCAGCACATGATATACGGAGACCCTGTTTTCAAATCGGGCATGGGCCTGTTGAACACACTTGAATACATCCTGTCTTTTGTAGTGATTAATTCTGGTTCGAACAATCTGGGGATCTTCGGTCAGTAGTCGCACGGTTCGGCTTCCTTTTCCCATATGGTGCGGAAATCCCAGGGGGTAGGCCTAGAGATTGGACTATTTCAATATTACCGTATTTTTGGGAAAAATGGGATGCCTTTTCACCCCTCAATCCATCAAGGGATCTATGGTACTTTAAAAAGGGGAGGAGGTCCTTGTTAACCCAAAGGGGTAAATGGATGCCTCGATGCGGGTCATTTCATTGAGGAGAATGAAGGCCTGTTTTTCAGGAATTGATGGATTTTCGCATTTGGGTTTATTAATATAGTCTATAGCTCCGCTTCACATGGAATGAGAATAGAGACGGAACAGGGGATCAAAATCCACCGCCTAATTTAGGTATGAAGGCTGAAATCAGCAGGTTATGGAACATTCCTGATCACCAGAAGGCATTAGATGCAAGGCGCCGAGGAGCGACGACTGAGGCGTATGGGGCAATACGCCGCAAGGAGGAGCGATCGAAGGCAACGCCGCAGATGATGCCTTGATGGTGGATCAGGGGGGAACGGGGATAGTGAGATCAGTATTCATCCATTCCCACGAGCTCGCGAAATTCGATTTTGGGCCCGGTCATCCGTACAAGCCGGAAAGGGCGATTAAGGCGTATGAGCTCTGCCGGCGATATGGGGTGATGGATAGGCCATGGATGCAGACCATAACGCCCAAACCCATCGATCCGGGGCTTTTGAGCCTATTCCACGATGAGAAGTACCTCGATCTCTTGCGGCAGGCCAGCGCTGGGAAGGTCACGCTGGACATGCTGGCCCATGGCATTGGATCTGAGGATAATCCCATTTTGCCGGGGATTTATGAATGGTCCCTTATGACCGCCGGGGCTACGCATATGGGGATGAGGTTCATCGTCGAGGGGGAGGCCGATGTGGCCTTCAATCCTCTGGGAGGATTTCACCATGCCCAGAGGGATTATGCCGAGGGCTTCTGCTATGTCAACGACGTCGCCATCGCCATTACGGACGCTATGAAGAGGGGGCGCAAGGTGGCATTTATCGATATCGATGCCCATCACTGCAATGGCGTCCAAGATGCCTTCTATGAGGAGGATCGAGTCCTCGTCGTTTCGCTCCACGAGGCCGGGGAAACCTTATATCCCGGAACGGGGAAGGTTGATGAGATTGGTGTTGGCAAGGGGGTAGGGTATACCGTCAACATTCCCCTGGCCGAGGGGACGGACGATGAGGTCTACGTTTCCGTATTCCAGGAGGTGGTTCCCCCGATTATCAGGGCTTTCGAACCCGATTTTGTCGTGGCAGAAATCGGGGCAGATACCTTGAGGTCTGATCCCCTGACGCACTTGATGCTGACAAACAACGCCTACCAGGAAGTCGTCAAGTCCATCAAGGGGTTCTCCAAGCATCTCCTTTCCCTCGGGGGAGGGGGGTATGACATCTACCGGACGGCCCGGTGCTGGACCCTTGCTTGGTCGATACTCAACGAGGTGGAGCCCGAAGACGAATTCGCCGGTGTTGTTGGGGGGATGATGTTCGGGCCCGAGATGGAGGTAAGCAGCCTGTATGATGCACCGCGTCCATCAACGGGGGAGGTTAAGGAGAGGGCTTTGGCCAAGGCCAAGGAGGCCGTGGATTTTTTCAAGTCAAACGTCTTTCCGATCCACGGAATAAAGGGGTAGAGGGCCGTTAAGGGGCGGCTATCATCAGGCGTTCTACGTCGGGTGCGCTTGCGAAGCAAAACCCGGCCTTTCTGAAGACCGTGATGGCGATCCGGTTCAGGTTTTCAACCACTACCCATACCTTTTCACAGTCCAAAACTTTGGCTGTATCCAGCATGGAAAGGGTCATGGCCTGGCCGATTCCCCTGTTTTGATAGTCCTGGTGAACGAAGATCATGAATTCCCGGGACTTGCCTGACACCGGCCGATCAAGGGCGGCATGGCCAATAATCCGATCCTCTGAGAGGGCGATGATATTGAACCATTCCTCCACAATCCCCGTTATCCATCTGTGACGATTTTCCCCCTGGTCCGGGGGAAGCCCCATAGCCTTCCCCTTGGGCTCGAATTCGTCATACATTTTGAAGAGGGCCGTGAAATCACCTTTCTCGAAGGGTCGAAGGAAGATGGTTCGGCCAAGCTTATCCTCAATGGATTGACAAGGGAAGATTATGGTCACCTCCCCGTCCTTCAATCGCAGAGGGAATTCCCACCCGTTAGAATAGTGGAAAAGGGGGAATAAATCAATGGGAGAATGAGGGGACCCTTCAGGACTGCTGAAGGATTGGACCGGTTTCCTCGGTGTCCGATTTTTGTTGCCATGGGGGGTTATTGTGGTATAGGATTCGTGAGGGAGCACCGACCCGACAACGGGGTAACCCCCCCCATATTCGGTAAAACTGAGGTCCATGGAGATAAGAGGAAGTCCTATGAGGGAATATCGACTCGTTCAGGTGGATGTCTTTACCCGGGACATCTTCGGGGGAAATCCCTTGGCCGTTTATCCCGACGCGGAGGGGCTCACCCACGAAGAGATGCAGGGAATTGCCAGGGAAATGAACCTCTCCGAGACCACCTTTGTGTTCGACCCAAGCTCGCCGGATGCGGATTTCAGGGTCAGGATATTTACCCCTCAGAGGGAAATTCCCTTCGCGGGTCATCCCGTCATCGGTACCTGTTTCGTCTTGGGCCACGAGGGGAGGATAGGACCAAGGGAGGGGAAAAGGGTGACGAGACTTGAATTGGGGTTGGGCATTTTCCCGGTGGAGGTCGTCTTCTTGGGAGGGGAACCTGTTTTGGTCAAAATGGAACAGAAACCCCCGGAGTTTCTGGGCACCTATGATGAGGTGGAGCTCTTGGCACGGCTGCTTTCCTTGCCGTTGGAGAAATTGGATCTGCTCAAGGGTCCAGCTGAGGTGGTTTCTACAGGGCTCCCGTTTCTCATTATCCCCATCACGTCCCAGAAGGCATTATCCCAGGCGAAGATTAATTTATCGATCTTGGAGGCGCTGGCTCAGGAGCTTGACACCTCCCTGGTTGCCCTTTTCACCACGGATGGAATGAAAGAAAATCGAATCCGGGCCCGGGTGTTTGCGCCGTTGCATGGCGTCCCCGAGGACCCGGCAACGGGAAGCGCGGCCGGTTGTTTTGGCGCATATCTGATCAAGCACGGGTTAGCACGGGGGGAACCCATTGCCAGCGTTGAAATTGAACAGGGAATGGACATCCGTCGACCCAGCCTGATTCACGTGGAACTCGCATTACGAGAGGGGATCATTGAAAAGGTATGGGTGGCGGGGAGCGCGGTGAGGGTTTTGGAGGGGACAATTCGCTTTTGACGAGGCCCTCAATACTCCTTTGGGGCCCGGGCCTCATCTGTTCTCCTTCGATTTCTGTTGCTTCTTCTTGGCGGAGAGAAATCTTCCTTCATCCATAATCCGAGGGGAGATGCCTCGAAATCCGCCTAGTGCTCTATCGGGAGGGAGTCTTATCCAGGCAATGCCAAGTTCCTCATCGATCTTCACGATCTCGTCACCCGGTTTAACCTTCTTCATGAGTCAAGACTTTAGCAGATTCCCGGGTGAAAAAGCAACGGCAAGGGGTTCAAGCGCTGGTGTTGAGGGAAGCTAGATGGGAAATCCGCTCTATTGGGATGAGAGGTACAGAAAGGGAAGGTTCGAGTGGGGAGATAAACAGACGCTCGTGGCGGAGGTTGCACGGGATACTATGGAGAAGGGGGGGTTCAAGAGCGTTCTGGATGTAGGATGTGGATATGGACGCGACTGTATCTACTTAGCCAGAGCAGGGTTCGATGTAGTGGGAATAGATGTATCCGCTGAGGCCCTGAAACTCGCGAGGGACTGGGCGAAGGGCGACGGATTGAAAATAGATTTCATGCATATGGATATCACGGATAACAGCTTTGAGGGTTCACGTTTTGATACGGTTATTATGTTCAACACCTTCCACTTCATGCTGGAGAAGGTCAGGGAAAGGACCGTAAGCGAGATTTACCGGATACTGAGAGAGGGAGGAGTACTCGTTCAGGCGATGTTCTCCAGAGGGGAGAAGGGATTTGGCCAAGGGCGTGAAGTTGAGGCAAATACCTTCGAATGTAAACCGGGGAGGCCGGTTCACTTTTTCTCGGAAGAAGAGATAAGAGATGCCTTTGCAGGATTTACCATTGAAAGATTAGATGAGGTAGCTATCCATGAGGTGCATCAGGATGGCAACGAGCACTTTCATAGGGAGTGGCTTATGGTTGGGGAGAAGAGATGAGGCACCTCATCTCTTCTCCCCAACATGCAAACAATTGACGAGACCAAGGAATTGCCTTATAATCCAGGCCGCTCGGGACGAAAGGAGGTGAGCTTGATCGTTGATGATGGAATCATAACCCATTAAGAGTCAGAAAGGAGGTTATTATGCTTACACCACGATCCAAATCCCTTATCGTGATGGCCATCTCGCTTATCCTGATCATCTCAGTAGCAGGTTTTGGTTGGACCGGCAACCCCGTTAGAATCGGCGTCAATTGCACCATGAAACCCGGTGGTGCGGAGGAGGCCGGAATCAAGAAGTTTAAAGAGCTCGTTGAGAAGCGGAGCAATGGCCAGCTTAAAGTTGATATGTTCATGGCAGGGCAGCTCGGAGGGGAGAAGAAGGTGCTGGAGCTCCTTAAGATCGGGCAGACCGAGATGTCCGTTACCGGCGGGCTTTACCGGGGAGATTATGCCAAGGAGTATGATCCCATCACCATACCCTTCATCTTTCCCTCGTGGGAGGGGGTGGAGAAGTTCTTGGATGGGCCTTATGGGAAGAAGATCAAAGATCTCGCCCTAGAAAAAGGCGGGCTCATCGATTTCGGGCCTCAGAAGAGGGCGGCTCGGCATATGACCTCTAACCGAAAGATCGTCACCCCGGGGGATATGAAAGGGCTGAAGATGCGCCTGCCGGCCGTGCCAGTGTGGCTTGAGGTGTGGAAGGAATTGGGTGCCTTGCCCGTGGTCGTTCCCGCTCCGGAGATCTATCTGGCCATGAAGACCGGAAAGGTGGAATCCCATGAGAACACCTTGGTCTCACCTTACTCCAGGAAACTCTGGGAGGTGCAGAAATACCTCATCATGACCGGCCATATCTATTTTCCGTGGGAATGGGTGGCGAGCGCGAAATGGTGGAACAAACTGAGCACGGAGCATCAGAAGATTGTTCGTGATGCCGTGGCGGAGGCGAGGAAATACGGCGGCAAGGTCGAGGATGAAAAGGATAGCTTCTACCTGGAAGAGCTGAAGAAGAAGGGGATGGAGGTTATCTACCCCGACACAAAGGCCTTCAGGGAGAAGGCAAAGCCAGCCATAGAGAGATGTGTGAAAGACCTGGCCCCTGGCGTTTATGAGGCCGTTTTGGCCACCCATAAGTAATACGCCGCGAGGCTCATGAACCGGGTTTTGCCCGCCTTTCTCCGGAAGGGTGGGTAAAACCCTGGCCGAGGTCGAAATCATGAAACTCCTCCGGAAGGGGTTCGACTCCTTCTTTGAGATAGGAGCTCTGGCCGCCTTTTGCGGCATGCTCCTGGCCGTCTTGGTTCAGGTCTTTGCAAACTATTTCCTCGCCCTGCCAACCGAGTGGGCGGAGGAATTATCCCGTTTCCTCTGTGTGTGGACGGTCTTTCTGGCCTCGGCCTCCGCTGTAAAAAAGGGGGCCCACATCACCATCAATGTCCTTCTCAGGAGGCTCTCAGGCAGCCCACGGCTTATTGTGACGTTGTCTCTTGAGATCATCACTGCCCTCTTTCTCCTCTGCGTCTTCTGGGGGAGCATTTCCGTAATGAGGAGCAGCTACAATGTTCTGGCCACTGGCTTGGAGATCAGCATGTCCTATTTCTACTTGGGACTTCTCGTTGGCAGCTTTGGAATGTTGGTTTACCTCTTTGTGGGGATGGCAAGAACTATCAGGGGGTTTTTTACGAGCTAGGGGGTCTCCATGTTTTTCCTCGTCTTCTTCATCGGGCTTCTCTTGGTCCTCTTCGCCATCGGCCTCCCCGTGGCCATTTCCATCGGCTTTACGTCCCTTTCCGTTATGGTCGTCCAAAGCGGGATCCGTGATATCCCCTACGGGCTTACGGCCATTAATATGATGTACGGGGTAAACAATTTCCCCATCCTCGCCGTTCCGTTCTTCGTTTTGGCCGCCAACATCATGAACGCGGGCGGGGTTACCAACAGGATATTCGGTTTTGCCAATTGCCTCGTTGGTCACGTCAGGGGCGGCTTAGGCCATGTAAATGTGCTTGCGAGCATGATATTTGCCGGCATGTCGGGCACGGCGGTAGCGGACGCCGCGGGCTTGGGAACGCTGGAGATCAGAGCGATGAGGGATGCTGGCTATGACCTCGGTTTCAGCACAGGCATAACGGGCGCGTCCTCGGTAATCGGCCCAATTATCCCCCCCAGCGTGGCCATGATCATCTATGGCTGGCTTGCCGATGTCTCGGTTGGGGGGCTCTTCATAGCGGCCATCGTCCCGGGGGTCATGATGGGACTCTTCATGATGGTGATGGTTTACATATACGCCGTCAAACGGAAGACCCCCCAGAGGCCGAGGGCGAACCTTAGAGAGATCCTGACATCCTCCAGAGATGCCATTCTCTCGCTCTTTACCCCGATCATCATTGTAGGGGGTATCTGGTCTGGCGTTTTCACTCCCACGGAATCCGGAGCGGTAGCCTCCCTTTACGCGATCATCTTGGTGTCGGTTATTTACCGCGACGTCTCGCCCAGGAAGTTGCTTGAGGTGTTCTACACAACCATCGAGTTCACCGCCATCATCCTTTTCATCATATCGTGCGCCATGCTCTACGCCTGGCTCATGGTGAGGCTCCGAATCCCCTTTGTCCTCGCAGAAGGCCTCGTGGGCATATCCTCCAACCCGCTGATTGTCTTGTTCATCATCACCGGCTTTCTCCTCATCGTGGGATGCTTCATGTCGGTCTTGGAATCGGTTATCGTTTTCACGCCCATACTCACCCCGATGGTGACCCAACTCGGCATAGACCCACTGTTTTTCGGCGTCTTTATGGTCATCACCCTCTCCATCGGTGTTCTGACCCCTCCCTTTGGAAACGTCATTTACGTTTTGGTGAGGATCACCGGCTTACCCTTCGAACAGGTGGTGAAGTCGATACTCCCTTTTATCCTGCCCATATTCGCGGTGATCGTGCTCATCATTTTCTTCCCATCCCTGACCACATACATTCCCGGGGTCTGGATGCGATAGGAACCATCGGCCGGGTCACCATGGAAAGACCAAGGCTCGTTCAGTGAGGGAGACGGAAATAATGAAGGAACGATCCTTACGTACCGAGGTTCTCGTCGTCGGAAGCGGTGGCGCGGGGTTACGTGCTGCCATAGAGGCCAAGAAGATCGGTGCCGACGTCCTGATCGTCTCCAAGGGGGGTTTCCCCTCAGGCTGCACGGCTGTTGCCATGGGGGGGATGCTGGCCGCCTTTGATAGGGAGGACAGCGCAGACCGCCACTTCGATGATACGGTCCGTGGGGGAAATCAACTCAATAACCGGAACCTCGTCCGGTTGTTGGTCGATCACGCAGTCGAAAGAGCGAGGGATCTCGAGCGGTACGGTACCGATTTCGAAAAGCGGGGTGAGAAGTATAGGCTCTTTCCGTACACCGGCAGTTCGGTCCCGCGAGGTGTCGTGGCCCTTGAACCCTATCGTGGTGGTTACATCAAAGGCCTGGTTAAGGAGGTGAGGAGGCTCGGTATTTCCGTCGTTGAGCACGTGATGATAACGGATCTGTTAAAGGAGAGAGACACAATCGTTGGCGCTGCGGGTCTGGAGCTCGAGGCGGACACACTATTAGTAATAGGCGCTAAGGCGGTGGTCCTTGCTGCGGGAGGAGGGGGAAACCTGTATCATCTGACGACGAATCCGGCTGGTATAACGGGGGATGGATATGTCCTCGCATACAGGGCAGGTGCTCAGCTCCAGGATATGGAATTTATCCAGGGCAGGGTATGCATGATCTTTCCTGAGGCGATGCGAGGGATCCCGCCTCCAGGAGACGGCCTCGTAACCATCGGGGGAAGATTTTATAATAAGTTGTGCGAACGGTACATGGGGAAATACCATCCGGAGAAGTTTGAGCTGGTCACGCGCGCCCAAATGGCTATATGTGCCCAGAGAGAAATACAGGCGGGACGCTGTGGCCCCCACGGAGGGGTATTCGGCGATTTATCGGGCGTCCCCAAAGGGGAATTGAGCAAGTTTAAGGGTTTCATGGAGGCCTGTGCTGCGGAGAACTTCGATCCCACCTGGCAACCATATGAATGGGCACCCGGAGCCCACCACTTCATGGGCGGGGTGGTTATCAATGAGCGGTGTGAAACAGGAGTCCCCGGCCTCTATGCTGCAGGAGAAGTGGCAACCGGAATCCATGGCGCCAATCGTCTGGCGGGAAATGCCTTGACCGAAACCCAGGTCTTCGGGGCACTCGCAGGAAGGCATGCGGCAGAAGCGGCACGTTTAGGCTCGCCGAGAGCTGTTCCGCCGGGTCAGGCTGATGTGATAAGGGATCGCATCTCGAAGGTCCTCGGGCGAGACGGAGGTGTTGATCCCCTCGAGGTGAAAAACGAGATCACGGGAATCATGAGCAGGTACCTAGGGGTTATCAGGGATGAAGATGGGCTTCGGAAAGCCGCCAAAATGCTGGAGAGAATCAAGGAGGGGGAAATCGGTACCCTATGCATTAGGGGCGAGCGGTCATTTAAGACGCTCGCCGAACTCTTGGAGGTTGAAAACCTCCTCATGGTTGGGTGTCTCGTCACGAAAGCCGCGATGCTGAGAAAGGAGACACGAGGGGCACACAATAGGGAGGACTACCCAGAATTAGACGAGGCCTGGGCGAGGAATATTGTCCTCCAATGGGATAAGGGAAAGACCAGGGTGGAAATGAAGCCCATCGGACTGAACAATACCTAAATGGGGGTTCACCATGCCAATGACCATTACGGAGAAGATTCTGGCAAAACACGCGGGATTGAAAGAAGTCGAGCCGGGCCAATTGACAAACGCCAAGGTGGACATAGCCCTGGGCAACGACATTACCGCACCTATAGCCATCGAGCAATTTAGGAGGGCTGGAGCCAAAAGGGTATTCGATAGGGAAAGGGTGGTTCTGCTTCCGGACCATTTTGCCCCCAACAAGGACATCAAGTCCGCCGATCAGTGCAAACTGTTAAGGGAGTTTGCCATGGAGCAGGACCTCGCCTACTACTATGAGGTTGGCCAAATGGGGATAGAACACGCGCTCCTCCCGGAACAGGGAATCGTGGTCCCGGGGGATCTGGTCATCGGCGCTGATAGCCACACCTGCACCTATGGTGCCCTTGGGGCTTTTTCCACCGGGGTGGGCAGTACCGACCTCGCCGCGGCTATGGTTACGGGCGAGCTCTGGTTCAAGGTGCCCGAGACCATCAAGCTGATCTACAGGGGAAAACTGAGGCCGTGGGTGGGCGGAAAGGACCTCATTCTCTACACCATCGGCCAGATAGGGGTTGACGGGGCCTTATATATGGCAATGGAGTTTACCGGCGATACCATTGACTCCCTCCCTATGGATGGGCGCTTCACCATGGCCAATATGGCTATAGAGGCCGGGGCAAAGAATGGGATATTTCATCCTGATCGAATAACCGAGCAGTATGTGAAGGGGAGGGCAAGGCGGGAATACCATTTTTACAAGAGCGATCCGGGGGCTCGCTACAAGGAGGTACGTGAGTTCGACGTTTCCACGGTTGAGCCGCAGGTCGCTTTTCCCCATCTCCCCAGCAATACCAGGGGAATAAGCGAGGTGGGAACGGTCACTATCGATCAGGCGGTGATCGGTTCCTGTACCAATGGGAGAATAGATGACTTACGGGAGGCTGCCGACGTACTGAAGGGCCACAAAATTTCACCCAACGTCCGGCTTATCATCATTCCGGCCACCCCATCCATTTATCGACAGGCGATGAAGGAGGGCCTGTTCGACATCTTCCTGGACGCCGGCTCTGTGATCAGTCCTCCCACATGTGGTCCCTGCTTTGGGGGTCATATGGGAATCCTGGCAAAGGGTGAGCGGGCAATCGCTACCACGAACAGAAATTTCGTCGGAAGGATGGGGCATCCGGAGAGCGAAGTCTATTTATCAAATCCCGCAATAGCGGCCGCATCTGCGGTTCTTGGAAGGCTTGGCAGCCCAGAAGAGCTGGGCCGGAAGCGCTGAAAAAAGGGGAAAGGAGGCTCGAGGATGAAATGTAGCGGGAAAGTCTGGAAATTTGGCTCCAACATCGATACCGATGCCATCATCCCTGGCCGGTATCTCAACGTGACGGATCCCGAGGAGTTAGCTCAACACTGCATGGAGAATGAAAACCCGCGGTTTGTCCAGGAGGCAAAGGAGGGGGATATCATCGTTGCCGAGACGAATTTCGGCTGCGGTTCATCGAGGGAACATGCCCCCATAGCCATAAAGGCGAAGGGGGTATCCTGTGTTATTGCCAAGAGTTTCGCCAGGATATTCTATCGCAATGCCTTCAATATGGGCCTGCCGATTATCGAAAGCGAAGAGGCCGTCGATGGGATTCGGGAAGGCCACGAGGTTGAAGTGGATCTGGCCAGCGGTGAAATTACTAATAGGACAACGGGTCAGAGATATAGGGCCAATCCTATCCCTCCCTTCATGCAGGAGATCATCGATGATGGGGGGTTGATGAAACATATCGCAAAAGGGAGAAGCTAAAATGGGCAAAAGCTATCGGATTGGTGTTATTCCCGGGGATGGCACCGGGCCGGAGGTCGTCGCCGAAGGGTTAAAGGCCCTCAATGCCGTGGGTGAGAAGATGGATATCTCATGGGACCTCATTCAATATGATTTTGGTGGCGAAAGGTACCTGAGGACCGGAGAAATGCTTCCTGATTCATCTATTGAGGAGCTTCGTCACCTGGATGCTCTTTATCTGGGGGCCATTGGACACCCGGATGTAAAACCGGGAATTTTAGATAGGGGGATCATCCTTAACCTGAGATTCTCCTTGGATCAGTACATCAACCTTCGGCCGGTTAAGCTCTACCCGGGGGTGGAATCCCCCCTAAAGGATAAAGGGCCGGAAGACATTGATTTTGTGGTGGTCCGGGAAAACACTGAGGGCCTCTATGCCGGGGCTGGGGGTTTTGTAAAAAAGGGCACCCCCGATGAGATTGCTATCCAGGAATCTGTCAATACCCGAAAAGGGGTGGAGAGGTGCATTAGATATGCATTCGAGTTTTGCCGGAAACGGAATAGGGCAAAAAAGCTCACCCTTTGCGGAAAGACCAATGCGCTCACCTACGCCTTCGACCTCTGGGAGAGGGCCTTTCACGAGGTGGGCGAGGAGTATCCCGACATAGAGAAGAACTATGCCCATGTTGATGCCATCTGTATGTGGATGGTCAAGAACCCGGAATGGTTCGATGTAATCGTGACCGATAATATGTTCGGGGATATCATCACGGACCTTGGGGCCATAATCCAAGGAGGATTGGGTATCGCAGCGGGAGGGAATATCAACCCCACGGGAACCTCCATGTTCGAGCCCATTGGCGGCTCCGCTCCAAAATATACGGGGAAAAACATGATCAATCCCCTGGCTGCCATCATGGCCGTTCACATGATGCTGGACCACCTTGGGGAAACCGAGGCCGGAAACCTCCTGGAGAGGGCTGTAATGGAGGTTATTCGAAAGCACATGAAGGGCATGGAAGCGGGAAAAATGGGAATGAGCACGACGGAGGTTGGGGATCTGATAGCCAACTACATCGAGAACATGGGATAAATTGGTGATTTTTCGCGAAAATGGGATCCGTATCTTTCATTTACACGGGGGGAAACAGTGGATAGGGGGGAATTGAGGAGGCTCCTCAAAAGAGGGTCCATCTTAGTCGTACCAGCCGCCTTTGATATGATCTCCGCCAAGCTTATCGAAGGGGCGGGCTTTGAGGCGGTATACCTTTCGGGCTTCGGCCAATCAGCATCGCACCTGGGCCTTCCCGATGCGGGCTTGATGACCTTTTCCGAGATGTTGGAGCGGGTTCACAATATGGCCCGGGTCCTTCGAGTTCCCCTGCTCGCCGACGGTGACACGGGATACGGGAATGTCCTCAACGTTCGGAGGACCGTGCAGGAGTTCGAGCAGGCTGGGGCTGCGGCCATTCAATTGGAAGATCAGGAAATGCCTAAGAAATGCGGCCACACGGAGGGAAGAAGGGTGATTGAGGCTCGAGAGATGGTCCGCAAAATAGAGGCTGCCGTGGAATCAAGGCGGAGCGATGATTTCCTCATCATAGCCCGGACCGATGCGCGATCGTCGTTAGGCCTGGAGGAGGCCATCGCAAGGGGGAAGCTGTACGAAGAGGCGGGGGCCGATATCATCTTCGTTGAATCCCCCCAGACCGAGGAGGAGCTGAGGACTGTCGCGGAGAGCATCGAGAAACCCACCATGGCCAATATGGTAGAGGGCGGGAAAACCCCCTTGGTGCCCGCACGGGAGCTGGAGAGAATGGGTTTCAGCATCGTTGCCTTTGCCGTAACGTGTTTGCTCGTGGCAACGGAGGCAATGAAGAGGGCTGTAGAAATTCTGAAGAGGGAAGGGACAACCCAGGAGCTCATGGATGAGATGATGAGTTTTGAGGAATTCAACTCATTCATCGGCTTTCCGGAAATTCGTTCCTTTGAGGCTAAATATATGCTTCCGGAATGACCCGAGATCTCCGGCGATTCCCAACGTTGAACTTTGACATTGACTCTCGTGTTCGCGATGATTAGGACCGAAGACCGCGGACGGCAGACCGCGTTAGAGGATCGTGCTCGTGTTTCGTGTCCGTGCTCGTAGAGCCTGTTTCACGCTCAGAGCTCGTTTTTCCGTTCTCCCAGAGATTTCCAACTTTGAACTTTGATATTTTGCCTTCCGCCTCCACCCTCAAACCTCCAGCCTCCGACTCTCTTTCCCCTTTCCGACTGCAGCACCCCAGCACTCCAACACCGCAGAACCGCAATTCGCTCAGAGCTCCTTTTCCGAATTCCCAGGTATCTAAATCCCCCTCATGAACAACGGTGTTCTCGACAAAATTGAGGAAACTCCGGCATATGCCCCTTCTACTGAAGGGCCTTATCCAAGAGATCCCAGAGGCCTTGGACGTCGACGAAGGTTCCCACTTCCGGGGCCAGCCTGGCCGCGGCCCTGAGGAGGGTCGGCTCACAGGTGGGGCACACAGTGGTGATTATCTCGACGCCCATGCGAATGGCGTCTCGGACGCGGTTTTTGGCGATCTCTATGGAGAGGTCTTGATCCACGGCATTAACACCACCGCCGCCGCCGCAACAGATTGAGAAATACCGGTTGTTTTCCATCTCAACCAGCTCGATTCCCAACTGGTGAAGGATCTCCCGCGGCTCCTCAAAGACCCCTAACATGCGTCCCAGGTGACATGGATCGTGATAGGTCGCCCGAAACCCAAGTCTTTTTACGGCCCCCGGTCTCTTCCGCAACTGTTCGGCGACGGCGACAATGGCGTGTTTGACCGGCAGGCCGTACTTCTCCCTCAGGGTTATGGTACATGTCGGACAGAGGGTCAGGATCTCGGGGGCCTGGAACTGCTGGTAGGTCCTTTTGAATTGCTCCTGAACCTCCTCGAACTCCTTGTCAAAGCCCGTTGCATCGACGATATAGCCACAGCAGGTTTCATCGCCGATGAGGGGATGGATATCGAGCCGTTCCAGAACTGAGAGGGCCGTTGCCAATTCTCGTGGCTTTGATCGGTATACACATCCCACATACAGGGAAATTTGACCCTGCCTCTCGGGGGCGGCCCTTGCATCCAAGAGGCGGCCTTCCGTGAGGATCCTTTGAACATTTTCCCTATGAACCGGGGTTGAAAACCCTCCTTGAACCATCTCCCGCCTCATTGAGGTGATGATGTCAAGGTTATGCAACGCACAACGGGCCTGACACAACCCACAGTGTAGGCACCGGTCGAGAATCTGGGTCATTTCCTCAGACGGGCTGAGTGTCTTCTCGATAAGGCCCCTTCCCACCAGCATCTTTCCCCTACAGCTATACGTTTCGTAGGCCATGACGTGATAGACGGGACACTGTTCCCTACAGAAGCCACAGCGCGTCCGGTTACACGTGTAGATATCCTCCGCATAATCCTCGAGACGCTTCCGTTCCGTCACCTATGTTCTCCTTGGTCGTACTCGATCCACCGCGATCGGAACTTCTTTCCCGGGTTCATGATGTTCTTGGGATCGAAAATCCTCTTGATTCTGCGCATATACTTCAAACCTGGACCATGTTCAAGCTGGTTAAAGCCCCCCAGCCTGTCTCCATCTCCGATATAGGTGCTCATGGTCCCATCCAGCTCGATGGCCATCTCGCTCATCTCCCGGACGTACTGGTAAAATTTCCGTACCGTGTCCTGGCTCGAGTCGTCCACAAAAACGGCGAAGCTAATGGAAGCCGTGGCCTTGTTGGGGGATTCGTTATAGATGGTCATGCCCAGGATCTCCTGATCCCATTTCTTGGCAATCTCCAGATAGCGATGGTAACCCTCCTCAAGGCGCCCTATGGGGAGACCGAGATCGGCCGCGCCGAACTTCTTTTGCCGCTGACTATCCGGCCACTTCTGCTTGAAGGGGATGAACTCCAGGCGATGCTTCGAATCCCACCACCCCTCCACCAACTCCTGTTCCGAAACCGGCTCCGCCTTGAACTCATCGACCATGATTCGGGAGGCCTTATCCACATTAAAGGCCACGATATCCCTGTCGCCGGCGAAGGAGAGGAAGAGGATGGCGTCCGCCCATTCCGGCAGCTGAGGCTCTCTTCCGTATTTCTCCCGGTATGAATGGGTGTAGAAGTGCAACCGATTTCGGCAGTTGGCATGGGCACTCTCTATGGCCAACCCACTTCCCAGGAGCCGCTCCAGCCCCTTGGCTGTGTCGTTAAGACGCCGGCATACATATCCCCTCACCTCCCGTGCTTCGGGTAGGGGGACAACGCGGAGGGTGGCCTCGGTAATGGTGCCCAGGGTTCCCTCGGAGGCGATCAATAGATCGAGCACCTTATATCCCGTGGAGGAAAAGGAGGCCTTGCGTTGGCCTACCCTTATTGCTTCGGCACGGCCCGTGACGATAACCGCGTTCAGCAGGCAGTCGCGAATTTTCCCGTAGCGGATCCCAAAGGTCGAATCATTATCACATCCGATACAGGCTCCGATGGTGCATGCCCGCTTGGATTCCGGTTGGTGGGGAAGCCAGAGCCTATGCCGGGCCAGCTCGCTATTGAGAACCTCGATGGTTATCCCCGACTGGACGGTGGCCGTCATGTTTTGGTCGTCGATCTCAAGGATGTGATTAAGCCCCTTGGTCTCGACCATAATCCCGCCGTTCCAGGCGACGGCGCCCCCGCCCATTCCGGTGCCTCCCGCGAAGGGGACGAGGGGGATCCCGTGTCGGTAGGCAACCTTGGTGATCCGGACCATCTCCTGGGTGTCCCTGGGGATGACGACGATGTCGGGAAGATCGTTCATCTGTCGATAACGCGGGCTCCAATCGCGGCTGTAGGCCATCCTGTGAACGGGGGAAGTGCTCGCCCGATGGCCGAGTATCTCCCGAAGTTCTCCAAAGGCCTTGTGGACCTGTTCCGCATCCATCGCTTTTCTCCCCGAAAGTCTGGGCCTACATTGCGGCTCTCTTTCCGAGAAATCTCCGGAGGGAAAGGCTCTCGAGATAAGGGAATGGAGCACCGTCCAAGATGAAATCCGCGATGATTTGCCCGGTGGGAAGGCCTAGGTTAATTCCCATTCCGCTGAACCCCACGGCGCACAGAAAGCCCTTTACCTGCGTCTCCCCCACAATAGGAAGTCCATCGGGGGTGACTGTGCGTAACCCAACCCATCCCCGAACCAATTGGCTATCGTTAAGAGAGGGCAACGTCTCATCAACCCGCTCGATGACGAACCCCGTGAATTCTTTATCGGGCTTTTCCCTGTAATCGTAGTAATCATCTGGATCAATGGGCCCCCTGTCTACATCGAAGGCCGTATCCAATTTCCCCAATAGGAGCAAGCCCCCTGTCTCCTCCCGGAAATAGAAACCGGTGTTCAAATCTATGGTCATGGGAACAACCTGGGTAAGGTTCGTTCTCGGCTTGATGGCGAGGATCTGCCCCCTGACAAGCTTTATGGGCATCGTTAGACCGGCCATACTCGCAACGATCCCTGCCCATGGCCCTGCCGCGTTGATGACGATGGGGGCTTCGATCATTCCCTTATCGGTCATCACCCCCCTCGCCTTTCCCTTCTCCACAATCACCTCTTTGGCCTCTATACCGACTTCGATCTCAACCCCGTCATCTTTGGCCTTTTTGGCCAGTGCGGTGGTCAATAGGTAGGGATCAAGATACCCATCGTCGGGGGTGAAAGCGGCCCCTGAAACGTCGCCGACGGTCAATTGCGGTAGAATTTGAAGCAGGTCTTGGGGTTCCAACCAATGGACGTGGACGCCGAGGCGTTTTTGGAGGATGAGATCCTGCCTCAATTGGTTCATGCGCTCATTCCCCCGGCAAAAATGGATGAATCCGATTTTGTTGAAATCAAGCCGTGATTGCGATCTTTCCTCCAGGGCGCGGATCATCGCCAAGCTCATTTTCGTCAGTTCGATTTCCGCCCGAGTGGAATGCTGGAGGTAGATAACCCCAACGGATTTGCCCGTGGATCCCGAGCAGAGAGCCTCCTTTTCCAACAGAACTGCCCTGAACCCCTTCGGCTTCTTTAAGCCCAAACAGTGGGCAATGGATACGCCAACAATTCCTCCCCCGATGATGACGACATCAGCGATATTGGCCACCCGATTACCCCCAAAGTTCAATAATATCATAATCCTTCTCGGTCCCCCAAAAGAATTGGATGGATTTTGACGGGAATTTGTGTTACTGATCTCAAAATGCCCGTGATTTGAGGGAGGGGACAACAATTTTTCAGTGCTAAAGCACAATGGTGAAGGGATCACTCAGGGTCTTCATGTGGGAGAATCATGGAGAAAGGGAGGTAAGATGTCCACTATACTGGAAAGGATCGCGCAGGAGATCGTCAGCGGACATGTCGATGAGTCAATAGAGGCCGTTAAAGAAGCCCTCAAACAGGAGGTCCCACCCCCGGAGATTCTCGATAGCGGCTTGATGCCGGCAATGGAGAGGGTGGGAGTCCTCTTCCAAGAGGGGGAGATATTCATCCCCGATGTTTTTTTCTCAGCAAAGGCCATGCATGGGTCAATGGACATTCTCCGGCCGCTGCTCGCTCCATCGCAGTTGACGGAAATGGGAAACGTGGTCATCGGGACGGTGCTGGGTGATATCCACGACATTGGCAAGCGGTTGGTCGCGACGATGTTGGAAGGGGCTGGGTTCACCGTGATTGATCTCGGCGTTGAGGTGAGTCCCGAGGCCTTTGTTCAGGCAGTCGAGAAGCATCAACCCCATATCCTGGCCATGTCAACCCTGCTCACCACCACCATGATGAGT
>Ga0209636_10001711_pt1 | contig 22193 bp, 19 predicted proteins | sample DeeMarSWOR152_54_FD_187464 | JGI IMG/M metagenome (GOLD analysis project Ga0209636, IMG submission 187464) | Marine sediment microbial communities from White Oak River estuary, North Carolina - WOR-1-52-54 (SPAdes) (version 2) | ecosystem: Environmental > Aquatic > Marine > Intertidal zone >...
AAAGTCCAGTTCCAGATGTAGATGCAATAAAAATGCGGGAAATTCTCCAAAAAAGACTTGAAAGCCAAAAACTTTTCTTTCGAGTATGTTAGTCTAGCTTTCTAAGGCCTTTCTCTTTGCTGCAGTGTAAGCCGTGAAAACCCACGTGAAGATAAGATAGGCGATCATACTGGCGTCAAGAAGCACATCCTTCTCGAAGGCGAAGTAGAGCGTGTATCCGGAAAAGGTTGTGGCTATAAATAGGAGGGCTATAATAACCCAGAGGGTCCAGACTCTGCTTTTAAGCAATCCGTAGGCGGTTATTAGGCTTAGTATGCCAATTATGCCGACGTGAATGAGGCTGAAATCAACTATTGCCAATACAACAAAACAGATTGTTCCAACAACTGCGTAGAAGAGGAAAGCTGCGATCATTCCAACGTTTTCGATTTTAAGTTTTGACTTAAGCGACATCCACGAACCGCCTTTAACCTAAATGCATTAACAGCAACGTTAATTTGTCGAGGTGCAATATTTAGCTTCCCCTTTTTTACACGTTGCGATCCCTAGCCACATGCAAGTTCAAGTCAACATTTTCTTTTTGTTCGATTCCTAACTAGGTATATTATGAGACTGTTAAAGAACCATAAATCAACATTAAGTCGTTTAGCTGGTTGATTGTTTTTTCTTGTTGGGTGTGTGTATGAATAGGTGAATGAATAAACACTTGGACGGTTATGGGCTTGTTTCTCTGTAGTGGCTTGTGACTGCTACGACGTCTGCTATGTCGACCTCGCCGCTGTTGTCTAGGTCGCCTGGGTGAGCAATGGTTATTGGTCTGTCTGTTTTGTTATTGTCCGTTGTGTCTGTTTCGCTTGGAACCGCGGCGGCTTTGGCTGTTATGGTGTAGTTGCCTTTGGCTACGCCTGTTGTGTTCCATGTGAGCGTGATGGTGGTGGAGTTTCCGCTTGTAGAGCGCGCGCGCTATTTTGTCTGCAGTTACGATTGCGGATTTGACCTTTAACACCAAAGCAATGGCTAACTTCTAAATAAAATCCATCGCCAACACCACAACCACGTAGCCACGACAGCCCGAGCGACGCCTCACCCACAAAAAGAGAGATATATGCTATGAGTTAATTTATTATAGAAAAATCCTATAGAACTAATTACAACTCGACTGTATGATAATAAGGTTGAGGGCTAAACCGTATGCCCCACATTAAAAAAATAGAACTTAAAGGCTTCAAAAACTTCGGACATAAAACCGTAAAAGTAACGCTAGACAAGGGCTTCACAGTAATTACAGGCCCAAACGGAAGCGGCAAAACAAACATTGTAGACGCAACACTATTCGCATTAGGTGAGTTAAGCACGAGAAGGCTCCGTGCAGAAAGCGCGGCTAAACTGATTTTCCACGGCTCCGAGAAGGCTGAACTAGAAAGAGCGAAAAAGGCCAAGGTCGTGATTCAATTCGATAACACAGACGGCCGCATACCAGTTGACACGACAACCGTCACGATCTCCCGTGAAGTCAGCAGAAACGGTCAAAGCGTGTACAGGCTTAATGGCAGAAGAATCTCAAGAACGTACATTTTAGAAGTCCTCTCCATGGCAGGAATAAGCTCCACAAGCCAAAACATAATTTTACAAGGCACAATAACTCGCTTAACTGACATCTCCTCTTTTGAACGTAGAAAAATCATTGAGGATCTGGTTGGTATAGCCCAATATGACGCTGAAAAGGCTGATGCTGAAGAAAAATTGCGCACAGCAGACATTTCAACACGCACAGCCATGGGCAGAATAGACGAGGTTCAAAAGAGGGTAGACGCCCTTGAAAGGGAACGCAACGAACTCTTAAGGTACGCCTTCATCGAAAACGAGATAAAAAAATTCGAAGCTGTAAAGCTGTCCCACGACATAGCACAGATACAAAAAAGAATGAAAGAAACCTCCGCCCAAGCTGGTAACGTTAAAACAAGAGTTGAAAAACTAAGGCAGTTGCGGGACCAATTCAGGTCTAACAGAAGAGACATAGAAGGCGAATGGCGAAAACTAAGCTCAGAAATGGTTGAAGAAGGCGGATCACAAGTACTAAAGGTTCAAATAAAAATCGGCGAATTAAAGTCAAAAACAACAGAACTAACAACAAAAATAAGCTCCGAAACGGCAAGCCTTGAAGGCTTAAAGCGGGTCAGAGAAAACAATCTTGAACAGTACCAGTCCATCAAAAAGCAGATTCACGAGAACCGTCTGAAAATCAGGCGTTTGAGACGTAAACATGACCGAGCATCCGACGATATCAACGAAAAACAGGCTGAACACGACGCCCTTGCAGAAGAATCAGCTCAGCTCTGGGAAAAAATCGGAGAGAACAGCAGAAAAGTCCACGAAATTGAGCACAAACTTGACGAAGACTACAAGAGACTCACATACTTAAAGTCTGAAAACGCAAAAAGCCAGGAAGCCATTAAAATCCGTAGAATAAGACTCAAAAACCTGACTACACGCAAAGAAGGTTTGACGGCAACACTTGGAGAGCTGGAAAAATCATTAGATGAGCTTAAAAAAGTGCAGAAAGATCAGAATGCTCGATTAAAAAACTTGGAGCGAACGCTTGAACGAAGAATTGCGCAAAAAGACGCTACAAAAACGGAGATTACTGAAGCTGGAAAAATAGCTGAATCAGCACGAGAAGCTGTCGTGGAGTTTGCAACGCAAAGAGAACTCGCAGCAACAGTGGCATCTGAAGAGAAAGCCCTAAGAAGCATAGAAGAATTAGGTGAGCTAGGCGTTATCCCAGGCGTATACGGTAGGTTACGCACCCTGATCAAAATAAACAGGACATACGAGCAGGCGATAGAAGCTGCAGCATCAGGATGGCTTGACGCGTTAGTAGTTAAAGATTTTGACTCAGCTTTCACATGCACAGAAACATTGAGAAAAATGAAGCTTGGAAGAGTAAAAATAATCCTAACTGAAGGAGTACTAAACCCCAAGTCTTTAGAAATTCCAGAAAAGAGAGGAGTTGACGGAGCCGCTTCATTCTTTGTAAAATGTGCGAAACGGTATGAGCCAGCCGTTCATTTCGTCTTCGGCGACACACTAGTAGTCTCAAGCGACAAGACTGCGTTATCCATGTCCACTGAAGGCTACCGTGCCGTCACAGTCAACGGCGACCTATACGAAGTTGGCGGTGCACTGGAAAGCGGTTACTATCGTGCGCCAATAGACTTCTCCACCATTATCCCAAGCGAAGCAGCAATCAAAAGCCTTGCCGAAGCTGTTGCGGCCCTTCAGCAGCATCTCTCAAGAAGAAGCAGTGACATAACCTCTTTTGAGGAAGACATTGACAAGACTCGCGTTGAAATCGCCCGATTGTCAGAAGCTATAGCCACACTTGACAGTGAAATAGCTAGAGTCAAAAGAAGCCTTAGAACATCAAAAGCCAACATCAAACGCGTAGGCAATCTTATTGAACGTTTTGAGAGGGAAATCGAAAATGAGAAATCGCAGATGTGGATTCACAGAGCTGAAAGGAGTTCTACTCAAAAAGAGATGCGAAAACTTCAGAAGGAACTGGCTGAGCTGAGAAAGAAGGCGGATCCCGCCCACATCCAAGAAATGGAGATCGAAAGGGAAAAACGAGCCGAAGAAATAATCACTTCAAGGCAGAAACTAGGCACCATTCAAACAGAAATATCAACGCTTCAATCACAATTCGATAACGTTTTAAGGATTGGATATAAGAACGCGAAAATCCAACTCTCGAAAGTTGAACAACAACTAAGAAAAGTTGGAAAAGAAGTAGGTGTTGCACTGCAGGAGAGAGAATCACTAAATCAAGAGCTGACAGAACTGGAAAAGACCCGCGTTGAACTCTCCAAGACTGTTTTGTCAGCAAGGGAAGAAACTAAGAAATTCACAGCTCAAATAGACGACATAGACAAAGAACTGCGCAAGCTTGACTCAGAATATGAACCAGCTGACCGTTTGCTGAACCAGCTTCAGCTAAAAATTCAAACATCGTTGCTGCATCTTGAGCAACATCAAAATCAACTCAGACAATTTGGTTACGAGCAGCCATTGGAGGTGACTCTGAAGCAGGTTGAACAAGCCGAAACATCCATGAGAATGATGCAGTTCGAACTTGAAAGAATAGGCGCAGTAAACCAGCTTGCTTTATCCCATTATGCTGAACAAATTTCACGTTATAAAGAGCTCTCTTTGAGGTTGAACGAGCTTGAAAGGGAAAAACAGGCAATTGTACAGTTTATGGATGAGGTTGAACGTAAAAAGCGCAAAGTCTTCATGGAAGCTTTCGAAAAAATCAATCGAAATCTCCAAGAATACTTCTCGAAGGTTACTGGAGGTGGGAACGCCACGTTGAAGCTTGAAAACATGGATGACCCGTTCTCAGGCGGCGTGGACATGATTGTTCAGTTTCCAAACAAACCTTCGATAGTTGTAAGTGGTGCCAGTGGCGGCGAACGTTCAGTTGCCGCTGTTGCCTTCATATTTGCTCTTAAGGAGTTTACCCCCGCCTCTTTTTACATTCTCGACGAGATAGACGCCCATTTGGATGCTTTTCACGTGTCAAAACTGGCTGACTTGCTGTTGGAAGAGTCACAGAGAAACCAGTTTGTTGTTGTCACGTTGAAGCCTGAAATGGTGAGTAAAGCGCAAAAAGTCTATGGTGTGTATGAACGCAACGGAGTTGCAAACGTTATTTCAGCAAAGTTTCTAGAGGTGCCAAGTTAATGGCTTCTGCCACCATCAAAAAGCCGTTTTATATGCGCCCACCATGGAACATCCTCTTCGAGTTTCGCAAACTTGAAAAGCTTACGCCTTGGAACATCAACATTGCATATTTGCTTACGTCATTTCTTGAAGAAATGGAAAAGACTGGGCAGGTGGACTTCAGGGCGTCAGGTGTAGCGTTGGATTCTTCAGCTCTCATATACTTGATGAAGTCGAAGCTTCTGCTCAAACTCGAAGAACCGCCACCGCCACCAAAGTCTCCAAAGGACTTTCTGCCTCCGCCCTTGTTTCTACCATTGAGGCATGAGTTAACTTCAACAACCATACGACATCTGCTGGAAGTTCTAGACGATGTCTTGAAAGGTGAGAAACTCATCCGTCTACAAAAAGCTGTTTCAGAACCTATTCTCCCAACTCCTTCGGAAATTCTGCCGCAATTAGACCTGTACTTGATGGAAATTGAACTGCAAATGGAGAAGCTTTACACTTCTCTTTTGCAGAAGGTGAAAGGCACTGGAATTATACAGTTTTCAACTCTGGTCAAAGGTGTGAAGCGAATAGAAGCCATCCGCACATTCATTCTTTTGCTGTTTCTGGCGCAAGAGGCAAGGGTGAACCTGTGGCAGGATGAAGAATCCGAAGAGATATACATAACAATTAACCTCATTTCTCTAGAATCCGAACAGCTGTAAGCTACATTGAAGGGTTCGGGGCATTTTGACGCCAGTGGAATAAATTCAAACAGTGACTAAAGGCTTGGGAAGGGTTTTAAACAGATCTTCGTTTAGAGGATAAACCACGGAGAAAATGACATGATGATAAAAAGTTTGGTTTTGTATTCTTCTGTCACAGGAAACACGGAAAAGGTAGCCAAGCGAATAGCAGAAGTATTGAGAAGGAAGGGACAGGATGTAGCGATCGTTAAAGTTAATGAGAAAACAAACGTGGACTTGCTCGCGTATGACCTTGTTTTTCTCGGCTCAGCTGTGCATCAATGGCTTCCAACAAAGATGCTGGTGAACTACGTTAAACGCATGTTAAAAACATATTTCACCTCTAGCGTTATTGTTCCCTGTTGTCCTATAAGACCAGGCAAGTACGCTGTTTGCTTCTGCACCTACTCTGGTCCCCACACAGGTGTAAGCGAAGCTATCCCCGCAACTAGATGGATGAGAGCATTCTTGGAGCATGTGGGATTTACTGTTCTAGAAGAATGGCACACTATTGGGGAGTTTGAAAACAGCGAAGAAAACTCGACTAAAGGAAGGCTCGGAAACATTAAAGGAAGACCAGATGAGCATGACCTCGCTGGAATCGAAAACAGAGTAATCGGAATTTTAGACGCCCTAAAACTATGTAATTTCAGTTCTTAGATATTCGAAGTTGCGTTTAAATATAACAGCAATAACCATTCCATAACGAATCGGGGGTGCTTGCAGTCGAAAAAATCATTTTAACAACAGCCCTAATATATGCAAACGGCGAAATCCATTTAGGACATATCACTTCCACCTATCTCCCAGCGGATATATTTGTAAGATTCTGCAGACTCAGAGGCAACAACATAATTCATGTAGGCGCCACAGACGACTTCGGCACTCCCATACTTGTTGAAGCTGAACGAAAGGGAGTAAGTCCAGAAGAATTTGTGGAATATTGGAACAAGAAAGACATCAAAGACTTCAACGATCTAGGAATATCCTTTGACATATTCTCCAAAACAAGCTCCAAAGAAAACGTCGAACTTACACAACATTTCTTTAAGAAACTCTACGAAAAGGGCTACATCTATAAACAAATCATATGGCAACCATACTGCGAAAACTGCAAAAAGTTCCTCCCAGACCGTTACGTTAAGGGCACATGTCCCTACTGCGGCGCAACTGAGCAATATTCAGACAGCTGCGAAGAATGTGGAAGAACATTCCAGTCCGGAGAAATCTTAGACCCTCACTGCGCTATCTGTGGTTCAAAACCCACGAGTAGGCAAAGTGAACATTATTTCTTCAAGCTCAGTGACTTTTCAGATGAGCTTGAGAAGTGGCTGGTGAAAAACGAGAACCTTCAGTCAGAAGTCAAAAATTATGTGTTAAACTGGGTAAGAGGAGGCTTGAAAGACTGGGACATCAGCCGCGACATAGGTTGGGGTATACCCGTTCCTCTGGAAGAAGCGAAAGGAAAAGTGCTTTACGTTTGGTTTAACAATCACCTTGGCTACATTTCAACTGCGCTGAAATACTTTGAGGAAAAAGGGATGGACGGAAACGAGGCTTGGAACTCGTCGAGGATTTATCATTTCATCGGGAAAGACATAGTGTATCATCATTATTTGTTTCTAGCTGCCATGAGAATGGGAGAGGAGAAGTTCAAGCTTCCAGAGTTCATTCCGACAAGAGGTTACTTCACGCTTGAAGGAAGAAAATTCTCGAAGAGCCGAGAATGGTACATAAGTGTAAGAGAGTTCCTAGATAAGTTTCCTCCAGACTATCTGAGATACTATTTAGCCGCGATCACTCCTTACAGTCAGTCAGATGTGAACTTCAACTGGGAAAACTTCCAAAAAAGAATAAACAACGAACTCATAGCCAACATTGGCAACTTCATACACCGAGTTTTAACTTTTATTTGGTCAAACTATGATGGAAAAGTGCCTGAAACTGAGAGTTTTGATGAGTTAGATCGAGAACTGATTGAGAAACTTGAAGCAGTTGTGACAGGTGTAGCCCAAGAGATGGATAGTATAGAATTGAGCAGAGGGCTGAGGAAAATCATTGAGTTTTGCACTTTCTGTAACCAATACTTCCAGCGGAAAAAACCTTGGGTCAACAAGGATGAAGCGAAGACAGCTCTTTACCTATGTGTCAACGTAGTTAGAAGTCTAGCCATCCTATTGGAACCATACATACCTTTCTCAGCTGAAAATCTTTGGAAACAACTGAACTTGGAAGGAACTGTGCACAAACAAAACTGGAACACAGCTTCGGAATTGAAGATTCCCAGCGGACACGAAATTGACAAACCTACGGTGCTCTTTAAGAAAGTGCAAGATGAAGACATAAGGAAGGAACGAGAAAAACTGCAAAGGCTAAGCAAAACAGCATAAAATTGGAGTCTAGAGTGTGTGTAGTGGCTTTACCGTTAAATCCTATTACAGACATACATACGTATTGAGGATTTGAGCTTTGCAGAAAGCCGGAAAAAAAGCATTGGAGCTGGATGAAGCTTCTACGCAGAATCAAGCCGCAGAGAAAACTCGAAGAGAGTTTGCTCTGGTGGAGGCTGCACTGTATGTTACAGGCCGTCCGTTAGACCTTAATGAATTATGTTCGGTTTTGAAAACTCGTTCAAAAAACAAAGCCCGAAAGCTTGTAAAAATGCTTATGAAAGAATATGCAAACAGAAATACTGCCCTTGAAATTTTGGAGCTGAAGGATGAAAGATATGTTTTGCAGTTAAAGATAGAATTTACTCCTCTTGTTAAGAAGCTTGTTAAGAAGCCGTTGCTTTCCACAGGTCCGTTGAAGACTCTTGCTTACGTAGCTTACAGACAGCCAGTTTCCCAAAAGAGGGTTGCTGAAATGCGGGGACATCATTCTTATGGTCATATTAAACAGTTAAAGGAGATGGATTTGATCATAGGCGAAAGAAAAGGACGTTCAACGTTTCTGAGAACAACCGAGTATTTTGCCGATTACTTCGGTTTAAGCCATGAGCTTTCAGCCATGAAAAGACAATTAAAGAAGGTTTTTGAACAGAAAATCATGCCTAAGGAGAAGTGAAAGGTTTCCAGAACAAGATGGATAGGTTTATATTTTGAATAGCGATGATACTGAACACTTGAGTTTAGTTTCACATGGAGAAGTGAAAAATGTCGGTTTGGCACGGTGACTCGCATAAGAGAAAGCCTTCGGGAGGCAGAAAAAGAGGCTGTAGAAAAAAGAGGAAGTTTGAGCAAGGGTTGTTTCCTGCTGAAACGATCTTGGGCGAGACAAAGCGAAAGGTTGGACGGAAGAAAGGTGGAAACCTAAAGGTCAAGGTTTTGAGAGACAGTTACGCATGTGTGACGGATCCTAAAAGTGGAAAAACAGAGAAAGCTGGAGTTAAACGTGTTATTAGGAACCCGGCAAATGTTGATTACGACCGCAGAGGTGTGATAACGAAAGGAGCAATAATTGAAACGCCTAAAGGCTTGGCACGTGTCACTTCGCGTCCAGGACAAACTGGTGTAATAAACGCTATCCTAATCGCCGAAGAAAAATAGGCAAAAGCCACTACTCCGATGCTGAGACAGCAGTTTTTATGTCTTCTGCTATCATCTTTCTTTTGGATTTTTCAATCAGATAACTTTTTCCAGTCTGCAGGTATGATGGGAAAACTCTTACGTGTTTATAGAAGTACGTGTTTTTTCTGATTTTGTATGTGGAGCCACTGGGGATTATTCTTTTTCTGATGTTTCTTTTGGCTACGTAATTCATTGCCTTTATGGCAGTGTCTCCCATAAGTAAAATCGTTTTGACGTTTGGGAACAATTTCATTTCTTTCTCCAAGATGCCTGAGCAGTTTTCTACTGTTTTGGAAGATACGGAATGCCCTGTTTTTCCACATTTTATGGCTGTAGTAACATATATTCCTAAGTTCAGCACGTCTTTCATGGAGGAAGCAGTTAGACCTGCGTCACGAAAAGCTTGTGCAGTTGTCTGCATGTAGAAAGGATTATTCTGCGCATAGAAATAATCATTTGGATCTTGAGGCGGTGCTTCTGAAATCATAAGTGTGTTAATCTTATCAGGTTCAATCTCCATGTTTGGAACCGTGTAACAGTCCTTATTCACGTCTAAACATGGAAAGTCGATACATTTCACAAATTCGGTGACAAGCATTTTTCCTCGTCCTTATCCCACGTATTGGAGTCTTATTGTCAGCGGTTGAAATAGTATATAAATTGCTACACTTTATCGTTCGAGGAATGTTTTGTCAGAGGAACTTCCTACCTAAAGTCTACAGTACACTTATCCAAAGCATTGGCAAACACCCAAAAACAGATTTTGTGGGAGATATCTCCAGTGGGGTGTTGATCCGAATTAGACGGGGGGCCCTATGGAAATGGAGTGCGCATAACTAAAATAAGGCACTTGCTCACATTTCAAGTGGTGTTAGTAGCTGTTAGTGAAGTGATTTGGATGAGCAAACGTATGGAAAAATGGATCACAAGCTTAATAGCTGGATTGGATGAGAATGTTGATGAGGAAACAATTGGCAAAGTGTTGGAGCAATGCGGACGGCAATGCCAATCTGAAAGCTTCGTCAAGAAGGCCCGTAACATCTACCGAAAATCAAAGAACATGAACGAGTTCTTAGACAATTTCAGCAAAGTCTACAAGCATCTACACAGAGAAGGAAACACCGTGTACATTGTCTATCCGAAATGTTACTGTTCGTTTGTGAACAAGATTCCTCGGGGGAAGCTCTCTGCAACATACTGCAACTGTTCTCGAGGGTGGGCAAAAACATTGTTTGAGGGAGCTTTGGGACGACCCGTCGAAGTTGTCATGGAAGAATCCATTGTAAAAGGAGACGATCAGTGCAAGTTCAGAATCATCCTCTGAGAAACAATTGCTCTAAAGATCTAGTTCTTCTATGAAAAGAAATAATGGAAGTTTGCGGGAGCAAATCCGCACTAATACCAATTCTACATTGAAATACCATAAGAGAAAAATAACCGATTCTACTTCTACGGAGGTGATAACTCATGAGTAAAATGACCGTAGAAGATTTCTTAGATCACATTAAAGAAGCCAAAATGTCGCGCTAAAATCGAGTAACCATTGATATACCATAACTGTTTGGGATTCTTAAGCCCCCATACCCGAATTTTTCCCGATTTTTAGCGAATGTACCCCCATTTTATGTTACCATAGGTAATGATCGGTTATCTATTAGTGGATCACTTATACCATTTAAGGAACAGCTGCCTGAATCTATAAAAAGAATTATAGACAAATGTGGTAAAAGAACAGAAGACCAAAAACAAGTGTAAACTTAGAGATGAAAGAAGATGAGTCGAGCAGATATAGTGGGATTAATCCTAGTATTTTTGCTGTTAATAATTTTCTTAATGGTAGGTTTGTATGACATAGTATACGGAGAAAAAACAAAAACAAAAGTAAAAAAGGAGGTTACCATTCTCCTCCAACAAGCCAAAGTAGCCAGCGTTTTGTGGGGCTTTTCGCTGGATGGTTAGGCACTTAATTGGCTTCTAAAAGAAGCGTTCCAGCATCAAGCCTCTCCACGGAGAGAGTAGCGCGCTAGGTTAAGTAGAGACTACGCTTGAGATACGAGTCTGGAGAACGCATGTTCAACTGGAATAACGATTAGAATTATTATGGAAAAAAGGAGGGTCACGACCACTAATACTCTATAAGCCAGTATTGGGTAAGCAAATGCGTAAAGCTGTGGGAAATAGTAGCTGTACGGCGTTAAGAAAATAATCGAGAAAGTGACAAGAATTATTTTGATCTTCGTTTTTAAGTTCATCAAGAATGTTATGATATTGGGTGTATTTTTGTTTTGCTGTGTTTTTCTATTTCCTTTTTATTCATTGAGGATGGTGTTGATGACAATGGTCAAATCTCGCGTGCGCGCATTACACCAAAAACACAAATCTCAATTCCTGAACCTATGCTAGAATCGATAAAGCCAATATCACATAATAACAATGCTCAAGCCATAGCAAGCCTAATAAGCGCGTTTTTATGGTTCGTTCTTGTGATCGCAGCAATAAGCTCAATGTTGTGATATCAATGGAAAAACGCAACTTTGCGACTTTACGGGAGACATCCCAAAGTGTCGCGGGTTAAAACCCAGTCCTCGACGAGCGCGACAACTAAGTAATCTAACACAATATCTTTTTAAATCTGAACTTATGCATCATCGGACATGTCTCTTCTCTTTGAACCTTTCAAAATTGGCTCCATAGAGATCAGGAACCGGTTCATCAGGTCTGCCACCACTTCATATTGGTCTGACAAGCGAGGAATTATTCGTTCTGAAATTATTGATCTCTATCGCAGACTTGCCAAGGGCGGTGTCGGACTAATCATTAAGGGCCACCTCTACGTTAAAGACTCAGGTAAGGCTCATGTCGGGATGGCTGGCATTAGCAGTGATTATCATGTTCCAAAGCTGAGGGAGCTTACAGGTGAGGTTCATAAGAACGATGGAAAGATCATAGCTCAACTCAACCACGGTGGCATATATAGCATCGTTGACAAGGCAGGCCCTTCCGAGTATGTGGTAGGAGGTCATAAGGCGCGTGCCCTCTCCTCAGAAGAGATCCATGACATCGTAGAGGCCTTTGGTGAAGCTGCTGGACGAGCCATGGCTGCTGGGTTTGACGGTGTCCAGATCCATGGGGCTCATGGTTATCTCATCTCCCAGTTCTTGTCACGACTGAACAACAAACGTACAGACGAGTGGGGCGGAAACTTAGAGAATCGTATGCGCCTTTTACTAGAGGTCTACGACGCAATCAGAGCGACGGTAGGTGACAGTATTCCAATCATGCTAAAGATTAACTGCGATGATTTCTCACCCAATGGCTTCACCATCAAAGACAGTATAAAAGTAGCTGAGGCCATTTGTAAACGTGGGTTACAAGCAATAGAAGTCAGTGGTGGAGGAGTAGGTAGGCAAGAAGATCTGAGGGTTAGAGCACGTTCGCTCGATCAAGAGCTAGCTGAGGCCTCCTTCGCAGGACATGCAGTAAAAATTAGGAAAGCGACACAGCCAACCGTTATGGCGCTTGTTAATGGCATAAGAAGCCTCAAATGCATGGAAGCCACAATAAACAAGGATTTGGCAGACCTTATCTCCATGAGTAGACCCTTCATCAGAGAACCAGATCTCGTGAAACGACTGAAAGGTGGACAAGAGGGGTCTACTTGTACCTCGTGTAATATGTGTATTTCAAAAGAGGTCTTTGGTGAGATGATGCTCCGTTGTCATCTAGACTAACTAGAATAACGCGTGCTAAAACAGACTTATTAGGTGATGTCTCCACTTGGTAAGGGGTTCAAATCCCACCCCCTGCGCTAGTGAATGCCATGAGGTCGCCAAGACGCTAATGCATAGTATTCGGCTACAGAATAGGTTTCAATGTTAAAAAATATAGGAGGGTATAGTTTTTTGGCGTTGCGAAAAAAAATCGCCATAATCCTTTGGACACATTCTAAACGAAGTGACAGCGACACATGGGAAAAATATAGGGGGTATTCAACTTGAGAAGTGGAAAAGCGTGTAAATTTACTGATATGCTTCACCGCTTCACTACGTAGAATAGATTAAGTCCTATTTCCTTCGGGCATCACTTCGAATTTTCAACAGGTGCCTACCAATCTTTCTAATCACTTTCTCCTTAGACTCCTTCTTCGTAACCAAAAGCATACCCGTCTTCAGCCACGGATTCTTTGGATAACCAGCATCCAAAACAAGCTCATAGCCTAAACCCAGTTTTTCCACAGCTTCCTTTACCTCCAAGACTTTCGGCGAAGGCACCGCCAAACTCCTAGGAACGCGTCTCCCATCGCCTCTCGTTTTGGTGGAATCGAAATAGGCTGGCCATATGATTATTTTATCCTGTTTGCGCATTTCTTCACGCCTTCTTATCATCTATGGGCATAGTAGGCTATTAACTTCATATTAGCCTCGTCAATCCTTACAAAGCCGAACCTTTCAAACTGTATTATATCGTTAGGCTTCAACCCCTTACAAGCACTTTCAGCGACCCCCTCAGCAACATTTGCATCCGGCATAACAACTTGACAAGGCAAATCAGCGCCAATTGGAATCCAATGAATCAACGGCGCCCCAGCCTTTCTCGCTTCTTCGTACGGTTCGCTGATGAAAGACGCATCAGCCGAATACGCATCTCTCCTTTCAATCTTCATGTTGAACAATCCCATGAGACGTACGATTTTCCCAACTTTCAAGACTCCTGTGTCATCTCTTGAAACCCACAAAACTATGGAATCATCATCACCCTTAGGCATAATGGTATATTCTCTAAATCCCCTTTCAGGATATTCTGGATGCAGACGAAGTTTCGCCGTGAAAGCTTCTTGGATGTTTCTTATCGTCAGTTGCATTGGATTATGAACAAAGAAGTACCTGTCTGCTTTTGGATCCAGTATTTTGCGATTATAAGCGTACAGATTTTCCCAGCTTAGAGCAACCTCCGAAGTTTTCGGTCCAACATCAATCATCAACTTTTTTATCGCTTCAGGCGTCACCCCACGCCTTCTCAAAGCCGCGAAAGTTGCCAAACGTGGGTCATCCCAGCTTCTACAGACGCCTTCCCTTATGCTTTGAACGATTTCTGACTTGCTTAAAGAGGCTCCTGCAATCTTCAGTCTACCGTAGTGTATGGCGTCTGGATACTGCCACCCCAAATACTCATACATGTATTTCTGCCGAACCATGTTTGTCAAGTGTTCTTTCCCTCTGATTATGTGAGTCACACCCATCAAATGATCGTCCAAGCCGCACGCAAAATTGTAGAGCGGCCACACATGATATTTGCTTCCGACCCGTGGATGGGGATATTTTTCAGAATCCAAAACACGAAGGGCAGGCCAATCTCGAACTGCTGGGTTTGGATGGTTCAAATCCGTTTTTATGCGAACCACGGATTCTCCTTCCTTATAGCCACCTTCGAGCATGCGTTGCCATCTCTTGAGATGTTCTTCTGGCTGCAAATCCCGGCAAGGACACGACTTATTGGCTAACGCTTTTTCTCGAAACTGCTCCGGCTGGCACGTGCAAACGTAGGCTTTACCATCTTTCAGTAGCCTTTCAGCATAGTCGTAATAGATGGAGATTCTGTCGCTTTGAACATATTCTTCGTCTGGTTTACAATCAAGCCAAGCCAAGTCCTCCCTAATGCAATCGTAAAATTCTAAGACAGGTCTCTTCAGTTTCGGGTCCGTATCCTCAAAGCGTAGAATAAATTTGCCTTCATACATACGTGCATACTCATAACACAAAACTATGGCACGAGCCGAACCCAAATGCAAAACACAATCAGGATTAGGCGAAAAACGCGTAACAACCTCGGCATACCTATCCACGTTTGGCAAAGGCGGAAGACGCTTCTCCTCCTCAACCTTCTCTTTCACAAGAGCTTCTGGCCACTTCTCCTCAACAATACGCTTTTGCTCGCGTAATGAAAGACTGTTGACCTCCTGAACAACCTCGTTGACAAGACTAGAGATTTCCTTTGCCCTTGTCCTTAAGCCTGTTTTTTCACTTAGGAGTTTTCCGATAACTGAATCTGTTTGCGCCTTTCCGTCATACCAAACAGCATTTAACAAAGCGAGCTTTCGAATAAACTCCCTGAGCTCGGCATCTTCTTTAGGATTCAAATGGCCTAACACTCTCTTACCGCTAGATTTCCCTTTCAATCAAAAACTTCGCGAAAGCTTCTAATTTTTCCTTCGCATCTGAAGCTGATAGAAGCCGTTCGACTTCCCTCCAGCTCTCTTCAACCATTTTTCCAGCAAACTGTTTAACGTATTCCACTGAATCATATTTTTGCATTATTGCGATTGCTTCGTCTCTAAGCTTCTGATCTGAAGTGTGCATTTTCAGGATCTCAACGAGCCTCTCCCTGTCTCTAGCCCCTGCAACCTTTAGCGTATGGATAACCATTAAGCTTCTTTTTCCTTCAGTTATGTCCTGTCCGCGTCCACCTTTCTTTTCTGCAAACTCTGAGCTGGTTAAATCTAGGATGTCGTCTTGCATCTGGAAGGCTACGCCTATGCTTTCAGCGAAACGTCCAAGCCTTTCAACAAGTTCATCGTTTGCATCCGCTAGTACAGCGGCAATTTCTGCAGCCATCCTTGCCAAGGTTCCAGTCTTGTAGACACACATCTGCAAATAGTCTTTTTCATCTATCTCGTCGGCATTTGCTATGCCTCTATGCCACGCTATATCCATTGCTTGACCAAGACTTAGACTAATCATCTCTTTCACGTAAATCTCGTAGATTCTGCGAAGTTTCTCGGTGGGAATCTTTTCTTTATTTTCGATTAGTGGCAATAAAGGTAGGTAGTACATGGCGTTTCCAGCGTTTATGGCTATGTCCAAGCCGTAAATCTTGTATGTGCATGGTCTTCCTCTTCGAAGTTCGGATGCATCCTCTATGTCGTCTATCATTATTGTTCCGTTGTGAATTACTTCAGGGATTATGGCGAAATCAACAAAATCTTCCGGATTTTTACCCAAGGCTTCGAGGGTTAATAGGAAAAGGCTTGGACGCCACCTTTTCCCGCCTCTATCAAGAAACTCCCAGATGGGATCAGCAACTGCTTTGTTTAAGGCTTCTAAGTTATAGGCATAGTGCGGTGGGTTGATCCCGAAAAGAACTGCGTTTTTGGAGAAAATTCTCGGGATATACTTCTCAATAACCTTGTCAATCGAGGCAGCCTTCTCTTTAAGAAACTTATCAATATCCAAAAGTCTAACTCCTCCCTCTACGCATATATCTTTCTATGTCAAACCCTCTAACTCTCAACCATTCTGCCGTTTTAGCAGTTACTACAAGGGAAGCCTCACCCAAGGCATTAACTGAATCTGCTCCCACAAGAAACATTACATTCCTCAACTCTTCTATTAAAAGTGAAAGCACGTTCTTTGTTTCCTTCACGCCTTTAACCGCTGCCTGCAACACTGGTTGAGAAAGGCTTGTCAGACTCGCACCGAGGACTAAAGCCTTAGCCACATCCACTCCATCGCGTACTCCTCCAGAAGCAATAACTGGAATTCTCACTGTTTGTGAAACCTCAACGATGCTTACGGCTGTTGGGATACCCCAGTCCCATAAAACATCACCTAGTTTGCGTTGGAAACTGTTTCCAAGCTTTTTTGCACGGTAATACTCAACCGCTGCCCAGCTTGTGCCACCTGCCCCACTTACGTCTATGCCTTCCACACCTACATGCTCAAGTTTCTTCGCTTCTTCGGAAGCAATGCCAGCACCTGTTTCCTTCACAATCACTGGCTTGTCCAGTTCTCTGGCAATTTCACCTATTTTTTCAAGAACTCCTTGGAAGTTGGTTTGACCTTCTGGTTGGATAGCCTCTTGTAGTGGGTTTAGGTGTATCGCAATGGCATTTGCTTCAATCATTTGTATTGCTTTTTTCACCTCTTTTATGCCGTATCCATTGATGAGCTGCACTCCGCCGATGTTTGCAATTAGAAAGGCTGTTGGAGCTTTTTTTCTGGCTACAGCGAAGGTCTTCTCAAGTTTTTTATCTTCTATTGCTGCCCGTTGACTCCCAACACCCATTCCTAAACCCAGTTCTTCCACGGCTTCGGCTATTGTTGCATTAATTTTTGTTGCTTCCACCGTTCCACCAGTTATAGCACCTACAATCAATGGTGCAGCAAACTCGTGGCCGAAGACAGTTGTGGACAAATCTATCTTTTGTTTTTCGATTTCCGGTAAAGCCTTGTGAATGAAATGGACATCTTCGAAACCCGTTGTTGTTTTTCTTGCTTGAACATTCTGGTTTAGGGAGATCTTGATATGGTCTGATTTACGCTTTCTTGTTTCCTTAGCCAACTTCATTCCTTCCCTAACAAAGCGCCCTTCACCTTTTCTCTTTGAGACTTTATAAATATAGTTTGGTATTGTGGCATTAACAGCGGTTAGACAACACCAACCACGCCTAATAAGAAGAACAAAACACTACATCACCCAATAAGGTGAAGAAGTGACATCAAGGAAACCCTATGGATAGAGTTAAACATCAAAGAAACCCAAAAGCCAAAAACTCTCAAAATGAAAGAAACAACCGTAAAACAAGGTGTAGAAAGGATATAAAGGAAAGAAGTAGTCAAGGATAAAAGGTAGTTAGAAATCATAAATTTCTAAGAAAGGACAACATTGTTGGAACACAATTCGGAGAGGAAGATAAAAAGATGGCGTCATACAATCGTTCAAAGAAGCGGGTGATAGAAGGTATACCTAATCTTATCTGGGGAGGCATTTGCGATGAAACAGACGATCTTACATTGGTTTCCGCCCTCAAACTGTGTCTCAACCACATGGGAGAAAAATACTCAAAAGTCTATTTAGCAGGCACATCATGTGTTGCTTTCTACACAGGTTGGTGTGCTGAAAGCTTAGGATCTGGGATGGGTGGGTCCGTTTTCCTATTTCCGGACTATCGAGAACCAGGCATCGCAAATCTTTTCAGGGCTATCGGCCGAAACTATACCCTAGTCAAGAAGACAGAGCCTGAGCTTTTATGGAAAGCCGCTGTCCAGTCCATCGATGCTGATAGACCCGTTGTGTGCGTAGAATGGATTCCAGTGGCGCATAGAGGGCACTTCGCCATCCTTGCTGGATACGATCAGGAAAAGAGAGAATTCCTCGGTCGCAGCTACGCCTTCAAGCCTGAGGAGGAATATGTATCGCTAAGACCGGAACACCTGCATTATATACTCGTTATTGGACAGAAGTCAAAGGAGGTGTCTAGCCTTGAAACGGCGTTAGGTGCTCTACGCTGTGCCGTTCAGATGTCAAAAACAGGGATAAAGGCAGGGGAGGAGAAAGGGGCATATGGGCTTGTTGCATATGAAACGCACGCCCGAATGATCCCCACAGGAATAGATCCGAAACAGAACGTGTACAAATTGCTGGAACACTTCCTATTTTGGAGACTTGATGTACTCCATCTTTGCCGAAGTTATGCGATTCAATATCTTGAGGAGATAGCCAACGAATTCTCTCCCCCCAGCAGACGTCATGTAAAAGCTGCTGAAGAAAGCTATAAGCAACTAATAGGGATATTTGATGCCAATATACAGATAGTTTTTCCACCTGAGTCTGATAGATGGGGCACTGGTTTGTTGTGGCGTGCACACGAAAAGGAACGGCCCATACGCGAACTTTTCTCAACTCTGAAAGGTCGGCGCCGATTTGCTGATCTTCTGCTGAAAATGCGAGATTTGGAGCAGGAGGCTATTGACGAACTGGAGAAGGTCGTCAAGGCGGAAGAGTAACCTCTGTTTACCATGTCCAAGACCCGTTTCTTCCTTCAGTCTTGAACATAGTCGAATTTTCACCATTGGCTTCCTTAACGGTTTTTCCTCCATCATTCCATGATAACGAGACATCAAGAAGAACCCACGAATACTCCAGTTCAACAAAGAAAGCACTCGCTAAAAACCAAAGAACCCTCCCAAATAAGAGAAAGAAGCCACATAATTAATCTCTAAACAGCCTAGCGCGCGAATTTGACAAAAAAACTTTCAGTTGCTATCTTGATTGGCTCAGGTTCTCTATGCGCCTCATCCTCTCCACGGTCTGGTTGAAAAATGTGTTTTGTGAAGCCGGATAATCCAAGGCTGGTGGATTTCATGCATATGCACCGATCTTCTCCTAATCTCGCTCATACATGGACTCTATTGTCTATCGCCAGGACTATCGCCGGCTCACTATATACAACAAAGCTTTGTTCAGAAAGCCAAAAGTAGCCAGAACAGGTTATCGAGGTATCCTTCACTTTTCTATTCTGACCTGACTACATCATTTTCTAATCGAACTATGTCTCCTGTCTTTATTTTCGAAATGTCAATCTTGTCAATGCAAGGTATTTCCGAGATTATTGCTCCTGCGGCAACCACGGTTTCACATTCTTCGTTGATGATTCCAGCGGGAGCCGTATCATTCTTCTTCATCCTGTAAAGAGTGTAGGATCCAACGGTTGACCCTTTACCGTTCGGGAAAACCAGTATTTTACCCTTCAACTTTTTTCCCTCAAGTTCGTGCCCTTTTTCTATGATCACGCCGGTGTCGGGGTCCACTCCACCGTAGAACGAGATTGGCTGTGAGGTGGTTAAGGCTTCTCCTTCCGCAACTCCCTTTGAGATGATTCTTCCTTTCAGCTCCATTTTCCTCTCACCGCAGTCTCTATACACTGTTCCAGGCTTCCCAGCTTTGTCTTCATACCATTGTGTCTTGAATAATAACATCCTTTTGCAGAAGTTGTTGCAACTGACTTGAACCTTCCTTTCAATGGAGCCACTGCCATACAAGTGTCGCAAGCGAATTTTCCCCCAAAGTTCTCAATTGTTTGAGTGTAGCCTCTTTTGTCAGCGAGTTGTTTCATTAGCCTTGAGGTTGCAACCCAGAATTCAGTGTTCGAAGATACTTTCTTGTTTCTTAATAGTTTCGCTATTTCAGCGATTTCCTTAATTGAACAGTGGGGACAGCCTATACAGACGAAGTCTATAGTGTCAACATCATCGTTAATGCTTTCATACGCTTCTTTTATGTCCACATCTTCAATGGTGACCTTCTCTTTTGGCAGTTGATGTCTTTCAGATCCAGGGCTTATTCCCCTCATGAAGAACAACGGTTTTGAACCATAAGTCACTACTGAAGCACAGAACGATTTCAACTCATTCAAATCCGCGTCTTTCACGCCTGTCATGTATGGTATCTTGTTTCCAACTTTTTTACCGATGCACCAGCCAAGGGCTCCCCAATCTGATATTTTTTTAAGGTTAACCCTCACGTCTACATGAACGTCTGGCACCCTGTTCTGTTCCAAGTGTAGCCCGTAGGACGGTGTTTTACCCACAAAAGCAGCTGCAAGGGCTGATGGACCGCCCTCCCTGTTGGTCTTTGCCCCGATAACCGAGTTGGCGAAAGTAACTGCAGACGATTCGGACCAAGCAATATGCCTTCCATACGTTGGTAGGCTTCCTATCAGGTATGGTGTACACGTGCAGGAGATGATTATACCCATTTTCTTGAAGGCCTCTATGACTGAGTTTTGTTTTTCTGCGAACTCTTTGGAGATTCCGAGTTTTTTCCAATTCTCCAAGTCCATTCCTGCAGGGTTCAAGGTTGTGAGAACCTTTACTTTTCCATCCTTTGCCAGTTCATCTAGAAAATCTAGACCAGCATCGCCCAGGTTGTGGTATGACACGCCTGCCACTTGAACAGAATCTACGTTTATGAGTTTTTCAGCGCCGTAGATATCTCCTAAGGCGACAAGTATCTCCATGGATTTTTTTACTGCGTGGCCTTCTTCTCCATTGAGTATTCTTTCTTCTTCTTTTGTGAGGTGCATGAAGATCACAGGAATTTTTTCAGGTCAACTCTTCGGTATTCCTCTCTTTTGAAACCTTTGTCTGTTTTTTTGAACGGAATCGTTGCATCCAACCCCATCTTACACGTTGTCGCTTTTTTTCCTTCCGTTAAGTCTCCAGATGGGTCAAGAGAAGACCCTCTTTGATTTGGCAGGATGATCGCGTCTTTGTCTGCCTGAAACCTAGTTGCAATAGCCCACTCAACGTCGTGCGGATCGTAGATGTTTATGTCGTCGTCCACAACGATACAGTGTTTTAATGACTTGTGACCTTTGAAAGCTGCTTCAATCGCTTTCTTTCCATCGTCTGGGTTCCGTTTCTTTATTTGCACCACAGCGTGGAGCCAGCTGCAACCACCAGGGGTTATGTAAACGTCTTTGCATTCGCAGACTTTGTTTACTTCATCGAAGATTGTTGGTTCTTTGGGCATTCCCATCAGAAGCTTGTGTTCGTTTCTTCCAGCAATTATGGTTTGGTAAATGGGGTCTTTTCTGTGAGTTATGCACTTGATTTCTATAACTGGTTGCTGTCTTACTTTATCCATTATTCCCGTCAGATCCAAGAATGGCCCTTCTGATACTGTTTCTTTCGTTATCCTTCCTTCCAATACAATCTCGCAGTCCTTTGGAACCTCAACATCAATGGTTTTGCACTTCACCAACTCTGTTCTTTCCAGGGCATTTGCCATTCCCATTTCGTCAACGCCCTTTGGCAGAGATGTGGAAGCCGCGAGAAGGACAGCAGTCGAGTTGCCTATGCAGATTGCGATGTCAAGTTCACCGCCAGCCTTTTTGAGGGCTATGTCGGTTCCCCGCTCTTCAACGATTCTAGCCACAAACCTGTTTTTATCTAGTAGCATCAACCTGTGGAAACACGTGTTTCTGCCCAACTCAGGATCTTTTACTACGCAAATAGCGGATGCAATGTATTTTCCACCGTCTTTTTCTGTGTACCTCATTATTGGAAACTTTGTTAAGTCGACATCTTTCTCGACTATTTCTTGGCATTCGCCTTTCTCCACAACATCTGGGTGTACAGGGTTTTCTATAGCATTGGACAATTTATGCAACAATTTTTCTTTCTTAACGTTCAAAGCTCTGGCAATCAGTTCTTTAGAAGAGACGAGACCGCCTACAACAGGGATGCTTGATTCTTTCACTTTTTCAAAGAATACGGGTTTCTCGCTAAGAGCATCAATGATCCCCGCCATCTCATACTCGGTTGAAACCACTTTTTCTATTCTTGTTAATTCTCCATTTTCATCAAGCTGCATGAGAAAACTTCTAAAA
>Ga0209636_10001712_pt1 | contig 22193 bp, 18 predicted proteins | sample DeeMarSWOR152_54_FD_187464 | JGI IMG/M metagenome (GOLD analysis project Ga0209636, IMG submission 187464) | Marine sediment microbial communities from White Oak River estuary, North Carolina - WOR-1-52-54 (SPAdes) (version 2) | ecosystem: Environmental > Aquatic > Marine > Intertidal zone >...
GCGAAAAAGACGAACAGTAAGTGAGTAAGATGATGAAGTTCAGAGGTTGCCAACATAAGTTTCTTAAATTAAGTCCATTTGAATACATAGCTCTCAATATTTGGGGGATTACAGTTGACCGGTGAAAGAATTTTAGTTACTGGTGGTGGCGGTTTCATAGGAAGTCATGTTGCTCGTTATCTTTATTCACAGGGAAATTTTGTTAGGGTGGTTGACGTAAAGTTTGATGATTATATTAAAGAAAGGTATTATAGCGAGAGGCTTGGGTTGGATTTGAGGGTTTGGGAGAATTGTCTTATTGCTACAAAGGGGATTGATAAGGTGTATAATTTTGCTGCTAACATGGGTGGGATAGGTTTTATAACTGCTGTGGGTGCTGAGGTGATGCATGATAATGTTTTAATTAATACGTATATGCTTGAGGCTGCTAGACAGAACAAGGTGAAGAGGTTTTTGTTCAGTTCGTCTGCTTGCGTTTATCCTACTTATAAACAGACAGACCCGAATGTGAAGGGTTTAAGGGAAGAAGATGCTGTTCCTGCTGATCCAGACAACTTTTATGGCTGGGAAAAATTGTACACGGAGAAAATGTGTGAAGCGCATCAGAGAGATTACGGCATGAACATTAAAGTTCTCAGGTATCATAACATCTATGGACCAGAGGGAACTTACAAGGGTGGAAGAGAGAAATCTCCGGCGGCATTATGTAGAAAAGTGGCGGAGGCATTAAATCCAGGAACTATAATGATATGGGGTGATGGCAAGCAAACGCGGTCGTACTGTTACATTGATGATTGCGTGAAAGGCACGGTTTTGCTTATGGGGTCTGATTATGATAGACCCGTGAACATTGGGTCTGAAAGACTTCTTACAATTGACCAGCTTGCTGATACGATCATAAAAATCTCTGGAAAAACTATAACTAAAAAGTATGATCTTTCCATGCCTCAGGGTGTTCGGGGTAGGAATGCGGATATTACTTTGACTAGGAAGGTTTTGGGTTGGGAGCCTGAAGTTAGCTTGGAGGATGGGTTGGCTATAACCTATAAGTGGATTGAAGAGCAGTGTGCCAAGGACAAATTGGTGGCTGGCAAAGGTGAGATTAAAACTGATGTTGTTATGCGGAAGTAATTATGCGTAATTGCTTGAAAGTTTTGGTTCTTGCGCAGTATTTTCCTCCTGATATGGGTGGTGCTAGTGCTAGGGTTTCTAATGTTGTTAAGGGTTTGCTTAGTAAAGGTTGTAAAGTAAGAGTGGTTGCTGCTTTTCCGCATTATCCGCATGGGAAAGTGCCAAAGGAGTATAGAGGTAAGGCTATAGTCTCTGAAAAAGCTGGCGACGCAAAAGTGTTACGTGTCTGGATTCCCGCCTTACCGCATAGCAGCATAGTGAACAGGGTTATTTTGCACATGTGTTTCATTGTTTCTTGTTTGTTTGCTTTGTCTTTTGTAGGTGACTTTGATGTTGTGTGGGCTGCCAATCCTAACTTGTTTTCTTTCTTTCCGGCTGTTGTTTATGGTTTTGTTAAGCGTGTGCCTATCGCGCGGAATGTTGATGATTTGTGGCCTGAGGTTTTTTATGAGTTGGGGCTTGTGCGGTCTATGTTTATGCGAAAGATGCTTGATTTTTTGGCTTGGCTTTCCTATGTTGTTCCAGTGGCTATTACGCCTACTAGTGCTGGGTATAAGCGTATGATAGTTTCTAGATATGGCGTCTATCCAGAAAAGGTGCATGTTGTTGAGGTTGGTGTTGATGAAGTTAAGCCTTTGGATGCAGATAAGGATGTGAAGGAACGGTTTGTTGTCATGTATTCAGGAGTTTTGGGTTTGGGCTATGATTTTGATGTGGTTTTAGGGGCTGCGAGTCTTTTGGCGGAGTATGAGGATGTTGTTTTTGTGGTTAGGGGTGTTGGTGAGCTTGCTTTGAAATTGCGGAGACAAATTAAGAGCCTTAATCTTGGGAATGTTGTTTTGGATACGCGTTTTCTGCCTAAAGATGAGTTATCAGTTTTGTTGGGTTCTGCTGATGTTTTTGTGCTTCCTATGGCTTCTGCTAGTTTTGTGGATGAGGGGCTTCCGACTAAGGTTTTTGAGTATCAGGCTTATGGTAAGCCTGTTATTTGTGTTTCTGGTGGTGAACCGGCTAGGTATGTTGAGGCTACTGGGTCGGGTTTGGTTGTGAAGCCTAAGGATGCGCATGGTTTTGCAGACGCTGTTGTTAGGCTTTACAGGGATAGGAAGTTTGCTGCTGAGCTTGGATGGAACGGTTGGCGGTATGTTTCAGAGAATTTGACAGCGGAAAAAATAGGTGAACGCATGTATGAAGTTTTAGCTTCCGTAAAGCGGTAAGTCGTGAGTATGACTGGAAGAAATATGAAGATTTGTGTTGGAAGTTTGAAGTACAGTCCAGTGTTTAAGTCTCATTGTTGTGCATTAGGTAGAGCATGCGAAGAAAAAGGGTATTCTGTGAGATATCTTTTCAGTCGTGAGTATAAGTGGATGTTGCCTAAGGAAATAAATGAAAAAACTACGTTTATCGGACATTCAGTCAACGTTTCTTCAATGGTGAGAGATACATTAAATTTTAGAAATACAGAAAAAATAAGAAAAGTCTTCTCAGAATGCCACCCCAGTTATATTTACCTATTTAATTACCATTTTTTAAATCATTACATTGCAAAGTTATCGAAAAAGCATAGTTGTAGTTTTATTTATCATGTTCATGAACCGTATATACAGGAAAAAAAGGCTCATGGCAGGTTACAGCAATATTGGCTATATTTGTTTGAGTATTTCCAAGGAAAACTGCTGGAAAATACTAATATTGCCGTTGTTTCTTCGAATGTAGCTTCTCATCTTTTTGATTTGAGATATCCCAATTTTTCTGGAAAGAAGATGCTGATTACATTGATGTACGAGGATTTAGGTGATTTGAACTCGGACATGCAAGATAGGGAGTATGTTACTTTTGTTGGTCCACCTGTTCCTGCTAAGAACCCGGAAAAGTTCTTGGAGGTAGTGAGGTACTCTAATGATAACGATTTGGGTCTAAGATTCTTGCTCATTTCGCGTTCTAAGATAAGGGATATGAAATATTTCCGAGAAAAGAATTTGGAAATATTCTCTGGAGAGAGGATAAGTGATGAAGAGTTTGGCGAATTAATTAAGAGGAGTGTGACCGTTATTACACCATATAAGCGGGAGACGCAGAGTTCGGTTATACTTGTTTCGTATATGTACGGGACTCCTGTTATATCAAGTGATGTAGGAGGATTACCGGAGTTCGTTTCTTATAGGAGAACTGGTTATCTTCTTGATGTGGATGCTAAGGTGGAGGAATGGATTAGAGGGATAAGTTATGTGCGGAAAAATTTTCCTAGGCTATCAAAGAATTGTAGAAAATATTTTGTTGAGAATTTCTCAGGGAAGAACTGGGAAAAATACCTTAATGACATACTCGTCTAGATGTATGACGGTGTTCTTAAGGAAGAGGTTCGTATGATAGCATGATTCTCGACATAGGTTGTGGCGAAGGTCTGAAGAAGGGAGACATAGGGCTTGACTTTAGAAAAGCGAGTTCAGTGGATGTTGTAGCGGATGCTCGTATGTTGCCTTTTAAGGGTGAGTCTTTTGATCGTGCTTACTCAAGCCACTTAATTGAACACTTTAGCCACAGAGAAGTTAGAAGCGTTTTGGTTGAGTGGGTACGTGTCTTGAAAAGGAATGGTATAATTGAGATTCGTTGTCCTGATCTTCGTGCAAGGGCTTTTTTGTTCTTCTTAAATCCGACATGGCAGAACGTGAAGAATATTTATGGAGGACACGATTACGCAGGCAATTATCACAGGTGTGGTTTTTCTTACGGGCTTCTAAGGCGTCTATTGGAATCTTGCGGTATCAGAGACGTGAAAAGGGTAATCAGGGGTTATAAAGGTGTGCCGTTTATTCCTGATTGCCTCTATGTCAGAGGTGTTAAGCGTTAGAATCCTTCAAGTGATACCCGTTTTCTCTGCTCCGTTCGGCGGGCCAGTAGCGGTTGTGCGTTCAATTTCTAAGGATCTTGCGAAGAGGCATGAGGTTACCGTTTATACGACAAGTGCATTGGTTCACAGACGTGATTTTAAAGATTCACCCTTTGAAGTTGAATCGGATGGTTATCGTGTTGTTTACTTTCCAAGGATCTTTAGGTTTAGCGGATTTAATGTTTCGCCATCTATGGCAAGGGCGTTAGAGGAGACTCTTAGTGAATATGATGTTATTCATCTCCACTCTTGGCGGCATTTTCAAGACCTAATAATCCATCATTATGCTAGAAAATATGGTGTTCCTTATGTTTTGCAGGCTCACGGTTCGCTTCCTAGGATTATGGCTAAGCAGAGGCTGAAGTGGGGTTATGATGTTTTGTTTGGTTATAGGTTGTTGAGGGATGCTTCCAAGGTTATTGCTCTTAGCCGGTTGGAGGCTGAGCAGTATAGGGGTATGGGTGTGACTGAGGAGAAAATCGCTATAATACCTAACGGAATAGACTTGTCAGATGCTGATCTGCCGCCTAAAGGGTCTTTCAAGAAGAGGTTTGGCATAGATGAAGACGAGAAAATAGTATTATACGTGGGGAGAATTCATGAAAGCAAAGGTCTGGATTCTTTGGCATATTCATTTAAAATTGTTTCAAAAGATGTCAGTAACGTTAGGCTTGTTGTAGTTGGGCCTGATGATGGTTATGCAGCGACATTTTCTAGGCTAATATCAGACTTGGGAATAGAAGAAAAGGTTCTTTTGACGGGTTTTGTAGAGAAAAGGGATAAGTTAGCCGCTTTTGTTGACAGCGATGTATTTGTCACTCCACGTTTTTACGGTTTTCCAGTCACTTTTCTGGAGGTATGCATTGCAGGCTGTCCAATAGTTACCGCATCCGATGAGCTGAGCTGGATTCATGATAACGTTGGATATGTTACTGAGTATTCCTCAGCGGCACTTGCAAAGGCGATCTCCAGCACGTTACAAGATGAGCAGGTAAACAGAAGATTCCGAAATAACTGTAGACGCACGGTCAAGAATTTCGACATTTCAACGGTAACTCGCCAACTTGAGAAAGTCTACAAGGAAGCGTTATCGTACAGTTGTTATTGAAAAAGACGGGGGGTCATTATGAATGATCCATTACGTGTGGCTGTGATAGGCGCTGGATTCATCGCTGAATCCCATATGAAAGCATGGAGAAATGTAGGCGCTAGGATAGTGGCAGTTTGTGACAAGAACGTTTCTCTTGCAAAATCTAAGGCGAAAAAATGGAGAATCCCGCAATATTACGGAGATGTTTACAAGATGATTAGAGAAGAAAATTTTGATATTGCATCAATCTGCACGCCAGCTAATGTTAGATTGGATGTTGTTAAACCCATTCTGGAAAAGGGAATACACGTAATAATCGAAAAACCCTTTGCGATGTCTGTTGCTGAAGCCGAAAAGATGATAGAGTTGAAGAACAAACATGGGGTAAAACTTACGGTAGTCCATAATTGGCTTTTCTCACATATAATGAAGAAGACGTTACGATCTTTAGAAAGAAAAGAAGTGGGGGATTTACTGGGAGTTGAGATAGACCTACTTCACACCAAAGATGACACAATGGCCGCTAATCCGTCTCATTGGTGTCATTCAATAGAAGCTGGACGCTTCGGTGAGATGTTACCTCATCCATTATACATGATGCGAGCTATTCTAGGAGAGGTAAAAGTTAGGCATATTTCGGGTTCAAAATTAGGAAGTTATCCATGGATGCCCATAGACGAGTTACGTGTCTTACTTGAGGATATAAATGGAAGAATGGCATCAATGTATGTTTCCTTTAACGCCACTCGACCGGAGACAACACTCAAAGTATTCGGAACTACAGGCATTCTTGATGTAAATTTATCTAACAACATTTTTATCAAAAAGAAATATAGAGAGATTAACATAACACAAGTGATTAAAGATAACCTGCGGTTTTTAACTGCCTATATAAATTCATGCTTCTCAATTACCTTCGCTATCTTGACCAAACGGTATCAGAGTATGCACACTGAATTTATGAAAGAATTCGTGAACAGTTTAATAAGTGACGCTGAACCTCAAGTAACCGGAGAGGAAGCACTAGAAGTGGTGAGAATACACAATGATTTATCTTCTCAGATTCATAAACTTTATTTTACCAATTAAAACACTTCGTTTAGATTATTTATAAATTGAATGGGAAAAACGGTCATTTTCCAATGAAGGTTAACATCGGTATAGTCACTTTTCCTGGTAGTCGGGCTCGTAGTACCCCCTTATCAAATCTAGTAAAATTACTTAACGAACTTGCAGATACGGTCTACTTAGTTTCTGGAGTCATTTTACCGGCCAATTTAAGTCAAAATGTTCAAGTAATAATGGTTAATCATAGGGTCAGCTTAAAAATACCTATGAGGATTATTAATTACTTGCATACGCAACTCAAGATTTTATCTTATATTGTGATGATATCAAGAAAAGTCAACATTTTTGTTTTCTTCATTGGAGGCGAAATATTGTTTGCTCCTTTGTTAGCGTCAAAATTTCTAAGGAAGAAAATTGTGTTGATGCCAGGAGGTGTTGCAACTAAAGGGTATTCTGTCAGAAAAGATCCTCTTGCTAAATTCGTGTCTTTATTAGCCACTATTAACTTCTTCTTGGCGGATAGAATAGTCGTTTATTCGCCTGCATTGATTCAGGAATTAAACGTAAACCGGGGGAATAAAATGGTTGTTGCGCATGAACATTTTATCGATTTCACAAAGTTTGTGGTGAAGAAGAAAATTAACGAGAGAACAAATGTAGTGGGATATATGGGGCGATTTAGCGAGGAGAAGGGAATCTTAAACCTTGTTGAAGCCATTCCTCTAGTGTCGAAGCATAGGAAAGATGTTCACTTTTTGCTGTGTGGCGAGGGAAAATTATCTGATGAAATTAGGAACATTACACGATATGAAGGTTTAGAAGCATATGCTAAGTTGACTGGGTGGATTTCTCATAAAGATGTTCCAAATTGTCTAAATGATCTTAAACTGCTAGTCCTCCCATCATACACTGAAGGTCTTCCTAACGTAGTGTTGGAAGCTATGGCTTGCGGTACACCTGTGTTGGCTACACCTGTTGGTGGAATTTCGGACATAATTAAAGATGGCGAAACTGGCTTCCTGCTCAAGTCCAACGATCCAAAGCATATAGCCGAGAGAGTAATAGAACTACTGAATAACCCAAGTCTCTTGAAGAAAGTTAGTACTAACGCCCTTAAATACGTAAGAGAAAACTTCAGTTACGAGAAGACCTTAAAGGCTTGGTGGAATATCTTCGAACAACTCAAAACAAACTGAGTGAAAAGCTATGTTAATGATAGAGAACAATAAAAAGATTAATTTACTATTGATGATTTTGGCGTTTGTTGTTTCTTCTGTGGCTTTGTGGTTGCTTGAATCGCCTTTGAAGTACATGTTTTACTTCTTTGAAGCCGCCTTAATCCTAACAATCTATCACTCCCTATCCGGAAACTTCAAGAAAATAATGTTTAAGACTAAATGAAAGGCTGTTACAACGTTTTGCTCTAACCTTTCAACTATATACTGAATTGCTAGCATCATAGTAACTATGTGAAGGATTAACTCTTTGAAGATATTATTCGTTCTCGGCTCTCCAAATCCTTTCCCCGGCGCTGTCTGGACTAGGATAGGCTTCTTCGCTAAAGATTGGGCTAAAAAGGGACATTCGGTTGAGGTTTTAGGAGCTTTCAGCTACAAGTCGCTTCAAAGGAGAGGAGTGAGAAAATCGAGTGGGATGAAAATCTTCAACCTCACCTTCAACATGGGTCTAAATCATCCGTTGGTTTTCACATTAAACAGTTTCATTTCCTTCATTGTCTCAACGCTTTTCTTAATTGCCAGAAAGCCAAATGCGGTGATAGTTTCTGTTCCTCCTGGCAATATAGGATTAGGGACAATAATGGCTTGCAAACTGGTCAGAGCCAAATGTGTAGTTGATTACAGAGACGAATGGGAAGATTACACGATAAGCCTCATTAATTCAAAAATCGGAAAATCCTTCTATTCAGCAGTGAAGAAACTCATGGCTAAACTTTACGCAAAATGCCACATCGTAGTAGCTGTGACACCAAGATACATTGATTCTTTGAAACGCCGAGGGCTAGCTAATGCCAGACTTGTACCGAACGGAGCTGATGTTACAACATTTAAGCCGTTAAGTAACAGGAGAAAGAGTGAATTCTTTACAATATTTTACTCAGGGAATATTGGTGACTACTATAGGCTGGATGTGGCTGTTAAGGCGGTAAAAAAACTTGTAGATAGGGGACTGAGAAATGTTAAGCTGGTTATTGCTGGAGGAGGCGAAATAGAGAAGGTACTCAATTTAGCCCTCGAATCGGGAATCTCAAGCAACATAGAGTATAAGGGGGTAATAAACGACAAGTTGAAATTGGCAAGGATGATAACTGAAGCCGATATGGGCTTAATTCCTTATGATAACAACCCCCTTTGGAAGAATTCCCTCCCCGCAAAGTTCTTTGAGTACTGCGCATGCGGAGTGCCAGTATTAGCTACGGTCTATGAGGATTCCATATTGGCTACGTTCATAAGAGAGTATGAAATAGGGTTAACATCACCACCGCTTGATGAAGAGAAACTCACGGAAGCAATTTACAGAATCTATAAAGACAAATCGTTCAGAGAAGCAGCGGGCAAGAGAGCTAGGTTACTTATCGAGGAAAAGTTCGATAGAAACAAGATCGCTGAAGAATTCTTTAGGTCAGTAAAGGTCCTACTTTAATTATGCCACTAAATTTAATGATTTTAACGAGCTACTTCGCTATAGAGCCTAAAAGCATTAGAGGCGGAATTGGCTACAGATATGTAGGGCTATACGGCTCATTAGTCAAAGCTTTGCTAAAAAATTCGCCAAAATCAAAGGTATTTTGGTACTCACATACAGATCAATCTCTTAGAATTATAGGTCAAACTGACTGCAAGAGGACTAAAACTGCCATGATAAAAGCCATAATAAATGCGATCTCTGACACTCTCAGAAACAGACGCGTTTTGGCAGTTATTATAGCATATCCTTACGCTGTCCCAAGAATTAACAGGATACCTGAATACCTTTTGTCCCTCTTAATGTTGAAAATTTTCAGCATAAAACATATTAAAGTAATTGTCGATGAATTTGACCTACCTGTGGAAGCTGCTTATGCTTTCTCAGAAGTTCAACCTTCGACGCGCGCACGCGCGGCAATAACCTACCAGCGAACACTGGAAATAGTGACTTTAAAGCTGGCTTCATTCATCGTAACGATTAGCGAATTCTTGAGACAATACATGGCAAGAAGATATCATATCAGAGAAGAGAAAACCTTTGTGGTGTCAAACGGCTCATTAGTACGGCTTATCCGTCGCAACGCAAAGGAATTCACAAAACTCCCACTCAAAGTTTTGTATGCTGGCTCGGCGATGAAAGTTAAGGACATCGAAAAACTTGTATCAACAGTCGCCAAACTGAGAGAAAAGGGACTGTATATAGATTTGTATATTGCTGGAGCAAAACTTATGGATATGCCATCGTGGGTTTTTGTGGCTCAACATGACTGGCCCAATTTTGTCGATGATGTGCTTTTAGAAGCAGACTTGTGCGTTATACCTTATCCACCAAATAGACTAACTTTCTTCCACGCGGTACCTGCTAAGCTCTTCGATTACATGGCAGCTGGTAAACCTATCATTTCAACAAACCTTAATGAAGTGCGTGACATCATCAAGAGGTTTAACTGTGGATTAGTGGCTAGGGACTGGAATGAGTTCGAACTTCACCTTAAGAGACTCTACCGCGATAGAGAGTTCGCTAAAAAACTTGGGGAGAATGGGCGAAGAGCAGCCGAGAAATACTTTAACTACGAATTATTAGCTGAAGCCCTCTTTGAGAAATTGGTTAAGATGCTTAGAAGTGAGAATTGATGAAGATAGTTGAAGCGCAGCCATTTATGAGAAGCTTGATAATAGTTGCTGTATTAGCAGCTGCTTTTTCATCTTTCACTTTATGGCTGATAGAGTCATGGATAAAATATCCGCTCTTCCTATTTGAAATAATCACAATAATCCTTCTATACTTAATCGTTAGTGGTTACGATGTTAAGCTGACTATTAAGCACATCAGAATAGAGAACATGCACATCAGCTTGATAATCGACGCCTTCCTCATAATTTCAGCACTAAGCCTGTTAACTATTAATGCATTACACATTCAAGGAGGACTAATACAGCTAATCTTGGCTCTGGTCGTCACATCCCTTCTTTCAGGCTACGCTCTGCTGAACATCTTTGGACTAACTCGGTACCTCTCCAGAATTGAGAACGTAGTTTTATCGTACATACTTAGCTACGCCTTCACAAGTTTCGCAACCCTTGCTTTTCTCCCAATAAACGAAAGCGCACGAACTGTAATCATGCTGAGCAGCTTCATTGGACTAGGATTAATCTCTGCGATAAAACACAGAAGACACAACACTACTCTTCTTTCAAGATCATTCGCCAAAAAAATTGACTTTTTAGTCCTCTCACTAGCCATGGCATTCTATGCCCTCAGCTTTTATTTTATGTACCCAGGCTTCTCACTTCTACCAGGAACAGATATTTCTAGACACTATGCCAGCAGTGTAGTCTTATGGCGAACACCGGAACTATCTATTGATATCAGTTATCTCTTAGCTCATTTGCATGAATCTGCCTTCATCTCAATCTCAAATGCGCCAGTAACATTCGTTCAGACCGCACTTGTAACATTAAACCTTATGATGCCATTAGCATTTTATGCGATGGCTAAATCTTACCTAGAAAATGTAGACGCAAGGCTTCCTGCGATATCCACAATGTTTTACTCCACTTTTTCAGGCTTCGCATGGGTTTATTTGGCTAAGCTTAAATTGGAGGGTGTGAGCGGATCTGAGCTAAGTTTGCTCTCAATGGTTAACGATAAAACCTACAACGGCGCTATGTACTTAGCGCAACCATGCATGTGGTACGTGCCATTATCAGCATCCTTCACAATCTTGATAATTCAATTTATGCTTCTTCGAAAATTAGATATCGGCAAGAAACACTTTATAGCACTCTTCTCTCTACTCACAGTTGCAAGCTACCTGACACACGTTACCGAAGCAGTGATATTCTCACTTTTCCTCAGCTTCTACGCACTTTTCTCAAGAAGTGAGGATGTTAGGCTTGATGATGGAGTTTTAGCAACTATAGTTGGTTTCGTGTTAGTTGACATATTCTATGCGATACTGCCATATGTTTCTGAGAAGTCTTTAAGCTTCTCCATAACCACACTCCTCCTTCCTACCACCATCTTAATCATTGTATACGCTTATAGAAGGCTTACCGCTCAAGGTAAGCTGGCCGCATTTCTATCAAAGTTAACCGTTAAGCTACTCATGAAGCCACTCCTTTACATTACAGCGTTCATTTACTTTCTTGGGCTTGTTGTATGGATTGGTAGTGTCCCATCCTTTCATACATGGGCGATCATTGATGTGGGCTCCATCCCTTGGTTCATTTACCCCGTCTTCTTGGGAATCATCGGTATATTGACAGTAGTTAGCATCTATTACTTTCTTGAAGACTTTGAAGCTAGAAAACTGCTGATGCCATTCGTAGCCCTCATAGTATTTTCTCTTCTCTTTGGTCGAATATTGACGTTCGTTAACGTGAACTTCTTTTACATCGGATATTGGGAGAAGAGGTTTACGTCTTACTTCTTCTTGGCTTCAGCAGTCATAGCGCCCTTCGTGATGGTTAAAGCCGCAGAAAACATCAAGACATATCGAAACAAAGTGAAAAGCACTCTAGTTATCGCCGCGCTAATAAGTATAGTTGTAACATACGGGCTTCAATCATTTTTTATGGTTGCAGAATACTGGAATATCACCTCAGCAACTTATAGACCCAGCGAAGAAGAGCTTCAAGCAATAAGCTTCCTAAGCAACGTCCTCCAACAAGACAAATACGCTTACACTATAACTCTTACAGGCAGGTCTTATGCTACCCTTGCCTTCGCAGCTCCGCCTTACCAATTAAGTGGGATGCAAGTCATTTCCACTGCAGAAAAACCTGAGATGCCCTTGACATGTTTGAAATCTCATAATTTATCCCATGCTTATCTATACATGCACAACAGAGATTATGAGCTACTGAATGAATATGGCCAAAGCTGGCTGACTACGCACCTTTTACCGACACTGCCAGTCATATACAGAAATGATGAGGCGACCATATACAACATTTCAAGCGTTTCCTTTCCTCAAGAAGATTCAACAACCGCCTTAATAGTGCCAATCGATAACTCTATAGACCCTATGAAGCCGTGGCTTTACACATATGACATGCTGTCCCTTGGCGAATACAACTACACCGTCGCCTACGACTTGGACCCTAGAATGTTCTTGTACAATACACTCGTTCTCTCTGTCGATCCCCCATCAGGAAATATTCTAAAGCAAAGCTTTCAAGACAATTTTACCCAGGAAACGAGCTGGAGACCAATTTCTGGCACTTGGAAATACACGGGTAACAGGCTTGAAGCTGGAAGTCTTGGTGAGTATCAAGATGCTATATTTCTGAACCCACTTTCAGCTCAGAACTTCACAGCCAGCTTGAGCTTTAAACCGCTAGACGGAAACCCAAAAGTTTCAAATTACGTTTCGTTAATATACGATTGGGAAAATCAAGGCAACTACAAGTATGCAGGACTAATGTTCGACGACACTGGAGATGTATACGCCTACTTTTCATCCTACAAAAACGGCGAAGTAACAAACTATCCTCCATGGCCCGGATTGAAAACGAGCTTAAAATGGAAATTCGGCAATTTCTTCAATCTTACTGTTTCAATCCAAGGAGAAGACGCTATTTTATACGTTAACGGATCTCAATATTTATCAACGAAAAGCACTGCCAGCAGAGGAGAACTTGGAATTAGGATGACAAGGTTCTATCAAGTTCTCTTCACTGGCTTCAAAGCTGACGTATCTAACTCTGTTCAACTGAGGAACGTTGAAGAATACTTGGGCTATGTGGAAGAAGGTGGGTATCTCATAGTGCTTAACACGAATGGTTATGGCTACTTCGCGGACAAGATGCTAACCTACGACAACCTCGCTTTGGAAGCCTACATGATAAGCGGTTCAGGGGAGATTAAATTGCCAGCAAATCTAACTGCGCTTAAACTGTCACCTAAGGCTGAGAACATAGAGACCATTGCCTATTATAAGTCACAACAAGACTCGTCCATATATGCAGCTAAAGAAAAAATCGGTTCAGGCGAGATCATATATGTCAATGTGCATCCAATAATTGAGGCTATCGAACTAAGCGATGATAAGTCAAGCTTCTATAAAATTTTAGGAGAACTTTTAAAGCCCGTAGGCATTCCGCTAGAGCCTTTCATATACACTTCTCCGGAGCTTTCAGTCACTTTCAGGCAAGTAGAAGCGTCTGGAAGCGTTTATGTCAACTCTTCACGTATGCTTTTCCCACTCGATGTGGATTTAGGAAAGGTGGAAATAACACATGACAACAACACCGCCACCACTCTGTTTAACGTTAATCAACTTCAGATGTCTAATTACGTTAACGTTCATCTAGAAGCATCAAATCTGACGCTAAGCGAAGGCAAGGGATTTTATTCCACACTAAAGTTCAAGGGTAAGGTCACAGTTATGCCTGAGGGCAACTCCACCTCAATGATCGCCTCAACCGTGAACGGAAATGCAACTCAGCTCAGTAACATTAGGATTATAACGCTGGAAGATGATGATTTAATAACTTTATACATGCGTCAACCAGCCATACAGGTTCAAGGCACCGCCTTGTTCAAGGAATTATACGTCTCAGCCACAATTTATGAGAGGACAGGAACTCAAGGACAAGATTTAAGAGTTAACGGAAGCATCAAATTAACCTTATATCTTTCTGATACCTACAGCTGGGTGAGTTTGCTGGATGCCTCTGGCTCTTTCGAGAGAACCCCGCCAATCCTCACATACGACGAACTTTCAAGCCTACTCCAAGCAGCTTATTGGAGCCTATTACTAGCGCCAATATTTTTAATCATAGCATTTATAGCCGAGAGAAGAAGACCCAAAACAAACATGGGCTAAATTATGAATGAATAACAAGCCTATTGTTTAATAGGAGCTTATCGACAGCATGGAAAAAATATCAGTTGCCATAATATCGGGTCCAGTAGGGAAGACCTCGGAGGACATCACGTATTCTTTCGTTTTTGACGAAGCTTTTCTGTTGGCTAGAAATGGAATAGATGTTCATATAGTTAGGTCAAAAATAGAGAAAGATTCCTTTTCATACGGTATGCATTTTCACGGGATAGAAAGGAAAATAGACTTTGGGGCTATTGGATTGATGCTAAGAAACTTGCTCATATACCCGCATTTTTCTCTCCTAAGAAAACCTACAGCAATTTACTGGGAAAACCTCTATGCTTTAAACGCGTCAAGAACAATAGAAAAGAATAATGTAGATTTAATACATGCCCACTTCGCCTATCCGGAAGGCTTAGTTGGACTGTTGGCTAAAAGGAAGACGAGAAAACCATTAATCGTAACCGTACATGGATACGACATATTGTTTGATCCCTCTGTAGGTTATGGTGCGAGGCTTAGCAAAAGGATCGATGCTATAATAAGAAGGGTTCTGGAAAACTCGGATGCAATTATAGTGGCAAGTAAAGCTACCTTTAATGAAGCTACTAAAATTGTTACGGCTGCCGATAAAGAATACCTAATGCCAAACGGTGTTGATGTTGAAAGATTCAATCCAAACTTGGACGGTGCCCAAATTAGAAGGAGGTTGGGGATTGAAGGGTGCACCATAATATTTACGTTGAGACATCATGAACCCAAATACGGTTTGGAATACTTGATAAGGGCAGCTCCGATGGTAACAAAGGAGAAAGAAGATGTAATTTTTGTTATCGGAGGAGACGGCTCATTAAGGCATTACCATCAGCAATTAGCAGTTAAGCTCGGTGTCAAAGAAAAAATAATATTTACCGGTAAGATTCCTCAGAGCGAGACTCCATACTACTATGTTATGAGCGACATAGTGGTGGTTCCATCACTCCAAGAAGCCTTTGGCCTCGTCGTATCCGAAGCAATGGCTTGCGGAAAGCCAGTAATAGGCACAAAAGTCGGAGGCATTCTGGATCAAATAGTCGACGGTCATAACGGATTCTTAGTGCAACCCAGAAATTCTACAGAAATAGCCGAGAAAATACTCTTCCTCATCGATAATCCGAAGGAGGCAAGACGGATGGGCATTAACGGAACAAAAATCGTCGAAGAGAAGTTCAACATAGATAGAAGAATAAACAAAATCATTCAATTGTATGAGGAGCTTATAAAATGAAAGTTCTAACCAGAATATTTAGTAGGCTAATGCTCTGGCTTAAGATTCTTAAAAACGTAAGAGGAGTTAGCCTCAAAATGCAATTAGGGCTAATCTTATCGGCAGTCATAGATGTTTTATTCAACACAGTTACTCCTTCGTTAGCCATTCTACCTAGGGTTTACGCTTCAGGCGTAATTTATTGTGAAAAATATGATGTATACTTCTATGTGAGGGCGTTCAGCGATGACCTCTACTCCGTAATGCCAGAAAGAGAGGGAGAAGTCAACGAGTTAATTTTGAATTGTTTGAAGGAAGGGGATGGTTTCATAGACGTAGGTGCTAACATAGGCTACTATTCTATTTTAGCGGGGAAAATCGTTGGTGATAGTGGTCGAGTAATCGCAGTAGAACCTGTGCCTGCTACTGTCAAGGTTTTGAACTGTAATATTAAACTCAACAACTTAAAAAACATAAAAGCTATCCAAAAAGCTGCTTGGAACAATAATCAAATCATAACTATGTATATCCCGAAAGGCTTCTTCGGATGGGCTTCCATACACAAACTTAACAGTGGAAATACAATTTCTATCCAAGGAATACCTTTGGATGCCATATCTGAAGACCTAGAAGTGAAACTGTTAAAAATAGATGCAGAGGGTTCTGAGTATCAAATTCTTAATGGCGCAAGAAAAACATTGAAAAAGACAAAGTATGTTATCATTGAGGCCTCCCAAGCAAAAGATAAAATAATTCGCTTGTTTGAAAGAGAAGGATTCAAGATACGGAAACTCAAATTTACGACCTATATATTTGCCTATAGAATTTGACTTCAAATACACCTTAACGGGGAGCAAAAAATGGTGGAAAAGCTGATTGAGGATATCCGGAACAGAAGCTTACGCTTGGCCATATTGGGCTCTGGTTACGTTGGTTTACCTACCGCTGCATTATTTGCTGACGCAGGCTTTAACGCTATTGCCTTAGACAACAAGCCTGAAGTCGTCGAATATGTGAATAGGGGAGTTAGTCCTATCAACGAGAATGGTCTAAACAAGCTTGTATCACGCAACGTTCAGGCCGGTAGACTAATTGCTATGTTAAACTCAACCAAAGTTCTTAATCATGTAGACGCTGTTATAATCTCAGTTCAAACCCCAATCTACAAAAACAAGAGACCAAACCTGACCTTTCTAACGAAAGCTCTAAAAGAGGTAGCAAAGACTGTGAGGAAAAAAATGATTGTGGTTATAAGTAGCACGACACCGCCGGGAACTATACTAGAAAAGGTTAAGCCCGCGCTTGAATCCACAAGCGGTCTAAAGACAGAGTCTGACTTTTACTTGGCTTATGTACCTGAAAGAATTGCGCCTGGAAAAGCTCTCAGGGAATTTGCTGAGAGCCCAAGACTCATAGGAGGCATCGGACCGAACAGCACAAGAATAGCCGCAGAACTGTTCAAAACAGTCTGCAAAAAAGTGATAGAAACAGACGCCGCAACGGCCGAAGTCGCCAAACTCGCCGAAAACACATTCAGAGACATAAACATAGCCTTCGCAAACCAGCTCGCCTTAATATGCGAGCAACATAGAGTAGACGCAAAAAAGGTAATTGAACTTGCCAACACTCACCCAAGAGTAAACATACACACACCTGGACCAGGAGTAGGAGGACCATGCCTACCAAAAGACCCATACCTACTAATCAACAAAACCAAACCCACAAACTATGACGCCATCAAAGCAGCTAGGCGAATAAACGATTACATGCCCAAGCACATCGTCAAACTGATTCTCGAAGCATTAGAGAAAACAGGAAAAAACGTTAGAAATAGCAGAATAGCTGTTTTTGGCATCGCTTACAAAGGCAATGTTGACGACCCTAGACTTAGCCCTTCAAAACCAATAATTCATGAACTCATACGGTTAGGCGCCGAAACCACAGTCTACGATCCACACTGCAACGAAAGCTTCGAAGGCAAAAAAGCAAAATCACTGCATGACGCCATCAAAGACGCTGACTGCCTAGCCATAATAACTGACCACACAGAGTTCAAAAACCTAAACCTTCAGAAAGTTAAGGAAATTATGAATGAAAAACCAGCAATCATCGATGGAAAAAGAATAATAAACCCACACAAAGCAGAAAAGCTAGGCTTCACCTACCGCGGCATAGGATTTGGCAAAATGAACATAAAGAAGGCCACAAGATAGATTTTCATGTTCGCCTAAACCTTTCCACCTGAAACCGACTTAATCAATCCACGTTCAACATTAGTTTCCGAAGAAGCCAAAATAACCCGCGGCTTCAACAAGTTCGCGCTTAAACATTTGCGTTTCTGTCTCGGTTTTCACGCAGCATTTCTCGTTTAAGCTTGCACCGGTAGTTGCTGCATGGTGGTAAGTCTTCTTCTGTGTGTATCAACTCAAGCATTCTTGCAACTAACAAATCCTTTGTCTCATCCAAATGTTCGTTTTCAAGAAGATCAATCAGGCTGGCGTGAATCACCTTGATGTGAAACTGCTTCTTTAACTCGTTCAGCACGCTTCGAGCGTCCTCATGTTTCTCCGCACACTTTTCAAAAGCTTCCAGAACCGGCTTAAAACTAGGTCTGATGAACTTTTTGTGAAACGCCTGCTCTGTCCAGTACATTCCGAAGTATCCCATAAACCCCTCTGAATACGTGTTCTTCTTCAGACACACAACCGTGAACTTTTCCCAAAACTCCTCACCACTTTCACGCAGAAACTCTAAATCCTCATCCGTAAAAGTCGTGGCTTCATCGTGATCATATTTTTTCGGCCACGGCTTGCTGAAGAAATAGTCATCATACTTGGCCATCAACTCCAGATATCTCTTAAAAATATCTGCTGCGGGTTTTTCCATTTCTTTGCTTTCCCATTCGCACATCTGCATAAGCGGTTCCAACGCTTTCCTAGGAATCTTCCTCTTTTCCTTCTTCACCAACGTTTTCCACCCTCTTGATGGTCAACCGCAGCCTGCGGCTCTCCCTTCTCCAACTCGAAAACAAGGCTTTTCTCTGAGCTACCACAACTCGACGCTTCTCAACCTCGCGCTTCTTATGCCTTCTCACGTCAGCTTCCGCTTTTGCAAACTTTCTAAGTAATCATCCACACTCACAAGCAACGCTTCATTCCTTGCCAACTGTTTACGCTTCAACCTAGTCACAGCCAAATCATCAAGCAAACCTCTAAGCGTATTATCCAACCGACTAATGTAAGCTCCCCACAATGCCGATTTCTCCGTAACACCAACAGCCGCCTCATACGCCTCAGCCCTCGCAATACGAATCAAATACATCCCAGCCCGCTCAACCAAAATCCTATCCGCCACACTTTCCAACTCAAACTCTTCCACCAACTCCGAAACAACCTTCCTAAAAGCCTTCTTCTCCAACGAACACTCACCCCGCAGGCTTGAAATGCCTGCACTCACCATTCCACGCACAACGATCGCAAAGCATAAACCCCGCCCTAAAAAGCCCATGCTTCAAAGCACTCAACCCTCACACACCCAACCCACTCAAACTAACCATTTCTCTCCCCCTTCCGCTTAACAACCTCCACCACACCCAAACGAACATAATCCCCATCCTCAACCTCCAACAACTCCCTCAAACGCTTAGGAATAGTAACCTTCCCACCCTGAAAAACCCGAGCCACAAACAACTCCACAACAACCACCAAACACAAAAAACAACCAAAAACATTTAAAAGTTACCAAATTCCACCCACATCCCACCACAAGCACAACCCCATGGCTACACACAAACTCAGTCACACAAACACGCAAACAACCACTAAACAACCCAAACCTAACACAACAAAAAAAACATCGCTATGAAGGATCTCCCATACGCACTAACCAGATCCTCTCGTCACCGACTTGTTTTCACCCGCTCATCCGAACCCAAAACTCCTACTTCAACATCCTTCTCATCTTCTTTTGCGTATTCCTCACCCAACCTCGCATTGCAATAAGGACAAGTATTCACAAGCTTAGCCTTTCCACTACTGAAATCAAGCATAACCAAAGGCTTACGAAAAGTCTTGTCACAAGAAGGACAAGAAAGAACCATAGACTTCCCCTTCGACGACTGAACCTTAACACCAGCACGCTTACCCACACTCACAGAAACACGCTTTTTGCTTCTAAATTTCTTCCAAAAATCCAAACCCAAAACAATAGCACTTAAAACAGAGGGAACAGCCAAACAAACATATATCAAACGTGAAAGAGCCCAGTAAGGAGTGGCCCAATCAAGGCTAAACTGCAGACCAAAATCATAAAGGTCGTCATGAATAATCCAATCAATCCTACCCAGCAAAAACAAGACAAAAAATGAACTGATTAACCACAAAACAAGAACAACCCTCACAAAACTAGGATTTTCCAGCATGTCCCTCAAAGTCATCCCATACCCAAAATAAAACCAAGAACAGACAAAAGAGTTATGAAACCAGAATCCGAATCCGAAATAGCATTACAACCACAGAAACCACATGTCTCTTCCATGCTAGTTTTCTCCGTTCGACACGTTTATGTATGGTAATTAATAATAGGAAAAATAATCAGAGATTTTCCACCGTTTCTTGCAAAAGTTTGTTATGTTGACGAAAGAGACGCGATGTTAGTCTTTTAAGATGCTTCTTTGTTTATACTTATGCGCAAGATTTTTTGCTGATAATTCAACAATGGTTTAGCAATAAAGGATAACAGTCGAATTTTTTCTATAGCCCGTCTTGCTGTTTGAAGCTCAACATTGCTTATAATTTTTGTTAATGGTGTTAATGTCGCGTAGATGAAGAGATACATGAATCCTCCGGTTATGATGTTGAAGAGTCCAGGCAGAGATGTGAATTGAAGCAGTATTAACGATGGAATGCTGGATATCGCCGAAATTAAGTAAATCTTCATTATTGAGTGAGTGTCGAATTCTACTTTGAATCTATTTTTTGCCATACGGACTGCGTACAATGTTGCTATAGTGTTTGAAATCAGAGACGTGATTATTACACCTAGTACACTGTAGTTTTTAGCTAAAACTGGGGCTGAGATTATGAAGATTAGAAAGTTGATGATGGTCATTTTAAGGGTTAATCGTGTTTCACTGAGACCGTTGAATAAGCTGGTTAACGTAAGATAGCCTATTGCAACGAGGAAATACAGTGTGCAGTTGATTGAGAGAAAGAGCGAGGCAGACTGATATGTCGAACCGTATATTATTTGAACTATCTCTTCTGAGAAGATCATGATTAGAGTTGTTGTTGGAACTATGAGTAGGCATGTGTATTTGGTTGCAAGTTTGAAGAAGGCTTTGATTTTTTCTGTTGTTGAAGAGTTGAGTTTTGAGAATGCTGGAAGCAGTGCAGTTGTAATTGATATTGAAAGGATGCTTATTAATGCAATGAAGTTTGTTGCTGCTTTGAAGTTTCCTACGTTGATGTCGGTTGTGAAAAAAGCAAGGATAAGGTTTTGATATAGGGGAAGGAAACCTATTAAGAGTATTGAGATGTACAGTGGCATTCCATAAATTGTTAAAGTTTTGAGGTTTTGTATAAAGTCGTCTTTGCCGCCGTCTCTTGAAGGTTTGAGCAGTTTAAGGAAAAGTATGCCCGCGCCCACAATGCTGGCGATTACATAACCTCCGACATGGCCGATTATGGCCCCGGTGACGCTGAAACCAAATAGGACAAGTGCAACTGAAAGCACAGTTTTCACTGTGGCTTGTATGTTCGTTGTTAGAGCATTGTACTCTGTTTTGTCCAAGCCGACGAAGGCGGAGTTTGCGGTTGTGAATATTACTTGAAAAATTATTGAAATGGATGCGATTTGAACATATGGGCCTATGTTTGGTCTATTTATGAAAGCTGCGAAGAGATCTGCTAAGGCGTAATTCGCTGCAAAGATAACTGTTCCTAAGAAGACTCTGAATAGTATTCCGTATTGGATTATTTTTGTTGCGCGATCACTCTCTCTTTCGGCTCGAAAGCTTGCGACGAACTTTATTATACCTTGGTTTATGCCTAGGTCCGTTAACAAGAAAAGAAGCTGAGGGACGACAAGCGCCAAAGTGTATTGCCCATATAGTTCGGGACCTAGAAATCTCCCAATTAGGATTGACGCGATTGCCATGATAAGGGTCGCCAGGGCTGTTCCGGAGATTAGGAAAAAGCCGCGGCGAGCTGAATCTTCCGCTACTTTGACTAGCCCATCTGTCATAGGCCCTTTCACTTCGTGCTTCTACATGGATGCTTTGATTTTGGTTCGGTGTTCTCTAACTATTGCAACTGTGGCGAAAATCGCGGTCAATGCGAATAAGCTTAGGACGATTGGAGTTAAGCGTATTCCTAAGGGTGTATAGTTTAATAGTAAGCCAACTATCGGGACTAATGCTAGGCTAAGACCTATGCTTATCGCTACGCGTTCTATAGAATCAAGATTTCCTGAGGATTTCTTGTTTGCACCGTCTACAGGGAACAACGCCTTTATTAGGCTGTAGCCAGGTAGCCACAGAACTAAGATCGTGCCGAGTAGATATCTTATGTATGCCAGTGGAAAACTGTTTTCTGGAACAGTAAAAACCACGAACGTCGTTGTTGCCGCCAAGGTTACGGTTATCCAATACCAAGAGGCTTTTCCTGTTTTCAAATAAGAAATCAAGTTCTGAGGAGTTGCCTTCAACGGCTTTTCCAGCGTTATTTTTCCT
>Ga0209636_10001713_pt1 | contig 22178 bp, 19 predicted proteins | sample DeeMarSWOR152_54_FD_187464 | JGI IMG/M metagenome (GOLD analysis project Ga0209636, IMG submission 187464) | Marine sediment microbial communities from White Oak River estuary, North Carolina - WOR-1-52-54 (SPAdes) (version 2) | ecosystem: Environmental > Aquatic > Marine > Intertidal zone >...
CGCCTGCCGATGCGATCGTCTGAACAATGTTGTTCTCGAGAATCGTCCCCCGTCTCAGCAGCCCTCGGAGTATTCCCATCGAAATAACGGCAGCCGGTATACTTGCTGATACCGTCATTCCGGCATACAACCCCAGGTAGACGTTTGCCGCCGTCATTATCACGCCGAGCAAAAGACCCAGCACGATCGCCTTGACGGTGAACTCGTTGATGCTCTTCTCGGCCGGAACAAAGGGAACAAAGGAGCCAGCCTCGTTATTTCGCATCCCGTCTCTCCTTTCGATTTCGAACCCGTCCGTAGGTTCTCACAACGCCCAGAAGCAGACGTGAACTAGCGTCACGGCAAGCGTAGGTCTCACGAAGGCCAGAAGCAGACGCGAATCAGCATCCCGGCCCGGTGTGGCTTCTCACGGGACCCAAAAGCTGACGCAGACCAGCATCACGGCGCAGCGTAGTTTCTCACGAATGCCAGAAGCCGAAGTGAATCAGCATCCCGGACCCGTGTAACTTCTCACAGAACGCAAAAGCTGACGTAAACTAGCATTATAGCCCAGCAGGGTCAAGGTGTAAACAGGTCGGCGGGAGAGAGGCTTGATGCTTGCAGCGATACAAAAAAGTTCCCCGCTGAAATGCCGTGTGCCAGGTCAAGATGAAACTGCACCTTCTGTTTTGGGGGATCAGCCCTCTACCGGGACAAGCACGGGCATAGCAGGGAACTAAACCTCGTCTTATGTTTTCTCTGAGGTCAAACGAGCAAGTGGCATGCCACGGTGTGCCCCGAGTTGTCCTTGTGTTGACATTTGAACATGCCCGGGGATTCCCTTCTAACTGGCTGATGTCGTGGACGGTATGAACGGGGAGTAAGTGCGGAGGAAGGAAGAGTTACTCATACGCGGCGCGGACCCGAGGGTGCGGCGACGGCAGGACGCCGAGATTGGGAGTTATTCCCCAGACGAGTGGGAAGATTCACCTATCGCGCGGGGCGCTTGCGCGGGCTCTGGCTCCTTGCCTATGGAGCGGATGAAGCCCATCAGGGACAGGAGAAAGATGGCGGCCATGAGAACGACAAAACTCAAGGGCAACGAGATTTCCGTTCCCGCCTTTATCCCAAAGAGGTTGCCTCCTGCAACGCTGGTGGCGTTCGTTACGGCGTGAGCGATCATACCGTAGTATACGCTGCCGCTTCTCGAAACCAGATAACCGAGAAATCCACCTATGAAGAAGATGGGCACGAAGCGCCACGGGTCATGAAGGAGTGCAAAGAGAAGAGATGTGAGGATTATTCCACGCCACCTGCCGTACCTGTTCTCCAGAGAACCTTGCAGGAAGCCTCTGAAGAGAAGTTCCTCTGCCACGGCAGCGGCGACCACCACCCCGCTCGCCACCCTCAGAAATTCGACAAAGCTTCGAACCGTCGTTATCTCAAGAAGAAATTCCTCAAGCCACACCGGCGTAGGAAATATCTTCTCGATGAGGCCGGCCACGTTGTACTGGAGGACAATGAAACTGAAAGAGGCACCGACACAGAACAGCGCGGGACCAAGGCGAATCGGAGAGAGCCTGAGAGAGATTCTGGCCGAGGGCGTGAGCCATCGTGCCGCGAGGAAGATGGGTAGTATGCCTCCCACTACGAAGGCAGGGGCAACAGCGTAGTGAACACCGAGCAATACGGAAAATAGGATGGTGAAAACCTGAAGCAACAGAAAGCAGACGAGCACGACCCCCACGGCAAAAAGCGGGCGCGGATAGGGACTTGATTTCGCGTTCTCGCCTTTGGCGGCATCCACTTTCTCTGCCTCTCTGCGGGAGTTCTCAGGCAAGTGACCTCTCTCTTCGTTCAAAAGTGCTCCTTTTCTCAAGCGCTCTCTGCCGGATAAGTCTCTTCTCGTTGTCCGAAAGCCGTCCATCGGTGAACGACACACCGAAGCTCGCCTCAAACCCGCTTCTGAGCGCACGTCCTGCTCTCTCGAGTGAAGGAGGTTCCCGCTTTAAATCCGAGAAAGAAACGCATCCCTCTCTCAATCTTAAGAAATCGGCACGGCCGGCTCGAGACGTGAGAAGTTCCACGATGCGTGCATGCGAGGGTCCCAGCATTATCGAGCCGTGAGAGAAGTACGCCTCTCCGGTGAACTTGTGTGCGCAACCTGCCAGCTTACGTCCATCCACCGAAACCTCGTTCTCCATTCCCAGGCTGAAGCAAAGAGGAGACGGCGCGCCGGGACGTTCCGCTACGTTCTCTCCGGACGAGACTGAAGCGGCCACACCGAGTTCAACCAGAGCGGCACTGACTGCCCCCGCTACCTCTTTGGCAAATTGCCTGGGCCACAGGGCTTCGCCCAGAAGCTTTCTTCGCGCCACGAAACAGTAGGTTATCTCCTCCCAGTGGAGAACGGCCCGGCCTCCTGTGATTCTGCGAACCACGTCCACACCCACGTCGGCGCACGCGCCGAGGTCAATGAGCTCCATGCTCTGAGAGTAACCCAGCGATACGGCCGGCGGGTTCCACTGATAAACTCTCAGCGCTCCGGGGATGCTTTTGTTTCTACACTCTTTAAGAAGCACTTCGTCGGCCGCCATGTTGCGGAACCCATCGGTGGCTTCGGAAAGAAGAAAGCGCAGTGTCTCCATGGTCTCTGCCAGTACCTCACGAGGTCGGTAATGGTCAAATGTCCTGAGCAGATCGGACGCTCAACTGACGCCGGCACACGGGTCCGACATTGCCTGTGACGTCAGAAGGTCGGGAATCCCCCGGGAGCGAAGTAAGAGAGAACTAGTGGATGAGCTCTATCCCGAACGATGCGGGCCAGTCCACGAGCAGAAACAAGAGTCTTCCTACGAGAAGAGAGATTCTGGCCATGACAGTGAAGCCGTAGGAAGCTCCGAACGAAACCATAAGGAACCAGATACCCAGCTTTGCGGAAGCTCCCAAGGCTCCCTTGTGTTCTTTGGAGAAGAAGAAGTATACGAGCGTGGCGAGCACTCCTATTATGACGACCCAGTTTGTGAACGTGTCTATAAGGGATCCTGCCTTGAGAGGAAGCATGTTCGCCTGTATCTGCGCCACAAGGTCCCCCTGAGCGAAGCCGATGATGGCGAGACCGGAGAAGGTCCCCACCATGAGCCCGATGGCCCACCTACTCAGCCAGTTGAAGCGAACCGTGAAACGAGAGAACATGAGGACCCCCAGTAGGAAGGGTACGACCAGCTTGTAGTCACCTGCCAGCAGCGGTTTCCACAGGTTAGGAAGGAAGACGTTTTGAAACTCGATGGCCACTATGTAACCTGCGGCGATGCCGACGAAAACGTGCTCGGCAAACTTGTAGACCGGATTATCCTTATATAAGAAGCTGAAGATTGCGATAGTGAGCAGAGCCGCCATCGTATGTAGGAACGGAGACGGAAGCAAGCTTTTACCCCCTCGTGCGCCTTCGAGACCTTGTCGAACGGAAATAAAGGATATTGCCGATTACGATGAACACAATGATGGCAAGATGGCCGAGTGACTGCGCGTCCATGCCTCTTGTGGCCGTTCCGCTCACACCAACGAGTTTCTCATACTCGGCCGCCCCCGCCAGCCCTCCGAGCAGACCCACGAGCTGCCCGGACTGGTAGTACGGGTAGTATTCCGGAGCGCTCACCGCAGTACACCCTGCCGCAAGAATAACGTGAAATCTCGACTGAACCTGTTGCACCCACTCTTTTGTTCCGGGATAACCAGCCGATATGTTAACTATCATCGCCACGTCGGTGAAGTCTTCAATACCGTCCATGATCGGTAGCTCACTCACGGGAGTTCCGTAGAAGTCAGCCGGGAAAGTTCCCGGAATGCTCTTGCCCAGGCTCACCATCACCACTTCCCTCCCCTCCTTGTAGCCCAGATTGACGAAGTCGACTCCGTACTTCTTTCCGAACTTCTCCTCGCCGACTCTTGTCAGAACCTCCTCCAGGAGCGGCGGCCCTCCGGGCCACAGGCAGGCACCGACGACCTTGATGTCACGCGAGAAAAGATGATTGAGAGTCGCGTAACTCATGGGATGCACTTCCGGCAGCGTGGCCGGATCGTAGTCGCACGCGAAGTACACGGTTGAACCCGGCGGAACTCGCTCGATGGCGTCGTAGGCACCGACAACCTCTTTACTCACCCGAATAGGCAGCCCCAGCGGCGCTAAGAGCGGTATCAGGACCACGAGCAGAATCACGACGAACACGTATCTTCTGTCAAAACCTTCCATCTTCTCTGCTAGTCTCCACCGAGATAGTTGCGCTCGATACCCAGAATCACCTTAAGGCCGGTGGATATTGCGCCCAGGGCAGCCCCTATCAGGATGGCCCGCTTGGCAGCCATCTGAGGAGCGTTCATGATCCAGTCTGAAATCACCGGAAGCTTATCCCACATCTCCGCGCCCACGGGTACCCTGCCCAGCATGACGATTATCGCCGCGACCGCGAGTAGACCCGCCTCCACGGTCCTTATGCGGAACGCCCGGAAGGCGGCAGACGCGATGAAGAATGCCAGCAGGGAGAACATGGTTCCTGACATCGGAGCGTATGCGTAAAGGTAAAAGTCGTTAAACAGGGTTCCGTTACCCACGCCAAACACGACACCCACAGTCAACATGAACGCAAGACCGGCCAGAAGAGGAAAAGCGTACGGCCAATCCTTCGAACGTCTGGAGATCTTCTCTCCGTTTATGCGCACGATGTTCGCCACTCCGAGTACGTACGCAAACGCCACCACAATGATGGCCCACTGCTGAAGCATCTCCCCGAAGCTGGTGACGGTCGGATGCGGAACGAAATACTCAATGACCATGAAGGAGCCGAACACCGCTGTTATGATAAGTGGGACTTCTCTCTTCAATTCATTTCCCTTTCAGGCTCGGTCTTTGTCGCAGCACAAGGTTCGCCCTACTGCACGGTGAGCCACTCCGTGAAGGCGGTAACCCCGAACGTCTCCAGTATGACTCCCACAATCAATGCCGCGATCAAGAAGACCTTCATCCAGTCCGAACCCTTAAGTGTGCCGACCAGCTTGGGCTCGTCCGAGAGATAGGCGGTGGCGGCAAAAAACTCTTCACCTATCAGCGTGTAGTCACAAGCGACCACGAAGAAAGGAAGCTGATGTATGTTGGCGGTCCCCGCGATCTGAATGGCCCCCGTGCTGAAGCCCGTTTCGGCAAGAATGAGGGACTCGGCAAAAAAGGAACCGAGGAAGAGATTGGCCGCGGGTTTCTCCCTCAGCATTATCCCGTCAACGCCCGCCGTGAAGGCGAACTGTTCGTCAGAGAGATACCGGATGTTGTCGGGGTTGTAGGCGTCCGGATGTCCCGCGTCCAGGTATCCCTGCTTCACGGTCTCCTCGGCCAGGGGGACTACGAACGCCTTGCAAACCGGGACGATAAGCGGGGTCTCATACTTGGCCACAATTTTCGCGACGCTACCCAAAATCACCATGCTGTAAATGGTCTGGATGTTGTTGACGTCGTCGATGCCCGGCACATAGAGTACGGCCTTGCCCATCTCGGTGGCTCTGCCGATTGCCTCCTCGATGGCACCGAGGCCGGATATTCTTCTTACGTAAAGCGGACTGCCTTTCACTGCCTTCCTGATGAAAAGAAGAACCAGAAAGAAAAACAGTCCCAGTATGACCATGAGGTTGATTCGGTCGGGGTCGATCCACCTTGGAGCTTGAGAAGCGGGGGCAGCGGTGCTCGTCTCCTCCTCGTGGGGCGTGTCGGCGAGGGTCACTTCAGAAGGCGAATCGGGCTCCGCACCCGAGACACAAGGTATCGGGCCGAAACCGGCAAAAAGCAGAATCGCAGCAATGATGAAGAGGAACCTCACTCTGTTCACTATGACTACCAGTCCGGACTCCCGTGCTAGTTCCTTCTTATCCCTCTATCATTTCTACGTTGGCCCGAGGCAACGTGGCCCTGCTACCGTCCTCAAACTCCACTTCAAGGACTCTCACCTTTGCTTCCGTCTCCAGGACGCGAAGCTCCGGAGGAAGCTCGACGACCGTCCCGAGCCTTCCGAAGTGAGGCTCTCTTATGACGCGAATTGCGCTACCGATCTCAAGGCCGGAGGCAGAGAAGATGCTGTCTAAATCTCCGGCAGAGGCGCTGGCGCCGTCCGCGGCGACTATGACCTCGGGTCTCATGACCCCCGCCCTTATCTGAGTGGCACCGCTCATGGACGCTCTTTTTCCTTCGAGCGACTTAAGAAGTGAGAACGTCTTCTCAGCCATCTTCATCTGCCCGAAACCTTCCGTGACGATGAGCGAAATCCCTTTCTCTTCTGAACCCGTAATCGCCACACCCAGGTCGTACCCCAGAAACTCCCTGAGGTCCTTATCGTCAATCCCGCCAGCCACGACTCCCCTCACGGCAAGAGAGGCCGCCCTGGTTAGAAAGTCACTGTCCACTTTTGAACCACCAATGAGGATCTTGTCCTTGCACGAGTCATCCAGGCTTTTCACCTCGAGCGGTTCGTCAGCCGTGCTGACCAGGAGTTTTATCTCTCCCCACGTCTCTCCGCCGATTCCGAAGATGCCCTGTATGAAGGAACCTTCTGTCTCGACTTTGACTCCCTCGTTTTCCATCCGCTCGACGACCTGACCATCGATGTAAGCGTGCACCTCCACCGGAATGGGAGGTTCACGAAGAATCGCCTGACCAGTAATGGCCGAAGCGCTCTCCAGGGTCCCGTCAATCGGACTCTTGCATCTGGACTTGAAGAGACCGAAGAAGCTGCTGCTCATCGCAAAGACCTCGCCTTTCTCAAGCTGCGACCCCAAAGGCTTCGTCAAAGCCCCCTCAATGTCCTCGGGCAGAAGGCTGAGTATGTTTGCCACGTTAATGGTTTGTACGTTTCCCGGCAGTTCTGTTCGAGCCACGACCTGCTCTGCCGTTACCCTGCTCCCCTCTTCAGCGAGAACCGTGCCGGACAGAGGAAGTCTCCTCTCTCTGACGAGCTTCGTCCTGGCCGTTACTGTGACCCCTGGTGTGTATGCGTGAGCCACTTTTTCGTTACCTCCTGGCGCGTTCTTAATGCCTTTTTAATATCTTCTCAATATGCGGCGTAGCCCAAAGACTATGCAGCCAATCCCTACGCCCTGCGCCTTAGATGTCTAGTTCCTTCACGCTTTGTGTCATTTTCTCTCCGGATACACATTGAGAGCGGCGTTCCACTCCTTGCGCTTCCTCACCCTTTCCTCGTCGCTCGCTGGAAGCTGAAACGGCCGCCTGCCCCTACAGTCCACAATCACACCGACCACACCGCCCTCGATGCGCGTCTGGAACGTTCTTCCGCTTCCTGCCCCCACGTCGAATCCCTTTGCAGGATTCAGCGATACTCTGGCCCTTTCTCCCACACCCAAAGGCAGCACCATCATCTGACCGAACTTGACAGAGACCTTCTCAACTGCCCCGCCTGTTGGAGCGGAAACCTGTCCTTCCTCGACCGCTCCCTTTTCCCTTTCCAGCTTCACCTCAAGACACTCCGCCCCCTCCTTGCCAACGCCCAGAGGCGCTATGCAGGAACCGAGATGAATCAGGCAGTCTTTCTTAAACACCTCGGTGGCCGCCTTGGGATGCACCTCGGAGAGCACTCCCAGCTGAGGCATCATGAAGATACTGTCAACTGCAAGGTGAGTCACGCATTCCGGCAGGAAGCCGTCTATCAACATGAATGCGGCCTGAGCCCTGCGGGGGGCGTGCGATAGCACACCGCCGCTTCCCACCAGCATGTTAAGCTCCCTGAGGTCCACGAGAGTCTCCCCGCTGCCGCTTTGCTCGAACGTGTCGGAAATGGTCCTCTCCTTCTGAACGCCCTTCAGCCCCACCGCCAGGGACTTGTGCTGCTCGAAGGCAAGTCTCAAGGCCTCTCTGGCGATTCCCTGTTCTATCATCAGCTCTTCCAAACTCTGGGGAATGGTGGTGGGTCTGATCATCTTGTTTTTGATTCTGTTCCTGAGGTCTTTCTCGTCCACGTGGAACGGAATCCATCTCATTATGTTTTCAAGTCCTGCCTCGGCGAGCACGTTGGATATGCTGTAGCTCATACCCAGGTTCGCGCTCACCGTTCTGTTAAAAACGGTCTGGAACACGGAGAACACATCGGTCGTCGCCCCCCCGATGTCCACACCTATGGCCTGGATCCCTTCCTCTCTTGCGATGGTCTCGATAATCTTACCCACCGCGGCGGGCGTCGGCATTACGGGAACCGGGGTCCAGTTCATCAACTTCTTGTAACCAGGAGCATGCGCCATGACGTGCTCCATGAAAAGGTCGTGTATCCTGTGTCTCGCGGGATGAAGATTTTCGCGCTCCAGAACGGGTCGGATGTTATCGGTCAGAACCAGGGCGGTCTTGTCCGCCAATCTTTCCGAAACGATGTCTCTCGCGTCCTTGTTGCCCGCGTATATCACCGGCAGCATGTAACCCGCACCCAATCTCGCTTTGGGATCTGCTGCCGAAAGAAGCTCCGCCAGTTCGGCCACGTGAGCGGTCGTGCCGCCGTCGATACCCCCTGAAAGCAGAATCATGTCAGGCCGAAGCTGTCGTATGCGCTTAATCTTTTCGTGGGGCAGCCTGCCGTCGTTGGAGGCTATAACGTCCATCACGATTGCTCCTGCACCCAGCGCTGCCCGCTGCGCGCTCTCGCCGGTCATGGTCTTCACGACACCGAACACCATCATCTGAAGGCCCCCACCGGCGCTGGACGTTGATATGTAGATGTCCGCACCCTCGCCGTCTACGGATTTGCACATGATGCTCTCTCCGCTGAGGAGCTTCCTGCCCGACAATTCTTCCACCTCTCTAACAGCATTGAGCACGCCCTTGGTCACGTCTTCAAACGGCGCCTCAACGGTGGTCGGTGCCTCGCCGCGCACAATGAGCCTGTACTCGTCGCCCTTCTTCTCTATCAGAATGGCCTTCGTGGTCGTGCTCCCGCAGTCAGTGGCCAGTATCGATTTCACATCGTCAGGACTCGGAACGCTCATGTCTTTCCCTTTCTCTGCTCCTTCTCTCTCTTCTTTTCTATCTTCCTCTGTCTCTTCTGCTCCGCCTTTTCCTCTTTTTGTTTCTCCTCCAGGTCTTCCACTCTCTGGATAAGCTTCTCCACGTTTTCCCTGTCCTCCATGAGAGTATAGAACCTATCGTAACTCTTGATGTCGAAAAAAGTCTTCACGAAGGGCTCCAGGAAAACGAGAAGCTGACTTCCCAGGAAGCTCAGAGGCTTTGATGATTCAAGGAAGAATATGGCGGGCACCCCGAGGCCCATTCGGACCACCCTGGTCGCCAAGGCGTCGATCAAGGCATCGTCGTCCTTTTCCTTGGTGCTCGCCTCAAGTTCTTCTTTAAGAAACGGCCGTAACCCTCTATCCACGTTGGGAATCCTTTCCCATTGCCTTTGTTACAAAATCCACCACTTCGTCCCGATTCTCAGAGAAGAGGAGCCTCATTCCTCTGTAATGTTCCAGCCACGAGCGCTTCCTAAAAGGGCTCAGACTCACACCGCCTGCATCCACCCAGAAGCTCTTGAAGCTGCTCCACTCCTTCTTCTGGGTGCCAAAGAGACCCTTTATCTCCACGCCCTTGGAGCTCAGAGAATACGACGAAGTGAAGAAGTAATTGTGGAGAGAACCGACAAGTATCACCACCGAGAGCACCGCAAGAAACGGATCGTGCCAGAGGAGAAGCACGATGAGACCGAACGCCACGATGACGGCGACGACAAATGTGCTTCTTCTGAGGTCTATTGTACACGGTCTGAGCCGCCAGGTCAACGTCTCGCGGGAGGGCTCTCCGGGTGCTTCGTTCATGGTCCGACGGGCAATCTCCTGTCGTCAGGGGAGTTATGACGGCGTCCGTTGAGACGCCTACCACTTGAGCTTGAGCTCGCGCGCGGCCTTGCCTTCGTCCAGCCTGCCGACGGGCGTTGAGACCGGCGCCTCTTTGACCAGCGCGGGTCTCTTTCGGGCCTCCTCAGCTATGGCCTTCATGGCCGCGGCAAATCTGTCCAGCTCCCTCTTCGTTTCAGTCTCGGTCGGCTCTATCATGAGCGCCTCTTCGACTATGAGCGGAAAGTACACCGTGGGAGCGTGAAACCCGTAGTCCAGAAGTCTCTTCGCCACGTCCAGTGTTCGCACCCCGTCCTCTTTCTGCCTGTTTCCAGACAGCACGAACTCGTGCATGCACGGCCTGTCGTAGGGTAGCTCGAAGTAAGGGGCCAGAAGCGCCTTGAGGTAATTGGCGTTCAGTATCGATTCTCGTGCCACCGCCTCCAGTCCCTCACCACCCAGAGAAAGTATGTAGGCATACGCCTTCACCATCACTGCGAAGTTCCCGTAGAAGCTGTGAATCCGCCCAATGCTTTTCTCACGGTCGTAGCTGAGTGCGAACGACTCTTTGCCTTTCTCAATGCGCGGCACCGGAAGAAACGGCCTCAGCTTCTCACTCACTCCGATCGGTCCTGCACCAGGACCCCCACCGCCGTGCGGCGTGGAGAAAGTCTTGTGTAGATTTATGTGGACGACGTCAAAGCCCATGTCCGCAGGTTTGGCGATTCCAAGAAGGGCGTTCAGGTTTGCGCCGTCTAAGTACATGAGCCCGTCCACGGAGTGTATTATGTCTGCGAGCTTCAGTACGTCTTCTTCAAAAAGTCCCAGCGTGTTGGGATTGGTGAGCATGAGGGCAGCCACGCGTTCATCAATCACTTTCTTAAGCGCCTCTGCGCTTACGCAGCCGTTCTCTCCGGATTTGACCTCAAGGACTTCGTATCCTGCAAGGCTCACGCTGGCGGGATTTGTCCCGTGCGCCGAGTCGGGTATTATGACCGTCGCCTTCTCATTTCCTTTCTCCCTGTGGTACGCCGCTACCATCATCATACCGGTCAGCTCTCCGTGAGCTCCTGCCGCAGGATGGAGGCAGAATTCGCGCATACCCGTGATCTTGCGAAACGCCTCCTCTAAGAGGTACATGAGCCTGAGGGCACCCTGCGCCGTTTCTTCTGGGCTGAGCGGATGAAGATCGGTGAAACCGGGCTCTGAGGCAACTTCCTCGTTGAGCTTGGGGTTATATTTCATCGTGCAGGAGCCGAGAGGATACATTCCCTTGTCCACGTGGTAATTGAGCGAGGAGAGTCGGGTGAAGTGTCGAACGACCTCCGGTTCGCTAAGCTCCGGCAACTCCGGCCTCTCCTTGCGCAAAAGATGAGACGGTATCGCATCCTTTACTGAAGTGGCAGGGACGTCCATGAGCGGGGCCATGAAAGAGCCGTGTCCTTCGCTGTGAAGCTCAGAGAGGAGGGTTTCGCCCTCCAGTTCCGGCTTGTCGTTTTCCTGTCTTGTGGCCTTCTTTTTTTCTTTCACTTTCTTCCGCTCGCTCAGTTTTCTGTGTCGGTTCGCTCTCTCTTTTTCTTTCCCGTGCTTCTTGACTCAGGACTCGCGCCAACCTTGCGCCAGCTCTTCGGCCGCCTGGCGCGCTCCTTCAACAAGAGCCTCTATTTCCTTTCTAGTTCTCTTCTCAGTCACCGCCACAAGAAGAAGATTCGAGTCACCTGAGAAGCGGGACAGGGGAACACCCGCCAGTATCCCTTTCCTAAGTAACTTCGCAGTCAGCGCTCCTGCGTCCACCGGGCACTCGAGCAAGAATTCCTTAAAGAAAGGCCTGTCGTACTTAAGCGAGAAGCCCCCAAGAGCGGCCAAGAGCTCCGCTGCAAAATGACTCCTCGAAAGGCACTGCTCGGCCACTTCTCTGAGTCCCTTCTCTCCCAGCAACGCAAGCTGGATCGTGGCGGCAAGGGCAACGAGCGCCTGGTTCGTGCAGATGTTAGAAGTCGCTCTCGCGCGTCTTATGTGTTGCTCTCTCGTCTGTAGCGTGAGAACGAAACCGCGTCTTCCGCGATTGTCCGAAGTCAGTCCCGCGATCCGACCGGGGAGCTTTCTTACGTACTGCCTCCTTGCCGCAAAAAAACCGAGCAGGGGTCCCCCGAAATTCATGGGGCTACCCAGACCCTGACCCTCTCCCACGACGACGTCCGAGCCGTAGCTTGACGGCGGCTGAAGTAAGGCCAGCGATACGGGATCAACGGACGAGATGAGGAGCGCCTTGCTTAAAGACAAGAGCTTTCCGATTTCTGAAGTGTCCTCCACGATGCCAAAGAAGTTGGGCTGCTGGTGGATGAAGCACGCCGCCCCCTGTCCCAGGGCCGACTTAAGCCGCCCAAGGTTCGTCACGCCCTCTTCGTCAGGAATCTCCACTACCTCTATGTTGGTCGGAGTGCAATACGTCTTGAGGACTTCTCTGTAGTGAGGATGAAGGCAAGTCGAAACCAGAATTCTACGCTCATTGGTGACGTTCACCGAAAGAAGAGCGGCCTCCGCGATTGCGGTCGCCCCGTCGTACATTGAGGCGTTACACACGTCCATCCCGGTGAGAGCGCACATCAACGATTGGAATTCGAATATGGCCTGAAGCGTTCCCTGGCTCACCTCCGCCTGATACGGAGTGTAGCAGGTGGAGAATTCACTCCGCGCCATCAGGTGGCGAACCGCAGCCGGAACGAAATGATCGTAAACGCCGGCGCCGGCAAAACATGCGGTCTTACCGACGCTCGTTTCGTCGCCGGGCCTGTTCTCAAGGGCGATCTCCCTCACGCGCCTGATCACATCCAGCTCGGAGAGGGCGTCTGGAAGGTCAATGCCTGCACTGGCTCTTAGTTCGGAAGGAACCGGTTGCAGCAAGTCTTCCAGCGCACCGACACCGATGGCGCGCAGCATTTCCTCTCGTTCCTTTTCGCTTCGCCCTACGTAGCCGGACATCAGGACTCCTTGCCTATGAGTTTCCTGTAATCTTCTGAGCCGAGAAGAGATTCCAACTCACCGGGGTCGGACATCTTTATCTTTATCATCCACCCGTCTTCGTAGGGGCTTCTGTTTACAGTGGCCGCGTCGTCAGAGAGAACGTCGTTGACTGCTACTATTTCTCCTGAAACCGGAGAGAAAAGGTCGCTCACGGTCTTCACTGCCTCGACGACTCCGAAGGGCGTGGAGGCCTCGGCCTTTGCTCCAACAGCTGGAAGTTCCACATACACCACGTCGCCGAGCTCACCCTGGGCGTAGTCCGTTATTCCCACTGTCACGGTGTCCCCTTCGACGCGAACCCACTCGTGCTGCTCAGTGTACTTGAGGTCTTCCGGTATCGTCATCTGCTACCTCGCTTTCACCCGGTGTTCTCACTGCGGCTGCTAGCCGCTGCCGCGATTCCTCTGCGGTCTTTTTCACGTATTCGTGTATGAGCTTACTTACGGCTCCCTTCCCTGTAGAAGGGAAGCTTGGTCACGCCGGCCTTGTGCTCTTTGCCTCGCACGACAACAGTAACTGTTGTGCCCGCTTTCGACATCTCGACGGGTAGATAGGCCATCGCAAGTCCCTTCTTAAGCGACGGGGAGAACGTTCCGCTTGTAACGTGACCTATCTCTTTTCCCCCCGACCTCACCGGATAGCCCCTGCGAGGAATCGCGTTCTCCAGCATCTCAAGTCCCACGAGCCTCCGTCGCACTCCTTCTTTCTTCTGCCGAAGTAGAAACTCCTTCCCTATGAACTCTTCCTTCTTAAGCTTGACCGTCCAACCCAACCCTGCTTCCAAAGGACTCGTGCTCTCATCTATGTCGTTTCCGTAAAGACAGTATCCCATCTCGAATCTCAGCGTGTCGCGAGCACCGAGCCCGACGGGCTTGAGTCCGAAATCTCTTCCAGCGTCAAAAAGGAGATTCCAGAGCCGGTCAGAACCTTCCCTGTCGTGGTAGAACTCGAATCCGTTCTCGCCGGTGTAGCCGGTTCTAGAAGCCAGAACCTCGATGCCCTGGATTTCAAATTTGACGTGCGCGTTGTGAGGAAGCGGAACCAGCTGACTCAGTCCCGCCTTCTTAAGAACCTCTTCCACCTCAGGACCCTGAAGCGCCATCTGGACGGTCTCTGAGGAAAGGTCCTCAACATCCACGTCCTCTTCGGTGTGAGAACGCGCCCACCTGAAACCCTTCTCAGTATTGGAGGCGTTAAGAACGAAGAGTACGTCGTCCCCCACCCTGTAAGCCAGAAAATCGTCGACGATGCCTCCCTGCTCCGTGCACATGGTCGTGTAGAGCAAGCAGCCCGGCTGGAGCGAGGACAGGTCATTCGTGATCAACCGGTTGGCAGCTTCCAGCGCCTTAGGGCCCCGAAACCAGATCTCTCCCATGTGAGAGACGTCAAAGAGCCCCACGGCTTCTCTGACCGCTGTGTGTTCCTCGACCAGTCCAGAATACTGAACCGGCATCTCCCAGCCCGCGAATTCAACAAAACGCGCACCGAGTTCACGGTGCTTATGGACTAGGGGAGTCTGTTTGGGCATTGGGCTTTTCGAGCAGTTCCTCCCGTTGACCCCTTCCTTAGGCCGAGCCCGACGGTCACCGGAGACGGCCAGGCAAGTTAACCACAATCAAATCATCATAGCACAGGCGCGCTCCCTGTCAAGTTTGGCGAGTCTCTTCTGTGCTAATGGATTAGCGGTCTTGAGTCCGCCTGGTCGTCGCAGCGCTGTTGAGCATGTATGGAGCGAGCTCCACGTACCGCAGCCTGGGGCTTGCGGTGTGTTGAGACAGCCCTCTGCTATGCCGGCACTAACTTAAGAAGTGGTACAATGAATGGGGTAGGTCAAGGGTACTTGGCTTTTCTCATATACGCTCTTGTATTCTCGTGATATACTTTATGTAGACAGGCGGCCCTGCCTTCCCGGTTCTCTCCTGCTTATCCACCGGAGGTGAGGTAGATGCGGAGACTCGTTGTGCCGACTCTTCTAGTTCTTGCCTTCCTTCTCACTTCCAGCAATAGGGGAGAAGCACGAACGTGGTACATCAAGCCGGACGGAACAGGTGATGCTCCTACTATCAAAGCAGGCATTGACTCCGCCGCTCATGGCGACACTGTCCTGGTTGAATGCGGTACTTACTACGAGCACGCGCTTCAGATGAAGTCTGGCCTCTATCTGAGGAGCTCTACCGGCCAGCCAGACTGCGTAATCATTGATGCGGAAAATGAAGAGTCCGTTATTTATTGCGTGGGCGTGAGGGACGGAGCGGAAATAGAAGGTTTCACTTTCACTCGAGGTCTTGCTCCCGAGCCCTTGTACGGACAGTCAGGAGGGGGCGGCATGAGGATGGAGAGCTCTCGCTTTACCACTGCCAATTGTGCCTTCGTCAACAATCGGGCAGGAAACTCGATGCATCCAGGTTTTGGCGGTGGGCTGTTCTGTCTGGACTCCTCTCCCGGATTGATCAATTGTTCATTTTCCGATAATGAAGCGATGCACGGCGGAGGAATGTGTTGCGAGGACGAATCGGTGCCGGTGCTGAACAACTGTGTATTCTCTCAAAACTCAGCCGCTGACGGCGGAGGGCTGTGTTGTCTGAGTGGTTCCGTAAGACTTGCCGGATGTCTTCTCTTCCGGAACTCCGCCGGTATCTTCGGAGGTGGCCTTGATTGTGAGGCTCCTGCTATACTCCTCGGCTGCACTGTGGTCGGAAACTCGGCGCCAGGTGCTGCCGGAATCTTCTGGTTCTGGGACGGCTACAGTGAGCTTACCGTTGTCAACAGCATCATTGCTTTCAACGGCTCCGGGGAAGCGGTGTTCTGCTCCAATGAGAAGGCGTCGGTGAGTATGTGGTGCTGCGACATCTACGGCAATGCGGGAGGTGACTGGGTTAGCTGTATTGCAGAGCAGGCCGACATGTACGGCAACTTCTCGCTGGATCCATTATTCTGCGATGCCGCCGGCGACGACTACACTTTGATACAATGCTCCCCCTGCGCTCCAGGAAACGACCCCAACGATTGGAATTGTGGCCTGATCGGCGCACTCCCAGTTGGCTGTCAGGGAACAGCAATAGAGCCCACCACGTGGGGCCGCATCAAAGCTATCTTCCGTTAGTGCTCACTTATCAAGGGGCTCTGTGCCAGGGCAGCTCTTCCTGTGAGGAGTTGCCGTCTTCTTGCCCGCTAGCCTCCGTGCCTTCAGTAAGAGCGACCACTTGCCCTCACGCTGCCCCACCTCTATTTCAACACCTGAAATCATGCGCGGGAGACTCTTCTTTTGGTGTTGGTAGCGAGCCCGTCTGCCACTCTCTGTTATATATAGAAAGAACATCCCGGGTCCGTCAGGCAATCTCGGCCTCCCCAACATAATCATAGTCGTGACCCCCCTTGCCTGTCAATCACCGCAGCCTTGAGACTTAAGGAATGAGCTGGAACACACGGATGTCTTCCAGCTCATGTTAGTCGCCAAGCAAAATCCCGAGCGCGCGCAGGTCATCGTTCGTAGCAGCGTGTATGGCCCGGACGGCTTCGGAAACGCTACGAGGAAACGATCGGGCTACTCATCTGCCTACCCATCCCACGCTTGCCCAGAACCACGCTGCGTGAGCGGCTTGCTGCAGCAGAGGGCAGGCTGGTAGGGCGAGCCGGTCTTTGGCCGCGGCCAAACTCGCTACGCGCGGGCATGGCTACGCGGATGGAATAAATAGAAGAGACACAGCGTGGAGAGCTACATACGCGAAAGTGCATCGAAGGGACGATCGACGACACCCGGCAGGTGGAGTCGGGACATCTGAGGAGCGCGGTCGACTAATCTCGTGACTAATTCCCACCTACTGCACCAGAATCAATTTGCACGCCGCATACCGGCCGCCCTGCCTTACATGGGCAAAATAGACTCCCGAAGCCACGCTTCTTCCCTCACGGTTCCGCCCGTCCCAAGTGACCTCCTGCCAGCCCGGCGCAGAGGGGTTCAGTTCCAGGCTCCAAACCTCACGTCCAGTCACGTCGAATATCCGAAGCCGCGTCAGTCCGAGCACCGGCAGATTGAACCGGATCGTCGTCCACGGATTGAAAGGATTTGGATAGGCGCCGAGAGCGAGATGGGGGTGTGGCGGCGTCTCAGCGACGGCGGTCAATGCCCCCACTATCGAAGAATAAATCCGGAGCTTTCCCGCGCCCCAGCGGTCGGGATCGTCCGTGTAAACATCCTGGCCTGCCCCTGCGCGCAGGTACTGGCGACATAGCCCATTGTCGAGGTCGGGAATGAGCTCCTTTAGGAGGGCCGCAGCGCCGGCCACGTGAGGGCCTGCACCGCTGGTCCCGCCGAAGGAGCTGAAGTCGCCCGGATTCCACGGACTGGCGCTGTAGACGATCAGACCCGGTGCGGCGATATCTACGATGGGCTGCCCGTCGATACGTGGGCCCCAGCCACTATAGGAATCAATATCGCCGTCGCCGCCGACGGTATACGCCGTCACGGTGATTGCCGAGTCGGCGGTTGCAGGCCATGTGACCGTATGTTTCTCCGATTCTCCGTTCACCCAGTAACCACTTGAGATCCAGCTAAACGTGTTCTCGCCAAAGTAGCCGTGCAGCTCGGTGTTCGGTCCGCTGAATGCGAATGCCCAGTCGCCCCCGACGGATCCCCCCTCTGGATTCGTCGTCATGCGAAGGTCGAGCCGCCGCGTACCGCGCGGCGACACGGAGAGGTTGGAATATATCCGGTAGCTCGGTGTGACGACTGTGGTGCCGTCTGCAGGCATGGTGACGGGAACTTCTCCGGGCGGGGTAACAACTAGGGTGGTGAAAGACGTGGGATTCCTCCACAGGAAGCAGGGCCAGAGGATTGAATGGGCGGCGTCGGCATGTAGTACCTCGCCGGCGCTGCTGCTGAAGTGCGTGTGCATATGCCCCGTCGCAAGATTTCCCGCCGGAACGATGAAGATAACGCTGTCATTGGCGGCATACTCACTCATCATGATTTCTACATTCGATGACCCGTCCAAGTACTCCCAGACCCACTCGCCGTCCTCTATGATAACGACATCGGCGCCTTCTCCGACTGCCCACGCCAGACTGGCTTCAATGGGAAGCAGGAAGGGTGGCTCGCCTGCGTAGTCGTAGTCGATGTGCAGGCTCTCGATACCAGGAGCTATGCCGCTCATCGAGTGCAACCCGACCCAACCGCCACCGAATATTCCGGAGACTTGCGTGCCGTGGCCCCAAGTATCCAGCTCGGAGTCAAGCAGATCGACACCCCGCCTGTGGACGGTGCCGTCCTTATTATGGATGGCTCTGATCCGTGTCTGCCCAAGCGCAACAAGCGTTTCGCCCACGTCGAGAACACCGTCGTCGTTTGCGTCGTCGGTCAGAAAGATCCTCTCACCGTAGCACGGATCGTCTTCTCCGAAGGTAGGAGGTCCGTAATCGCGGCTAGCATCGCCGTTGGCGTCGTTGTAAAGAAAATCTAGGTCGGTGTCGTATGCTGAACCGTTATTTCCGTATTGGCTCGTTCCGTTGCTCTCGTGCCAGCGGAGATCCTCTCCCACGTCGGGGACGCCGTCGGCATCGAGATCGACTGCATCGCCGACGGTCAAAGTCCCGCTCATATCAACATCCAGCCAGGCGAACGTCTCGCCGCTCAATTGGAAAAAGTTCGAATGCAGGTAGTTGACGCCCGTATCAATGTCGCAGATGATAACGCCGTCGCCCGACAACGTCCCTCCCCCGGGAGCAGGGACCTGCCAGGCAAGGTCGGCCTCTACCTGCGGCCTGCTTTGAGCCAGTGGCGGTGGTGTCCGGCGGCGTCGCGCACACTCGACGGAAACAAGAAAATCAAGTTCCTTCAACCGCTCGATGGCATCGAACGGAATCTTTGCCGGGTAGACGGTGCGGCTGCCCGCTCGTCCGCGGCCATAGTCGAAGAACTGGACGCCAAGGTCACTCAACACCCGGAACTCCTCCACGCTGGGCTTGGCGGCAAAGCGCAGCGAGCCCATGAATCGGGCGGTGTTGTCCGCATTTTTGGCTGCTACCCAGGCGATCCTGCCGTCCACGTGAACGTCCGCAGCAGCCTGCGAAGCGAAAAGCAAAGTGATTATCGAGAAGAGAATGGTGTACCGGTGCATGTGCGCCCCTTCGCACCTCCTCGGTATGTGCTTGGTGGGGTTACCGGTCAGTGGTTTATTGAGGTATTATTATATCACATAGCTGGGCATAAGAACAGGCGTGTCAACTGCCGGTTTCCGATGTCGGTTCCCCTCTCACTGCTGGCCCTCGCTCCTGCTCCCCATCGCAGCTCGCAGCCTGCTAGCCGGCGTGCCGCCCTTGCTGCCGAGGCTAGCTGGCCGCTGGGCAGCGAGCTTGCAAAGGGTGGCGGAATCGGCAGCAAGCGCACGGGGGTAGCTAGATATATGGCTGGGCTGCGTTTTTCATTTGTGCCACCTCTAGGAGATGGCGGTTTTGCACAGAGCGCATCGTAGCTAGCAGGCTGAGGCGAGGAGGAGCCCCTGTGCGGCTTGGGTAGGAAAGCGGTCCTAGAAATCTGCCGTGCGACGGGAGGGTAGTCAGATGTATGGGCGGGCTGCGTCTTCCATTTCTAAAGCCTCCTGGCCGGCCTTAGTTTTGCAGCTGAGCGCATTCTGGCTGGCAGGCTGGCAGGGAGAGCCGGCAAGCGGCCAGCGGGTGGGGGGAGCCTCGCCTTCCTCCGGCCCTCCCGAACGCCCAAGAGAAAAGCCTGCCAGCTCCAAGCCAACAGGCTTCTCCTCGTTATTCAACACCTACCTACGTCAACCGACTCACTAGGCCGCTCTTGCCACAGCGCGCCTGCGAATCAGAGCAACTGCACCAGCAACCGCCAGCAGCAACACCAGAAGCATCAAGCCCCACTGGGAAAGCGTGGGCACCTGCGGAGGAACCGGATCACCCGTCAGCACAAACGCCATGTCCAGACTCACCTCCGGCAGAATCGGATCCTCAAGCGGAACCCAGACGCCGGAGGAATCATAGACCGCATCGTCCATGAAGTGGAATCCGGTGTAAGGAAGCGGGTACGTCAACACGTCAGCCGTCTTCCAGCCCCAAAAGGGAACATCTGCACGGTAGATCTCCAGCCAGTAAACCACTCCCTCGTCCTGGCAGAACCAACGAGGCTCCGGGAGAATCACGTTATACTGGTAGTAGGCAGCGTGGTCATACACCGCGAACCAATCGTCGCACGGATCAAACCAGCCCTGGATATTCGGCCCAATGAACACGATAGTGACGTTCGGATCATCGGCGCGTACTTCGTACCACCACAGCAAGTTGTCAGGCTTACTCGGCGGTCCCGGATCGTTCGAGTAAATCCTGAACTGGAAGATCCCGGCCGGCTCCTGCTCCAGGTCGGCCCTCCAAGAACCCCAGAAGTATATGTCCTTGATGCAACCAGTCTCAGCGCACTGAAAATCGTCCGCCACACGACAATTCCCCGAACTCTTCACGTCCCAGCCGTCCTCGTCCGGAAGTTGGGGAAACTGCATCTTGTAATCGTCTGCAGGAGTCCAGTCAGCTGCCACCGGTCCAGTCGCAAAGGCAAGGGCAAACGCCGCTGCCACCAGAACCATCAAGCTTTTGCGCACCTCCGACCTCCTTACTGCCTTCCAAGACAGGCTCTGCCCGCCATCGAACGCTCCACTATGACATCACCATCAGCTTCCTCCGCCTGTTGCAGACAGGTAATATATCACAACATTGTGCCAGAGTCGATCAAAATGATGGCACGCAATCGCTCTTCAGGAGGAAGAAAGAGCGAAGACCACCCATTTCGGGCAGCCTTCACTCACGCACGCTTGCTACCTCGTCCCTCCCCATCGCAGCTCGCAGCCTGCTAGCCAGCTTGCCGCCCTTGTTGCCGGCGCGAGCCGGCTGGCTGCTAGGCAGGGGAGCAGCAAAGGTTGGCGGAATCGAAAACAAGCGCAGGGGGGAAGTCAGACGTATGCATGGGCTGCGTTTTCCATTTCTAGGGTCTCCCGGAAGGCCCTAGTTTTGCAGCAGAGGGCAGGCTGGCAGGCAGGGGGGGGGCCTGACCTGACACTCCCCTGCAGCCCTACCCCGCTCTCGCTCGCCTGCTGCTGGCTGGTGCTGGGAAAGGCGGCGTCTTTCTGCCGGTCCGGTTCAGCGACCTGTTACGTGCTTATTCACGAGACTACCTTTTTATCCTAGCACGTTCTTGTTAATCCAGTCGCCTATGGAATGTGTGATAGCTATCACGGTTCCGGCAATCAGCAGATGTTCCCCGATGACTTTCCAGGGCTTATTCGCTTGTGCTCGGGCAACGAAATAGCTGAGAAGTGTCAAGATTGAGAGGCCCCAGACAAGGCTCACAATTATGGCTGTTGAAAGCCTGAGGAAGAGAACCGGAATCACGAATGTGAGAGCAAAGAAGAATTTGGATACAAAGGTTGCAACAGTAGAAGCCCAAATTTGTTTGGTTGTACGAGTGTTTTCGGATTCTTCTGAGATATGTATTCCCAAGGCATCTGAGAAAGCATCCGCAATCGCAATAGTCACGATTCCGCCTATGACGACCAGACGAGAGTGGGTTCCAGAGTGCAGTCCGACCATGAGTCCAAGAGTTGTAATCACACCAGATGTAAGGCCAAATGTGATTCCCGTTCTCAATGAGTGTTTCATCCAAAGAATCCAGTCTATGGGTCAAGCACCAAAATTACGCTACCTTAAGCCAGATAAGGTAGCGCACCGACGAAGCCCTACGGCAGCTATCGCCTACTAGGCCATCAGCTGCCTCGCCCATCGTAACTCCACCCTATCACACACCCGTAGCCCCAGCAAGCCAAAGGCTCGCCCTTGTACTAGCAAAGTGAAAATGTCCTATTCTTAGCAAAGTAGAAATGTCCTATTTTGCCACCGTGACCGGCACGCGCTTCGCTTGCTGACCGTTCTTGCCTCCTTGTGCGGAGGCGTGAGCTGCAGAGGGCAGGCTGGCAGGCGAGGCGAGCCAGCAAGCAGCAAGGGGCCAGCAGTTGGGGAGGGCTCCGAAGCAGGGCTGTTCATACCGCATCCTGCCCAAGGGCGGTCATACAGATGCTGCATCTTCTACCAAGTAACGAATTCAATCGCTTTTGAAAAGCGACCTTAGCCCTTTCAGTGGACCGTACACGACCACCCTGTCGCCTTCACTCAGTGTCTCATCAGGTCGCGGAGTAGGAATCCAGCTGTGACCTCTCTCAATACCCAACACCAACAATCCCTTTTCGCTCAGAGCCGATTCCGACAACGACATTCCGAGCAGTGGAGAACCTTCACTTATAATCCCCCTTACC